>Ga0068858_100000361_pt1 | contig 48022 bp, 34 predicted proteins | sample KBSSwiS12_FD_66589 | JGI IMG/M metagenome (GOLD analysis project Ga0068858, IMG submission 66589) | Switchgrass rhizosphere microbial communities from Kellogg Biological Station, Michigan, USA - KBS Switchgrass S1-2 | ecosystem: Host-associated > Plants > Roots > Rhizosphere > Soil ...
GATTCAGGCCGCGACTAGTCGGTGGGCGCTCGATAGCCGAGGGAAGCGCCGATGTTCGCCGCCGCCGCCTTTACGGGATTAGCAAGCTCCTCGACGACCTTGTCCGTCAGATAGGCGGCCGCGCCAGCGATGCTGATGGCGACCACGATATCGCTCTTGTCGTTCCTGACCGGCGCCGCAACGGATCGAACGAAGTCGCCGGCCTCGCTCTCATGAAGCACCACGCCCCGCGCCTTGTTCTCGCGCATGGCATCGAGCCAATCGTTCAGCGCCTTCGCGCTGGCCTGGGGTTTTTCGGCCTGGAACAATTTGGTGAGAGCGCCTTCCGATTGGTCGAGCAGCAGCGCCTTTCCGATGCCGGTCTCCACGATCAATCGCCGATCGCCGGGCGCTGTCGCAACCCGCAGACGCTGCCGCCCGGTCACGCGATCGAGATGGCGAGACCAGTCGCCCTCGCGCTTGCCGAGGAAGACGCAATATCCCGTTTCGGCCGAAAGCGCCTCGAGATGCGGCCTGGCGACCCGCACATAGTCGGTCTGCTCCTGCGCCGATGATCCGAGCTGGAGCAGCTTCGGGCCCAGCGAATAGCCGTCCGGCGTGATCGCGAGGTAACCACGCGTCTTCAGCGCTTGCGCAAGGCGATGGGTCGTCGATCGCGTAAGATCGAGATTTCGTGCCAGGTCAGCCGACTTCACGGGGCCGTTGATGACCTGGTCGAGAATGTCCAACGCGCGCAGCAGCGATTGTGCACCCTTAAGCGAAGCGTCTGGATCCTTGACGTCGGCATCTTTCGGCATCGAGTTCTATCTCCGCGCCAGCGCACTGGTGAATGCTGATTGGTTCCCCTGGGAGCCGCGGGATGAGATCATTTTCCTCCCCGCCCTTTCACTAGCGGGCCGGGGAAGGAAACGGAAGAGTTGGGCGCGGTGGCCATATGATCGAGGACTTGAAGGGATCGGGGCTTTCAGGGGGAAAGTAGATCCCAATAGACCCGCACGCCCCCCCGTGGAACGCCCGTGGCGGAGAGGGCTCCCGCTCGCTCCATTCCGTCCTCAAGACGAGAGCGGCTACGTTGGAATGCGCCGCGGCTGGCCCGGAATCCTGGCGGCGCTGGAAAATCTGCCTCTGAGTCTTGATCGGGCGGGCGCCCTTCGCGGATCGACTGGGACTGATCGCGGCAGCGTTCCTCGCGGTTGCTGTTACGGTGAAGTACCATAATCCCCCTAATTAGCCGGGGTTCTATTTGTGGCACATGTCCGTGATCGGATTTGATCCCTTGGCCGTCAGCACGCCGAGCCGGTACGGAAGCTGGATGTAATCGGAGACGTGGACCGAGGGGTCGTTTCCCTGGAACAGGAACTGAAGCGGCTTGCAGGGGTCAATGACCTGGGTCTGATCGTTCGTGTCCCGGATCAGTTCGCCATGGGAGATGCCCTCGGACCAGATGCTCTCCACATTGTCGGCTTTGACCAGGGGATTCTTGTCGGCTGTTCCCAGTGGCACCCAGACGCCTTCCAGACCCTCGCTTTTCCATATCCGGAAATACCGCCCCTTCGGGCCGATCGACTCTATGACGGTAAGGTACGTATTGGTGCCTTTTATCCGGTAGTTGCTGCCTCCCTCGAATGCGTCCTCTCGGGGCTGATTGATGACGATGGTGGTATTGTGGAAGCCATTCGGGAATTGATCGATCGATGTCTCCGACCGCATGACATGGCCATTATCGTCGGTATTGAAGAGGTAGCACTTGGCGTCGTTGCAGATAATGTAGAAATCGAGCCACCCCTTCCCCGCCGGCGGCTTCGTTATGTCCGGCGCCGTGGCAAAGAACGGACGAGCAGGGCTCCATGACATCGGGTCGTCGATGTTGGTCGTGGTGGAATAGAATGGGTCGCCGCCCTGAAAGATCAGATACCAGAGCTTTTGCGGAGCGAAATAGAACACCTCCGGCGCCGCGCGGTACCCAGGACCTATCGGCGATTTGTCGAGGGGGAATATCGGCGCCGTCGATGCGGACGACCAATCGGCGAAGCTTGTATAGGCGATGCCCCAGCCCTTCGACCCGGCCGTGGTCATGAAGACATGGAATTTTCCGTTCGCGAACACGATAGACGGATCTTTTACGGCGTAGACGGTCTGGGCTGGATCAGGCTGCGGTCCGATCAGCGGTGCGCTCGACTTCCAGTAAAAGCTTCCATCAGACGGCGCCAAGGATGAAGTTAGCGTCGGTGTGGGAGTTGGCGTGAGAACTGGCGTGGGGGGTGTCGGCGTTCCGCCTCCGGCCGCGGCCGCGGCCCCGGCTCCGCCTCCGCAAGCAGTCAGGCCGAGCGCAACCAGACCCAACAGCACCCGACCATGCTTTTGCCCACAGAATTTCATTTCATCTTCCCCAATCATGTCGGCCGCTAACCCTTGCGCGCTGCCGTCGACTTCACGCCGGAGCTCTACCCCAACCAAAAATAGCCCGCCGGGAATTGTTTCGGGCTGGAGAATGAGGGCTGCGAAACGGACGAGGCGACGGCGAACTGGCGTCAGCGCCCGCTCGCCCGGCTGAATCATGGTTCCGGACCTGTAATTACTCCTACAACTATAGCGCCCAAATGGCGGGCTGTCTTAGGGCCCACGAGATACATTCTCCGAACCACACGATTCGCCAGTCACGGCAATGGCATATGTTGTCTGACAAATTTAGGTGTACATCTTGCCGACCCGGCCTCAGGTGCGGCATCAAGGCGCAGAAGAGGAAGCATATGCGGCATAAGTCGAAATCGCGCGGAATTGTCATATCCGGGCTAATGTCATGCGTGACCCTGGCGCTGATACCATGCGCGGCGCCAGCGTCAGCGTTGCATCGGCACGGTCCGGTGGCGAGCCCATCCAAGGACCTGTCGACCGCGACATGGACCCCGGATAACGGCAACGGCACCTTCACCAACCCTTTGTTCTATGACGAATTTTCAGATCCGGATCTGATCCGCGTCGGCGACTGGTTCTATCTGACCGGCACCACCATGCACACCATGCCGGGCCTGCCGATCCTGCGCTCAAAGGATTTGGTGAACTGGGAATTCGTCGCCTATGCCATGGACAAGCTGGACCTCGGCCCGGCCTTCCGGCTGGAGGGCGGCCAGAATATCTACGGCCAGGGCATCTGGGCGCCGTGCTTCCGCTACCATGACGGCAAATTCTACATCTTCTCGAACGTCAACCACCAGATGACCCAGATGTTCACGGCCACCGATCCTAAGGGGCCGTGGACGCGTACGTCGATGAAGCGCAGCTTCCACGACCTGTCCGTCCTGTTCGACGACGACGGCAAGGCCTATGTCGTCTGGGGTCACCAGGATCTGCATCTGGCCCAGCTTACAGACGATCTGACCGATATGGTTCCGGGCACCGAGCGCGCTCTGTTCACCGCCGAAGCCGGGATGGGCGAGGGCTCTCATTTCTACAAGGTCGACGGCAAATATTACATCATCAGCGCCGAATATGCCGGCGGGTTTCGCATGCCCGCGGCGCGGGCCGATCATGTGCTGGGCCCCTATGAAGTCAATCGAGCGATCAGCCTGCACGAGGACTTCGGCATGGCGACGGGCCCACGCCTGAGAACGCCCAAGCCGCCGTTCGATTTCTGGGCGCCTGGCTCCGCCGCCTCCCATAGCCTGGCGATGCACCAGGGCGGCATCATCAAGACGCCTGAGGGCGAATGGTGGGGCTTTTCCATGATGGATTTCAACTCCGTCGGCCGGCTGACATCCTTGTCGCCGATCACCTGGAAAGACGGCTGGCCGTATTACGGCCTGCCGGGCAATCTCACGCGCACGCCGCGGACCTGGATAAAGCCGAAGACCGCCACGCCGCAGCCGGTGCATGTGCCCTATCGGCGCAGCGATGATTTTGCGGCGTCGCGGCTCCAACCCCTGTGGCAATGGAACCATGTCCCGGTCGACGGCAAATGGTCCTTGTCCGAACGGCCGGGTTTCCTGCGGCTTCACGCCCTGCCCGCAACCTCGTTCTACGACGCGCGCAATACGCTGACCCAGCGGGCGATCGGGCCGATGTCGACCCCGACCGTCCTGCTCGATGCGTCGAACCTGAAACCAGGCGACACGGCCGGACTGGGACTGCTCAACCTGCCCTATGCGACCTTGGGCGTCGAGAAGCGCGCTGACGGACTCGACATCGTCCTTTATGACCAGCGCCCCGACAAGACGGTGCGGGTGAAGATGATGGGCAAGCGCATCTGGCTTCGGGCCGACTGCGACTTTCTCGCTGAACGGGCGCGCTTCAGCTATTCGTTCGACGGCGTCACCTTCACCCCGATCGGCGAAGAGGTCGTGCTGGTCTATCAGACCTTCACCTTCCAGGGCGTTCGCTATGGATTGTTCAACTACAACACGACCGGTGTCGAGGGCGGTTTCGCCGATTTCGATCGTATCGACATTCATCAGCCGCATACCCACGGCCTGATGCGGCCCATCCCCTATGGTCGATCGATCCGGCTGACATCGTTTCACGCGACGACCGGACTGGCGGCCAGCCCTGGGGGCCTGGCTTCGGCTGCCCCGACGCGGTTCGAGATCATCGACCGCCGGTTGGGCCGCGTCGCCCTGCGATCGGGCAGGCGCTATGTCACGGTCGGTGGGGATGGAGCGGTAACGCTTGAGGCGGCCAAGCCCGGCACGGCGCAGAGCTTCCAATGGATTGAAACGCCGACGGGCGAACTGGTGCTGATGTCATTGGCCACCAACCGCTTCCTGCGTATCGATCCGAAGACGCGGGATATCCGGGCCGACAGTCCCGGCCCCATGCCGGACGACAGTGACGGGGCGCGCTTTATGTGGTCGGAATAGAAAAGGGGTGCGGTGGAGTCGATTTGCAGGCGAACAGGTGAGGGGTCGCGGTTGGCGACCGCGAAGCCATCCAGCAACCGCCGAACGGTTGAACCTCGCCCATAGCCATCCCGTCGTATAAACAACGTAACTGATTGTTTTAAAGATGTTCGTGGCAGGGCTTTCCAACTTCTCCTTCACGGCTGAAACGCGGGTTCGATTCCGGTAGTGGTCACCAGCGATTTCCACGACTTGGACCACGAAAATCGCCGATTTCGGCGGCGCGGACTATGGGTCCACATATTCGTGGGATTGGGCGGAACGTCTCGGACGATTCGCATGTTTCTACCGGCCTGACGAGAGCCCCGGCTTCCGATTTCGCTCAATCGGCGCCTTGACGCTGGCTGCCAGAACCAGCGTGTCGCATCCGATCCGGATGGTCTCGAACGCCACGCTCGCAACAAGAATATGAAACCTCGGACAGTCCGACCCCTTCACTGCGATAGTACCAAGAACCCGGGCGTGACTGGCTCTATGATCGCCTCTCCAGGTGCGATTCTATTCGTGCCGCCAAGGGGTGGCTCATGGCTGCGACAGAAGTTAACCAAAGCCAATAAAGGGGCTTTTGACGTATGCGTCTTTCGCGCATAGTATATCCAAAATGGAGGTATTAATGTCGGACGAAGCAACAGACACGAGCGCCATCGAATTGGCGACTGAGCTTACCATAGCGTGGCTCGGCAACCCCAATACCCGGGCGGCGCCCGCCGAAGCATCGGCTTTTCTCCAGCAGATGCATTCAGCCGTTACCGCGCTGGCGGCATCGCCCGAGCCAGTCTCAACCGAGACCGCGCCTGAGTTCGCGCCCGCGGTGAGCGTACGCCGCTCTCTCGCGTCGAAAGACCATCTCATCTCCCTCATCGATGGCAAGCCATACAAGACGCTGCGGCGCCATCTCTCCACGAACGGCCTGACGGCCGAGCAATATCGCGAACGCTATGGCCTGAAGCCCGACTATCCCATGGTCGCCCCGACCTATTCGGAAGCGCGCCGCGCCATGGCAAAGAAGATAGGCCTCGGCCGCAAGCCTGGACAACGTGCCGGCAAGGCCGCGTCGGCACCCGCGACGCCGCGGGGACGCGCGAAGAAAACGAGCTAGGAGAAGGCGGGAGCGACGGAGCTACCGATGCGGGCAACGCTTTAGCTTCGTCGCCGCCCGAATGCCTTCACTTCAAAGACATAGGTTCGCTCGCAGAAGAGCGTCATCCGATCGATCTGTCGAAGCGCCGGTCCCGGCTCAGCGGTGGCCGGCGTTGGGCTGATCCGGGAAATTCTGTTCCGCGGGCTGATTGGGCTGCCATATCCCCGCCGTGCGCAGCGGCCGGGCCAGCACGAGCTCGCTGTCCAGATTCTGATTACCGAGCGTGTGCACTTCATAGAGCGCCTCGAATGCGCCCTCGCCCGCTTTCTTCGCGATGCGCGCGAGTTGCCCCTGGTCGGCAGCGATCTCCGCCGCCTGCATGACGGCCGCATCGCGCGTCCCCGCGATGACGAGCAAATGGTTGCCGTTCGGCCCGGGGAGGCTTGCCAGATAGGCATAATCCCGATGGGGCGTCTTGCCATCGCTCACAACGCCCCAATCCGAGTCAAAATGCCGGCCGGTCTTTCTGTCGATCAGTTCGTCATAGCTGTCGCCGACCTTGAAGCCCGAGGCCCCGAACAGTGGATCGCGCAATATGCCGAGCCCGCTGAGGAAACCGACATAGACGATATTGCCGCCCTTGAGCACGGTCGGTGGCAGCTGCGACATGGTCATAACCGCGGGGCGCGTTCCTCCGGCCGGGATGCCGGCATCGATAATCGGCAGCAGATCGCGCAACGCGGATCCAACACTGACCGGGAGATAATGGAGATCGACATCGACATATCGCCCCCTGTCGGCGGGATGCGCCATCAGGTAGACGTCGAGATCTTCGCGCGAGTTGACCGAAAATTCCCGCACGAGCCGGGTCACCTGATCTTTGTCGGGTGCCTCGCCGAAGATGTAATAATCGCCGGTAACGATCGTTGTCGGCTGCCGGCTATCGCTTAGCGGCTTCCAGAAAGCGGTTTGTGCCGCGCGTTCGGCCGCGACATCGGGCTGACGCATGTTGAAATAGGTCAGCCAGCCAATCGCGTTGATGGCCGCAAACAGCCCCACGATCATCCAGAAGCGGCCGTTGCCGCGCCCGCGGCGCCCCTCGCCCAGCGCGGGCTGGGGGACTGGCGCGAGTTCCTCGGCGAGGTCAGCAGCCATCGTCGCATCAGCCAGCTTCAACCGGTATTCGCCGCGCGGCACAATCAGCCGGTCGGTCCCGGCCGGCTTGTCAGCGTAATATTCGTCGAGTTTCTTGCGCAGCCGGTGCGCATAGACCCGCACCGAAGCATCCTGCAGGGCGTCGAATTCGGTACCTCTGCCGAATACCTCCTGCCCGATCTCGATTTCCTTGGGCGCACGGCCGGCAAGCGAGCATTCCAGCAGAAAATCGAACAACCGGATCAGCAGATCGGAACGACCGAGGCCCGTGCGCACGCGTGCGGCTTCAGCGGCGAGGCGGGTCCGGAAATCACTGTCCTCAACCGTCATCGCTGATGTGTAGCGGCAACAGGATCGGCTGCGAAGCCGCAAAGCGGAGAATCTGTAACATGCCGTTAACGCGGCCGGGCACCGTAAAGAACATGTGCCTTGGTCCCGCTCGCGGCATTGCCATCCTGGAAAATATCAGGGGTAGAATCGCATCATGTTTGTCGCCCGTTTTCGGGGGTCGCTGTTCATCTGCGTCGGACTTCGACCGGCGCGGACCGCCTTATGAAGGACAAACGCGTGATCGGCGCTGTGGCCGCCGCCTTTGCGCTTTTGCTCGTACTGTTGTTCGTGCGGCATCAATCGGTCGAGGCAAGGACGCTGATGATGCGCACCGGCCCCGACGCGATCATGCGCAATCCCGATCTGCGCAACGTCGCCATCGCGCACGGCCGGAGCGTGTTTCGCGATCATTGCGCCTCGTGTCACGGTGCGGACGGCAAAGGCAGCACCGCCATCGCCGTGCCCGACCTTACCGACGACGACTTCCTTTACGGACAGGGCAGTGTGAGCGAGATTGAACAGATCGTCCTGCACGGCATTCGGGCGGGCGATACGCGGGGCTGGAACCTGGCGCTGATGCCAGCCTTCGCGCAGAAAATACCCTATGCGCGCGAGCCGCTGAACCCGCTGACACCGGCGCAGATGGATGACATCGTCGCCTTCCTGCGGGCAGCCAATGGCCATGGCGGCTATGACCCTGCGCAGGTCGATCGAGGCCGGGCAGAGGTTACCGAAAAGGCCGGCTGCTGGGACTGCCATGGCCGCGACGCGCAGGGCGATTCCGCGATCGGCGCCCCGAACCTCGTCGACGCGAAGTGGATCAAGGGCGACGGCAGCGAAGCCGCGATCCGCCACTCGATCGAGCGCGGCATGGCCGGCGTCAGCCCGGCCCTGGCCGGGAAGCTTTCCGCTTATGATGCACGCACCGTCGCAATCTACGCCGCCTCGCTGCACCCGCCAGTCAAACGAGAACAGCCATGACCGACCCAACCTCCCCGGAACCGCCCAAATCCGCGCTGCATTCGCGGTCGGAACGGCGGGCACTGATCCTCTGTGGTGTCGGCGCGATCGTCGGGCTGGCGATCGCCGGCGCCGGCCTCTTCAGCGCGCAGGGCACGCGCATCGCGGGCGTGCCGCCCGAGGACGCGGCGCTCGTCAACCAGGTTCCGGTGCTGATGACCGACTATGTCTCCATGTTCGAGGCGACCGAAGGCAAGAGCTTCGACAAAGGCACGCCGGCGGAGAAGCGCAAGGTCCTCGACCAGATGATCCGCGAGGAATTGTACGTGCAGCGGGGCGTCGAACTCGGACTGCAAAACGACATTACGGAAGTACGTCAGGCGCTGGTCGGCGCGGTTGAGGCACAACAGGCGATCGACGCCGCCGCGACGCAGCCCGACGAAGATACGCTGCGCGATTTCTACCGGCGACCCGCGGCCAATTACGCCGACGAGGGTACGATGACGGTGATCGACCTGATCGCACCGAACCTTGCTCAGGCGCAGGCGGCGGTGTCAGCGCTGCGCAGTGGAAAGCCACTCTCCGAGGCCAGCAAGGCCTATGGCCTTCGCGACAGCGGCGCCATCACCGACGGCGAGGAATTCTATTTTGCGGCACAGATCCACCTCGGACAACGTCTGTTCGACGTGGCCCGCCAGCTGCGGGAGGGTCAGTTTTCCGATCCGGTTCCCGCGCCCACCGGCATCCACATCCTGGCAATGCTGAAGCACCGCCCGCCCGTTCCGACACCCTATGAGCGCGTCCGGGATCAGGTGCTCGCCGATTACCGCGCCGACAAGGTCGCCCGCATGCAAGCCGGGGCGGACAAATTCCTGCGCAAGCGCGCCGACATCCAGATCGCCAAGGGCTTCGAATGAACCCGTTTCTGGTCCGGTACCTGATCGCGCTGCTCCTGCTCGTCGGCGGCTGCGGCGGCGCGTTCGCCCATACCCGCAGCGAATCCCATACCAGCTGGACGATCGACGGGCGGCTGGTGCGGGTCGATGTCACCGTCCCCGATCTCGAGGCCAAACGTATCGATCCGGGCGGGCAGCGGCCGACCGACGCGGCAATGATCGCGTATCTTCGGTCCCGCATCGGCGCGGTTGCCGCCAACCGGGAATGCCCGATCGCTGCGTCCCCGCGCATGATGCTGGCCGCGCCTCGCTTCCGGCGCACCGAATTCATTTTCGATTGCCCCGGCACGGCGGATTTGAGCCTGCATTTCAACGCGTTTTTCGAACTGGTGTCGAACCATATCGACCTCGCCCAGATCCAGTTCCAGAACGGCGATTTCGTCGAACAGCTCTTCACCGCCGATACCCACACGCTCGATCTGAAGGCTAGCCAGGGCGGCGAACTCGCTGATGCGAGTTTCCTGCGCTTCGTTGAGATGGGCATCATGCACATCTTCACCGGCGTCGACCATATGTCGTTCCTGCTCGGCCTGGTGCTGATTTCGCGCCGGCTGCGCGACCTCATCTTCGTCGTCACCGGCTTCACCATCGGCCACAGCCTGACGCTCGGCCTGGCGGTGACCGGCCTGCTCCGGCCGCACGGGGAATATATCGACGCGCTGGTGGCACTCACCATCGCGCTGATCGGCGTCGAGAACATCGTCGTCACGCTGAAGAAACCCGACAGACTGGCGCTGGCGGCCGGCGGTTTCCTGCTCGCGATGGCCGCACTACGCCTGCTCGGCTATGGCAGCCTGCCGCCCCTGTTGCTGCTAGGCGGCGCGATCTTCACTGGCTGCTATCTGCTCATCTCCGGCCATCTCCAGGATACCGGCCGGCTGCGCATGGTGGTGACGATGGTATTCGGGCTGATCCACGGCTTCGGTTTCGCCGCCGACCTGCTCGAGAACCGGTTGCCACGCGAAAAACTGGCTGAGATCCTGGTCGGCTTCAATCTCGGCGTGGAGGTCGGTCAGCTCACGATCGTACTGCTGGTGACTGGCATCGTCACCCTGGCGAGGCGCACGCGGCTCGCGACGCCACGCGCGATCACCACGGATGTCCTGGCCTCATCGCTGGTCGGCATCGGGATGTTCTGGTTCATCGGCCGCAGCTTTACGCTTTAGCGGCAGTGGCGCCCGCTGCGGCCCGACGAAACCCGCAGTTCAGCCCGCCTGCCGAAACTCCTGCCGCTGCTCACCCAGCCCGTCGATGCCCAGGCGAACGACGTCCCCGGCTTTCAGAAACCATGGCTCCGGCTTCTGGCCCGCGCCGACCCCGGGCGGGGTTCCAGTCGTAATGATGTCCCCCGGCTCGAGCGCGATGAAACGCGCGCAATAGGCGACAATCTCGGCAACCGGGAAAATCATGGTGGAGGTGTTGCCGTTCTGGACGCGCTGCCCGTTTACGTCGAGCCACAGCGCCAGTGCCTGGGGATCACCCACTTCGTCAGCCGTGACCAGCCACGGGCCGACTGGGCCAAAGGTCGGGAAGCCCTTGCCCTTGTCCCAGGTGGGGCCGCGCTCCTGCTGCCAGTGACGTTCCGAAACGTCGTTCACCACGCAATATCCGGCGACATGGGCCAGAGCATTGGCGGGGTCGATGTCATGGGCATGGCTGCCGATAACCACGCCGAGCTCGACCTCCCAATCGGTCTTGAGTGAGCCACGCGGGATGATGACCGGATCATTGGCGCCCTGCAGGCAGTTCACCCATTTGTTGAAAACCACCGGTTCCGACGGGATCGGCAAATTTGATTCGGCGGCATGATCGGCATAGTTCAGCCCGATCGCGATGAACTTGCGTGTTCCCGCGACGGGTACGCCAAATCGCACATCGCCCTGCGCGAGTGGCAGCTCGTCGACAGCGATCGAGCGCAGGCGCGCCAGCCCCTCGGGCGAAAGCACCTCAGGACCGATGTCCGCCACGACCGAGGAGAGGTCGCGAATGGCGCCCGCGGCATCCACGATGCCCGGAGCCTCCTGGCCAGCCGGGCCGTATCGGCAGAGCTTCATGTCACGGATTCCTTTCTGTTGAAATATGGGAGGCCAGGTCCAGGACAGAGCGATCGATCGCACTGGTCGAGGGGCAGCCGGCAAGCGTCATGACGACTTTGAGCTCATGGGCAAGCATCGACAACATCTGGTCGACGCCGGCCTGCCCACCCGCGGCAAGCGCCCAGAGCCAGGCGCGGCCCAGCAGCACGCCTTGCGCGCCGAGCGCGAGCATCCGCATCACGTCTAGGCCCGAGCGCACGCCGCCATCAGCGAACAATGTGACGCGGTCCCCGACCGCATCGGCTATCGCCGGAAGCGCTCGCGCGGTGGACGATACGCCGTCGAGCTGACGGCCGCCATGGTTCGAAACGACGATGGCGTCCGCACCGGACTCGGCCGCTTCACGCGCGTCCGCCGGATCGAGGATGCCCTTGATCAGGAGCGGGCCGTCCCATGCTGTCCGCAGCCAGGCGAGATCCTTCCAGCGGATGCCCGGATCGAAATTGGCGGCCATCCAGGCGATATAATCTTCCATGCCGCTTTTGGCGCCGAGGACAGGCAGGAGGTTGCCAAGCTGGTGCGGCCGCCCATTGAGACCGACATCCCAGGCCCAGGCGGGTTTGCCCATCGCCTGCAGGAAGCGGCGCCTCGGCCCTTGCGGCCCCGACATGCCTGATCGGAGATCGCGGTGGCGGATGCCGGGTGTGGGCATATCGACCGTGAAGACAAGCGCTTCGGCTCCCGTCTCCTTCGCGAGCGCGATCAGTTCACGCATGAAACCCCGGTCGCGGATGACATAGAGCTGAAACCAGAGGGGTGCGGAGGGGACGCTCGCACGCACTTCGGAAAGCGAGCAAATGCCTACCGTCGAAAGTGTGAAGGGCACGTCGTGCCGCGCGGCCGCGCGCGCCGCCTGCACTTCACCCCTCCGGCGAAACATGCCCCCGATGCCGATCGGCCCAAGCGCCACGGGCAGCGAGCGTGCTCGACCAAACCAGCTCGTGGTGAGATCGACGTTCGCGACATCCTTCAAGACGCGCTGTCGAACAAGGACCTCGCTCAAATCGGCTGTGTTGCGCCGCAGGCTCTGTTCATCGAGCGCGCCGCCATCGGCATAGTCGAAAAGGAAGCGGGGAAGACGGCGCCGCGCAGCTTCGCGGAAATCACCTATCGACGCGACCACAGGCATCGACATCACGCCATGGTCCATCCGCCGTCGATGGCTATGGCAGCACCCGTCACATAGGCGCTCTCCTCGCTGGCGAGATAAAGCGCGAGTTGCGCGACCTCTATGGCCGTACCGATCCTGCCCATCGGCTGGCGGCTGACGAACGCAGCCCGGGCCGCCGCCGCGTCGCCGGTCGCAGCGAGCCGTTCGTCGAGCGATGGCGACTGTACGGTGCCGGGGCAGATCGCGTTGCACCTTATCCCCTTGCCGACATAGTCGAGCGCGATCGAACGCGTGATCCCCACCACCGCCGCCTTGGAGGCACAATAAGCGAGCCGATTGGGCACGCCGATCATCGCGCCCGCCACAGATGCGATATTGACGATCACCCCTCGTCCCGCGGTGAGCATGGCGGGCAACACTGCCTGGGTCATGCGGATCGTCGCGCGAACGTTGAGGTCGAAGGAAAGATCGAGCCCCTGCTCAGTGGTCGCGAGTAGGTCTCCCGCATCGACATAGCCGGCACAGTTGACGAGCACATCGAGCGTTCCCACGGCCTGGCCCGCCGCAGCGACAGCTTCGGCGTCTAGCAGGTCGACGACACGGGTCTGGCAGTGCTCGAGCGTGGCAAGCGCCTCGGCCTGCTTGTCGAGCGCGATCACCAGGCCGCCTTCCGACGCGAATATTTCGGCGATCGCGCGCCCAATTCCCTGGGCAGCTCCGGTGACGAGGATTTTCTTGTCGGCAAGGCGTGGCATTGGGCGTTCGGCTCCGGCAGTCAGGGATGGTCGATTTGAGGCAAGGCAGGCGCGGCTTCGCGCCGACGGTGCCGGTCACTATCAGTGCTTCTCCGGCTCGATGCCGGCGCGCTCGATCACCGCGTGTGCCTCGGCGGGCCATGCGTCCTTGGCGACCAGGCTGTTATTGATGTCCCGGTTCCCGAGATATTCAGTCCAGGACCCGGTGCGCCGGCCGGAATCATACCAGTTGCCCGTGGCGGTGTTGTCCTGTGCTGTCCGCCGCGGTGCGATATCGTCCTGTGAATTGAGGTTCAGCCAGACGCCGACATTGCTGATCGCATTGTTGCGCAACGTCACGTAGCGCGACCCTTCGTCGAGATAGAGCGCGATACCGCCGGGCACATCATAGATGTAATTCTCGGCGATGAGCGCGCCGGGATCGGCCGACAGGTGATAGATTGCGCCCCCGTCGGGAAACCACCGCTTCACTTCATGAATGCGGTTGCCGACCACCACCGTATCGCGAAGGATCGTTGGCGTGGTGTACAGCAGGTTTCCGAGCTGATCATAATAGCCCCTGTTCGCCGTGAGATAAGCGGCGCTGCCACCCGGATCATTAACCCCCCAGCCCCAGCCGATATCGATACCGTCGTAGGATGCGTCCGATACGTCATTGTGCCAGATCACCGCACCGCTCGCATAGGTGACGAGGATTGCGGCCTGCTCACGATAATGCTGCGATACGGTGCGTACGACATTGTTGCTGATGACGATGTCCCGCACGGCCATTTCGGGGCGTGACGGGTGATGTGCATCCGGGCGCACGCCGCCGACCATGATAGCACCCCCGGCAAGGTCGGTGAAACGCGACCGCCGCACTTCGATCGCGCTCGCGCCCAGGCCGATTCCGCCGTCATTGGCATCGGCATTGTTGCCTATGCCCAGCCCGATCTGCCCGAGCTGGGTGAATTCGTCATGATCGAAAATGATGCGGGTGGCGGCCGCCACCTGAACCGCAGCCGGCTGCTGACGCCACTTGTTGCGCATCGCCTCGAAAGGCCAGCAACCCCATGAACAATCGCGAATGGGATTGTCGGGATAGCCCGCCCAATTCCCGGTCAGGAAAGATCCGCTTTGCTGGCTTGCATAGCCTTCGGCGCCCGAAGGCAGCAGCCAGCTGGTGTGACGGAAGCTCAGCCCGCGGAACTGCAAATCCTTGACCGGCTGATCATAGCTGCCGGCGACGGAGACGAGCGACTCCAACCGTGGCAGTACAACCTCGAGGCGCTTCATATCCTCGCCCGCCACAGGCTTGTAATAGAGCTTGCCGGCAACCGGATCAGCGTACCACTGCCCCGCCTCGCGCAGGAACGCGAGCGCATTCACGAAAAACAGGCCGGCCTTGTCGCCCCAGACCGAACGCGCGAACGTATCATAACCGACGAGATTATTGCGCCAGCCCGGCTGTCGCATGACGATGCGATTTCCTTCGATCCGGTCGACCATGGCGTGGCGATCCGTGAACCAGCCGGTGCTTTCCACCTCCAGTCGGCGCTGGTCCGGCAAGTTTGCCAGGAAGCGCCAGGCTGGATCGACAATCTCGATTCCCCATTCGTGGAACTCGAACGCGGTGCGCGGCGCCCGAACCGCAGTGCGCGACGCCATATGGCCGCCCACCCAAAGCTGGCGAGGATCGATTCCGGCTGGGATATTCGCTGACCAGATGCCCCGGCGCGAATCCGCCAGCGTCCATCCGGTTACCGGCATTCCGCCGGACAGGATCGGATGCGCGCCCGGAGCCGCTTCCCAGCGCACGGTGTAACCCTCCTGCCCGCCATCCGCCGCGGTGAACCGCAGCGGGGCCGTCAGCCGATACACGCCATCGGCGAGTTGTACCGTCACGTCGTGATCCTGGTTCGCCCGCCGGACAGCGGCCTGTGCCCTGGCGATCGTCGCAAACGGCCGCGCTGCCGAGCCATCGCCATCGTCCGACCCCTGGGGAGAGACGAAGATGACGAGCGGCACAGGCGCGGGGCGACGCGCAATATGGATCACACCGCCCGTATGGGCGCGGCTCGCCTCGGGAGGCTGGAAAATCGGTATGTCGGGGACGGGCGGCAACTGCGCCATGGCTGGCGACGCGATCATACCCGACACGACCATCGCCATGAACAGGTGAAGGCTCTTTCTCAAGAACCCCTCTCCAGCGCGTAGAAGTCGGTGGCGGCACCGCTGAACAGCTGGTCGAGATCGGCCCCGGCCCGCGTTGCGAGGCGGACCGCGTCGTCATACCAGCGCCGCCAGTCATCCCCCGCGAGGTGGACGACCGGCCAGTCGCTGCCCCACATCAGCCGACTGCCGAAAGTTGCGACGAGATGCTCCACATAGGGCAGGAGTTCGTCGGCCGTTTGTCCGGCCGCCTGCTCCGTCCGAAGGCCCGAGAGCTTGCAATACACGCCGCGAGTGGCGAGCGCCGCAATCTCTTCGCGCCACGGGTCGAGCTCTCGTTCCGCGGCATAGGGCTTGGCGGCGTGGTCGATGACGATCGGCAAATCCGGCCAGCGTTCCACGAACCGGGCGAGCATCGGCAGATGGCGGGGCTGGACCAGCGCATCGAAACGAAGCCCGGCGGCAAGCATTGCCTCCAGCGCTGGGACAAGCGCATCGCCCAGCAGCCAATCCGTATCCGTAATCGACTGCAGCATCGGACGCAGCCCGCGCAGCTTCGGCTCCCGGGCAAGCTGTGCGATCCGGCGCGGCGCGTCGGAATCCGCAAGATCCGCCCAGCCGACGACCGCCGCGACCATCGGCGTGTCGCGCGCGAGCGCGAGCATCCAATCCGTGTCGGCATCGGTTGGCTGCGACTGCACAAGGACCGTGCCGGCAAGCGGCACGCCCGCGGCTTCTGCACCCAAATCACCTGGCCCAAAGTCGCGATAGATGGCCGGCAGGTCCGGTGTCGGCCATTCGTGCCCGGGCGTCGCGAGGGACCAGAAATGCTGATGGGCGTCGATCATCGAACTGACCTGATCGGGAGGACGAATGCGGCACCGACGACGACGAACACAGCAGCGAGGCAGAACAGCAACGGGTAATTATTGCCCGTAAGATTGAGCAGCACCGCGGCCAGAGCCGGGCTGAGGATCTGGGGAATGTTGATTGCCGTCGTCAGGATGCCCAGATCCTTGCCCGTCGCCTCCTCGCCTTCGGGACGGGCCGGAAGGACACGCGTCATGAGGGCAAGGTCGACCGACATGAAGGCCCCATAGCCGAGTCCGATCAGCACCGCATAGCCGAACATGCCCGGAATATTGGGCGATACGAGCGGCGCAACGACCGCCATTGCCATGATAATGCCGGCGAGGAAGACGAGCGGTTTCAGGCGCCCGAGACGGTCTGCCAGCCAGCCGGACAACAGGCTGGAGACGACTAGCGCGACCAAAGTGACTGAGGACAGGCGCGCTATGGTGGCGTTGGCATCGGCCTGGCTGAGGCCGATATGATCCTCGAGGATGTAAAGCAGGTAGGTCAGGATTGCCTGATAGCCCATGTAGATCGAGAACCTGCCGAAAAAGGCCCAGGCGAAGTCCGGATGTTCGCGTGGGCTGATCCAGAAGCCGCGCAGAAAGGAGCCCAGCCGAAAGGGCGGCGGCGCGACGAGAGTGGCCGGAAGCGGCGGCTCCGGGTTGAGGACGACGAACAGTGTGCAGGCGAGGATGACACCCCCGCCAAGAATGGCATAGGCGAGGAACATATGGGCCGCGAGAAGGCCGCCGAAGATCGTCCCCGCCGAAAGGCCCGCGGTCATGGTGGCGCCGACCACGCCGGACACCATGCCGCGCTCGCTTGGCCGGAAACGGTCGGCAACCACCGTGGTAATCGGCGGCAGCATGCAATTGAGGCCTACCGTCGCGAGCAGCCAGAAAGCGGTGATTCCGAAGATATTGCCGCCATGCGGTATCAGGATGGTCGCGATGCCGCCGACCAGGCTTCCCGCGACGATCCACGGCGTGCGCCGCCCGAACCGGCTTCGCGTCCGATCCGAAAGCGCGCCCGAGACGGGTGTGGTCGTCGTGCTGAACACCGAGGTGATGGCAAACACGATGCCGAGCGTCGCCGTCTTGCCGACCGGATCTATGTCCTGGATCTGGTTGGGCAGCAGCACCCCGAGGATCGCGGCGAACAGAGCGAACAGGACGAAGAAAACCAGACCCAGGCTGACTACCAGGACCCATTTCTCGCGACCCGCCACAGCGGATGGCATGGCGGCGGCGCCGATTTCCGCGGCGCCGGTCATGCGCGCACCGGCAGGGCGCCGCCATTCGCGCGCGCTGCATTGCTCAGGGTCAGGCCATGGCCCGGCACATCGCGACCATGGATGAACCCGTCGGCCATGGCGAACGGCTCTTCGACCAGATGATCGAAATTCTGGAAGCTATATTCAAGCCATCGCACGCCCGGGAGCGCGAGCGCCATATTGACCCCCAGTTCGAGGAAAGTGTTGCCCAGCGTCAATTCAACATTCGCCTCATTGGCGAGCCAGCCGGCGCGCATCACGTCGGACACCTGCCCATGAACATTGAGCATGTCGCAGGCGCGCGCCTCGATCAGCTTCCGCTTGCCGGTAAGATCGAGATATTCGCCGGCATTGATCCGGCTGATGCCAAGCGCGCGAAGCATGCGCAGCCCGTCGAAATCGTCGCGGGGAATGGGATCCTCGACCCAGTAGATCAGATGCCCGGCACGCTCGAACAGGCGGAGTGCCTGAATCGTCTCCTGCGCCGTCCAGGCTTCATTGGCATCGATCATGACCGGCCGATCGCCGCCGGTCGCCTGGCGAAGCAAATCGAGCCGATGAAGATCCCGTTCCACGTCAGGGTGTCCGACCTTGATCTTGTATCCCCGGAACCCCCGCTCCCGCGCATTCCCGAACAGCTCCACGAAATCATGGTCGGAAAGATGATAATCGAGCCCGCTTGCATAGACCGGCACCGCGCTGCGCCTGGCCCCGAGCATCTGCCACAGCGGCAATCCCGATTGCTTGGCGAAAAGATCCCACAGGGCGTGCTGGATCGACTCTTCGAACGGCAGGGCCATGCGCCGCACATTGCCGCCGCGGGCGCGCTCGACCCCCAGCGCCAGTCCGGCCGGGTGCTGTCCTTTCAGGGCCGGCCAGGCTTCCGTTAGGAAGATCCGTTCGATCTCGCCTGGATCGGGCAACGGAACGAACAGGGATTGGGCGAAGCCGAGCCCGACAGCGCCGTCCGCATCGACCAGTTCGACGGCGACCACCTGCACCTCCTCGGCGCACACCTGTGAGTCTCCAATGATACGGTCCCGTGCGAACTGCAGGCGTGTGAGGCGATATTCGGCGATCGGGACCGATCCAGACATTCTAAAAGCCCTCTTTGATATTTCACAGTGGTTGGATCAAACACCCCGACCTGGCAAGTGATTTTCCTGCATTGAGCGATCATTCGACACATGGCGCTTCTGGACCCGCGAGCAGCTGCGGTAGGGGTCGAGCCACAAGACAAGATCCGCACGACCGGGCATCTCGTCGAGCACGTGCCGGGTCAGCCTCTCATAATGGGCGATAAAGCGGACCACTGCGGCCTCGCTCATGAGTTGCGGCGCATCGGGCGCGTTTTCCCGAAGGCGAGCCTCCTGCTCCTCTCGCCAGCGCCCGACTGTCTCCCAATCGGGTGCGGCGAGCAGGATCAGGATGTCGAGCCGGGCGAACAGCGCCTGGTACGCTCCGCCAAGCGCGCTGTTCACGGCTTCGCGCCACCGGCCCTCGCCGTCTTCCAGGCGCTCCAGCGTGTTAATCGGCTGCACCAGCGCGTCTTCGGCCTGCGGCACGGCGCCGACACACCAGCCTTCAAACAGAACCAGATCGCATTCAAAGGGCGCCGCGGGCCACTCGTTCGCCGGCGCGCGATCGTCGGCGCCCTTGTCGAAGCGCGGCAATCGCACTGCCCGCCCCTCTGCGAGTGCATCGAAGGTGGCAAGGCCGAGCGCTATGTCATGCGTGCCCGGCACGCCGCGCGTCGCGAATAGCGAATGCACATCGCGTGACAGGGCGAGGCGTTCGGCACGCGTGAAATAGAGATCGTCGAGCGACAGGGTCGCGCAGCGCGGGAAACGCGCCGCAAGCGCCTGCGCGATCGTGGATTTGCCGCTTCCCTGCGCGCCGCACAGGCCGACGAACAGCGGACGGCGCGTGGTGCCGGCGAGGCTCTCCGATATCAGCTGGCCGATGATCTCGTCAGGCGACACGGTCGGGCACCTCCCTGCCTGAGAAAAAGGCGTCCAGGTTCGCGATCGCCTGCATGCCCATGGCCGTGCGCGCTTCGATCGTGGCACTGCCGAGATGCGGGAGCAGGACAGTGCGGGGATGCGTCAGCAGGGCGGGATGGACGGCGGGCTCATTCTCATAGACGTCGAGGCCGGCCGCTAGCAGCTTGCCCGTGTCGAGCGCCTGAGCGAGCGCTGCCTCGTCCACGACCGAGCCGCGCGCCGTGTTCACGAAGATCGCGCCTGGCCGCATCGCCGCGAAGACGCTCGCGTCGATCATGCGATAGGTCTCGCTACCTCCGGGAACATGGACGGAAACCACATCGGCCGCTTCGGCGAGCGCCATGATCGAGGACATCCGCACCGCTTCGAGCGCGGCTTCGAGTTCGGGTGCGGCCGGGCTTCGGCCATAATAGGCGATCCGCATGCCGAATGCGCGCGCCAGGCGGGCGGTTTCCTGTGCGATGCGGCCGAAGCCGATCAGCCCGAGTGTGCGCCCGGAAAGCCCCTGCCCGATCGAATGGGTCGGATGCCAGCCGGGCCAGGCGCCAGCGCGTAGATCGCGATCGCCTTCGACGGCCCGGCGGCTGGTGGCCAGGATCAGCAGGATCGTCAGCTCGGCGGTCGCCTCGGTGAGCGCGCCGGGCGTGTTGGTCACGACAACGCCGGCGGCTCGCGCCGCGGCGAGATCGATATGGTCGACGCCGGCGCCGTAGTTGGCCAAGATGCGGACCCGCCGCCCCGGCATCGTCAGAAGCGCCGCGTCGATCCGGTCGGTGATCGTCGGTACCAGCGCATCCGCTTCGACCATGGCTCGTTCCAGCGACGCGCGGTCGAACGGCATATCCGAGAAATTGAGCGTCACATCATAGCGTCGGCTAAGCTCGGCCTCGACCGGCGCGGGAAGGCGACGGGTGACGCGCACGACCGGGCGGGCGGGGTTGTCGCGCGCCTGGCGACCTGCGGCTGTGTCGTTGGGGTCATGGTTCATGTGTGGCTTCCCCACGCGCGGCGCATGCTGGCATTGAAACGCCGCACGCATCGGCGATCGATGCGGGCGACAGGTTCGACTATCGCATTCTCCGCCGCGGCGTAACCATGGCGGAGCGTCGCGCCGACGCGCGCATGTCGTGCGATACGGAGAGGCCGCTGCGGCCAATATTTGGCCGCAGCGACAGGTGGACTTTGGCGTCGATCACAGGGGCCATCAACGCGTTGGCGATTTAGAACCTGACCCGCACGCCGGCGCTGTAGCGGCGTCCGACGCTTCGATATTCCTGCGTATTCTGAATTACGTTCGCATAATGGAACTCGTTCGAATTGGTCAGATTGGTGGCATCCGCCGTCAGGATGATATTCTTCGTGATTGAGAACTGGAGTCCGGCGTCGAGCTGGTCATAGCTGTCGCTGAATTCGGGGACGCCGGTCTGCGTTTGCGGGACGACGAGATACCGATCGCGCCGTGTGTAGGAAGCACGCAGCTGCAGCGGACCTTTTTCGTAGAATCCGACGATGGTGTAGGAATTCTTGGACAGTCCCTGCAACGAATAATGGGACGTTGCCTTGGCTGAATTGGTGTAATCGGCGCTACTGTCAGTGTATGTATAGCTGAGCTGGGTTCCAAATCCGTCAAATGGCCGGGGGAGCCACTTGAAGACGGTACGATAGCTCAGCTCGATGCCCTTAACAGTGGCACCCTTGCCGTTCACGGGTTCATCGATGATGAAAGTCACCTGATCGACCTTCTGTGTGCTCACGCCCCGGGTGATGAACGAGTCGATCGATTTGTAGAAGAAAGTCGCTGAAAGAAGAGAGTCGGGATTATAATACCATTCGAGGCCCAGTTCAGCCTGGGACGCCCGGAATGGCAGCAAATTGGGGTTGCCGCGCGAAATCCGCTCATTCCCCGGATTGCTCGTGATGCTTTGAGCCGAGGAAAGGTCCGTCAGGGTCGGCCGCGAGATCACCCGTGACCCGGCCGCGCGTACAATAAGCGTTGGGGTGACGTTGAGCCTCGCGTTGAGCGACGGGAGAACATCAGTGTAGTGGCCATCGAAGCTGACGGGCGTCAGACCCGAAAGGACGATGACGTTCTGCCCGGTACCATTGGGCTTGGCGCTCAAGACCGTTTGACCGAAGCCGCTCGAGGTGAAGTGGGTGTCCTCGATCCGCACGCCGGTGTTTATCGCCAATGGCAGGCTTCCGAGATTGCCTTTGAATTCGAACATCAGATAGCCGAGCGCGACTTTCTCCCTGACGGACGAACTGCCCGCGGGATCCTGAACGATCGGCAGGAGGCTGCCGCTGTGCAGGGCCGGATCGGCGGTCGTATTCAATCCGATCATCGTCTGGAAAAGCGCACTGGCATTATAGTCGACCCAGTCCGCGGTATTCCCTCCAGCGGCCCCGTTCATGAAATTGAAGTTCGTGGGCGTGAACAGGTTGGACGGCAACACCACGTCGCTGCCGCAATAGGCGCAGCCGTTCGGCTCCATGAAACCCGTCGTTTTCTTCGTCCGGTCGGAATATCCCGCGCCCGCATAAGCGCTGACCTGTCCGCCGTCCCACGAGCCGTCGAGATGGGCTTCCTTGATCGTGTCGTCGAAATTCTGTCCGTCCGGGCCCATATAATGCGCCAGCCTGTGGCTCACATCCGTCGCCGCATTGGAATAGCCCGGATTGCTCACGGTGAAGCGGGCCACCGGTGAACCGGTGCGCCGATCATAGGTATAATCCATGTGCTTGAGACGGACCGTCGTGAACAGCGCGCCAGCGTCACGCAACCTGGCTTTTGACGTATCGACGTCGAGCGCGAGGCTGAAGGGTCCATTCGACCATTTCGCATTGAACCCAAACACATAGGTCGTCGATATCGCGGGCCGGTCCTCGACGATCTCGTCCACCGTGCCGTCATGGAAGGTCTCGGCCATAGCCGTCCCGCCGACATGCACGGTGCGGTTCTGCCCAGCCACGACTTCGGTTGTATCCGTGCCGCCGACAACGACCTGGTTGACGAGCGTACCGCCGCTGAAATCCGGCACGATCCCGGACCCATGATAATGCTCGTCATCGCGCGACCACAGGCCATCGACCGTCAGGACCAGATTGTCGGTCGGCTTGTATTGGAGAGTCCCGTCGAGCCCGAGCCGCTTGCGGCTGGAGAATTCAACCTGGTTCACGAAATTATGATACATGTCGACGTTGCGGAACAGAGTGACCTTGCTGGGGTCAATCCGCGGCGCACAGGTTCCGCCGCTCACGCTGCCGACGCAAAGCGAGCCGGCATTATTGGTCGCCGACCTGTAATAGCCATCATCGAAACTACGCGGATAGGAGCTGGCGCCGACGAAGAAATTGTCGGTCCGTTCGTTCTTGTCGTCATAAGACACAACGAACGACGCGCCTAACTGCCCGGATTCGCTTTTCCACGTGACATATGCGGCACCCGACGGCGTCGTCTTTCCGCCGAGTTCGTCATAATTGGCGCGAACCGAGCCGCCGCCATAGAATCCCGTGCGCTGTTCCAGCGGCCGAAGCGTGTGAATGTCCACGGTCGCGCCGATGCTCGCGCCGTTCAGGTTCGCTTGCGGACTCTTGAAGACGTTCGCACCGGAGATGAGCTCGGACGGCAATATGTCGAAGTTGAATTCCCGGCCCGCGCCGTCGGTGGCGATCACCCGTCCATTCAACGTGACCGTGTTGAATTGCGGCCCCAACCCGCGGACCGTGACGCCGTTGCCGACGCCGCGATTGCGGTCGATGGTGATGCCGGGAAGGCGCTGCAGCGATTCCGCGACATTCTGATCCGGCATCTTGCCGAGATCCTCGCTGGCGATCGCATCGACCGCATTGATCGCGTTGCGCTTGATATCGATCGACTGCCGCTGACTGGCACGGATGCCTCGTACGACAATGTCGTCAGTGCTGTCCGGCTGTGCCTCCTGGCCGGCGGCGGCGGGGCCTTGAGTCTGGGCATGAACGCTCGTCGCAAGGGCTGCAGCCATCGACGCAACGGCAATGCCGGCAAAACGATATCGGGGCGTAGGCAATTTTATCCTCCCTATGGTTCGAATCCCTTACTTGATATTTCAATATATGCCATCTGAGAGATGATCAAGAAGATATCAACGCGGAGATGGGCTATGAAGCGCCGGATCAGGCCTCGCCTGGGGAGGCATGCGCCAATCGAAATCCGCGGAACTTTGATATTGAAATATCAGATTGCCCCGCAGGACTTTTACTTGTCTTTCGCCCGAAGGCTTTCAGAGGCGATCCTGTCTGACGGAGAATGCGCCCGTCGCGGAAGCGCGATCCGAGGCGGGTCATATGCCCGCCGCGTCCATTGGCTTTTCGCGACGGCTGGTGCATGTGGACTGCCCAAGCCATTTCAGCCGGTCGGCCGGCGGGCACGCGGCCGCGCTAGCGCGCGCTCCCGCCCTAGGCGGCTATTAGGGGGACGTTGAGTTCATGCGGGCGGCGACGAAAAGAGCCAAAGGCGAACCATCCAGGCCGGCAAACGCCCAATCCCAGGATGCCGGGGACGAGCACAACCTCGGCGACAAGGCCTATCAGGCGATCCTGCAGGCGCTTTTCGATCGCACGATCCCGATCGGCGCCGAATTCTCCCAGGCCGAACTCGTCAGGTTGCTCGGCATCACCGTTCAGCCGCTGCGGGACGCGTTGCGGAGGCTTGAGACCGAGGGCCTGGTGACCATTCATGCACGGTCCTGCATCCGTTTTGTGAGGGCTGACCTCGAGCTCTCACGTTCCACATATCAGTTTCGCTCGTTGATAGAGCGCGCCGGCGCGCGAACCCTGGCCGAGTCCGGCGACGCCGGTGAGATCAGCTCGCTTGTGGAGGATCACGAGGCGCTCCTTGGCCGATTGGAACATGGCGCATGGGGCCCTGATGAGGAGCAGGCCCTCGATCAGCTTGAGGATCGGCTTCACGGCGCCTTGATCTCGGCGTTACGCAACCAATTGATCGAAACCACTGCGCGGCGGCTCAAAAACTATGTGACGCTGGTCAGGCTGGACTGGCTGACGACGAGGCCGCTCGCCATCCGGACACTGCGCGAGCATCTCGATATCCTCAACGCATGTGCTGCCCGCGATGCGGACGCGGCCGAGACGGCGCTGATCACGCACTTCCAACTGGCCCTGCAGCGACTGATCGGAATGGTTTGACGTATCAGCGGTTCAGGCGCCGCGCTTATCCGGCGCGTTCAGCATGGCGGCCGCGCGAAAAAGCGCCTTCAGCGCCTCCTCGTCAATCTCCTCGCCTTCCTGGAAGTCAATCGCGCGCCTGACATTGCCATCAAGGCTGGAGTTGAACAGGCCCGCCGGGTCGTCGAGCGCGGCGCCTTTGGCAAAGGTCATCTTCACGACCTTCCTGTAGGTCTCGCCGGTGAAAAGCATGCCGTGGTGGTACCAGGTCGGCACACCACGCCACTTCCATTCCTCGACCACATCGGGAATTGCCTGCTTGATCAGGTCACGGAGCCGCGAGAGCATCTCGCCCCGCCAGTCGCCCAGTTCCCGGATCCGCTCGTCGATCTTTTCGGATGGGGTGAGTTCGCTCATTGAAGCCGCTCCTGCGGCGCGCGCGCGGTGCGCCCTTTGGCGGTATAGGGCAGCACGAACATGTACAGGCCGCTGAACAGCAGCAGGAAGAGCGGCAGCAGCGGCGAATAGACGACATAGGCCGGCGGCGTTCCCACAGCCATGCAGATGAAATTGGCGAGGACTGTCGCCGTGAAGATAATCGACAGCCAGCGATGGGTCTGCCGAACCCAAAGGTTCATTTTCAATGGGACCTCCTGTGCAATGAGATGATTACGCGATACCGAACCTCAGTCCTCGCGCGCCAACAGCTGCTCGAGGTTCGCGAAGAACTTCGCCCATCCGAACTTGGCGCCATGATAGGCCTGTTGCTGGTCGGCCCGGAAACCCGCCTGCTCCATGCGCAAGTGCGTTCCGGTGCCCGATGGCGTGAGGGTCCAGGTGACGACACTCTCCAGGCCCATGCCGCCCCAGCTATAGGCGAGTGTCCTGTTCGGCTCGACCTCAAGGACCTCGCAACCGACCGAACCCCAGTCACCGTTGAAATCGAAACGGTGTCCCACGACCGGCATGAAATCATTCTTCATGAGCCACTCGGCGAGCAGATGGGGCTGGGTGAGCGCGCGCCAGATCTTTTCCGGCGGATAGGCAATCTCGCGCTCGACGGTGACGGTGCGCGTTTCAGCTTCGGTGTCGGTCATTGATCCATCCTTTTGAGCAAATTTTCGAGGTCGTCGAACCGTGCCTCCCAGAAGCCGGTCATCTCGCCCGTCCAGTCGATCAGCGGAGCCAAAGCGCGGGGCTGCGCGCTGTAATGCGTCTGGCGGCCTTCATGGCGGTCGAGCACCAGCCCCGCTTGTTTCAGAGCACCGAGGTGTTTGGAGACCGCCGGCTGGGATACCCCTGCCTGCGCCGTCAGCGCTCCGACTGTCTGTTCGCCATCACGGCACAGCCGCTCGAAAATGGCGCGCCGGGTCGGGTCGCCAAGCGCCTTGAAGAGCATTTCGTGGGTAAGTGACATCGGAATACATAACTCTGTGGCTATTGATCAATCCAATAACCGGCGAGTTATGAGTGAGTCAATCCCGAATTTTACTCAGAAGATGAGCTTGCCCCCGACGATCGCCAGCGTCCCCGCCAGGATGGGACGCAGGAACCGGTCCGAGATGCGCGTCGAGATGAGGCTGCCGATGATGACCCCCGGAACCGAGCCGACCAGCAGCGACAGCAGCAGATGGAAATCGACCGAGCCCATCACCCAATGGCCGGTGCCCGCAACCAGAGTCAGCGGGACGGCATGGGCGATGTCCGATCCGACCAGCCGGTTCACCGGCAGCTTCGGATAGAGGACCAGCAAGGCGGTCATGCCGACCGCCCCTGCGCCCACCGAGGAGAGCGACACCAGGACGCCCAGGATTGCGCCGAGCGTGACGGTCAGCCGCGTGATCCCGCGCGGGCTCATCTCGTCGATGCCATGCGCGAAATAGGCCAGGATCTGCCGGCGGAACAGCATCGCAAACGCGGTCGCGATCAGGCCGACGCCCAGCACGACCGTGATGACATGCTCGGTCCCGTCGAATCGCTTGCCGGCATAGGCCAGCACAAGCAGCGTCAGGATCGTCGCTGGGACGCTGCCAGTGGCGAGGCGCCGCACCACTTTCCAGTCAACGGTGCCGCTGATGCCATGCACCGTGGTGCCGACCGTCTTGGTCGCCGAAGCGTAGAGCAGATCGGTGCCGACTGCAGTGACCGGATGAAAGCCGAACGCGAGGACGAGCAGCGGCGTCATCAGCGAGCCCCCGCCAACCCCCGTCAGCCCGACCAGGATGCCCACCGCGAGCCCGGCAAGCGAATATAGCAGGTTGATGTCACCCAGACTCACTTGCGATCCTCATGCAGCCGAATGCGGCTCTTTGCGCCCTGGCCCACCCCGGCCGCAAGAAACGGAAGCTTCTGCGGTGTAGTGTCTTTGTATCTGATCCGGCCCGCGCGACAAGACGTCATCCCAGGGCGGCCCGGCCCCATCTGATGCTGCGACGATCCCGACGCGCCGGACTGAGGCGTTCCCACGCCATGACGAAAGCCGTCACCGCCATCACGGCGAAATGCCCCGTTTCGAAGAGGAACGGCAGCGCCATCAGTGCCCATCCCGATCCCGCACAGGCTCCTGCGGTTGCGATGCCATGTCGCAGGCCCCTCAGCTCAGGAGCAAGATCGTCGCTGGCAATGACCGGTTCGCGGCAAAGGCGGAGGCACCGCGCCTTGATCGGCGTCGTCTGCCAGGCGACCGCGACACCGAGCGCGATCAAGGGGGCCGCGATGGTGGCGAGGCGCAGGCCGGCTGTCGCCACCGCGAGCAGCAGCAACACCGCCAGCCAGACGGCAGCGTAGGAACTCAGGAACGCGAGCAGGGCAAGGCAGCGGCGAAAGCGAGAGCCGCCCATCGCACTGATTTCCGCGACCGGCCTGCCAAGCAGTGGCAGCATCATCGCGCACAGCATCAGCAGCCATGACAGCAGCAGGGGACCGATCGGGTTCAGCCGCAGCGCAATCGTCATGCCCGCGATCGTGGCCGCCGCCGAATGACCGCCCGGCCCGCAGAAATCCGGCAGGCCGGGAATCGCGCTGCCGGACAAAAGAATCCAGGCCAGCGCGCTCGGTATCGCCAACGCGGCATTGCGCCAGCCGATCAAGCCGATCGTCACCGGCTATTGCCGATCTGAAGCGCGCCCGCAGCATCGCCCGTACGGCGCTGCCAGAAGGGCGCATATGGCCACCGCGCTGCCACGGCATAATGGTCGGCGAGCGAGCGGGCATAGCCCGTAAAGCCATGGTCGCGCATCATAGCGAAGCGCCGTTGGCTTTCCGCCTCGCGCCCATCGAGCATGTCCATCGCCGCATAAGCCGCAAGAACGCCCGAACGCAGCGCATGGACCAATCCGCGCGACGAAAGCGGATCAGCTGCGAACAATGTGTCGCCGGCCGCGACCCAGCGACGGCCGGCGGCCGGCTCGAGCGTGACGGTGCCGGCGGACCGCACCTCGATCGGACCAGCGCTAGCTTTATCCGAAACCAGTGAAACCATGTGCCGCGTCGCTTCAAACGCCCGCCACCATCCCGCATCCGCTCTCAACGCGAGCGCCCGGGCGACCGCCGGGTCAGTCATGCAGCAGATGATGCGCCGCTGCCCCGGAAGATCGGCGCTGTACCACCAGCCCTCCGGCCGCGCCTCGATGATGGTTCGATGATCTCCCTCCCCGCCTTCGAAGAAGCGGCCAAGCGCGACGAGTTCGTCATGAACGCGCACCTGCGCATCGAGCGAGCGCGCCAGCCGCCAGCTCCGCCCGGCGGCCCAGACCACCGCGCAGGCGGCGACCTCATCGCCATTCGCGAGCAGCAGGCGCCAGCCTTCGCCGTCGGGCACCGCCGACCGCACTGCCGTGCCCGTCCGCAGCCTCGCTCCGGCGGCGGCCGCAGCGTCGGCGAGCAGCCGATCGAAGCGCGCGCGGTCGAGATGCCAGCCAGGCCCCCGCGCGGAAAAGATGCTGTGCTGCTCTGCAAGGTCCGGGTCGGCCCAGGCCGCAGCTACCGCGCGCCCGACGACAAACCCCGCCGCCTCGAACGCCGGCAGCACCCCGAGCTGATCGAGCAGACTGCGCGCCAATGCAGGAAGCACCTCGCCCGGCCTGGCGGAGGTGTAGTCGCCCGCTTCGAAAACCTGCACCGACAGCGCCGGCGCATGGCGCCGCAATGTCAGCGCCGCCGCGCTGCCCGCCGGCCCGCCGCCGACGATGGCGAGATCAGCTCTCGACGCCGGAATCTTCGACGCAGACATATTTGACCTGGGGCGAGGGCGCATCCAGGCTCGACTCGGGCACCGCCGGATTGCGGACCACGAAGCCGAGCTTCGACCATTCCGTCACCATCTTGAGATCGCCCGCATAGGTTTGCGGAATACCGCGCGCCCAGTTGCGGAACTGGTAATTCTGGTCGCCCAGATCATAATAGACCTGCATCGGCCGGTGCGCCGGCCACCACAAGGTCTCCCAGACCTGCTGCTCCTTCACCATCATCGTGTCGCCGACGCTGTCCGGGCTGAGCTTGTTCCAGTCCTCGTAAGTGATGTCGATCATCTGGGTTGAGCATTCGTTGAAATCGGCCTGCCAGGGCAGCCCCGAAAGCTTGGTGACGTCGCCCGGCTGCAGGCCCACTGAGAAATTGCTCTTCAGCGACAACGGGTCGCCAGCATAGGCGATATAGCCTTCCTCGGCGAGATCGGCGCCCCAACGATTCTGGTTCTGCTGCGCGGCAGTAAGCTGGAATGTGTACCAGGCCGGATCGGCCTTGAGTCGGTACGGCTCGCGCCAGATCGCCGGGTTGCGGATGATCCACGTCACCTCGCCGCCGGGGCAGAAAGCGCCGCCGAGCAGGTTGGACAACACGCCGCGATCGAGCTCGCGCCCGCTGGTGGCGGTCCAGCCCTTATAGGGCTCCCACGGGTCCGGCTGCGGCGCGAAGCCGGCATCCACCTCGTTGATGAAATGCCCGGCCGCCCATTGCCTGAGCAGGAACAATTGCGTGTCGGTCAGCCGTAGGAATTTGTTGACCGTCTTGTTGGTGATCGGGTTGTCGCCGGCGAGGAGCGGCATCAGCGGCTGGAGATAGGTGCGGGTCGCCGGATTGGCGTCGAGCCGGAACAGATTCTCCTCGCCCGGCTTGCGCAACAGATCGAACAGATATTGGCGTGCGGCACGATCGGGATCGGTCGTCGCCTCGCGCGTCGCCGTCTCGAAGGCACGGGCGAGCAGCATGCCCGAGCGATATTCGAACGCCAGGCGGTGCAGCAAGGCCGCGATCGGCTCATCGGGATTCTGGGTGCGATCGGGGCCGGTCGGCTCCTGGCGAGACGTCCGGCGCGCCATCAACAGCTTCGCCTTGGCCGGCTCCGGCGCGACCGCTGCGGCAATGGCCGCGATCGCCGCATCGACTGCCGCGTCCAGCACCGCCTTGGCTGCGGCATAGTCGGCGACCGGCACCTCTTCATTATCGGCATAGATGCGCTGCCAGCGCGCCGCATAAGCCTGGGGATCTTCCCCTACCACGAGCGGGCAGACCGCCGCCGCGAAGGCTGCGGCGGCGATCTTCAACGGATCGCCGGCCTCGTCGATCGCGCCGGCGGCGCCCGGCGCCCGGGTCGCGTCGAGCAGCATCAGGCTCGGTTCGAGCGCGGCCTCGAGCAACCGCCCCGAGACATTCTCCTCGACCGCCCGGCGCAGCTTGCGCGCGAGCGAGCGCGGCGCGACCCTGGGCGGCACCGACAGCTTGTTCGGATCGAACGTGCCGCGATCCGACTGATTATGCGGATAATTGGATTGCTGGAGGATGTTGCTGAAATAGGAGAATTCGTCGGCGCGGAACAGGATCGGCCAGATGTCGCGCCAGAACCAGGGCCGATAGTCCGGGTTCCACTGCACAGGCCCCGCCTTCCAGTGAAGCAAGGCCGGCGTATCAAGCGGATCGATCTTTTGCGGCTCGGCGAAGGTGCCGCGCGTGCCGTACATGTCCGTGCGATAGGCGAATTCGCGGATCGACATATCCTCGATCACATCCTCGAGCGTGATCATGTCGAGCACTTCGGGTGCATAGCGTGGATAGCCGACCAGCACCCAGGCCGGATATTCGACATCGATATAGCGCAGCTGCTGCACCCGGCTTTCCATCATCACCAGCCGCGCCATCACCGGCCCGTCGGAGATGTCATCGAACCAGCCATCGGTATTGGCGTAGCTCTCGATCCGCGGATAGCCGAAGCCGCTGTTGAAGGTGCCGCTGCGGCCATGGCCGCCCAGCACCAGCAGCCGGCCCTTGTCGTCGGTCATGATCTCGCCGAGCGTGTCGATGTCGTGCGGCTGCATGCCGGTGGGCGGGAAATTGACCGCATACATCGGGTTGCCGGCGCGCGAGAAATGCGCGTTGCGCTGAGTCAGGTCGACTGCCTGGGGGCCGGGATCGATGATCAGCTTCTGCCGTGCGCCTTCGTCCGTGATGGTCGGGTTACGCAGCGGCGTGTCGTCGGGATAGCCGACCTCGCCGCGCAGGCCGTCGAAGGTGTACCAGGCCGCCTTCTTGTTCGCGAGCTGCACCCGCCACTGGATGTCGACCAGCTTGCCCTGATTGCCGCCTCCCTCGATCGGGTCGCCCACCTTCAGCGCGCGGCCGTCGGGGTGATCCTCGTCATAGACATAGATATGAAAGCGCGCGGCCTGGCGCTTGATCCGACCCTGGCCGTCCTTGAACTTGGTGACGCGCTTGTCGCCCTTGTACGGATTGCCCTTCGCATCGCAGTCGATCGGCAGTTGCGCCGGGCCTTCGGGTGAGATGCAGAACTCGTCCGGGCTGTCGCCAAGGCGCGCGATGCCGATCGCCGGATGGATGCGGTAAACCGGTGGCGGCGCCATGCGTGTCTCCCCTACCGCGCCTCGCCGGCGCGACCTTCGTGTTCAATCGAGAAAGTTGAGCGAAACCCCGTCGAGCCGCAGCAATTCGCGGTCCTCTTCATAAGAGGCGCCAATCACCACCAGGCTGACGGTGAGCGTCTTCGCGCCGCCCGCGAGCAGTTTCCGCACGCAGCGCGTCACGTCGATCCGGTGGTTGCGCGGCGTGTTCATGCTGCGCTCGCGCAGATCGAATTTCCGGTTCACCGCCGGCGGCAGATCGCAATGCCCCGGCCCGCCATAGCAATCGCCATGCCCGAACACAGCCGCATAGCCGGCATAGCCCTCGCTGGTCAGCGGCGTCGATGCATCGGCGTCGGGCGTGTTGAGGAAGACGCGGATGAAGCAGGAGCGCGGCAGCTGCGGCACGCGGTGCAGCCGCACCTCGGCTGAGCGATAGCCCTTCTGCACCGCCTCCGGCACCGGAATCGGCGCCGAGACGAAGCGGCCGACCGGATTGCCGAGCCCGACCGGAATGATGCAGCCGCCGCGCACATATTCATAGCCGAAGCGGTACATGTCGAGCGTGTCGCGGGTGGCATAGCTCCACGGCGTCAGCGGCGCGTCGAGATCGGCGGGCAGGCCGTCGGGATGGTCCTGCTGCCATTTCCACCACAGCCGATCGATATTGGCATGGACCGGCCAGAAGATCGGATCGTAGGACGCGGTCAGGTTGCTGAACATGTCGCCATTGGGCGGCTCTGAATAGAGATCCTCGCGTTGGTGGAATTTCCGCCGCGCGACGCTGACCATCTTGTTGCGATCGGCGGGATCGTCGGACGCCGTCTTCTTGGCGGGCGAGGTGGTGTTGTAACCGCCCGTCCAGATATGCATCGTGTTGTGCGGGTTCTGGTCGAGGAATCCGAAGCTGTCGACATAGAGGCTGCCACCGCCGAAATCGCGGAAGGTGCGGAGCGCCAGGATCTCGTCGAGATCCTCGCGGGTCGGGTAGTGATAATGCACCCGGGTGTTGATCGTCTTGCCCTTGCCGAATTCACCGGGATAACGAAGCGGATACCAGAGCGAATTGGCCTCGAGCAACGCATCGATCAGCCGCTTGCGATAGTCGCCGGTGACATATTTCGGATCCCTGGTCGCCTCGGTGACCGCGGCGTAGAAGGATTGCGGCGATGCGTAATGTTTGCCGATCAGCGTCGCGATGTCCGCCGGGAAGCCCTGCCCCCGCAGCGTGCGCACCGATGCCTCGGTCAGGAAGCCCTTGAACGCCTCGGGCAGGATCGCGCCGGTCGACGGGTCTTCGGGGTGATAGCGCTCGGCGGGGAAATCCCACCAGGGCATGGTCACATCGGGGCAATGATCCTGCAGCGCTTGCTCGAACTCATAGAGATAGACGCGGTGCCAGGGCAGGAAACGCTCCCAGCCATGCTGGCAGTGATTCTGGTGGATCAGCGCGAGGTTGTTGTAGCTGCGCTTGTCGCCGACCCATTTGTTGAGATTGTAGAGTTCGCGAAAGGCACAGCGCAGCCGCTCGATCTGCGGCTCGGACATAGCGTCGATGTCCATGCGCTGGCGCAGCTCGCCCTTCGCGTGGCGATAAGCGCCCGGATCCTCAGCCGGCGAGAAGACCGGCCCGGCAAGGCCGGTCACCGCGATGCGAGTCTCGCCGGGCACGCTGACTTCGCCCGCAACTGGCAGCGTGTCGAGCACGGCACCGGGGCAGCCCTCGTCGATCCACGCCTCGATTAGATCCACGTCGGCCTCGCCCACTTTCGCACCGCCCCAGGGCAGGCGCGGGAACTGGGTGCCGTCGAACGGAGACTGGCCGCGCAGACCGCGCACCAGCGCCGACCGCGCGCCGCGCCCGGCGGACCCACTGGCCTTGCCGCAACAGCTTCCCCCCGCCTGCGCCGGCTCGACCAGCGCCAGGCCCATCACGCTCAGGCCGAGGAATTCCGGAAGCGGCACTTCCCAGAAAGCGCCCAGCGACCCGATGCCGCCACTGTCTCCAGCCGCGCGGCGCAGGATTTCCTGGACATCGGCATAGCCGAACACCGCCGCCTCGGGCGCCAGGGTGGCGCTCACCGCCCCCGCTCCGGCACGGCCGGGGCACCGGCGGATACACCCTCGATATGCGGCATAATGCCTCCCTGCCAGGCCCTCACCAAGTCCGTAACCGGCTGGCCAATCTGTCCTATCGGCCGCCCTTGATGTCCAGAGCGCCCGACGGGAGTCGGAACCGTTTTGGCTATAGCCACAGGTACCCCGGCTCTATTCCCCTCCCGCAAGCGGGAAGAGAAAGACGTCACCTATTTTCACCCATACAAGCAATTATCATATTTATGTGGACGCCGGAGCCGCCACGCGATACTTTTTCCCATAGGTCGTCCCCGGCAAATCGCGATGCAACGCGCACCCGGGAGCAGGACATTCGGGGGAGATTTTCGTGCCTGATCACAAGCTTCGCGTAGTAAAGACCATCAGTCTGGCGGCCACCCTCGCCCTCTCCTGCTCGACCGCTGCGCTTGCGGCCAATGTCGAGAAGGTCGCGCACGGCGTGGTCGTCACGCCCGACAGCGGCCCGGCCAAGCGCGTCCGCGTGATCGCCTATGACGATCGCAGCTTCCGCGTGACGGCGGTGCCCGATGCGAGCCCCGAACTGCTCGACCACCTGCCCGACAGCCTGATGGTCAACGAACAGCCGCATGGCGATGTCACCGTCACCCAGGCGAAGGGCGTTGTCACCCTCAAGGCCGCAAAGGCCACCGCCGAGATCCGCCTGTCGGACGGCCATGTCCAGTTCCGCAACGCCGCCGGCCAGATCGTCCTGAACGAGGCAGCGCGCGGCGCCTTCACCCCCGTCTCGGTCGAGGGCAAGCCGTTCGTCGCCACCCGCCAGCAATTCAACCGCGCCACCGATGAGGGCTTTTACGGCCTCGGCCAGCACCAGAACCGGCAGATGAATTACAATGGCGAGGACGTCGAACTCGCCCAGCACAATATGGACATCGCCATCCCCTTCGTCGTGTCGACGAAGAATTACGGCCTGCTCTGGGACAACAACGGGATCACCCGTTTCGGCAACCCCAAGCCCTATGCCCTGGTCGGCTCGGACATGAAGGTCGCGAGCGACGGCAAGCCCGGCTGGAAGGCGGAATATTATCTCGGCGATAGGCTCGCCGTCACCCAGAGCGAACCCACGATCAACTATCAGTTCATCCGCGACCAGGCGAAATGGCCCGCCGCGGGCAAAGCCTCGACGGTCGCCTCAGCCGATAGCGGCCAGAACACCGCCGGCGTCAACACCCAGGCCCAGCATGTCGTCTGGACCGGCATGGTCACGCCCGACGCGACCGGCACCCACAAATTCCGCCTCTATTCGTCGAGCTATGTGAAGGTCTTCGCAGACGGCAAGCTGGTGCTCGAGCGCTGGCGCCAGAACTGGAACCCCTGGTTCCACAATTTCGAACTGCCGATGACCAAGGGCAAGCCAGTCGCCATCCGCATCGAATGGGAGCCCAATGCCGGCTATATCGCCTTCTTCCACAATGATCCCCTGCCCGCGCCCGATCGCCATTCGCTGTGGATGTCGTCCGATATCGGCAAGGCGACCGATTATTATTTCGTCGGCGGCACCAGCATGGACGATGTCATCGCCGGCTATCGCGGGCTGACCGGCAAGGCCGCGATGATGCCCGAATGGGCTTACGGCTTCTGGCAGAGCCGCCAGCGTTACGAGACGCAGGAGCAGTTGCTCGGCGTGGTCCGCGAATATCGCAAGCGCGCCATACCGCTCGACAATATCGTCGAGGACTGGTTCTACTGGCCGCAGGACCAATGGGGCAGCCATGATTTCGACAAGACCCGGTTCCCCGATGCCAAGGCGATGGTCGATGAGGTCCATGCGCTGAACGCCAACATCATGATCTCGGTCTGGCCGAAATTCTATCCGAACACCGACAATGCCAAGGAACTCGACGCCAAGGGCTTCCTCTATCACGCCAGCCTCGAGGCGAAGCGCAAGGACTGGGTCGGCCCCGGCTATCTCAACACCGATTACGATCCTTATGCCCCCGAAGCGCGGCAGATCTATTTCCGCCAGATCCGCGAGAAGCTGGTGAAGCTCGGCTTCGACGCCTGGTGGCTCGACGCGACCGAGCCCGATATGCATTCCAACCTCTCGATCGAGGAACGCGCCGCCGCGATGGGCCCGACCGCGATGGGCCCGGGAGCCGCCTTCTTCAACAGCTATCCGCTGGTCCATGGCCAGGGCGTGGCGGAAGGGCTGCGCGAGGCACGCCCCGATGTGCGACCCTTTATCCTCACCCGCTCCGGCTTTGGCGGCCTGCAGCGCGCGAGCGCCGCGGTGTGGTCGGGCGATCTCGCCGCGCGCTGGGATGATCTCCACGACCAGATCTCGGCCGGTGTGAACCTGTCGATGTCGGGCCTCCCGAACTGGACTCACGATATCGGCGGCTTCGCGGTCGAGGATCGCTATACCCGCCAGCTCCCGGAGGCGCGGGCCGAGTGGCGCGAGCTCAACCTGCGCTGGTTCCAGTTCGGCGCGTTCAGCCCGATCTTCCGCAGCCATGGCGAGAGCCCGAAGCGGGAGATCTACGAGATTTCAGCCGACGACCCGGCGATGCAGAGCTCGATGATCTGGTACGATCAGCTCCGCTACCGGCTGATGCCCTATATCTACACGCTCGCCGCCGACACCTTCCACAAGGACGGCTCAATCATGCGCGGGCTGGTGATGGATTTCGGTGCCGACAGGAAGGTGTGGGGCATCAACGACGAATATCTGTTCGGGCCGAGCCTGCTCGTCGCCCCCGTTTCGACCTTCAAGGCGCGCGAGCGCGACGTGTATCTGCCGGCCGGCGCCGACTGGTATGATTTCAACAGCGGCGCGCATTACACCGGCGGCCAGACGATCAAGGCCGCCGCGCCCTATGAGCGCATGCCGCTGTTCGTCCGCGCCGGCGCGATCATCCCGACCGGCCCCGCCGTGCTGAGCACGAAGGAACAGCATGACGGGCCGATCGTCCTGCACGTCTTCACCGGCGCCGATGGCAGCTTCTCGCTCTACCAGGATGACGGGGTGAGCCCGGCCTATCTGCAGGGCAAATTCGCCCGCGTGCCGATCAGCTGGAACCAGGCGACCCGCACCCTCACGATCGGCGCGCGCGAGGGCAGCTATGACTGGATGCCGGGCAAGCGGGCGATCTCGGTGCGTTTCTACGGGCCGGGCAAGGCGGTGGCGCCTGATTTCAGCGATAGCGCGGCGAGCGTTGTCTATGAGGGGAAGGCGGTCACCGTTCGGGAGCCCTGAAGGTGCCCTTCCGCTGAACTTCGACTATACGGACATGATCAATATGCTGTTGCGGGCTATCACCCTCGCCACCCTGTGCCTCGCCGCCGTTTCGGCCCGTGCCGAACCTGCCCCCCCGCCAACCAGCCCGGTGAACATCACCGGCGGCGCCATCACCGGCTCGCGTGCCGGCCCGCTGAATATCTATCTGGGCGTTCCGTTCGCGGCACCACCGGTCGGCGATCTGCGCTGGCGGGCGCCGCAGCCCGTGCGGCCCTGGAAAGGCGTCCGGGAGACCAGGAGCTATTCTCCCGCCTGCGCGCAAACTGCCGAGTGGATTTCGAATCCGAAAAGCGAAGACTGTCTCTATCTCAACCTCTGGGCGCCAGACCATGCCAGGAAACTGCCCGTCATCGTCTGGATCCATGGCGGCGGCCTGTATGGCGGCACCGCCGCGTTGCCGCCGCACAATGGCGCCAATCTGGCGAAGCGCGGGGCCGTGGTCGTCACGCTGAACTATCGCCTCGGCATATTCGGCTTCTTCGCGCACCCGGAACTGAGCGCCGAGTCTCCGGATCATGTGTCCGGCAACCAGGGCATCCTCGATCAGATCGCAGCGCTTCGCTGGGTGAAGGCGAATATCGCGACTTTTGGCGGCGATCCTGACCGCGTGACGATCATGGGCAATTCGGCGGGCGGCGAGTCCGTCGCGCTGCTGGTCGCGTCACCGCTCGCCAAAGGGCTGTTCCAGCGCGCCATCGCCGAGAGCGGGAATGATGCCATGCCGATCAACCCAACCGACGGCCACCGCTTCGATGGGAAGGCGGCGGCCGAGGCAAAAGGTCTGGCATTCGCGAAGGCGATCGGGGCTGAACATCTGGCGGATCTGCGCAAGCTGAGTGCCGCGGACGTACAGAAGCCGGCATGGCTGCCGCGCACCTATGTCGACGGGCACCTGTTGCCCGAGGATATGACCAGCATCTATCGCAATCATCGCCAGAATGACGTGCCCTTGCTGACGGGATGGACCGCCGAGGAGGGCAAGGACCTGGCGGGGGAAATCCTGGAGACCAGCGACTTTAGGGCCGTGAGGCACCGCGATCTCGTCACCCGGATGCTGGGCTATCCGCCGTCCGATGCCGTGCTCGCCGCCTATCCCGGCGCGACTGACGCCCAGGCCATCGCATCGATCAACCAGCTGACCAATGACTGGTGGGGCTGGCGCATGGTGCATTGGGCGGAACTGCAGGCCGAGTACGGACGCTCGAAATCCTATGTCTATTATTTCGCGCACCGTCCCGCCGCGCCACCGACCCAATGCAATTGGGGCTGCGGAGCCGGCCACGGCGTCGAGATCCAGTATCTGTTCGACAATCTCGCCATGGATCCGCGCACCTGGACCCCGGAAGACCGGCAACTGGCGACCCGACTGGCCGATACCGTGATCACCTTCGCCCGAACCGGAGTGCCGACGGGGAAGGGATTGCCGGCATGGCCGAGGTTCGATGGCTCCAAAGCCTCCCTGCTGCGCATCGGCAGCGAGGCGGAGCTTGAAGCGCATCCGCTGCCGGATTTCTCCCTTTTCTCGCAGCCGGGCGACTGAACAGAGCGCAGACCCAGTCCTCATCCGGGGGAAAGGGATCGGAGTCATTTTGATCGGGGAAATGTCGAACATCCAGTTGAACTCCGAATGACTCCCCCCTTTTTCTCGTTAGCCGGTACCGTGCGCGGGGGGGAGTATGTGGATCAGTCAGATTCCGCTGGCCCACGAAGCCATCCCCCTCGCCCCGCTGGCAAGTCTCTCGAATAACGCGCGATTCAGCACGCGCCGCCAGCTCGGCAGCTTGACGCTTCCGCCTTTTCGGGGTTCAACTCGGTAACGCCGGCCGGACCGGAAAATCGGTAACGCCAACGATCAGGAGAGTGGCGATGCAGCAACGGATCGATTGGGACAGTGACGCCGCCCAGGCCGTCTCGTCGACCCTCGCGCCGCTCGCCCTGGAAGCCGCACGCGCGGCGGTCGCGACCGCCCCAGTGGTTCCACCCAGTCCCGCCGTGTTCGACCTGGCGTTGCTCGACGGCAAGAACGGTTTCTACATTCCTGGCCTCAAGCCGGGCGATTTCACGGGGCGGTCCGTAGCGATAGCCGGTGACCTCGACGGTGACGGCTATGACGATCTGGTCCTCGGCGTCGACGGCGCCGACCCCCATGCCAATGATTCGGCAGGCGAAGCTTATATCTTGTTCGGCGCGGCCTCCCGGCCGAAAGAGGTCGACATTTCGTCCGTGGATGGGGACAATTGCTTTAGAATTCAGGGCGCCGCGCCCAACGACCATATTGGCCTCGCCGTCGCCTCCGCCGGGGACATGAACGGCGACGGCTTTGACGACGTCGTCGTCCTGTCCGCCACCCATGGCGGCGTCGGCGGCGGTTCCGCCTTTGTGATCTTCGGCAAGAATCATACCTACGACTCCTCGCTCGAACCGTCCTCGCTCGACGGACATACCGGTTTCGCGATAGTCGGTGGCTCCAATGCTCCCTGGGCCGGCGTGGTCGCCGCCTCGGCTGACATCAATCATGACGGCTTCAGCGATCTGATCATCGGCGCTCATTTGGACATCGCGGGGCAAAGCCCGGGCGGCTCGGTCTATGTCGTTTTCGGCCACGCCGGGGCCTTTGACGCCAGCACGCCGGTCGCGTCGCTGAACGGATCCAACGGGTTCCGCATCGACGGCGTCGGCTATGGCGCCGCGCTCGGGGTCAGTGTCGCGTCCGCCGGGGACGTCAATGGCGACGGCATCGAAGACATCGCGATGGTCGCCGACGTCGACCAGAAAGCCTATGTGGTCTTCGGACACAGCGGCGGCTTCGGCGCCAGTTTCGACCTGGGGACGCTGGACGGCTCCAACGGCTTCCGGATCAGCGGCGACGCGAGCAGCCCGATCGAGACGATCACATCGATCGGGGACATCAATGGTGACGGCCGCCCGGATCTGCTGATTGGCGAGCCGCAATATCCGGCGCCCGGCACGTCGTCCGGTGCGGCCTATATCCTGTTCGGCAAGGCCGGCGGCTACGCGGCCGACATTTCGCTGGCCGGCCTCGATGGCACCAATGGTTTCCGCATCGACGGGCTGGGCACGTCGGACACGCTCGGCACCAAGGTCTCCCCTGCGGGGGATTTCAATGGTGACGGCCTTGCCGATTTCATCGTCAGCGCGCCGAGCGCCGACCCCGGTGGGCGCCAGAACGCCGGGTCGACCTATGTCGTTTTCGGTCGAGCCGGCGGCTACCTGCCCGTCCTCGATCTCGCGACGCTGGATGGCGCCAATGGCTTCCGGATCGATGGCCTCAATGCGGAGGACCATAGCGGCAGTGCAATTGCCGGCGGCGGCGACATCAATGGCGATGGATTTGACGATATCATCATCACCGCCCCCAACCTGTACGCCAATTTCATGGTCAATGCGGGCGGTGCCTATGTCATCTACGGCCATGCGACGCCTGCCAACACCGATGTCATCGGAACCGCCAATGACGACGTGCTCGTCGGACATAACGGCAACGACAGGATCAACGGGCAGGCCGGTGCGGACAGCATGTATGGCCGGCTCGGCGACGATCACTATTGGGTCGATTCCGCGGGCGACCTCGTCTTCGAGAATAGCGGCGAAGGGACGGACACGGTAACCGCGAGCGTCGGGCATTATCTCTACGCCAATGTCGAGAATCTCGTGCTCGCTCCCGGTGCCGGCGACATCTTCGGTGTCGGCAACGAACTCGCGAATGTCATCAGCGGCAATGAAGGCGCGAACCTGCTGATCGCTGGAGCAGGCGACGACACGGTGCATGGCGGCGCGGGCGTGGATTCGCTGTTCGGCCAGGACGGTGCCGATCATCTCTTTGGCGATGCAGGCGTGGATTATCTCGTCGGCGGCAATGGCGACGATGTGCTCGATGGCGGCACCGAGGCCGATGCGCTCTATGGCGAGGATGGCAACGACACGCTGATCGGTGGCAACGACTTCGCGACCGACATCCTGGTCGGCGGCAATGGCAACGACGTGCTTCATGGGGATTCAGGCCTTGGCGATTACGACCTGATGGACGGCGGTGCTGGTGACGACGCTTACTATGTCGACACGCCTGCCGATCTCACTTTCGAGGCGGTCGGCGGCGGCACTGACACGGTCTATGCGAACATCTCAGGGGCTGGTTATTACCTCTACGCCAATGTCGAGAATCTCGTACTCCAGGGCACCACGCCTTACGGTGTCGGCAACGAGCTGGACAATCATCTGACCGGCAACGCTTCAGCCAATTACCTGCTCGGCGGCGCGGGCAATGACGTGATCAACGGCAAGGGCGGCAATGACGTGCTGTTCGGCGAGAGTGGTGCCGACACCTTCGTGTTCGAGCACGGTACCGGCGGCGATGTGATTGGCGACTTCGCCCCCGGCACCGACAAGATCGATCTCTCGGCCTTCGGCTTCGCCAATTTCCAGGCGGTGGTGAACTCGATGCACGAGGTGAACGGCACGACCGCGATCGATCTGGGCGGCGGTGACTTCATCGTGCTGAACGGCGTCGCCGAGGCCGCATTGCATGCTGCGGATTTCATCCTCGCTGGCGGAACGAGCGCCGCCTTACCTGCGGTCAACGCGCTGGCCCACGCGCAAAGCTGGGTCGACACTGAGGGGAGCAGCCACCTCGCCTCGATGCCGGCGCTCGTCCACGCGGCGGATTTTTAGGGAATTCTCTTGGCAGATGGCGGCATGTTGAGTCGGGTTTTGGGCAGGTGGCAGCGTAATTCCAAGAAGAGGCGCCAACGAATGAGACAGGCGGACTCTTCATCAACACCTTGATTTAACACGATACTATTGCAGTTCAGCCTTCCGTGAAACTGTCACAACCCTACTGACATTTTGCCGACCCCACCTCGATTCAACCGCAACCCCACCCGCGCTATCCACAGCGCCATGATCTACAAACCAGAATTCGTCGATCAGGCCCGTGAGATGTGTCGCCTCGGCGCCACCGACGAGGAACTCGCCGAGCATTTCGAGGTGTGCGTCCGCACCATCTATCGCTGGCGCAACACCCATGAAGCGTTCGCCGAGGCGGTCGTCGCCGGCAAGGAGCACGCCGATGCCCGTGTCGAGCGAGCGCTCTATTCGCGCGCAGTCGGGTGCAGCGTCGAGCGCACCAAAGTCTTCAAGCATGTCGGTGATCCCAAGCCGGTCTACGCCACATACACGCACCACCTCCCGCCTGATCCCAACGCAGCGCTGCAATGGCTCCGCGCGCGCAAGCCAGGGAAATGGATTCCCCGCGAAGAGAAGCAAAGCGATCCGAACGCCGCCGAGATGATCCAGAAGGCGCTCGATCGCATCAAAGATCACAAGCCACCGGTGATACCGTTCCGCCAGCCGCCGCCAGAGGCCACCATGCCGGCGCCCGCGCCGGAGCCGGAGCCACCACCCCCACCCGACTATGTGCCCACCGCCGGCAGGGTCTACGCGCCCGTCTATGCCCCAGTCAGGTCGCGCCCCAATGGCTTTTAGCCGGGCCAGCCAACCACAGTCCGCTGATCGATCGGTGGCAAAAAGGGGTCAGGGTCATTTTAGGCCTGCGGGGCGCTCGTTTTCGAACAAGCGCCGAAAAATGACTCTGACCCCTTTTCTCCCTTTTCTCTGTTGCGTCCGCGCCTGCCACATCCAACTACCCCCGGGTCATTGCATTGGGCCTTTTCGGGGTAGATGCGGTCGTTGGCCGCGCACAGCGGTAACCAAATCGAGACAGGCATGACCATATCACCGCCCCCCGACGCAAAGCGCTATCCCCCCATCGGCGTGCTGCTGCGCGCGTGGCGTGGCGCGCGGCGGATGAGCCAGCTCGACATGGCGCTCGCATGCGGCATGTCAGCCCGGCATCTGGGCTTTGTCGAGACGGGCAAGGCGCGGGCCTCGCGCGACGCTGTCGAGCGCTTCGCCGATGCGCTCTCGGTCCCTTTGCGCGAACGCAACGCGCTGCTGCTCGCGGCCGGCTACGCGCCGCGCTATGAGGAACGCGATCTCACCACGCCCGCGCTTGAGCGGATGCGCGATGCCATCGATCTGATCCTGCATCATCAGGAGCCCTACCCCGCATTCGTGCTCAACCGGCATTTCGATGTGCTGCGGGCGAACGGCGCCGCCATGCGCATCAACCGGTTCGTGATGCGGGGCCGCGAAAGCCGGCATGGCAATCTGCTCCGCCAGATTTTCGACCCCGAGGATTTCAGGCCGGTCATCGCCAACTGGCATGAGGTCGCGACCGGGTTCCTCAGGCGGCTGCACGACCATCTCGCCGCCACGCCGGGCGACGAACGGGGGCAGCAGCTCCTCACCGAGCTGCTCGCTTACCCCGATGTCCCGCAGGAGTGGCGCTTTCGCGGCGGGGAAGTCGAGCCGCTGCTGACCCTCGATTTCCGCAGCCCCGCCGGGCCGCTCCGCTTCTTCGAAACGATCACGACCTTCGCCTCGCCCTTCGACGTAACGCTGGACGAGCTGCGGATCGACTGCGCCTTCCCGATCGACAAACACACCGCCGGGATCTGCGCGACGCTGGCGGCCGGCGGAACGCCCGGCGACGCGCCGGCGATCGACTTTCAGGACCGCGCCTGAGCGCCGTCTTCAGGATACACTCGCCGGATCGCCATGCACCCATTGCGGGCAGGCATGGCGGTTGATCTATTTTATTCTGTCATATTTATTCACTATCTCATGTATTTAATAAACTGGCGCTTGATCTGCCATATTGTGCTTTGCCCTATGGCTGGTAGCTTGTGCGCGAACCGGCATGGAAATGTTTCTCCATGCCGATCAATCGTCCGCCTCGCTTCAAGTGGCACGGGCGAATCCGGGGGGAGTTGGACATGGCTGACATTCAGAGTTTTGGTGAGCGGTTCGCGCTGCTCGATTCGATCGGCGCTCAATCCGATCTGGCCATGATTTCGGCGAGCGATGCCGGTCTACCCCATGATTCGAATGGTCTGGCACATTTGCTGTCGCCCGCCACCGGCCCGGCGGCGCCCTCGAAGCTCGCCGCGCCCGAAGGGCCGATCCTGACGATCCTCGAAGCGGCCGACGGCACCCAGATCACCGGCAAGACGGATGCGGGCAGCACGGTCGCCGTCACTTTCACCAATGGCGCGACCCAGCTGGTGAAGCAGGCAAATGTGACCGGCACCGACTTCACGGTGTCGTTGACGGCGGCTGATCTCAACACGCTCGGTGACGGTTATATCAAATATGCGGCGGTCGCCTCGGCGGGCGGCACCGATAGCGCGCCTTCCCCTACCAGCCAGATCTTCTTCACGCACCAGCCGATCGTCGACACGCTGACCCGCGCGGATAGCGGCGGGTCATTGGCGGCACTCGGTGCCGAGTCGTCGATCGGCGTGACGCCGCTTCAGGGTGGCGGGTTCGCCGTACGCTGGGTGGTGGACGCTGATGGCGACGGCCATGCCGATGGCCTCGCGGTGCAGCGCTACGCGGCCGATGGCGCCAAACAGGGCGCGCCGACGATCCTGCAGGGCCTGTCCGACTCATTGCTGGCGCATAGCGACCATGTCGAGGCGTTCGATCTCGCAGCGCTCGATGGCGGCGGCTATGCGCTGAGCTATTCGATGGCGCAGACACGCGACGCCCGCCATGTGACTCTGACGAACGGGAACTCGGCCAATACCTTGGGCATCCCGATCGTCGGGCGCCCGACCTACATTGATGTGCTCGGCACCCCTCCGGCTGGCGCGACCTACGCACTCAGCGCGATCGGTACAAACGGCTCGCCCGTAACGATCCCGCTGACGTTGCAGGGGAGCGAGATCGCGATCACCCAGACAATTCTCGATCAGATCAGCGTGCAGGATCGGACGACCTTGCTCGTGACCGGTGTTCAAGGCATCGATCTGCTCATCGGATCGGCGCAGGACGTCATCTATGATCCCGCCAGCGCGCTGCACAGCGTCGCCCGTTCGGCCAACGTCAATACCGCACCGAACGCCACGTCAGGCAGCGCGACGCTCGGCCTGCCGGCCACAGGCAGGGTCGAATCTTTCCATATCGACACTGCCACCTTCGCGGCGGGCGCGACACATACCTATTTGCTGCTGATCAATCTGCCATGGGACGGCCATATAGCCAATCTCAGCGGCATTCCGGGCGCGGTCGTCGCGCCCAATGGCCAGATCCAGATTCAGGTCACGCCTGATGCAAACGGCAATATCGCGGTGCCGCAATCGATCCTCGACCAGATCACCACTCACGACGCTTCCATCTACCTCGCGGTACTCGGCCTCCAGCCGGGCACGATCTTGACCGGATCCGTCGGCGTGCGCGACGCCATCAGCATCCCGGAAGGCGTATTCGTGCAGCATTTCGGCGCCGACGGCGTGTCGCTCGGCGACCCCGGTGCGCGAATCGACACTGGCGCCACAGGGATGGGTGTCGACACACATGGGGTACTCGCGGACACCGCGGTCGGCGTGACGCCGCTCGCCGGCGGCGGCTATGCGGTGCGCTGGCTGGTGGACGGCGACGGCGACGGCAATGACGATGGGCTCGCGGTGCAGCGCTACGGCGCCGATGGCGCGAAGCAGGGCGGAGTGACGGTGTTGCAGGGCCTGTCGGCTACCCTTGTCGCGCATGTCGACACCCTGTCGTCGTTCGATCTCGTCGCGCTCGCCAATGGCGGCTACGCCCTGAGCTATGCGATCGCGCCGCCGAGCTTCGGCCATAGTGTGAGCGTGTCGCCGGTCGCCGCCGCGCACCCGCTCTCGATCCCGGTCGTCGGCCGACCCACAAGTTTCAACGTCTATGCCGCGCCCGCGGGAACGTCGTTCGCGCTGATCGGCACCGGCAATGGCGGGACGCAGGTGACCATCCCGCTTACGGTGCAGAATGGCGTGATCACCGTCACCCAGGCGATCCTCGACCAGCTGAGCATCGACAACCGCATGACGCTGAGGGCGACAGTGCCGACTGATGGCACCGTCCAGGTGGTGGTCAACGTGGTCGAGGACGTCACCTATGATTCGAGCCTCGCGCTGCACGATGTGAGCCGTAGCGTTACCGTCAACGGCGCCCAGGGCGCAGCATCGGGCAGCGCCGCCCTGGCTGTACCGAACGCGCGCGCCGAACACTTCCATATTGATTCCGCCACCTTTGCGACGGGCGTCGCCCATAGCTATATGCTGGTCATCAACCCGATTGAGGACGGCAATAATTTTCCGGTTGGCAACATCCCGGGCGCTACATTGTTGCCGAACGGCCAGATCCAGATCAGCGTGACGCCGGATTTCAATGGCGACATCACCGTGCCGCCGGCGCTACTCGGCTCGATCGGCAACAACGACGCCCAGATCTATCTGGTCGTGGGTGGCCTGCAAATCGGCTCGACGCTGAGCGGTACCGTCGGGGTGCACGACGCCATAGCTGTTCCCTCGGGCGTGTTCGTCCAGACCTTCGGGTCGAACGGTGCCGCGCTTAACGACGGCAATACAGCGATCAGCGATGGCGCGTCCTCTCCGGCCTATGACGCGGAAACCGGCATCGGTGTAACGCCACTCGATGGTGGCGGGTTCGTGGTGCGCTGGGCGGTGGATAGTGATGGCGATGGCAACGGGGACAACCTCGCGGTCCAGCGCTACGGAGCCGACGGGGCAAAGCAGGGCGGCGTGACGATGCTCCAGGGCATATCGAGCAACCTTACCGCGCATGGCGACCATGCCGGCTCGGTAGATTTCGCCGCGCTCGCCAATGGCGGCTATGCGTTGAGCTATGCGCTCGAGCTGGAAAGCTTCCAGCATCTCGTAATCACGCCCCCGGCGGTGGCGGGTCAAGCAGTTATCATTCCGGTCGTCGGGCGCCCGATCAGCTTCCAGCTAGTGGGTGACGTGCCACCGAACGCGGTCTTAACGCTGGTCGGAACGGACAGTAGCGGCTCGCAGGTGAACGTTCCCGTAACTGTGCAAGGCGGCACCATCACGATCACCCAGTCGATCCTCGATCGGTTCGGAATCGACGATCGCATGACACTGGTGGTGACCGGGCTGAGCGCAGGCCAGCAGATCACTGGCTATGTGAATACGGTGGAAGACGTCACCTATGACCCGAACGGCCCGCTCCACGACATAGGGCGTAGCGTATTCGCGACCCAGGGAGCCGCCATCCTCGGTACACCGACGGGTCGGGCCGAAGCTTTCCATATCGATTCCGCGACCTTCGCAGCCGGGGCAACCCACAGCTATATGCTGATCGTCAATCCGGTTCAGAACGGGCACGTGATCGACATTAGCGGCATCGCGGGCGCGACACTCAACTTGATCAACCAGATCCAGATTCCGGTCACGCCCGATGCCAATGGCAATATCGCGGTGCCGCAATCGATCCTCAATCAGCTCGGCACGCACGATGCCGGCATCTATCTGGCCGTGTCCGGCCTGCAGGCTGGCTCCACCCTCAGCGGGACGGTCAGCGTGCACGATCCGATCGCTCAGCCCGAAGGCGTGTATGTGCAGACCTTCGGCGCTGACGGCATCGCGATCAGCGGCGACCTGCATCTGGTCGGCGGTGCCGCGGACGATGTGCTGCGCGGCGATGTCGGGAACGATGTGATGACCGGACTTGGTGGCCATGACCTCCTGATCGGCGCGGCCGGCGACGACAATCTCGATGGCGGGACCGGCATCGATTATCTCTACGGCGGCACCGGCAACGACATCTTCCACACCGATGACGCGGCCGATCTCGTGTTCGAGAATGCGGGTGAAGGCACCGATACGGTGATCTCGACCGCGGGCTATTATCTCTATGCCAATATCGAGAACCTGACGCTGGCTGCGGGCGCTGGCGATATCTTCGGCGTCGGCAACGAACTGGCGAATGTCATCACAGGCAATGAAGGTTCGAACCTGCTGATTGCGGGCGCGGGCGACGATACGGTGCATGGCGGCGCTGGCGTGGATTCGCTGTTCGGCCAGGATGGCAATGATCATCTCTTCGGCGATGCCGGGGTGGATTATCTGGTCGGCGGCAACG
>Ga0068858_100000362_pt1 | contig 47914 bp, 45 predicted proteins | sample KBSSwiS12_FD_66589 | JGI IMG/M metagenome (GOLD analysis project Ga0068858, IMG submission 66589) | Switchgrass rhizosphere microbial communities from Kellogg Biological Station, Michigan, USA - KBS Switchgrass S1-2 | ecosystem: Host-associated > Plants > Roots > Rhizosphere > Soil ...
GTACCTGCACGTGGACTACCGAAGGATCACACCAACCGACGAGCCGTTGCTGGCTCGGGCATGGATCGACGCCGTCGACGGACGAAAGCTGTTTGTGAGGGCGACGATGACCGACTCCGACGGCAACGTACTATCCGAGGCCAACGGTTTGATGATCAAACTGCTCCCACACCAGCCCTGAGAGGCACGATGTCTGGTTCCACGACACAATTCACCGTCCCAGCTGCCGCCGACGCCATCGCGGCCGCGATCGGTGACCGCGAATTCATCATTCAGGGCGACCGCCGCTACACCTATGCCCAGATCGTTGAGCGATCCAAGCGGCTGGGGGCGTATCTGCACACCCGTGGCCTCGGATGTCACACCGAGCGCTCCGAGCTTCAGGGCCACGAAGTAGGCCAGGACCTACTCGGCATCTATGCCTATAACGGGCCCGAATACGTGGAGTCGATGCTCGGCTCCTGGCGTGCCAGGGTGGCGCCGTTCAACGTCAACTACCGCTATGTCAAGAACGAGCTGCACTACCTGCTCGCCGACTCCGGCGCGACCGCATTGATCTACCACGCCGCGTTCGCCCCGCGAGTCGCCGACGTACTCCCCGACCTCCCGCGCCTACGTGTCCTCATTCAGATCGCCGACGATTCCGGCAACGACCTGGTCCACGGCGCTATCGACTACGAGTCGATCGTGGCGTCGGGACCGGTGCAGCTGCCACCGGTCGAGCCGTCCCCCGACGACCTCTACGTGCTCTACACCGGTGGGACGACCGCGATGCCGAAGGGCGTGCTGTGGCGTCAGCACGACATCTTCATGACGTCGTTCGGCGGCCGCAGCCTATACACCGGTGAGACCGCGAATACCTACGACGAGATCGTCAAGCGCTGTCTGGAGATGCCCGCGGGCACCAAGCTCATGATCCTGCCGCCGCTGATGCACGGCGCGGCCCAGTGGGCTGCGATGACGGCCATGACCACCGGCCAGTCGGTGGTGTTCTCCACTGCCACCAGCACATTCGACGCCGACGAGGTCGTGCGGACCATCGAACGGGAGAAGGTGTTGTCGGTGACGGTCGTCGGCGACGCAATGGCGCGCCCGCTTGCCGCCGCCATCGAACGCGGCACGGCCGACATCTCGTCGCTGGCGGTCGTGGCCAACGGCGGGGCGCTGTTGACCCCGACCGCCAAGCAGCGACTCATCGACGCCAAGCCGGGTCTGATGGTCGCCGACGGCGTCGGATCCTCGGAGACCGGGGCGCAGATGACACACATGTCGGCGCCGGGCGCCGTCGCGACAGGCAAGTTCAACGCTGGCCCGGACACCTCCGTGGCGGCCGAGGACCTCAGCACGATCCTCGATGCGGGTCACGACGGCATCGGCTGGCTCGCGCAGCGGGGCTACGTGCCGTTGGGCTACAAGGGAGATGCGGCCAAGACGGCGGCGACGTTCCCGGTCATCGATGGTGTGCGGTACTCGGTGCCGGGCGATCGGGCACGCCATCTCGCCGACGGCGCCATCGAGTTGCTCGGGCGGGACTCGGTATGCGTCAACTCCGGTGGCGAAAAGATCTTCGTCGAGGAGGTCGAGACGGCGGTCGCATCGCACCCGGCCGTGGCCGATGTGGTCGTCTCGGGCCGGCCGAGCGAGCGCTGGGGGCAGGAGGTCGTCGCGATCGTCGCACTCGTCGACGGAGCGAGCGTCGACGCCCAAGAACTCATCGACCACGCCGCAGGCTCGATCGCCCGTTACAAGCTGCCCAAGGCGGTGGTATTCCGGCCGGTCATCGAACGCAGCCCGGCAGGCAAGGCCGACTACCGGTGGGCCCGCGAGCAGGCGGTCAGCGGCGACGCTTGAGTCGACGGCGCGTGCGGCTTCGCGCCATGCGTAACGCCGCCCTCGCGCCGACGCGGGTTGACCCGCTGAACGGCGGCGCAGCCCGTCCGGTGATGGAGAACGGCAGGTCGGTGCCCACCACGGTCCGGTAGTGACTGAACGCGTCGAAGCCGGCCTTGCCGTGGTAGGCGCCCATGCCGCTGCGGCCGACCCCGCCGAACGGGGCGGCAGACGGAATCATCTGAGCCCCAAAGTCATTGCGCGCGACGCCGCCGCTGCGGGTGTGACGGACGAAGCGCCGGAAGTCGTCGTCGTCGGGTCCGTACCAGTACGCCACCAGCGGTGCGGGCCGCTGGTTGATGTGGTCGATGACATCCGTCAGCGCCGAATACGGCCTGACCACCAGAACAGGTCCGAAGACTTCTTCGTTAGCGATTCTCATGTTCTCGTCGACGTCACGCACGATCGTGGGCGCGACCTTTCGAGTGGCACGGTCGGGCAGCGATTCCCTTGCGGGAGCGACGGTTTCGACCGTCGCACCGTTGGCCCTGGCGTCGTCGATGAGCCCGACGACGCGGTCGAAGTTGGCCTCGTTGACCGAGGAACAGTAGTCGTCGTTGGCGACGATCGACGGGAACATGCCGCGCAGTGTCTCGCGCGCGGTGTCGACGAAGTTGTCGACGCGGTCATGGGGCACGAAGACATAGTCGGGGCAGACACACACCTGTCCCCCGTTGATCATTCGCGCCTGGGCGATGCGCGCAGCCGATCGGTTGATGTCGGCATCCGGCGACACCACCACCGGATTCTTGCCGCCCAACTCCAGCGTGACAGGGACGAGGTTCTGCGCGGCGGCCTGCTGCACCAGTGAGCCGACCGCAGGCGAACCGGTGAAGAACAGGTGGTCGAACGGCAGCCGCGAGAAAGCCACGGAGACTTCGGGACCGCCCGTGACGATGTCGAGTTCGTTCGGGTCGAAGTACTTGGGCGCCGTGGACTTCATCAGCTCCGCAGTGCTGGGCGTGATCTCGGACATCTTGATCATGACCCGATTGCCCGCGGCGAACGCCGCCGATGCGGGCAACACGACCAGTTGGAGCGGATAGTTCCACGGGCCGATGATTCCGACGACACCCAGCGGCGAGGGCTGCACCTCGGCCTTCAACCCGACCAGTCGCGCTCCGAGCATCAGTTTGGTCGCGCGCATCCACTGGGGCACATGGGATCTGGTGTGCTCGATCACCGAGATCATGCCGAGCACCTCGGTGAACAACGAACCCGTCTTGGGCCTGCTGCCGAAATCGGTCTCCATCGCGTCGATGAACTCGTCGGCGTTGTCGAGCACCAGCGCGAGTAGCCGATCGATGCGGTTGCGCCGCACCGCAACGTCGGGCGGGCCTTCGGCCGTGTAGGCAGCACGCTGACGCTCGAGGATCGCGCGCAAGTGGTCCACTTCGCCCCCGACAGCGTCGTCGATCCGCTCCTGCGTTGTGCTCATTCGCCCGTCCCAATACTCAATTGTCTGGCGGACCAGAATTGTTTACTGTCGTGCTTACTGTCGGCCATTCGATGATAGCGCGACAGTGCAGCGTGGCGGAAAGGGTTGGGCGAATGAACGGCGAGCGACGCAAGATCGTGGTGGTCGGCGCGGGATCGGGCATCGGAGCGGCGGTAGCGGCGCACCTCCACGACCGTGGCGACCACGTGCTGGCGGTGGACGTGCGCGAGCACCAAACACCGGCGTCGGAATGCCTGCAGTGCGACCTACGCTGCTGCCATCACCGCACTGCTGGGCCAGATCGGTTCGGGTTGGGACATGCTCGCCCACGTCGCCGGCATCCCCGGAACGGCACCGGCAGCCGACGTGTTGAAGGTGAACTACCTCGGCATGCGACTGATGACCGAAGGCATGTTGCCGTCGCTGCGTGAGGGCGGATCGGTGGTCGCCGTTGCGTCGACGGCCGCGCTCGGCTGGGACCAACGCGTGGACACATTGGCGGGGCTGCTGGAACTCACCGACGCCCAGGCGGTCGAGAAGTGGCAGGCGGGCCAGGACCCGAACTATCCGGTGTACAGCACCTCCAAGCAAGCGGTGATCCTGTACAGCAAGCGGCTTGCCGGCCCCGCCTGGACCAAGTACGGGGTCCGGATCAACACCGTCAGCCCCGGACCCGTCGAGACGCCGATCCTCGCCGATTTCGAGCAGACCATGGGCAAGGATGTCCTCGACATGTGCCGCGCCACCGTCGGTCGGCACGCGAGCGTCGATGACATCGTGCCCGTGATTTCGTTCCTCGGGTCGCCAGCGGCCCGCTGGATCACCGGCCAGGACATCCAGGTCGACGGCGGCTTCATCAGCGCGATGACAACCGGGGCACCCGTTCAACTGTAGATCCGCTATACTGTAAGCTTTACAGTACCTATAGCAGGACGCCTGTCCGTTCGACGATGCTGGAGATCAGCGGTGGAAAGCCCAGTGCAGAACGTCACGGCCGACGAGACGTTCGACCTCCTTCGTGACCCGTATCCGCTGTTCGCGCAGAAACGGCGGGAATCCGGCGTCTTCAACGGCAGTGTCATGGACTGGTCCAAGACGCCCGAATCGATGATGTCCGAGCATCTCTATGCCGCCGTGTCCTTCGACGCCGTCAACCGCATCTTCCGCGACGGCAAGGTGTTCAATTCGCACATCTACGACAGCACCATCGGCCTGTTCATCGGTCCGACCATCCTCGCGATGGAGGGCAAGAAGCATTGGGAACACCGCAATCTCGTCTCCGCCGCGTTCAAGTCGAAGTCACTGTTGCGATGGGAGCCGGAGATCGTTCGGCCCGTCGTCAACGGACTGATCGACGAGTTCCTCGACGCGGGCGAAGCCGATCTGGTCAAGGATTTCACGTTGGAGTTCCCGACCCGCGTCATCTCCAAGCTGCTGGGCCTGCCCGAGGAAGACCTGCCTTGGTTCCGCAGGCGTGCGGTGGAACTGATCAGCTACACCGTCAAGTACAAGCGCGCATTCGAGGCGTCCGCGGCGCTGAAAGACTACTTCCTGCAACAAATCGAGCTGCGCAGATCCAAACCGACCGAAGACATCATCGGCGATCTGGTCACCGCCGAGATCGACGGCGAGAAACTCAGCGACGAAGCGATCTACTCGTTCCTGCGGCTCTTGCTTCCTGCCGGGCTGGAAACCACCTATCGGTCCTCGGGGAACCTCCTCTATCTGTTGCTGACCCACCCCGATCAATTCCTGGCGGTGCAAGAGGACCACGAGCTCATCGCGCCCGCGATCGAGGAAGGTCTGCGTTTCGAAACGCCACTGACCACTGTGCAGCGGTACGCGACGGAGGCCACGGAGGTGGAAGGCGTGGAGCTTCCTGCGGGAGCGGTAATAGATGTGTGTATCGGCTCTGCCAACCGAGACGAAAGGCGATGGGAGCGTTCGGAGGAGTTCGACATCTTCCGGAAGCGCCTGCCACACATATCTTTTGCAGCCGGCGAGCACACCTGCATGGGGTTGCACCTGGCCCGGATGGAGACTCGTGTCGCGTTGGAATGCCTACTCACTCGACTGACCGACATCCAACTCGTCACCGATGACGATCCCCACATCTGCGGCCAGCCGTTCCGCTCGCCGACTGCGATTCCAGTGGCGTTCGACGCCGCGGCGTGACCGATGGCATCACAGCGCCAACGAAGGGAACGCGGATCGATCTCGGTCGAGGCGATCCTCGCTGGCGCCTTCGAAGTGGCGGCTCAAGTCTCGATCGACAACCTGAGCATGCCGGTGCTGGCACGACACCTGGATGTCGGAGTGACCAGTATCTACTGGTACTTCCGCAGGAAGGACGAACTCCTCGACGCGATGACCGACCGGGCGCTCGCGCAATACGAGTTCACCGTGCCCGATATCGATGCATCGAATTGGCGTGAGTCGCTGCGCAACCACGCGCAGACCATGCGCAAGGAGTTTGACGACCCTGTTCTGTGTGACCTCGTCCTCATTCGCGGGCATTACGGTATGCGCGCGCTGCACGGTGCCCTGCATGAGATCGAGCGGCCAGTCGCGGCTCTGGTCGAAGCGGGACTGACGCCCGAGCAGGCCGCCGAAACCTACGGCGCGATCTCCGTGCACTCACGGGGGTCGGTCGTGCTGCAGCGCCTGCAGCAGAAGACCGAGGGGTTTTCCGCTCAGCGCAGCAACGGCAACCGGTACATCGGATTCGCCGACGATATCGACTTCGACTACATCCTCGACAGCATCCTCGATCGCGCGCAGCATCTGATCAGCCTTTCCACAGCTTGACGAAACCGCTTGTGCGTCGGTTCGGTGACCCGAGACGAAAAGCGATGGGAGCGTTCGGAGGAGTTCGATCCCTCGCTCTAAATTGACGGCGTAAGAAATTAATTGCCGAGTTTGCCCCTTCTCGCTGCGGCGACGGGCGTAACGTCTGCCGCGTTGCGAGTCGCCGATAGAGGAGGAAGCAATGGGTGCTGCGAGCTATATCGGTCGGATTGGCGGGCTCGCAGTGGCCCTCGGCGTGGGCACCGCCATCATCACCGGACAGGGTGTCGCATACGCGACCCCCGACGCCGGCTCACAGGACGGCGGCTCACAAAGCAGCGGCTCAGAGACTGGCGGCCAAACCAAGACCAACACCGGCACGGCAACCAACGACACCGGCAACGCCGAGGACAAGAATTCCGGGACCTCCGAAGCCGACGGACGCCATCGAGCCACCGCGACGACGTCCGGTTCCGTCCGGGCGACAACGATTGTTCGACGACTGTCAGACGCTGCCGACGCGACTGCGAAGCGGGTGGCGGACGCGATTCACGACGCAGGCGATACAACCAATGGCGTCAAGGCCTCGTCGCCGGGAACCCAGCGGTCGGGTGGATCGTCATCACAGACCGGGCGGGCCACCAAGCGCACATCGGCTCCTGGTACCGCAGACACCGACAACGCCTCCGATACAGGCAACGTCGTGGCGAACGAGTTCGTCAACAAAGCGCCGACTATCAAGCAATGGCTGGCGTCCCCGCGCGCCGTGGCGGGACGCGCCGGCGCTACGGCGTCGACCATTTCCACCCAGACGTCGCTGTTGACACCGCCGCGCTTCCTCACCGGGCAGGACTCCACCACCACATCGACTACGGTCCGTGCGCCGAACCTTTTGGCCGCCGTGCTCGGCGATGTGTTCAACCCGTTCGCCGGAAATTCACCGAACACACCTACGCCGGACACGCCACTGTCCTGGATGCTCTTGGGGGCTGCACGTCGCCAGATCGGCGTCGACTCCATCACATCCCAATCGCTTCTCGCTCCTGCGGATTCGATCACGTATGCGCCGGTGGTTGAGATGGTCAACGGTGTCATGACGTGGGACGACCCTGACGCACCGGCCGGCTTCACCTACACATTGGTGCAAGACCCGAGCGGAGGCGGGAAGCTTCTCCTTGATCCGACCACCGGCAACTTCAGTTTCCTGCCCGATTTCTCGTCGGTACAGAATGGAACCGACGAGGACTTCAGCGTGCTGGTGGCTGAAACGACCCCGTTCAGCGAGGCGCTGCAAGGGATTCCACTAGTCGGGCCGCGGGTGCTGGTGGTGTTGCACCAGGTGCCGATCCTCAGCGATGTTCTGGCGCCTGTCATCGGCCAGTCCGAGGTCGTTGTGGTTACGGTTCCTGTCGGAACGCTCGCACCGGCAGGCACGCCGGTGGCGTTCACCGTCAAGATCCCGTCGCCCGTCGACGGCGCGCTGATCAGCACCAACTACTTCCCGGCTACCACCGTGGTTGAGGGCGCCGATTCGGCACCGACGATCCTCAACGGCCCCGGCATTGCCACCCCGGGCAATACCGACCCCAACTCGACGGCAATTGTCCCAAACCCGCCCCCCGGCATAGTTCCGGGGCTACAACCGCTGCGCGATGCGGGGTACAACGTGGTCACTTGGGATCCGCGCGGCGAGTTCGCCTCGGGGGGGATACTGAATATTGACTCACCCGCATTCGAGGGCCAAGACGTCAAGGGCATCATCGACTGGATCTCCGATCCAGACCACCTCGCCTACACGTTCCAAGCGTTCGACAGTGGCGACGCCAACAACCCCGCTGCCGTCGCAAACGATCCGGCGATCGGCATGGTCGGCGGATCCTACGGCGGCGGCATTCAATTGGTGACCGCGGGCATCGATCCGCGCGTCGACGTGATCGTGCCGGGCATCGCCTGGAACAGCCTCGTAGATTCCCTATACCCGAACAAGACGTTCAAGACGTCGTACGCGTCACTGCTCCTACTAGGGTTGGTTTCGACGGGCTCGCGGATCAACCCGGCGCTCTACCCCGCGTTCCTCCTCGGCACGCTCGTGGGCATCCTCACGCCGGGCCAGCAGGCATTGCTGGCCTCCAGCGGTCCGTATTTCCTCACGGCGAACATCGACGTCCCGACGTTGTTCATCCAGGGCATTGACGATGGGCTGTTCCCGCTGCAGCAGTCGCTGAACAACGCGAGTTCGATCGCGACCCCGGATGAACTGATCAAGATGATCTGGTTCTGCGGTGGCCACGGTGCTTGCCTCACCATGACACCGACCGAGATCGCCGAGCAGAACCAAATGCTCACCAGCACCACCATCAAGGAACTCAACTCCGTGCTTATGGACGAGCCAAACACCATCCCGAAGTTCCAGTTTGTCGACCAGAACGGGCAATGGTTCACAGCGACCGCCATCCCGACCGATGCCGACTTCTATAACGGCAGCACTCCCGTCGTCACCGACAACGGCGCTGGCGGCCTGCTGGGGATCGTTCCTCTGCTCGGCGGCTCGGGACCGCAATCCCTTGTGCCGCTGCCCGGTTCGCTAGCACTGGGCTCCCAGGCGAAGAAGGCGATCGACGTCCCGCTGGACGACGGAGCGGTTGGCGAGACCGTCGTGGGGGCGCCCGATCTGACGTTCACCTACTCGGGTATCGGGACCAGTCGCAGCGTCTACGCCCAGATCGTCGACACGAACACAGGTTTGGTCGTCGGCAACATCGTGACACCGATCCCGGTGAAGTTGGACGGCAGGACGCACACGGCTGACATCAACATGGCGGACATCGTCTACACGTACGATGACGTGCCCAATGATGCCGATCTCGAGCTGCAGATCGTCGGATCGGCCACGCAGTTTCTGAACCTCACGCAGTTCGGCTTCATCAACGTATCAGACGTTGCCGTGTCGCTGCCGACGCCAGGGTCCGGTGCCGGTGTGGCAGAGGAGACGTTGGACCCGGTCATGGTGTGACGGACCGGTTGTGAGCGGTGCCTGGGTAATCGGTATCCAAGGGTTTTGGTCTCGAGGTACTGCTGGAATCCTTCGATGCCGCACTGCCTGCCGACGCCGCTGTTCTTGTAGCCGCCGAACGGCGCATCGGCGCCGTAGAACATGCCGCCGTTGATTCCGAACGAGCCTGTGCGGATTCGGCGGGCGATGTTCATGCCGCGCTCGAGCGACCGCGACATGACCGCGCCTGCGAGCCCGTAGGCGCTGTCGTTGGCGATACGCACCGCCTCGTCGTCGTCATCGAACGGCAGCACGATGAGCACCGGGCCGAAGACTTCTTCCTGTGCGATCGCCGCACCATTGTCGACACCGACGATCACGGTCGGCGCCACATAGTGGCCGCCGCTGAGGTGCTCGGGCAGGTTGGCGACCTCGCCGCCGCCGACGGGTATCTCGGCGCCGTCGCGGCGCGCCCGCTCGACCGCGGTCAGTACCCGCTCCTTCTGCGCGGCGCTGATCACCGGTCCGACAAGGGTTTCCGGCGCAACGGGATCACCGACCGGAACCGCGGCGTATGCGGCGGTGATGGTGGCGAGCGCGTCGTCGAACAGCGACCGGTGGACGAGCATGCGGGTGGTCGCCGCGCACGCCTGGCCCGCGTGCACGCACACTCCGACCGCGGCACCCAGGATCGCTGAGGGATTCGCGTCGTCGAGCACGATCGCCACCGATTTGCCGCCGAGTTCGAGGAACATCCGCTTCATGGTGTCGGCGCCCTGCCGCATCAGCAGCTTGCCGACGGCCGTGGAGCCGGTGAACGACACCATGTCGACCCGCGGATCTGTGCCCAATATTGCGGCCACCTCGTTGGACGGGGTGGGCACGACATTCACCACGCCGGCGGGGATGTCCGTGTGTTCGGCGATCAGCCTGCCGAGCCGGGTGGCGTTCCACGGGGTGTTCGGGTCCGGTTTGAGCACCACGGTATTGCCGGCCGCGAGGGCCGGGCCGAGCTTGTTGAGGATGACCTCGATCGGGAAATTGGACGGCGTGATCGCCGCGACGACCCCGACTGGCTCCTTGACGACGGTGCGCACGTTGCGGTCGCCGAACAGGCCGCCGCCCGCGAGCGTGCGCTCCCATTCGAACTCGTCGATCAGCCGGGCGGGATAGCGCAACGCGTCCGCCAACGGCCAATCCAGTTGCGCGGATTGGGTCGTCATGGTGGGACACCCGACCTCGGCGACCAGCTCCTCCCGCAGATTCTCTTTGTCGGCTTCGATCGCTGCCTGTAACTGTTCGAGGCATCGCTTGCGCAGTGCGCGATTGGTCGACCAGTCGGACTCGTCAAAGGCTCGTCGCGCGGCCGCGATGGCGCGGTCCATGTCGTGCGCGCCTGCGGCGCTGGTGCGGCCCAGCACCAGACCCGTGGCAGGGCTGAGATTGTCGAACTCTTCGCCGCTGGCGGCGGGCACGAGCTCGCCGTCGATCAGCATCCGGGATTCGGCGCGCTCGACCGCCCGCCTGCCCAGCGCGACGCTGGTCTCGGTCCGTTCTTCGACCTCGCTCACCTGCACCTCGTACAATCGGACACTGCGGGACGATCAACTGTAAACATTACAGTAGGATATTTCAACAGGCTTAGCAGTTAGGGCTCACTTGATCAAGGTGATGGAGGGCGTTCGGGTCCTCGAAGTCGCGCAGTTCACGTTCGTGCCGGCGGCGGGGGCGATCCTCGCCGATTGGGGCGCAGACGTCATCAAGGTGGAGCACCCGGTGCGTGGCGACACCCAGCGCGGTTTCATCAACATGGGCGGGTTCCAGCTCGACCCGGACCGGCACCCGTTGATCGAGCATCCCAATCGCGGTAAACGCAGCGTCGGCATCGACGTGTCCACTCCCGGTGGACAGGAAGTGCTGTACGAGATCGCCAAGACCGCCGACGTGTTCCTGACGAACTACATGCCCGCACAACGTCAGAAGAACAAGTTCGACGTCGAGAACATTCGCGCGGTGAACCCGAACATCATCTACGCGCGCGGCAGCGCCTACGGCGACAAGGGACCCGGACGGGACACCGGCGGCTTCGACGGCACTGCGTTCTGGACGCGCAGCGGCGTGGGCCATGCGTTGACCCCCGAGGAGCTGGGTGGCGCGCTGTCGCAAGGCATCCCGGCGTTCGGCGACTCGATCGGCGGGATGAACATCGCGGGCGGAATCTCTGCGGCGCTGTTTCATCGCGAGCGCACCGGCGAGGCGGTGGAGATCGACGTGTCCCTGCTGAGCACGGCCTGGTGGGCGGGCGGCGCGAGCGTCACCCAGGGCATGGAGACCGGCGAGACGATGCGTTCGGCCATGCCGGATGCGACGGGTCCGAGCGTGAACCCGTTCATGGCCAACTACCTGACGTCGGACGGCGGCACCATCAACCTGTGCATCGTCAGCCCGACCGGTTACATCCGCGACGCCTTCGAGCATCTCGGGCTACCGGAGTTGGCCGACGATCCGCGCTTCTCCGATGTGCTCCCGCTCATCGAGAACGCCGAAGCCGCAGCCGAACTCATCAGGGAGTCGATCCGCAGCAAGCCCTACGAGTACTGGCGCCAGCATCTGAAGACGATGAGGGGTCAGTGGGCGCCGTTCCAGAGCTTCCTCGACCTCACCACCGACGAGCAGGCGATCGCCAACGACATGATCGTCGAAGTCGAGGCCGGCGACGGCGGGAAGCCGTTCAAAGTCGTTCGCGGGCCGATCCAGTTCAACCACGAGCCACTGGTGACAACGCGGGCGCCGCAGGCGTCCGAGCACACCGAGATCGTGCTGATGGAACTCGGCATGGACTGGGACCGGATCGAGGCACTCAAGAACTCCGGCGCCGTCGCGTAGTTCCGCGAGCTTGGGGGTCCTCCCCGCGAGTGTGCGTGTCTGCACCGCGACACGCCGCGAAATGCGTGCAGTCTGCGCACCGTCGCGGTTGGCGAGCGTGCGCGAAATGATCGAAAAGCACGGCGTGTCGTGCGCAGACACGCGCGCTCGCGGCGACCTGGCGCCACGAGCCTCCCGTCCTCGACCGTCGCGACCATGCCGCAACACAACAACAAACTGGCCGGTTGGTAGCGATCGGCTCACGTGAGCCCGCGCCCCAGATCGCCCACCACTTGGGCTCAGCGCGTTGCAATCGAGGCGACATCAACCGGTATCGCGGATCCCCAGACCGGGAGGGGATGTCACAACTTCTGCCACGTCCTGATGCGCACATTCACGATGGAAATGTGTTGTTGTACAAGGAGTATCAGGACACTCTGCACGTATACGACTATGTCTCGGAGTAACACTCCTATTCTGGTCAGGTGCGGTGGATCGTCGACGGCATGAACGTGATCGGGTCCCGTCCCGACGGGTGGTGGCGCGATCGCAACCGGGCGATGGCCACGTTGGTCGAACGGCTCGAGCGGTGGGCTGCCGCCGAAGGATACGACGTCACCGTGGTTTTCGAGCGGCCGCCGTCGCCACCGATCGAATCGTCGGTGATCACCGTCGCGCACGCACCGGAGGCGGCCGCGAATTCGGCCGACGATGAGATCGTCCGGCTGATCCTGGCCGATGCCGACCCCGCAGCAATCCGTGTGGCGACCTCGGATCGTGCCCTCTCCGAACAGGTCCTGGCCGCAGGCGCATCGGTCTACCCGGCAGAGCGGCTCCGCAACCTCATCGATCCCCGTTCCTGAAAGATCTCCAGTTGCTCTTTCGATAACGGCGACCATATCCTGCGGAAGTGACCGACGCTTACTACGAACTCGTCGACCCCGACGATCCGGTCGGCGAGAAGTTGAGCGCGTCCGACCACGTGATCAGCACCTGGGGCCCGACGATGCAGAATGCTGCGCCGGTGTCAGCCCTGCTGGTACGGGCGTTGGAGGGCTGCTCACCGCGTCACGACACCCGATTGAGCCGCGTGGCGGTGGACCTGCTCGGCCCCGTACCGGTCACCGATCAGCTGTGGGTTCGCGCAAGCGTCGAACGCCCTGGCACGAAGATCGAGTTGCTCGAAGCAGAGATGCTCGCACCGGGGCCTGACGGGCGACGCCGACCGGTCGCCAAGGCCCTCGCGTGGCGCTTTCAGGAACACGACACCGACGAGTTGTTCCACTCGCCGACTCACCCGTTACGTCCGCTGACCGACGGCACGCGGCGCATCCCCGACGACAACTCGAACCAGACGTACATCCAGAGTCTGGACTGGCGTTGGCTCAACGACATTCTCAACGACGTGCCCGCCGAGTGCTGGGCCCGGCCGGTCGTCGACCTCGTCAAGGGCGAAACGATGACACCGATGCAGCGGCTGTTCGGCGTTGCGGACATCGCCAACGGCATGGGGAGCCGACTCGCGGTCACCGAGTGGCTGTTCCTCAACACCGATCTGGTCGTGCATGTGCACCGCATCCCCCAGGGCGAGTGGATCGGTGTGCGAGCAGAAACTCACTACGGCCGGGACGGGGTCGGCGCCTCGGTCGGCACGCTCTTCGATGAGCAGGGCCCGGTCGCCGCCATCCAGCAGGCTCAGCTGGTGCGTCGCCGCTAGCGATCACGCCTGCAGATCGGAACTGAGTGGAGATACTGTAATATTTACAGTTGCTTCGACTTGGGCCGCTCACGAGGAAGGATCGCCGCATGCAGAACCCTCGTTGCGTGGACGACCCAAGGGTTCCCTCCAGGTCCGCCGTACAAGGACCGACGGGCAACGAGGTCGTCACGTTCGCGTTTCAGCCGATCTGAAAGAGGACTCACATGAACGACGTGGCCATCATCGGCGTCGGTTTGCATCCGTTCGGCCGCTTCGAAGGTAAGTCCGCCATGGAGATGGGTGTCGACGCGATTTTCGCCGCCGTCGCCGATGCCGGAGTGCAGTGGAGCGACATTCAGTTCGCCACGGGCGGCAGCTGGACCGTCGCCAACCCCGACGCGATCGTGGGCATGGTCGGGCTGACGGGCATCCCCTTCACCAACGTGTTCAACGCGTGTGCGACCGCCGCCAGTGCCGCGAAGGCGTGCGCTGACGGAATCCGGTTGGGAGACTACGACATCGGCATCGCCATCGGCCTCGACAAGCATCCCCGCGGCGCCTTCACCGAAGATCCCGCGCTCGTCGGCATGCCGAGCTGGTACGCCGAGAACGGCCAGTACCTCACCACCAAGTTCTTCGGCATGAAGGCCAACCGCTACCTGCACGACCACGGCCTCTCCCGGGAAACACTGGCCAAGGTTGCGGCCAAGAACTTCCGCAACGGGGCGTTGAACCCGAATGCATTCCGGCGCAAGCCGATCCCCGAGCATGAAATCCTCAACTCGACGATGCTGAACTACCCGCTCACGCAATACATGTTCTGCGCACCCGACGAGGGGGCCGCGGCAGTCGTCATGTGCCGCGCCGACATCGCCCATCGCTACACCTCCAAGCCGGTCTACCTGCGGGCGGTCGAGGTCCGTACCCGTCGATACGGCGCCTACGAGGTGAACACGACCTTCGCGCCGGTCCACGAAGACGTGGCACCGACGGTATACGCAGCCAAAGCCGCCTTCGAAAAGTCCGGTGTGGCACCAGAGGACGTCGACGTGATCCAGCTGCAGGACACCGACGCAGGAGCCGAGATCATCCACATGGCCGAGTGCGGATTCTGCGCCGACGGCGAGCAGGAGAAGCTGCTGGCCGATGGGGCCACCGAAATCCACGGCGCCATGCCGGTCAACACGGACGGTGGACTGATCGCCAATGGCGAGCCGATCGGCGCGTCGGGGCTTCGCCAGATCCACGAACTCGTTCGTCAGCTCCGCGGCGAGGCCGGCGATCGCCAGGTGCCAGGCGAGCCGAAGGTCGGGTTCGCGCAACTGTACGGCGCACCGGGCACCGCTGCCGCCACGATCCTGACTACCTAGTGTGCGCGAGTTAACCTGCGCGAGCAGACGCAAAAGTCCCCGACACGCCGAAGATCTGGTGCACTTTGCGTCTGCTCGCGAGAGAGAGGATCACCATGACGACTCAGTTCACCGAGGCGCCGATCTTCGACGCCGACCAGCACATGTACGAGACACCCGACTCGCTGACGAAGTATCTGCCTGAGAAGTACTCGCGCGCTGTCCAATTCGCGCAGTTCGGCCGCCAGACTCGGATCGTCATAAACAACAGGGTCAACGACTTCATTCCTAACCCGACATTCGAACGCGTCGCTGCTCCTGGCGCCCATGAGAAGTTCTTCGCAGGCGAGAACACCGAAGGGCTGACGCTGCGCGAGATGCAGGGCCCGGGTATCGACGCGCCGGCCGCAACGCGCAACCCCGTAGCCCGCGTGGCCGAACTCGACCGTCAGGGTGTGGTCGAGGTACTGAACTACCCGACGCTCGCCAGCCTCATCGAGCACGCCACCGCCGACGACCCCGAACTCACGCTGGCGGTCATTCACGCACTCAACCAGTGGATGCTCGAGCACTGGACGTACAACTACGAGAAACCGCGTGTTCTCGACGCCGATCATCAATCTCTCGGAAGTCGACGGCGCACAGCGCGAGCTCGAGTACCTCCTCGACAACGGCGTCAAGGTCGCATTGATCAAACCAGGGCCGGTCAACGGTATTCGGGGTTGGCGATCACCAGCACTTCCGGAGTTCGATCCGTTCTGGCGGGATGTCGAGGCCGCAGGCCCGCCGATCGTGTTGCACGCCAGCTATCCCCCGCTCGACGACTACGTCGCGAAGTGGGAGCCGCCGCATACCCAGAACTTCATGGCGCAGAGCGCATTCCGGTGGATGGTGCTGGGCCACCGCGAAGTCGCCGACATGATCACCAGTCTCATCTGCCACGGCACGCTGACCCGCTTCCCAAGATTGCGCATCGCCAGTGTCGAGAACGGCAGTTCGTGGATCCACCCGTTGCTCGGTGACTTCGAAGACCTGTACAGGAAGATGCCGCAGAATTTCCCCGAGCATCCGCACGACGTGTTCCGGCGCAACATCTGGGTCAGCCCGTTCTGGGAGGGGTGCGTCGCCGACGTCGTCGAGACGGTCGGCTGGGACAGAGTCTTGTTCGGATCGGACTACCCCATCCCGAAGGCCTGGCAGAACCGAGGGGATTCTGGAAGTACGCCGAAGGCATGGATGCACGTCGTACCTACGACTTCATGGGCGACAACGCGCGCCGGTTCATGGGTCTGCCGATCGCCAACCCCGACCCCGGCGCCGTCAAGCCGCCTGCCATGGCGAACGCGTAACCTCCAAAGTGAGGTGACGGCGAGGAGGCGACGTGACCGACACAGTCGAGACCTACCTGGCCTGCATGGCGGCCCACGACTGGGACGGTCTTGCAGCCACGCTGGCCGACGCCGGCTTGACCCGAGACGGTCCGTTTTGTGACCGCGTCGAGGGCAAGCAGGGCTACGTCGACTTCCTGCGTGGCATCATCACCTCACTCGAGGGCTACCAGCTGAGAGTGCAGCGCGTGTCCCACATATCGGATCGAGTGTCATTCGTCGAGTTGAGCGAAACCTTCGGCGTCGACGGCGCCCCCACCACCTACCCCGAGTGCATCCTGTTCGAGCGCAACGACGACGGCCTGATCTGCCACGTCAGCGTCTTCATGAAGTACCCCGGGGCCGAGGCACCGGTCGAGGGCGCTCGCGCCGGCTGAGTCAGTTCAGCACGGCGGGATCGCGCCGCAACTCGCGGCGTGCCATCGCCTCGAATAGCCCGGTGAATTGGTGGGAATTGAAGAAGTCGCCATAGGTGCGCGCCGCATCGCGATTCATCGGGACACCGCCCCCGGCGGCTGCGATGCGCCAGGCCTGACGACTGCGCCATTCGAAGGACATGGCCCGCAGGTACGCCTGTCGGATGTCGGCACCGAGCACCACGACACCGTGGTTGGCCAGCAGTCCGACGTTGGCTTCGCCGATGGCCTTGGCCACCGCGCGCGCGTTGCTTTCGTCGTCGACCGTTCCCCAGTACTCGTCGTACACCGCGACGGCGCCGTGGTACAACGCGCCGGTCTGGTCGTAGATCTCCGGGGCGCGTCCGATATCGGCCCAGACCGTTCCCCACCGCGAGTGGTTGTGGATCGCCACCGCGATATCGCCACGGACACGGTGCAATTCGACGTGCAGCGTGATCGCCGGTGTGATCGTCCACCGGCCTGCGACCTCGTTGCCGTCGGTATCCATGGTCATGATGTCGCTCGCGGTGACCTCGTCCCACGTCAATCCGAACGGGTTCACGAGGAACGTGCCGTCGGGCTGCTTATAGGTGATGTGGCCGGCGAGATGGTCGTTGTATCCCTCGGCGAACAGGCAACGGCACAGCAGCGCCAGTTCCTGGGCGGCGGTCAGGTCGGGCAACGGAGGCGCGATCGGTTTCGTGACCGCCATCGCCCGCATCGGTGTCGGCCGTGTCATCCTTACCCGCTCACGACCCGACGCAGCCGATCGCCGTAGAACGCCAGGGCGTTGTCGCCCAACACCTTGCGCTCCAGCCCTTCGCCCAGCCCGCGCTCCTTCACGCTCTTCACCGCACCCGGATACACGGCGTCGTGATGCGGGTAGTCCGACGCGAACATGACGTTGTCGGCCCACCCCTGCTCGAGCGTCGATGCCAGGCCGGGCTCCTCGATCTCGAACGTGAGCCACGATCGAGTGTTGATGGCGCCGCTGGGATTTCCGCCGCGATAGTCGTCGGGAGCCAGTTCGAAGTGCTCTTCGATACGGTCCGTCCACGTCGGCGCCCATCCGCAACCGGCTTCGAGGAAGCCCACGCGCAGCCGTGGGAAGCGTTGGAAGATCCCCGCCAACGTCACGCTCACCATTGCGGCCATCTGCTCGAAGACATGGCTGACGATGTGACAGCCGGCATAGCTGGACATCCGGTCCAAACCGACGGTGTCGATGCCTGCGAGGTAGGCCTCGTGAAGCGACATCGGCACGTCGAGTCTCTCGGCCGTGCCCCACAAGACGTCGAAGTCGGGATGGTCGACGGTGCGGCCACCGATCCGGTTGGGCCGCATCACGCCGCCGACGAAACCATGGTTGGTGACGGCTCGCTCGAGTTCGGCCGCGGCCAGGCGAGGGTCCTGTTGAGGCAGCAGGGCCACCCCGATCAGACGGTTCGGGTCGGTGGCGCAGTAGCGGCCCAGCCAGTCGTTGTAGGCCGCACACAGGGCGGCCGCGATGTCGGGGTGCTCCAACAGCCCGAACATCAATCCGACACTCGGATACAGCACCGCCGCGTCGATCCCCTCGTCGTCGAGGACCTGCAGCCGAAGCTTGGGATCCCGGCCGCCCTCGCGCCGGACTCCGCCTGCGGACACGTGGTTCTGAAGCCCGCCGGGGAAGGGATACTTCGACCGCCAGAGTCGACCTTCGATGCGATAGGTGACATACCCACCCGCTTCGGCGACGAACTGCATGGCGCTGTCGCGCATCGCCGAGGGAATGGCGTCGACCAGTTCGGGAAGCGTCTCCTCGACATGCCCGTCGGCGTCGATCACAAGTGACATCGGACCCCCTTACCGAGACGGCCGGACTTCTATCAGTACTAAAATAGAAAGTTTAGTAGCGCCGTCAAGGGCGTGCTGCGACGTGGCGCGCCCAATAGCGGGGCACATCCAGCGGCCCTAGCAGGCCGGGCTTGGCCTCGCACACCGCAGGCACACAGTTGATCGCGGGCATCGCGCTCAACACGTCACCGCCCTTGCCGAAGTTCATCTCGACGGTGAAGCTCGGATCGCCTTCGATCTCGATTCGGTAGGACATGTCCGCCGGACCGAACGGCTGCTTCCACTGCCGTCCCACATCGCGCGCAACGCAGTCCACGTGCTCGACGACCGCGAACGGCCTGCCGGCCGAAAGCGCCTGCAGCTCAAAGTGAACGACGGATGCGGTGCCCGCGGCCACCGTGCCGAAGCCGGTTTGGACGTCGTGGTCGAGACCGTCCGTCTCGTAGACGACGCGAAACTCCTCCACTTCGACTCCGAGCACCTCCGCGAGCTGATGCAGCGTGGGCGCCCACATCTTCTCGATGAACCCGCCGGTCACCAGCAGCGGCTGGAAGCCAGGTTCCTTGCCGAAGCCGAAGTACTCGCGGCAGACGAACTCCGCGGTGTAGTCGCCCCACCAGCCGAGCTCGAGTACGCGAATGCAGTCGACTCGGTTCGCAGCGGCCAGCGATGCGATCGCGAGATCGGTTGTCGCCCAGCCAGGGTCGATACCTGTGAAGTAGCACGAACTGCCGCCGGCCCGGCACGCCGCTTCGATCGGTTCGCGCAGCTCTGGCGGGGCGCTCGCCGGATGGGCTATCTCGAATCCTGAGAAGGTGACCACGTTGGTGCCGCGCTCGAGAAACGGCACCAAATCGGCGATCGCCTCCCGCTCCCTGCCAATGCTGTTGGCGAAGTACGTGACGCAGTCGGCACCGAGGTCGATGACGTCGGCCCAGTCGTTCGTCGTCGTCACACCGGCGGGCGTCACTCCAACGACCTCACCCGAGTCACGGGCCGCTTGGCGGGTGTGCTGACGAAATGCCCGACAAGCTCGAGGTCTGGATGCTGCAGGATCGCGCGCAACGCCGCTGCCCCGATATTGCCGGTTCCGCAGTGCACGACTCGGTGGACCACAGCCTCAGGAAGCCTTCTTCTTTTGCGGCGCATACGCGGGCTTGCCGAGACCCAGCACGTACTGCGCGATCATGTTGCGGAAGACCTCGAGCGTGCCGCCATAGATGCCGACCAACGGCGCGAACCGGTACACGTACTCCGACGCACCGTCGTCGGCGGCGCCGTCCGTTCCGACCGACAGCGAGGCCGCCGTGCCGAGGAGGTCCATCAGGTCCGGGGCGATGTCGCGCATCGTCTGGGCCAGCGCCACCCTCCCGAAAATGGTCGGCGCGCTCAAAGCGGCCTCCATGCGGGCGACGCTGCGGCCCAACCGATAAGCCACCGACCCGTCGTCGATCAGGCGGCGCCCGTTGGGATCAGGCTCCGTGACCTTCGCCGCGGCCTTGTCGACGGCGGCGGCCATGAAACCGGCCTGGTGCATCATGATCGACACATCCTGCAGTCCGTCTGCGGCGGCCTCCACCGCGCCGTGCTCGACATTGAGCGGTTCACGCACCACCGTCCAGCCGTTGTTCACCTCCCCGAGCCGATACTTGTCGTCGACTCGGACGTCGCTGTAGTAGACGATGTTGGTGCGGTCCCCGTCGACGGTGCGGATGCTTTGTATCTCGATGCCCGGCGAGTCCAGTGGCACCAGGAACATCGTCAGACTCTTGTGCTTCGGCGCGTCGGGATCGGTGTTGGTGATCAGGAAGACGTACTGACAGTTGTGCGCGCCAGTCGTGAACATCTTGGAGCCGTTGATGATCCAGCCGTCGTCATCGCACACGGCGCGGGTCTTGCAGGTCGCGACGTCCGACCCGCCCTCGGGTTCGGTGTAACCGAGGCACAGCCGGATATGCCCACTGAATACCCCCGGCATCACTTCCGCCTTCAGTTCCGGTGAGGCGAACTTCTCCACCGACCGCGCGATCATGGCGGTCGTGCCGGAGGTCACCCACGGCACGTGTGCGCGTCGCTTCTCGAGTTCCCAGATCCGGCGGCGCACACGGTTGAAGCCGCCGTCGGACTCCGGTTTCCAGTCTTGCGTCAGGTATCCCGCGGCGCCGAGCGCGAGGTGCACACCCTCGTCGAAGTTGTCCCCGGTCTCGCGATCGCGGTGGATGACGTCCTCCGTGACATGGGTACGCAGGAAGTCCCGCGCCTCGCCCAGGAACGCCTGATCGTCGTCGGACAGCTGAACCCGTGAGAAATCCACCTATGCGCCCTTTCCTGAACCACTTTCGCGGGCCGCGACGAGCTCTGCGATGTACTTCGCGCTGGCGCCGGGGTCGCCGCCTGCGAGCGCCCACCCGCGTGCACGGACGAGATATGCCGTCGCGGCCGCCTCCGCGGAGACACCGAGACCACCCTGGACGTGCACGCACATCGTCGCCGCCTTGGATGCCTCCTCGGCCATGAACACGAACGCGGACGGTGCCAGTTCCGGCCGCTCGTCGGGCTCGTTGTCGAGGTACCACGCCGCGCGGCGGGCGAGATTGCGCCCGCCCTGCACGGTGATCGCGATGTTGGCCAGCGGATGCGAGATCCCCTGCAGCGTCGAGATCGGCACGCCCAGCGTGTAGCGGTTCTTGGCGAACTCCGCGGCGATCATCATCGTTTCCTCGACGAGACCTACCAGAGCCGCTGCGGTGAGCACTCGCCATTCATCCAGTGCGCGTTGATATTCCGCCAGCGCTTCGGTGCCGCTTGCCAGTACGATCCGGCTGTCGGCCGAAGCGGGGTCGACCCACGCCATCGGCAGCTTGCCGATGTTGTCGACTTTCGCCGGGCGGGTGCCGAATGTCAGCCGCACGATGTCTGGACCGTCGCGCACGATGATCTGGTCGGCGATCGAGCCCGTCGGGATGAGCCTGACGCCGGACACGGTGTTGTGCTGCGGGTCGAAGGCCGCCAGATGCTTGCCGTTGACGACGTCGGCATCCAGTGCGCCCAACCGGGCGAGCAGCCGAGCGGCACAGACATGGTCGATCCACGGGACGGGCGCCAGCGAGCGGCCGATCTCCTCGGCCACCAGGGTGAGGTCGACGAGCGTCGCCCCGTCTCCGCCAACGGATTCCGGTAGCGCCATAGTCGTCGCCCCCATGCCGCACAAGCGCTCCCACAGGCTCTTGTCGAACCCTGACTCCTCCGCGGCCCGCACCGTCTCGATCGAACAGTGGGTTCTGAAGAAGTCGCTGTAGGCAGCCTGCAGGGCCTGATGGTCCTCGGTGAGGCTGTAGTCGATTCTGCGAAGTTCGTAACGATCCATCGTCAGTCTTCCTGTCCCGCGAAGAAGAATTCGTGTGCATTGTTGTAGAGATAGTTGTCGAGTACCTCGGCGGGCAGGTCCAGCGCGAGGGCCTCGGGTACGACGCGGCGCATTTTGAGCACCGGCCAGTCCGAGGCGTAGATCACCTTGTTGGATCCGCGGGTCCGCATGTAGTGCAGCAGGCTTTCCGGCAACCGCTTTGGTGACCATGCCGACGTCATGAGGCGCAGGTTCTGGTATTTGATCATCAGCCGGATCGCGATGTCCCACCATGGGTCGGCCCCGTGGATCATGCAGAGCTTGAGCTCGGGGAACCGCACGCAGACGCGGTCGAGATGGATCGGGTTCTGCACTTCGCCGGGAATCGGCGGCCCCGGAATGCCGGTGTTGATGCACAGCGGCAGCCCTAGCTCGGCGCACTTGGTGTACAGCGGGTAGTACACGGCGTCACTGGGCGGGTACAGACCGTCGCCCCAGAAGCTGGGCCCCACAACGGCATACGCGACCGGCAGGTCCACCGCAACCGCGGCGAGTTCCCGCAGCGCCGGCATCGGCCGCAATAGGTTGACCCCGCCCATGGCCAGCGCGAATCGGTCCGGTTTGGCTTCGACGAACTTGCGCGCGGTCACCGACGGCTTCGCGAGGTTGTCCATCAGAATGGCCTTCTTGACACCCTGCTCTTCCATCTCGTCGAGCAACTCAGCGAGATCGACCGGCGCGAACATCGACTCCGGACCCTTGAAGTAGTCGTCACGTACCTTGAGCATCCAGGTGGGCTGCTTTTCGGTTTCGCCGAAATGCACGTTCACCAGACAGTCAAGAGCCTTATGCGTCATGTCAGTGACTCCTGTTGCACAGCAGTTTGTTTTGCCCACCGGTAATCGGGTTTGCCATTACCCAGACGATGGACCTGCTCGACGAAGATGAATGCCTTCGGCGCCTTGAACCGCGCAAGATGCGACGTGCAGTGGGCGTGAAGTGGTTCATCGGTCGGCTCTGCGCCATCCCGCAGTGCCACCAGGGCGACGAGTTCCTGACCCCAGCGTTCGCTCGGCCTGCCCACCACCAGAGCGTCGGTGACGGCGGGGTGCGCACGCAGCACCTCCTCGACCTCCTCCACGAACACCTTCTCCCCGCCCGTGTTGACGACCAGTGAATCGCGGCCGAACAGATTCAGCGTGCCGTCGGACGCGAGTGATCCGCGGTCCCCGGAGATGACGACACGCTTTCCCTCGACGACCGGAAAAGTCTTGCGCGTGGCGGCCTCGTCGTCGAAATAGCCGAGTGGGATTCGGCCGGCTCGGGCGACGAATCCGATCTCCATGTCGCCGGGCTGCAGAAACCGGCTGTAGTCCTCGGACAGGACCAACGCTCCCTCGCGAAGCTCGAATGTGTTCTTCTCGTCACCGCGCTGACTGCGCCCGAAGCCCACATTTCCCGTCTCCGAGGACCCGTATCCGTTGATCAGGGTGATCTGTGGCAGCAATTCCAGCAGTGCTCGTTGGTATTTCGGGTTGGTCGCCGCTCCCCCGGTGCCGATCGCGAACATCGAGGACAGGTCGTAGGAACCTTTTCGCAGCTCGTCTACCAGCGGACCGGCATACGCGTCGCCGACCATGGTCATCATGCCGACCTTTTCACGCTCCGCGGTCTCGAGAACCGCGGGCGGGTCGAATCTCGTCCTGTCGTAGAGCACGACTGGCAGGCCGTTGAGGAGTGCGGCGAACGCTGTCCACATCCCGGCCGCATGCATCAGGGGTGACACGGCGAACCAGGGCTGTCCGCCATGGCGGACGTTCGCCTGTATCGCGTCGACCGATTCGTGATCCGCGCCGTTCATCGAAACCACGTACGTGTCGGCCTGACGCCACATGACGCCCTTGGGCCGACCGGTTGTTCCGCCGGTGCACACCATCATCACGTCGTCGGGCGACGGTGCGATGGCCTGGTCGGTATCCCCTTGTGCCAGAGCGTCTTCCAGCCTGATCGTCCCTGGCAGTTCCGGCGCATCACTGCCGTCGTCCACCGAGATCAACAGGTCCGCGGAGGCGGGGGGCAGCACGTCGACGAACTTCGGTCCAAATGACTTGTGGTAGATGACCGCGCGCGGTCGCAGGTAATCGAACAGTTCGGCGACCTCGCGAGGCGAGTAGTTGTAGTTGACGTTCGCCGGGACGGTGCGCGCCTTCAGGCAACCGATCACCGCGTCGGGATACAGATCGTTGTGCATGAGCAGTGCGACGCGATCCTGCCCGCATTCCCAGTTCTCGAGCTCGTTGCGCTCGCGGTGAGCGCCGAATCCATTGACGGCCAGGAAGTTGGCCAACCGACGGGTGCGGTCAGCCGACTGCGCGAACGTGCTCCGGCGGTCGCCGCAAACCGTCATCAGCCGGTCGGGGGCCGCCTCAGCGATGGCGTCGAGCACGCCCCCGAGTGTCCATTCCGCCATGACTATGCGGCCGGAACCTTCGCACCGAGCAGGTCAAGGGCGTTGTCCCGCATCACCTTCCGGGTATCTTCGGCGCTGAACTCGGGGAACTGAGGGATGTCGGCGGTGAAGGCCATCGGATCCGCGAGCCCTTCGCCGTGCGGCCAGTCCGAGCCGAACAGGATCTTGTCGACACCGATGGTTTCGGCGAGCAGCTTGACGTCGTCCTCGTAATACGGTGCGATCCACACGTTGTTCTTCAGCTGCTCGACCGGGTCTTCCTTGAAGTGGTACGGCGCGATATTGGCGGCCTTCTTCAGGCGCTTGATCAAGCGGTACACGAAATACGAACCGTTTTCGATGCTCGCAACTTTCAGCCTCGGGTGCCGGGTGAACACCTGATGGACGATCATCGAGGCCATCGCGTCGTGGATGGCGCGGTCGTCGAGCAGCACCTGATCGAGCGGGTCCTTCTTGCCGAACCCCTCGAACGTCGCCTTGCCGCCCCACAGCGCAGCGATCGCGAGGTAGCCACTGTCCGACAGGTGGAAGCCCACCGGCACCCCGGCCTCGGCCAGCCGTGCCCACACCGGATCGTGCACCGGATCGCCCAACGAGCGGGGCTTGACCACTCCCGGCACCGGCGCCGGCCGCACCAGCACCATCTTGGCGCCCTTGCCTAATACGTACTCGACCTCTTCGACGGCCTTGTCCGGGTCGGCCAGCGAGATGATCGGTGCAGAGATGATCCGGTGGTCGGGACGGTCGAAACCCCAGTCCTCGTCGAGCCAGAGGTTGAACGCGTGCACCGTGGCCATGGTCGCCTCGACGTCGTGCTTGAGGGCCTCCTCGACGCCGCACGCGAACGTGGGCAGCATGAACACTGTCTCGAGGTTCTGCCTGTCCAGGATCTTCACTCGGGCATCGCGGTTCTGGTACTCCGGATGCTCGCCCAACCGGTCGACTTTCATCAGCGACGCCGGGTCCACGCCCTCCGGGATCTCGCCGCGGAACAGCAGATCGAGGCAACCCGGTTCGATAATCGGGTCGAACGTCGGGTTCGGGATGAAGTGGTTGACCTTTTCGCCCATGACGGCCCAAGTGCGCTTGCCGTCCTGCACCATCTGCACACCGCGGCGCTTGAACTCCTTGGGCAGATGCCGGGTGCAGGAGTCGAGCGTTTCGTAGTAGTGGTTGTCGACATCGATCGCCTTGTAATCGAGTGTCATGGCGTGTCCTCCTTCAGAGGCGGAAAGTTGGGCGGGCGCTTTTCGAAGAAACTCGTGATGCCTTCGATGAAGTCGGGTCGCTGCATCGACTCGTGCATCAGCTTTTCGGCGCGGTCGCTGGCTTCGAAGACATCGCGCATGGTGTCTGCGTACACCTGTTGTTTGATCACCGCTAGAGAACTGGGGGCACAGTTGGCGGCGATGTCCTCGGCGTAGCCGATCGCCCGCGGCAGCAGCTCGTCGGGCGGCACCACTTCCTTGACGAGCCCGAGTTCGGCCGCTTCGTCGGCGAGGAACACCCGCCCCGACAGCAGCAGGTCAAGCGCGGTCCCCCAGCCGACGACGCGCGGCAGAATCCACGAAATCCCGTACTCGGCGATCAGCCCGCGTCGCGCGAAGGATGTCGTGAACTTGGCTCCCGCAGCGGCGAACCGGACGTCGCAGACCAACGCCATCGTCAGCCCCATGCCCGCGCAGGCCCCGTTGATCGCAGCGACGACAGGCTTTCGCATCGTCATGACGAAGTGCGGATGCCGCGCGCCGACCAGCTTGCCGACGTCGGTCCCGCCTGCGCCGTCGACGGTGGCATTGCTGATCGTGTTCAGGCTGCCCATGTCCGCACCGGCACAGAAGGCTCGTCCCTTGCCCGTAACCACGATGGCCCTGACAGCGGGATCGGCCTCCGCATCGTCGAGACGCTCGTAGAACGCGGTGGCGAGACCGCCGCCCCAGCCGTTCATCCGCTCGGGCCGATTGAGGGTCAGCACCGCGACACCAGTGTCGCGAACCTCGTACAGGACCGGGTCGGTGTCGCTGGTCACGCTCACCCGGCGAACCTCCTCAATAGCGGCTTCCAGCTCGATGTATTCCCATACTGTACACCTATCAGTAGCGTCTTCCGCAATCGGTTCGCGGCGCTATTCGCCGACCAAACCGAAGCGTTGATAGGCCGCGCGAATCTGCGCTCGCCCCTCCTCTGGCAGCACCGCCTGCGGTGGCCGCGAATGCGGATAGTCCCCGATGGGTAGGCCGAGCAGCGACGCCGCGTACTTGAATGCACCGCCCCAATGTGTGAAGTAGTCGGCTCGACCGGCATACCGAGTGAACCAGGAGCCCAGATCGATGTCGAACTGATCCATGCCCGACTCGCGCGCGAAATCCATCGCCTCGATGAGCTTGTCGTTCCAGACGAGGTCCCAGTACTCGGAATATGTTCTGCACTCGGGGGTTTCGCGAAGATACCCTACCGTGCCCAACTGCGCAGGAGACACAATCCCGGCCCGCAGCCAGCCTGCGCGATAGACCGTCAGGTCGCACTCCCAGATCACTAGGCGCGGCGCTAGCTCGTGCAACAGTCGGCTGCTCGTCGGCCGGAACGCTCCTTCCTTGGTCGCGCATACGGCAGGAATTTCGGCATGGATGCGAGCACTTTCGGTAGGCGTCAACACGTATCCGGACGACGGCGAGTTGAACATACCGAGCGCGATGTCGGTGCGGTCGGCGATGTAGCGGAAGAACTTCAGCACACCCTCTCCGCCATGGGCCTCCATCATCGGCGTCTGGAGGTAGACGATGTCGGCGCCAGCCTGCTGTGCGTGTCGCGTCAGCTCCAGACAATCCTTGGCGGACATCGCCGCGGTGCAGGCCTGCACGACGACGTCTGGATCGGCTGCTCGGCCTTCCTCAATCGCAACCTCCAGCAAGCGTTTTCGCTCGTCGAGCGTCAGCGACCAGAACTCTCCGACGCCGCTGGTGCACCACAGCATCGGGTGCCGCAGCTCCCCGACGCAGTAGCGCACCAGCCTTCGGTATGCGTCCCAGTCGATGTCGTCGCCGTCGTCACCGCAGAACGGCGTGTAGAGGCTGTTGCCGATTCCACGCAGCGTTGCATGTGCCCATTCGCGAGCTTGGATGGCAGTCGCCATAATTCACTCCCTAGGTGAAGTCACTACCGCCGTCGACGTTGATGTTGGCGCCGGTCATGCACGGGTTGCGCTTCGACGCGAGAAACGCGACGACAGGCCCGATCTCCTCGGGCTGGCCGGCGCGAGGCAGATGCGCCGGGTGACCGAAGTGCTTGTCGATGGCGCCATCAGCGCGTAGGGGTCGCTGCCGTCGACGCCCACCGAGTCCGCCCAGCCGCGCAGCGCTTCGGAAGCGATGCTGCCCGGCGAGACGACGTTGACCATGATTTCGTCCTTGGCCAGCAACAACGACAGGTTCTTGGAGATGCTCGTCAGGGCGGCCTTCGCGGCGGTGTACGCCGGCAGAATGACGGTCTGACGTTGCGTCGAATGGGCGGAGAAGTTGACGATCCGCGCCCATCCAGCCTTCCGAAGCATCGGAAGAGCCGATCGCACGCAATGCACCATGCCCATCACGCCATCGTCGAAGGCCTCCCGCCACCGCGCGTCGGTGAGATCTTCGAATGTGCCCCGAGTGCTCGGACCGACGGCGTTGATGAGCGCATTTAGCTCGCCGTGCCAGCGCTCGCTCAGTTCGTCGAACACGCGCTGGACTTGGCCGGCGTCAGTGGTGTCGGCGACCAACCCGAGCGCATCCGGACTCCCGCACTCGGTCAGGTCCTTTGCCGCCCCCTCGAGCACATCTTTCGTCCGCCCGACGACAGCCACCCGCGCACCGTCCTCGGCGAGGCACCGCGCGGCTGCAAATCCCATCCCGCGAGCACCGCCGACGACGACCGCGGTGGCGTCCTTCAGCCCGAGATCCATGGCGCGTGACTCTTAGATGCCGGTCCACTCGGGCGCGCGCTTCTCGGCGAACGCGATCGCGCCCTCCTTGGCGTCGTTGGAGGTGAAGATCGGAATGATGTGTTCGAGCTGCTTCTTCCACATCTCTTCTTCGCTCCAGTCCGCCGACTTGACCATGATCTCCTTCGTGGTCGCGACGGCCAGCGGCCCGTTGGCGGTGATGCGCTCGGCGAGTTCGATGGCCCCGTCGAGCGCCTCACCGGGTTCGGTCACCACGTTGACGAAGCCCCACGCCTCACCCTGTTCCGCGGTGAAGCTGTTACCGGTCAGCGCGAGTTCGAGTGCCTTCTGGTACGGAATGCGCTTCTGCAGGCGCAACAGCGCGCCGCCCGCGGCCACCAGGCCGCGCTTGACTTCGGGAATGCCGAACTTCGCCGAGCGCGATGCCACTACCAGGTCAGTGGCGAGCACGACCTCGGTTCCGCCGGCCAGCGCGTAGCCCTCGACCGCAGAGATCAGCGGCTTGCGCGGGGGCCGCTCGGTGAAGCCGATGCCCCGACCGGGAATCGCGACGACCTCACCTGCGGCGAAGGCCTTCAGGTCCATGCCCGCGCAGAAGTTGCCGCCCGCGCCGGTGATCACCGCGACCGACAGGTCCGCACTGTCGTCCAGTTCGTCGACCGCGTCGGCGAGACCTTTACTGACCGCGAGGTTCACCACGTTCCGCGATTCGGGCCGATTGATCGTGATGACTAGCACCCGCCCGCGGCGCTCCGTGAGAATTTCGTCCGACACCGGTGGCCTTTCACCTTTCGCCCGATTTGCTAGAAAAGCTTACTATAGGTCTTACAGTAGAAGAGCGAGAACGTGGTGGGCGCCATCGACCGGATGGTTCCCGGTAGGGTTGACGGTAACGACCGAGCGGCGACACGCATGCAAAGACGCAGTTCAGGCGATGGCTGCCGGTAGATTCAGTTCACCAAGCACTTGATGGAGGTGCCCTTCGTGGCAAAGCAAGCAACCGCTGAGAAGCGTCAGCGACGCGAGCGCGGGTCCATCAATCCCGACGACATCATCAAGGGCGCGTTCGAACTCGCGGAGGAAGTCGGCATCGACAACTTGAGCATGCCGCTGCTCGGTAAGCACCTCGGCGTCGGCGTCACGAGCATCTACTGGTACTTCCGCAAGAAGGACGATCTGCTCAATGCGATGACCGATCGCGCACTGCGCCAGTACGTCTTCGCGACGCCCTACGTCGAGGCCAAGGATTGGCGTGAGACGTTGCGCAATCACGCGCGCACGATGCGAAAGACGTTCATCGGCAACCCGATTCTGTGCGATCTGATTCTCATTCGGTCGGCGCTCAGCCCCCGGGCCGCCAAGCTCGGCGTCCAGGAGGTGGAGAAGGCGATAGCGAGCCTGGTGGAGGCCGGCCTGTCTGCCGATGACGCGTTCGACACGTACTCCGCGGTGTCGGTGCATGTCCGCGGATCGGTTGTCCTACAGCGACTTCGAGACAAGAACCGGGCCGCCGACGAGGGGCCGAGCGATATCGAGGAAACGATGACGATCGACCCCGAAACCACGCCACTGCTGGCGCAGGTGACGGCGAGGGGTCACCATATCGGCGCGGCCGACGAGAAGAACTTCGAGTTCGGCCTCGAGTGCATCCTCGACCACGCGGGCAGGCTCATGGACGACGGCGGCAAGAAGCCTGCGAAGACCGCCCGCAAGGCGACCAAGGCGTCGGGCCCGCGGACGCGAAGCAAGGCGCCCGCCACGCGCTAGTGATTTCGGCGCGCTAACGCCCGCTCAGCGACCGTTTGCGCGCCCAAATCGCGACTAGACCTCGATGACGACCGCGCCGCCCTGGCCACCGCCCGCGCACATCGCCGCGACGCCGATGCCGCCGCCACGTCGCTGCAATTCGTAGACAAGCGTCGTCACCATGCGCGCACCGGACGCGGCGATGGGATGGCCGAGGCTGCAACCACTTCCGGAGAAGTTCACCAGCTCCTCGTCGATGCCGTATTCGCGGCACGCCGCGATCGGCACCGATGCGAACGCCTCGTTGATCTCCCACAGCGCCACGTCCGACGGCTTCAGCCCGGCGCGCTGCAGCACCTTGCCGATGACCTTGACGGCACCGAGCCCGCAGTCGCGCGGAGCGACACCCGCTGCGGCCCAAGCCTTCACGGTCGCCAACTTCGTCAGCTTCTCGGCATCCGCGTATGCGTAATCGACGAGTGCCACCGCGGCCGCGGCGTCGTTGGTGCCGCTGCTGTTGCCTGCGGTGATCGAGAACCCTTCGATCTCCGGATGCAACGGCTTCAAGCCGGCCAGCTTCTCGACCGTCGTGTCACGGCGCGGATGCTCATCGACGCTGAAATCGATCACCGATCCGTCGAGCTGCTGCACCTTGAGCGGGATGATCTCGTCGACGAACTTGCCCGCATCGATCGCGGCCACGGCGCGCTGATGCGACCGCGCCGCCCAGGCGTCCATCTCCTCACGCGTGATTCCGACGGCCTGGGCGGTGTTCCAGCCGACGGTGATCGACATGTCCTTGCACGGAGCATCCGGCGTCTCCGGATGTGTCGGCGGCATCCACCGCTCCTCGAACGTCAGCTCGGGCCCGGGGATCCGCTGATTCATCAGGGGCGTCATCGACAGCGACTGCACGCCACCCGCGATGAGCGCCCGCTCCATGCCGGAACCGATCTGCGCCGCGGCATTGCCGATCGCGGTGAGGCTGCCCGCGCAGTGGCGGTTGACCGACTGGCCGGGGACGTCCTCCATACCCGTCGCCGCAGCCGCGTAGCGGGCGAGATCGCCTCCACCGTAATGCGATTCGGCGAAGATGATGTCGTCGATGGCCGACGGGTCGATACCGGATCGGCGAACCACCTCGGGCAGCACTGTGGTGATCAGCGTCTCGGGGGGAGTGTTGACGAGCGTCCCCTTGAACGACCGGCCGATGGCTGTCCTGGCGGCACCGACGATGACGGGTGTTGGCATGTTCTCGACCTCGGCTTTCGGTGTAAGCGACGTTACAAAAATAGCAGATACTGTATTGCTACCAGTAGGTGACCGACGTCACTCACGGCTCCGGTACGTAGAAGTGCTCGTCACGCAGCCGGAACGCCTCCTTGGTCCCGTGCTGCGCCCGCGTCTTGACGAAGTTGAACTCCCCCGGCGCGAACTGAAGGTTCGTGCCGAACGCGTGGAACAGGTAGCTGGCGACTTCCTCGCCCTGGTAGGCCTGGCTCTGCTCGACGAGGCGGAACGCTTCCTTGGCGATGACGACGCCGTCGGCAGGCATCTTCGCGGCCTTCTCCGCCCAGTACCTGGCCCTGGCAGGCACCGCGGCCGCGTCACACGTCTCGGTGAAGGTGCCCAAATGCTCGATGGCACCCGCCTCGATGATGTCGCCGGTCAGCAGCAGCCGGCGCGCCAGCACCGGACCCAGCCGGTGGAAGAACATGTGCAGGCTGCCCAGCGCTGGCCCGACGAAGCGAGTGGCCGGCATGCCGATCTTGGTGTCGCGCCCGATCACCGAGATGTCGGTCATCAACGCCATCTCGAAGCCGCCGCCCAATGCGTATCCGCTGATCTCCCCCACCGTGACCTTCGGAAAACCCATGAGGTTGTGATAGAAGCCGAACGACTTGCGGTCCACGGTCAGCCTCCGCCGCTGACTGGGCCGGCTCTTGGCCGGCTTCTCGCCACGATCGCCGTACCAGCCGTACGCGTTGTTCATGTCCGCGCCGGTGCTGAACACGCCGTCGGCTCCACGCAGCAACACCACGGTGATGTCGTCATCCTCCGCGACACGATCCAGGTAGCCCGCGACGGCGTCGCGCATCGTCGCGTCGTACGAATTGCGCTGGCCCGGGTTGTTCAGCGTGATGGTCGCGATCCGCTTGTCGGAATCCACGTCGAAGAGCACACGATCGTCGGGGCTGGTCATCTCACGGACTCCTGATGGTCGGTGCTGGAAATCAATTTGGCCTCAATGGTTTTGTCACTGCCCACGGCGAGGGTGTTGCGCCGGGCTGCGGCCAGGTGGTCCTGCGCAAGCTGCACCGCCCGGGCGGAGTCGCCGTCCCGAATTGCGTCCAGCAGCTTTTGGTGATCGCGCAGCGCCGCGCGCATGGTCTTGCGCGACATCGGGTCGCCTTCGTCGCTCCACACCGAGGACTCGTGCGCCGACCAGATCAACTCCAGCGAGCCGATCAGCAAGATCATCGGCTCGTTGCCACACCGGGATACGATCGCTTCATGGAAGCGTCGCGCATTCGGCACATACCGCGTCAGGTCATCGAATTGCTCTGTCTGGAAGTCGATTTCGGCCTCGAGGTACGGCACCACTTCAGTCATCCGGTCCTCGCGCGCGGCGCACATCCCCGCACAGATCGGTTCCAGGTGCAGCAACGCACCGCTCACGTCGGCCGGTGTCGACGACCGCGACTGCAACACCATGCTGATCATGTGCGCGGTCCGCTCGGCCGAGGGCTGATGGACGACCGCCCCGCCGACATTGCCGCGGCGCACGGAGATCAGCCCGTCGGTTTCCAGGATGTGGATCGCCTCGCGCAGCGCGGGCGGGCTCACGCCGAACTCGGAGAACAGGCTCTCCTGCGACGGCAGCACATCGCCTTCCTTGAGCCGGCCGGACAGGATGTCCTCCCGCAGCCGCGAGGCCACGATTTCGGCGACGCGAGGTTGGCGAATTCGGTGGACGACCACTAGTTCTTGACCCGCCGCTCGCCGAATCGGAAACCGGTCAGTTTGTCCGGTGAATTCGCCACCGTCTTGAACTCGCCAATGCAGAGCACTTCGTCGCCCAACAGCAGGCGCGCTGTCGACGTGACCCTGCCCTCGTCTTCGGACCGCGCGACGTCGAAACGAAGTTCGGTGAGGATCGGCGTGGGTCGACGGAACGTCACCGTCAGTGAGCGCGTCTTACCCGTGCGCCTAGCCGCGCAACTCTGGTGTTGGGTGATGCAGTCGAAGAACACGGCGAGAAAGCCGCCGTTCACCAGTCCCGGTGGACCTTCGTACACGACAGGAAACGTGACGCGGCCGGTGGCGGTCTCGTCGTCGAGGTGATCGAAGGTGTACTCGGGAAAGCACGGGTTGTACGCGCCGACGTCGAACGCGTGGTCCAGATATACGCGTTTCTCGTCGCCGCCCGCCCCGATCCGGGGAGTCGGGTCTACCGGGAGCACGCCCGCCAACTCCCGCTCCCAATCGGCGAATTGGGCGAGCATGGCGTCGACGATCGGATGCTCATGCTCCAAGGACAGCAGCATCCCGGTCAGGCGCCGAAGCGCGCCCGCGGCGGCGACCGTCTGCGCCAGTGGCTGCTCGCCGTATCGCGGTGTGCCTTCCGCCATGGCTCCTCTTCCATGTTCCGTTAGCGCGCTTTCCTTGCTAACTTGTACAGGATAGCAATACTGTATGGCTAACCGTATAGCTAAGGATTGGCGGATTCAACGGTGACTGACGTCGAAGCCGACGGCTCGGTGACGGCATCGCGGGACGGCGATGTCCTTCGGCTCACGCTCGATCGTCCGTCGCGACGCAACGCCCTCAGTCATTCGATGATCGACGCGTTCGTCGCTCTACTGACCGGCGCCGCGACCGACGATTCACTGCGAGTCGTCCACATCCGCGGTGCGGGCGGCGATTTCTGCGCCGGTGCGGACTGGGTGGCCACCAACAGCGCCGGACAGCGGCCGCGGACCGGCGATCTCGTTCGGCGGATTCCGCACACCGCCAACCGCGTGATCGAACTCGTCCATGACATCCAGCTGCCGGTGGTCTGCAGCGTGCAGGGCTGGGCCGTCGGCCTTGGCTGCAATCTGGCCCTGGCCGCCGACTTCACCGTCGCGGCCGACGACGCCGTGTTCTGGGAGCCGTTTGTCGGCCGTGGCTTCTCCCCCGACTCCGGCTCAACGTGGCTGTTGCCCCGGCTGATCGGCCTGGCGCGCGCCAAGCAGATGCTGCTGCTCGGCGAGAAGGTGGGTGGCCGCGACGCCGCGGACTGGGGGCTGATTCACCGCAGCGTGAGCTCGGCCGAAGTCGAGAATGTCACCGAACAACTGGTGACGGGACTGGCAGCGGGGCCGACCGTGGCCATCGGGCTGGCCAAGCAGGCGATCAACTATGGCCAGCACGCCACCCTGGACCAGGCCATGACGCAGGAGCTGTTCAACGTGGAGTTGTCGTGCCGGACAGCCGATTTCAAAGAAGGTCTAGCGGCGTTCCGGGAAAAGCGCACACCGGAGTTCGGTGGAAGGTGACTAAATGAAGTACATCAAGTACGAGGTCGACGGCCACAAGGCGACGATCACGCTCAACCGGCCCGATGCGCTCAACGCGCTCAGCCCGGTCATGATCAGTGAGCTGCGCGCCGCGTACGACGAGGCCGAAAGCGACGACAACATCTGGATCCTTGTCGTCACCGGTACTGGCCGCGCGTTCTGCACCGGCGCCGACGTCGGGGAGATCCCCGAGGACGGCCGGGTGATTTACGAGCGGCCCTATCTGTCCACCTACGACCAGTGGGAGGCCCCGCAAGAGGGCACGCCGCCGTTTCGCAGAATGGCCAAGCCCGTGCTGGCCGCCATCAACGGATTGTGCTGTGGCGCAGGCCTGGACTGGATCACCACCGGCGACATCGCCATCGCCTCCGACAAGGCGACGTTCTTCGACCCCCACGTCAGCATCGGCTTGGTGGCCGGCCGCGAGATGGTACGGCTGGCCCGGGTGCTGCCCCGCAATGTCGCGCTGCGGATGGCGCTCATGGGCAAGCACGAGCGGATGAGCGCACAGCGGGCATACGACCTCGGCATGATCAGCGAGGTCGTCGAGCACGACAGGCTGCTCGAGCGTGCCCACGAGATCGCCGACATCGTGAACTCGAATGCGCCGCTTGCCGTCCGCGGCACGCGACTGGCCATCCACAAGACACTCGACCTGCCGCTGCACGAGGCCGAAATCCTCGCCGAGACGTTCCGCGAGCGCGTGGTTCGCACCGAAGACGCACTCGAGGGACCGAAGGCGTTCATGGAAAAGCGCGCCCCCAACTGGCAGTGCCGATGACGGCCTTTGAAACGATCCTGCTCGACGTGGACGAAGCCAGTCACGTCGCAACCATCACGCTGAACCGGCCCGATTCCCTCAACGCGTTCAACCGGACCATGTGCGAGGAGATGGCGCAGGCCTGGCGCATCGTAAAACTCGACGACTCGGTGAGCGCCGTCGTGCTTCGCGCGGCAGGCGACCGGGCGTTCAGCGCCGGTCTTGACATCAAGTCCTCCTTTGACCAACCGGACAACGTGTGGAATCACGAGGATCCTGGCGAAGCGCTGAGCCCGAAGTGGCAGAAGATGTGGAAGCCCGTAGTGTGCGCCGTCCACGGCATGTGCACCGCGGGTGCGTTCTACTTCGTCAACGAGTCCGACGTGGTGATCTGCTCGGCGGATGCGACGTTTTTCGACTCCCATGTCAGCGCGGGCTTGGTGTGCGCGTTGGAGCCGGTCGGGTTGATGCGCCGCGTCGGTCTCGGCGAAACCTTGCGAATCGCGTTGATGGGCAACGACGAACGCGTCGGCGCCGACACCGCACTGCGGATCGGATTGGTGTCAGAGGTAGTGCCTGCCGATCGGCTCTGGGAGCGCGCGCACGAGATCGCGGCGTCGATCGCCGCCAAGCCGCCGTCTGCCACTCAGGGCACCGTGAAGGCGATCTGGGAGTCGCTGGACAAGCCCTATCGTGCGGCGCTGGAGCAGAATCTGATCTACACGAGGCTCGGAAATCCCCTCGGACAAGCCGAACTGGCCGCCCGCGGCAACGGAGCGTCGACCAAGCCGAGGGTGCGGTGATGCCCGCTCACGCGCTCACCCTGCGGATCGGCGACGTGCTGGAGTTGCAGCCCGACGCCGCAGCGATCGAGTACAACGGCCAATGGTCGACATGGCGACAGGTCGCAGGACTCGCCGGAGCCATCAAGGCACTCGACGTAGGGCCGCGTCAGGTCGGGATCCTGCTGCGTAACAGGCCCTCACACGTGGCGGCGTTCCTGGGCGTGCTTCTCGCCGGCGGAACGGTCGTCGCCATCAACCCGTCCCGAGGCGACGACCGTACTCGCGAGGACATCGAGGCGCTGGATCTTCCCTTTATCGTTGGTGCGTCCGACGACCTGGCATCGCTGGTTCCCGTGGGCCCGACGTTGGTTTCGATCTCGAACTTGGCAGGCGCACCCCTGGTCACGCCGGGCCGAGGCAGCACGGCGGGTCGCCCCGAGGTCGCGGTACGGATGCTGACGAGCGGTACGACCGGTCCGCCCAAGCGAATCGACCTCACCTACGACATGCTCGCACGCAGCGTGATCGGGCCCGAAGCAGCCCACTCACCGGCCCCGACGGAACTGCGTCAGGGTGTCGCGATCGTCAACGCCCCGATGGTGCACATCGGCGGCGTCTTCCGTGTGCTGCAGTGTATTTGTGAGGCACGGCCTTTCGCGTTGCTGGACCGCTTCGAGCTCGATCAGTGGGCCGAAGCCGTGCGCAGGCACCGCCCCCGCGCGGTGTCGCTGGTGCCCGCGGCCCTGCGCATGGTGTTGCATTCGGATCTGACCCGCGACGACTTGGCGAGCATCCGAGCAGTGACGTCGGGTACCGCACCGCTGTCGGCGGACGATGCCGACGCGTTTACCGAAAAGTTCGAGATACCCGTTCTGACATCTTACGCCGCAACCGAATTCGGTGGCGGGGTCGCCGGATGGACGCTGGCCGATTACCGGAAGCACTGGCACGACAAGCGTGGCAGCGTGGGCAGGCCCAGCCTCGGCGCACAGCTGCGGGTCGTCGACGACGAAGGCGCCCCACTGGGTCCGGACCAGGCCGGACTGTTGGAGGTCAAACCCGGTCAGCTGGAACCGGCTGCGGACTGGATGCGTACCACGGACATGGCGCGCATCGACTCTGACGGATTCCTCTGGATCCTGGGCCGCGCCGATCAAGCGATCATCCGTGGCGGCTTCAAGGTGATGCCCGACGACGTACGCACCGCGCTGGAGAGCCATCCCGCGGTGCGCGGGGCGGCGGTGGTCGGCAGGCCCGACGACCGCCTCGGCGAAACACCGGTCGCGATGGTGGAGCTGCGGGACGCCACGGACACCACGGCGCTGGTCGAATTCTTGCGAACGCGGCTGGCGCGCTACGAGATTCCCACCGACATCGCCATCGTCGACCAGCTCCCCAGAACACCGTCCGGTAAGGCCGACCTCGGTGCGGTCAAAGAGTTCTTCAGCCATCCCGTCGAACATGCCAAGTGACTCGCTGACCGTCGGCGACGTGCTGCGCCGCCAGGCCCGCGACCGGGCTGAGCACCCGCTGCTGGTGTGCGACACCGAACGCCTGAGTTACCTGGAGGCCGACCGCCGCTCGGCCCAACTGGCACGCGGTCTGATCGCTCTCGGCGCGGGAAAGGGCTCCCACGTCGGCGTGCTCTTCCCGAACGGAGCAGCGTGGATTGTCGCGATGTTAGCCGCGGCGCGCATCGGCGCTGTCGTCATACCGTTTTCGACCTTCGCCACTGCCCCGGAACTCGCGGTACAACTGGCCGACAGCGACACCGAAATCCTGCTGGCCGCTTCCTCCTTCCGATCTCACGACTACCGGACACGCCTCGCCGACAGCAAGGACGCTGCCCCGTTGCTGCGCCACGTCCTGATCGACTACGAACCCGATGAGACGGTCGACACCGCGCTGCTCGAGGCAATGGAAGACGACGTCGAGGAATCGGATCCAGTGGCCATCGTGTACACGTCGGGGTCGACGAGCGCTCCCAAAGGCGTGGTTCACACGCACACATCGCTGCTGGGGCACCAGAGGATCCTGAACGAGATCCGCGGGTTGACCTCGGAGGACAAACTGTTCTGCAATTCGCCGTTCTTCTGGATCGGCGGAATCGCGTTCGCGGTGCTGGCCACCCTGCTCGCCGGTTCGACCCTGGTGTGCTCCAACGCCATCGATGCCGGCGAGACGCTGGATCTGCTCGAGGCCGAGAAGCCGACCATGACGAACGGTTTCGTGGCAGGCATCGCCCACCTTGCCCGTCACCCCAGCCTCTCGCGGCGCGATCTGTCCTCGATGCGCCGTGGCAACCTGTACCCGATCATGGCGCCCGATGTCCGGCCTGCCGATCCCGAGTTGCGGCACACCATGCTCGGCATGACCGAAGCGGGCAGCGTCATCACCATCAGCGAGGACGAGTCCGATCAACCCGAGCACCGGCGCGGTTCGTTCGGCAGGCCGGTGCCGGGCTTCGAAACCAAAGTCGTCGACGGCGAGCTCTGCATCCGCGGGCCGCATATGATGCAGCGGTACTACAAGCGCAGCCGCGAGGAGTGCTTCGACGCCGACGGCTGGTTTCACACCGGCGATCTCGTTCGCACCGACGCCGACGGTTTCGTGTACTTCATCGGGCGACGCGATGCGATGATCAAGACGGCGGGCGCCAACGTCGCACCCGCTGAGGTGGAGCGTGCGATCGCCAAGGTGGCCGGCGGGACCGTCGCGCATGTGCTCGGACTCCCCGACGCCGAGCGGGGACAGCTGGTCGCCGCGGTCGTCGCGGTCGAGGACGGCGCCGAGTTCGACGAGGCCGCCCTGCGCGATCAACTCGAGGCGGAGCTGTCCGCCTACAAGATTCCGAGAAGGTTTGCCGCCGTGCGGCGTTCCGAGATACCGGTGCTCTCCAGCGGCAAGGTCGACCTCACCACGCTACAGAAGATGTTCGATGCGTGACACCGTCGACCAACTGGTCAGGATTCGCGCACAACAGCACGGTGACAAGCCGGTGGTCATCGACACCGAGTCCCGGATCAGCTACGCCGAGCTCGACGACACCACCCGCGCCATGGCGGCCGCATTCATCGGAGCCGGCATCGGCAAGGGGACCCGGGTCGGTCTGATCATGCCGAATCGCGTGCAGTGGGTGCAGATCGCCGTGGCGCTGACACGCATCGGCGCGGTGCTGGTGCCGTTGAGCACCCTGCTGCAGCCCCCCGAGTTGGTGGCTCAACTGCGGGCGGCCTCCGTGCAGGTACTGATCGCGGTCGAAGAGTTCGGCGGCCATCGCTATCACGACGATCTTGCCGACGTATTGAAAGTCCCCGAACTTCCTGCGCTGCACAAGGTTTGGACGCCTGAGCAACTGCCGAATGCGGGCGGCGATCAGATGGTCGACGCCATGGCAGCGGCGGTCACGCCCAGCGACACGCTTGTCATCATGTTCACCTCGGGAAGCAGCGGACCGCCGAAGGGAGTCATCCACTCGCACGGCAACGCATTGGTCGCGGTGCGATCCGGCCTGGCCGCCCGCTGCATCGACGCAGATGCTCGGCTGTACCTGCCGATGCCGTTCTTCTGGGTGGGCGGTTTCGGCAGCGGCGTGCTGTCCGCGCTGCTGGCGGGCGCCACCCTCGTCACCGAGGAGATTCCCCGGCCGGAGACGACGCTGCACCTGCTGGAGCGCGAACGAGTCACGCTGTTCCGCGGTTGGCCCGACCAGGCCGAGGCTTTGGCACGCCAATCCGCCTCTGTCGGAGCGGATTTGTCCGCGTTGCGGCCGGGCAGCCTGGAGGCGCTGCTCCCGCCTGAGCAACGCTCGGAGCGGGGGGCACGCGCGAGGTTGTTCGGGATGACCGAGTCCTTCGGGCCGTACTGCGGCTATCCCGCCGACACCGATATGCCGCGATCCGCATGGGGAAGCTGCGGTAAGCCCTTTGACGGGATGGAGGTACGGATCGTCGATCCCGACTCCGGCGAACCGCTTCCCGCAGGCACGATCGGCATCATCCAGATCCGCGGCCCGCACACGTTGCGGGGCGTCTGCCGGCGTGGCCGCGAAGAGTTGTTCACGCCGGACGGCTACTACCCGACCGGCGACCTCGGGCACCTCGACGACAACGCCTTCATGTTCTACCACGGCCGCTCCGACGACATGTTCAAGGTCAGCGGTGCGACGGTCTATCCCGGCGAGGTCGAGCAGGCGCTGCGCACCATCGACGGGGTCGACAACGCGTTCGTCACCGATGTCTCTGGCGCCGTGGGCGCCGTCGTGATAGGCGACACCACCGTCGAACAGTTGCATGCGGCAGCGCGAAAGCGGCTGAGTTCCTTCAAGATTCCGACGGTGTGGCTGCTGGTCGACTCCGATGACGCCATTCCCCGCGGCAGCACCGGCAAGGTCGACGTTCATGAGTTGAGACAGATGCTGACCAATCAACTGGAGGCTCCGCAATGAAAACCAAAGGTGCGCTCGTCTGGGACTTCCACCAGCCGTGGTCGGTCGCTCCGGCCGGGCGAGGATGTAGTCATCGTCGGCCTCGGCGGCGTCGGGATGTCGGCGCTGCAGGGCGCGGTGAACGCGGGCGCGCGTCACGTGTTCGCCGTCGAGCCAGCCGAATGGAAGCACGATCTGGCGCTCAAATTCGGCGCCACCAAGGCATCTTCGGACATCGAAACGGCGCTCGCGCAGATCGCCGAGCTGACCGCGGGCCGCATGGCGCACAAGGTCATCGTCACCGTCGGCAGAATCAACGGCGCGGACATCGAAAGATACCTGTCGATCACCGCCAAAGGCGGAACGTGTGTGTTGACGGCGATGGGCGCCGTGATGGAGACCGATGTGACGCTCAACGTGGCCGCCCTGACCTTGTCGCAGAAGAACCTGCAGGGCAGCATCTTCGGCCACGGCAACCCACAGCACGACATCCCGATCCTGCTCTCGCTCTATCAGGCGGGCAAGTTGAACCTCGACGACATGGTGACGCGCGATTACCGGCTCGAAGAGATCAACGACGGCTATCTCGACATGCTCGACGGCCGCAACATCCGAGGCATCATCCGCTTCACCGACGCCGACCGCTGAGATCACCTGCGCCGAGCAGTTAATCGACGACGCCTCGTTGCGTGAGGTGTTCTATCAACGGCACCGCCCCGGCGGCAAGGTGCTCTGACATCGCGGAGCGGGCAAGATCTTCGTCGCGCCGCTCCAGCGCCGCCAACAACTTCCGATGATATTCGGTCGACTGCTCCGGCCAACCCGTGATCGTCGGGAACACCGATTCCGGTGCGTAGCGGGTGATCTGCGACATCAGCTGGGCGAGCTTGGGCGAATCGGCGGCCACGTTGATCGACTTGTGAAACTCGTGGTTGAGCCGAACCGCGCGGTCGTCGTCATCGCTGGCGTAGGCGTCTTCCAGCTCGGTCTGGATCTTCTCCAACTCCCGCAACTGCTCGTCGGTGATGTTGACCGCCGCCCGCGCTGCGAGCTCACCACCGATGTGGGCCTGCACATTCGCCACGTCCGTGAGATCTCGACCCGTCACCTCTACGACGACGAAACCGCGCCGCGGCTGCTGCGACAGCAGACCCTCGGCGCTCAGGACGAAGAGCGCCTCACGCACCGGAGTGACACTGACACCCAATTCCGCAGCCAACTGATCCAGGCGGATGTACTGCCCCGCGGCGTAGGTGCCGTCGAAGATTCGCTTGCGCACGTGACGCGCGACGTCCTCGGCCAGCTGGGGCCGGAAGGCGAAATCGGGTGCGGTCATGGTCAGATCCGGTAGTCGGCGAGCAGTCGCTTGCTGATGATGTTCTTCTGGATCTCGCTGGTGCCCTCACCGATCAGCAGGAAGGGGGCATCGCGCATCAGCCGTTCGATCTCGTACTCCTTGGAATAGCCGTAGCCGCCGTGAATCCGGAAGCTCTGCTGGGTGACCTCGGAGCAGAACTCGCTTGCCAGGTATTTGGCCATTCCCGCGGCGACATCGTTGCGTTCGCCGGAGTCCTTCAGCCGCGCGGCGTTGACCATCATCAGGTGTGCCGCCTCGATTTTCGTTGCCATCTCGGCCAATTGGAACGCGATCGCCTGATGGTCAGCGATCGGCTTGCCGAACGTGTGGCGCTGCTGGGCATATCGCACCGCCAGTTCGAAGGCACGGATGCCGACGCCGCACGCCCTGGCCGAGACATTGACCCTGCCGACTTCGATGCCGTCCATCATCTGGAAGAAGCCCTGGCCCGGCGCCTCGCCGAGGATGTCGCCGGCGCTCGTGACATAGCCGTCGAAGATCAGTTCGGTGGTGTCGATGCCCTTGTAGCCGAGCTTGTCGATCTTGCCAGGAATTGTCAGCCCCGGCGCGACTTCACCGAAACCGGTGGGCTTCTCGATCAGGAATGCGGTCAGGTTGCGGTGTGGCTTGTCGGCTCCCTCGTCGGTGCGCACCAGCGCCGCGACCAAGGTCGAGCTGCCGCCGTTGGTCAGCCACATCTTCTGACCGTCGATGGTGTAGGTGTCGTCGGCGTTGCGCTTGGCCCGCGTGCGGATGGCGGCGACGTCGGAGCCCAATTCGGGCTCGGACATCGAAAACGCGCCGCGCGTCTCACCTGTCGCCATCCGCGGCAGGTGATGCTGCTTCTGGCGGTCGGTGCCGTGCTGGCGGATCATGTAAGCGACGATGAAGTGGGTGTTGATCACGCCCGAGATGCTCATCCAGCCGCGCGCAAGCTCCTCGACGCACAGCGCATAGGTGAGAAGGGACTCGCCGAGACCGCCGTACTCCTCCGGGACCATCAGGCCGAACAGACCCATTTCTTTCATCTGATCGACGATCGCCTGGGGGTAGGTGTCGGTGTGCTCGAGTTCCTGCGCGGTCGGAATCACTTCCTTGTCGACGAATTGCCGTACCGTCGTGACGATTTCGGTCTGAAACTCGGTCAGGCCGAGCGTCTGAGCGAGCCGTGTCATTCGCCGATCCTCTCGAACACGGCCGCGAGGCCCTGCCCGCCACCGATGCACATCGTCTCCAGGCCGTAGCGGGCGCCGCGGCGATTCAGTTCGCGCGCCAGCGTCGCGAGCATCCGGGCGCCGGTTGCGCCGACCGGGTGTCCGAGCGAGATCCCCGAACCGTGCACATTCGTCCGTTCGAGGTCGGCCGGGCCGAACTTCCATTCGCGCATCACCGCCAGCGCCTGGGCGGCGAACGCCTCGTTGAGTTCGATCAGGTCGATATCGGACAGCTTCAGCCCCGCCTTACCGAGTGCGGCTTCGGTCGCGGGCACCGGCCCGATGCCCATGATGTTCGGCGCGACGCCCGCCGACCCCCATGAGACCAGCCGGACCAACGGGGTCAGCCCGAGTTCGGCTGCCTTCTGTTCGGTCGTGACGATGCACATCGACGCCGCGTCGTTCTGGCCGCTGGAATTGCCCGCGGTCACGGTCGCCTCTGGATCATTAGCCAGCAGAACGGGTTTCAGCTCGCTCAACGCCTCGACCGACGTATCCGCCCTGGGATGCTCGTCGGTGTCGATCAGTTCCTCGCCCTGGCGAGTCGGCACCGCGACCGGAATGATCTCCTCGGCCAGGATGCCGTCCTTCTGAGCGGCAACCGCCCGCTGATGTGAAGCCACGGCCAGTTCGTCCTGTTCCTGGCGTGGGATTCCGTACTGCCGACGCAGGTTTTCCGCGGTCTCCAGCATGCCGCCCGGCACCGGATAGTGACGACCGCCTGCCGTGGTCCGGCCACGGGCGAGGCTGTCGTGTACCTTCACTCCACCTCGGGCGCCACCCCAGCGCATGTCGGTCGAGTAGAACGTGACGTTGCTCATGCTCTCAGCCCCGCCTGCGATCACAACGTCGTTGTCGCCGTTGGCAACTTGCAGGGCCGCCTGGATGACGGCCTGCAGGCCCGACCCGCAGCGGCGGTCGACCTGCATGCCGGGAACACTCACCGGCAGTCCGGAGTCCAGCGCCACCACGCGCCCGATCGCGGGCGCCTCGCTGCTGGGATAGCAATGACCGAGGACGACGTCCTCCACGGCGGCCGGATCGATTCCGGAGCGCTCCAGCAGACCCTTCAGCGCGGCGACACCGAGGTCGACGGCGGTCAGCGCCTTGAACATGCCGCCGTAACGGCCGATCGGCGTCCGAACTGGTTCACAGATAACGGCCTCACGCATGCTTCATCTCTCCTTCGCCGAAACGGCCAAACGGGCGGAAAAGTGCGAGTGGATCTCGCCATTTCGTCGATCTCGACGAGTCAGCGACTCGCTCAAATGTGCCTCCCACCCGTGACTTCGAGGACGGTTCCGGTCATGTACGACGACAGATCGCTGGCGAGGAACAGGGCGACTTTGGCCACTTCGACAGGCTCGCCGGCTCTACCCATCGGCACCTCTGCCAGTTTCTGATCCCAAACGTGTTGGGGCATGGCCTCTGTCATCGCCGAGCGGATCAGTCCCGGTTGGATCGCGTTGACCCGCACCCCAAGATGGGCGAGCTCCTTGGCGGCGGCCTTGGTCATGCCGACGATGCCGGCCTTGGCCGCCGAGTAGTTGGTCTGTCCGACAAGGCCGACCTTGCCTGAGATCGAGGACATGTTCACGATCGCCCCGCGCTTGTTCTCGCGCATGATCGCTGCCGCCGCCTTGGTTCCGTTCCACGTGCCCTTCAGGTGGACGGCGATGACCTGGTCAAACTGCTCCTCCGTCATCTTGCGGAGCGTCGCGTCGCGGGTGATGCCGGCGTTGTTGATCATGATGTCCAGGCCGCCGAACCGGTCAACGGCGGCGGCGACGAGCGCATCGACCTCGGCGGCCTGCGTCACGTCACACTGCACCGCCAGCGCGACGTCTTGGCCGCCGAGTTGCTTGGCCGCCGCCTCGGTCGCGCCGAGGTCCAGATCGCCAAGCACCACTCGCGCGCCCTCTGCGATGAACCGCTCGGCGATGGCGTACCCGAGACCCTGCGCACCGCCGGTGATTACCGCGGTCTGATCGGTCAGCAACGACACCTGATCGCCCCTTTTCGCTGGTCAGGCCCTAAGCAGGGCCCGTCAATCGAACATCATATTTCATATATGATTTCCGGAGTCCTTGGCCCCACTCGCCGCAGAGGAGCGCGATGACCACCGAAGTCAGCGACGACGATTTCCAGGAGATCCTGGCCCAGACTCGTCACTTCGTCCGCACCGCAGTGGTCCCACGTGAGCAGGAGATTCTGGCCGAGGATCGGGTCCCTGACGACCTCCGCGAGCAGGCCGCGAAGATGGGGCTCTTCGGCTACGCGATCCCACAGGAGTGGGGCGGCCTCGGGCTCAACCTCGCTCAGGATGTCGAGCTCGCGATGGAGTTGGGCTACACGTCGCTGGCGCTGCGCTCGATGTTCGGCACGAACAACGGCATCGCCGGGCAGGTGCTGGTCGGGTTCGGCACCGACGAACAGAAGGCCCGCTGGCTGGAGCCGATGGCGTCGGGGCTCGTGGCCTCCTTCGCGCTGACCGAGCCCGGCGCGGGGTCTAATCCGTCGGGGCTGCGCACGAAGGCCGTTCGCGATGGCGGAGGTTGGATCATCAACGGGCAGAAGCGGTTCATCACCAATGCGCCGATGGCCGATCTGTTCGTTGTCTTCGCCCGCACCCGACCTGCCGACGACGACGGCGCCGGCATCGCGGTCTTCCTGGTGCCCGCAGACACAGCGGGCGTCGCCGTCGGCGCCAAGGACGCCAAGATGGGCCAGGAAGGCGCCTGGACCGCCGACGTCAGTTTCGACGACGTCCGGGTGCCCGACGGGGCACTGATCGGCGGAAGCGAAGACATCGGGTACCGGGCTGCGATGACCTCACTCGCCCGCGGCCGTGTGCACATCGCAGCGCTGGCCGTCGGAATCGCGCAGCGCGCCCTCGACGAATCCGTCGCCTACGCCGCCACCGCGACACAAGGCGGCACTCCAATCGGGAATTTCCAACTGGTGCAAGCGATGATCGCCGATCAGCAGACCGGCGTGCTAGCCGGGAGGGCACTGGTCCGCGATACCGCGCGGCTCTGGGTGACTGGTGAGGACAGACGGATCGCGCCGTCGGCGGCCAAGCTGTACTGCACCGAAATGGCAGGCAGGGTAGCCGATCTCGCCGTGCAGGTGCATGGCGGCAGCGGCTACATGCGCGAGGTGCCAGTCGAACGGATCTACCGAGACGTGCGGCTGCTGCGCTTGTACGAGGGCACCAGCGAAATCCAGCGGCTGATCATCGGATCGAATCTGGTCAAGGCCGCACAGAAGGCGGCGCGCAAATGACCGGGCGGCTCGAGGGCAAGGTCTCTTTCATCACCGGAGCGGCGCGCGGCCAGGGCCGCGCCCATGCCGTCCGGATGGCCAATGAGGGCGCCGACATCATCGCCGTGGACATCGCGGGAAAGCTGCCGTCCTGTGTGCGCTACGACCCTGCGACTCCCGAGGATCTCGCCGAAACCACGCGGCTGGTGAAGGCTACGGGCGGCCGCATCCTCGCGTCGGTCGTCGACACTCGCGATCTCGAGGGTCTGCGCAAGGCAGTCGACGACGGGGTGGCGGAACTGGGGCGGCTCGACATCATCGTCGCCAACGCCGGCGTCGCCGCCCCGCAGACCTGGGATGCCATCACGGCAGAGGACTTTCGCGACGTCATGGACATCAACGTGACCGGCACCTGGAACACCGTGATGGCCGGGGCGCAGAAGATCATCGACGGCGGCCGGGGCGGCTCAATCATCCTGATCAGCTCCGCGGCCGGAAAAAAGATGCAGCCGTTCATGATCCACTACACGGCCAGCAAGCACGCCGTCACTGGCATGGCGCGGGCGTTCGCGGCCGAACTCGGCAAGCACAGGATCCGCGTCAACAGCGTGCATCCCGGTCCGGTCAACACGGCGATGGGGTCGGGCGACATGGTTGCCTCCGTCGCGAAGACCATGGAGTCCTATCCGCAGCTGGCCCACATGCTCACGCCGTTCCTACCGGACTGGGCGGCCCAGCCCGAGGACATCGCGGATGCGGTGTGCTGGCTCGCAAGCGACGAATCGAAATTCATCACGGCGGAAGCCCTCTCGGTCGACCAGGGCTCGACGCAGTACTGACCTGACGCGATCAGAGAGTCTCAGCCGATAAACCGGACGATCGACTCCGCAACGGCCGCCGGCTTGTCCGAACCCTCGATTTCGACCGTGACCGGCACCGTCGCCTGCACCGCGCCGTCCAATTGATCGACCTTGGCGATCTCCGCGCGTGCCCGGATCTTCGACCCCACCCGCACCGGGGTGATAAAGCGCACCTTGTTGTACCCGTAATTGACGGCCATCGCGATGTTGTCGACGGTGTATAGCTGGTGTGTGAAGTGCGGCAGCAGTGACAGCGTCAGCAGGCCATGTGCGATCGTCCCGCCGAACGGCCCGTTCGCCGCACGCTCGGGATCGACGTGGATCCACTGATGGTCGTCGGTGGCGTCGGCGAAGAGATTGACACGCTCCTGTGTGACCTCCAGCCAATCGGTGGGACCGAGCTGGCTGCCCTGGGCAGCGACGAACTCATCCAGCCCGCTGAACTTCTTCACCACTTCTCTTCTCTCCTAAACCGCTCAGAACACGACCGTCTGATTGCCATATCGGATGATGCGGTCCTCACAGTGCCATAGCACCGCCCG
>Ga0068858_100000364_pt1 | contig 47634 bp, 43 predicted proteins | sample KBSSwiS12_FD_66589 | JGI IMG/M metagenome (GOLD analysis project Ga0068858, IMG submission 66589) | Switchgrass rhizosphere microbial communities from Kellogg Biological Station, Michigan, USA - KBS Switchgrass S1-2 | ecosystem: Host-associated > Plants > Roots > Rhizosphere > Soil ...
TCATCCGGACCCGTTAGCGCGATAGCGGCCCGCATGCCAGCATCCTGGACCAGCATGCCGTTGCCCGGGCGGAATCGTCCCGGTGTCGCCGTCTCGATCGTTCTGGCGAGCGCAGCCTTGTGGTGGGCCTGCCGGGACCATGCCGCCGCGATGCCGGCCTGGGCACCCTGGGAGTTCTCCTTTTCCTGGTTCTACGCGACCGCCTTTCCGCTCTGGTGGTACTGGCGTGGCCTCGAGCGCACGCCGGCGGCGGATCGACCGTCGCGGTTGCGCAGCGCGTCGTTCCTGCTCGGCATCGCCGCGATCTACGCGGTGCTGCAAACGCATTTCGAATATCTCGCCGAGCATATGTTCTTCCTCAACCGGGCCCAGCACATCGTCATGCACCATCTGGGACCCTTGCTGATCGCGCTCGCCTGGCCCTGGCCGACCATCCTGCGCGGAATGCCGGCCGGCATCCGCCAGGCCGCCGAATCGCCCGCCGTCGACCGCTTTCTGCGGGTCATGCGGCAGCCTTTCATCGCCGCCGCCCTGTTCGTTGGCCTGGTCGCCTTCTGGCTGGTCCCGGCTATTCACTTCCGGGCGATGATCGATCCCAGCCTGTATCTCGTGATGAACTGGTCGATGGTCGGTGACGGTATCCTCTTCTGGGCGGTGGTGCTCGATCCGCGCGACCGCGAAGCGGCCGGGATCTCGTTCGGCGTTCGCGCCGCGATGGCGATCGGCGTGATGTTCCCGCAGATCCTGATCGGGGCGATCATCGCCTTTTCCCGTATCGACCTGTACGGCTTCTATGCCTGGTGCGGACGCATCTACCCGTCGATCGGGCCGCTCGACGACCAGAGCTTTGGCGGCGGGATCATCTGGATTCCACCGGCGATGATGAGCGTGCTCTCGCTCCTGCTCGTGCTCAACGCGCTGCGCCGCGCCGAGGATGCGACACCGCCGGAGAACGGCCCGCCGGGGAGCGTCTCGGCATCGGCCTGGACCGGGCGTTGACCGGCTCGGCTATTTCAGAAGCGCGCGCAGGTCCTCCGCGGTGCCGGTCACGTCCGGCCTGGCCGATGACAGCGTGGAAATGAGCAGACGCGGCCTGCCCAGCCGGTCGAACGCGTAGATGCCGGAACTGTGCGTCACCTCATAGGCATGGCCCGGCGAGGCCGGACTGACCGAATAGGCCACGCGGTAACGCCGCGCGAGCGCCGCCAGCTGGTCGGGGTCCCCGCGCAGCCCGTCGACCTGGGGCCCGAACGCAGCGGCATAGGGTTTGAGGACCGCCAGGGTGTCACGGTCGGGATCGACCGTCACGAACAGGACGCGGATATCGGATGCGCGCGGACCGATTTCCCGCAGCACGCGGGCAACGTTCGAAAGAGTCATGGGACAGACGTCGGGACAGAAGCTGTATCCGAAATACAAGAGCGTAACCTTGCCCCGATAGTCGGCGGCGGTGACTGTCTTGCGGTCGGCTGCGCGTGTCATGGTGAAGCTGAGGACCGGCAGATTGCCCGAGATATCGGTGCTGTGCCAATGCGCCGGGCGATCGCAGCCCGCCGGCAGCACCAGCAGGAGCGCGGCGGCGCGAAGGGCGCGCCCGCGCCAGCGTGCGGGCCGCAGGTTGCGGAGCGGTCGGCCATCACCTTCAGGCTGGGGGAGGAGGGGCGCCACGCGTCCGGTTCGCTTCTTCATCGCATCCCAATTGCGCGTCACCGCGCCGAATGCACGGCCGGTCCGGCCACGATGACCGTTTAATCGACAAGCAGAGCCACGGGGACGATCAATGACCTGAGCCCATGTTGAATCGTGCGTTGGCACGGCGTCAAGCTGCCGGCATGAAAAATCCGATCACCCTAGCGCTCGCACTGGCCATGCTTTCCGGCTCTCCCGCCTTTGCCAGTGCCGCTGCGGTCACCGCCTCGACATCGATACGGGGCACTTTCACGCCAGCGCAGCTCAGCCATTACGCAGCGGCGCTGGTCGAGCTCGAACAGGTCGGCGCGGTGCTCGCGGTGCACGAAGCCGGCCTGCCGGCGGCGCAGCGGGCGGCGCTTGCGCAACAGGCCAGGTCTGAGAGGATGGCGATTGTCCAGCGGAACGACCTCGACCCGGCGACGTTCAATGCGATCAGCAAGGCGGTCGAAGCCGACGCCGCTCTTCGGCTCAAGGTTCGTCAGGCCATGATGGACAAGGTCATCGGCACCTAGAATATTCCGATTGGTGTTGCGAAGCACGGGCGTTAGCCATGTTGGATGGACGGCGACCTAACCAACTGGATCCCCGATCCGTTACGCCGGATCACGGACGCGGCCGATCGGGACAGCTTGCCATCATGCCGCTGATTTCCCCAGCGATGCTCAGCGCGCTCATCCTAACAGGCACGCTTACGAACAGGCACGACGGCGCGCTGTTGATTGCGCCGTCGTCGGTCGGGCTTGAATTCTCCGACCAGCCGATGAGGTCCCTCCGGCCGCCAACGACGATTTTGGGCGTCTCATGAACTTCAGCTCGAGAGGCGACCGCATCGACCGTTAGAGTGACGGGACGGTAATGAGAGCTTGATGCGCTAGCCAGCGAACCATATGCGGCCAGCCAGAATGATCAATGACTTGGCGGGCGGACGACTATTCGAAGCGTACGGAAGCTGGGGTTCGACTGGCTCATAGGCCATCGGGAAGCGGCAGGCATGCCGACGCCAGGTCGCGCGCTCTCGCAAACCAGCTGGCGAGAAGCTCGCGCGCGTCGGCATGGAGGTCGCCTGTATCGCCGGGTCTGAGCACAAAGTGCATGATGTCGTGAATCGTACCGAGATCGCCGCAATCAATAGGGCGGCGCTGCGCCATGATTCCGCAAAGCTGCGCCACGCCCGCCATCGCGGCTGTCGCGCGGCTTTCGGCCCGTACCAGGGCGTCGTCCGGTGGTTCATTCATGCCAGGACTCCCAATCCGTGCTGCGTCGCTAATCGTAGCCGGTCGATGCTTTCGCCCGGGCCGACTATTCGCGCTTTTGGCGACCGTAAGCGGATTCGACGAGGCGGTAGCTCGCAATGGGCCCATCGGTGTCGCCCGGCGATCACGTCCCTGATCCTTGCCGTGCGAAAAATCCTCTCCGCGAAGCGGGCTGCCTCCGCGCGAACCGCTCCCACGTCACGGTCGCCCCTCGACACCGCCAACACAAACGACCCAGCGAAGGAGACCGATACAAAGGGATCTACCCTCATTGGGCGTGTGCCTGGGTGCAATTTCGAAACGGGCCGCCAGCGGCGCCGATCAGGACCACCCGGTCGCCATCCTGCGCGAAGGCAACATCCCCGGTGGCGTATCGCCGCCCAAAGGACGCTTTGCGGGCTTCAATCGTGTAGATGCCGGAACGCGTGACGATCTTTGCCCGGCCTGGCGCGAACGAAACGACAAAGCCGATCCCGTCATCACAGACAAATACCGATTCGGTGGTGCGGTCAGCCGGCGCAAATCCCACGCACGTCGTCGCCACCAGCAACGTCGCACCCGCCGCCGCCATTGCCAGCTTGCGGACGAGGGGGGCGGAGCGACCAGAGCCGGTCAAGCTGCGTGTCGCGCTGGACTAATCATGGACCTGGCCATCCACCTCCGACCCGCATTCGAATGCCTCATCTGCAAGGGCGTCCAGCGCCTTGGGAGTGTCGATAACGACGACGCCGCCGCTCAGGGCCCTGGCGGCATCCTCCTCAGACAGTTTCGCGTTCCGCGCCGCGCGCTTCCAGACCGGATCCCAGCGCGACGCCAGTTCGGGGGTGATCCTGGACAGGTCGAGTTCGTTGGCCCTCTCGCGGGTCAGGCCGGGCGGAAGTGCTGCGATCGCCGTGGACAGCTGCAGGCACCGTGCGGAATGGTCAGCACGAGCCAAGGCTGCCTCCAGCGCCAGGTCGGGCGATGACTCGTCGGAAGACCTTCCACAGGCGCAGAGCAATATGCAGAGCGACACGATACCAAAGCCGCTGCGCGCCATCATTTCGTGTCGACCAGCAGGAATTCAGCCGCTTTCAGCGCATCGATGCGCACCAGGGGTTCGTCGGCGATGGCAGCGCCTGCCCGCGGCGGCAGGATGAGGCCGTTGATCGCGATCTCGCCGCCAAGCGCCACGACATAGGCATGACGTCCCCGGGCGAACCGATAGGTCGTCGACACGCCCGCCCCGAGTCGTGCGCCGAGCACGCGCGCCTCGGTACGCATGTGCATTGCCTGGCGATCCTCGGCGAAACCGCTAGCAAGCACGACCAGCTCGCCGCTTTGCTTTCGGCCGGGAAAGCGCGCGATCCTGCGCACGGGCTTGTCATCCGTATAGATCGCCGCGATCCGGATCTCGATATACTCGGCCGGCACGTTGCCTGCATTGACGAACGCATGGGTCATGCCGGCGCCCGCCGAGATCAGTTCGACCTCACCCGTGACGACGCGGGCCCTTCCGCCGAAGCTCCCCGCATGGGCGATCACGCCCTTGCGCACGACGGTCACGATCTCGGTGGCATCAATCGGCTGGGGCCGCATTTCAGCGCGCGGTGCGAGAATATTGTGATTGAGCGCCCGCAGGTCGCCCCAGTCGGTCCGGGCGACCTCCTGATAGCGCGCGAAGGAAAAGTGATGCGACGCCTGAAGCCATTCGTTGCTGGTGGCACCAAGGGCGGTGCGGGGTCTCAGGTCGATCATTTGCGTATTGCCTCTCTCCGCGCGGGCCAGCCGGCGGTCGCTTCAGACGCTGTCATGTGCTTGCAGCCAACCGGTAGCCGACACCAGGATCGGTCAGCAGCAGTCGCGGATCGCCGGGATCCTCCTCGATCTTCTGGCGGAGCATGCCGATATAGACGCGCAGATACTGGGCATCGGTCGTCTCCGCCCCCCATCCGGCCGCCAGCAGCCGCTTGTGCGTGACGACCTGGCCGGCACGCAGGGCCAGCGCCTGCAGCAGTTCATATTCCTTGGGCGACAGCTTGACCGGATCGCCGGCCAGCGTGACCTTGCGCGTCGCGAACTCGATGACCAGCGGACCGGCGCGATAGGCCAGGAGATCGGCAGCCGGGCTCGACCGTCTACGCACCGCCACGCGAACCCGCGCCATCAACTCACCGATTTCGAAGGGTTTGTTGACATAGTCGTCAGCACCTTCGTCAAGCGCCGCGATCTTCTCGCTCTCCTGGTGCCGCGCCGAGATCACGATGATCGCCGCTCCCGAGCGGGCGCGAATCCCGCGGATGAGGTCCTTGCCGTCCATGTCGGGCAGGCCGAGATCGAGCAGCACTATGTCGGGGCTGTCCTGGCCAACCGCATGGGACCCAGATACGCCGTCCGCCGCCGTCGTCACGCGGTAGCCGGCTGCGGCCAATACCGGCTGGAGGACGCCAACGAGCGAAGGTTCGTCGTCGATCAGGAGAATATGGGTTGTCATGTCGTCGCCATCGGTGCTGCAAGGGGCAGGTGAATGATGATCCTGGTTCCAGCGTCGCCAATGCCTGGCGTTCGCGCCTCGATCGTTCCGTTCAGAGCCTCGACGAAGCCGTGCGCGATGGCGAGGCCAAGGCCGCTGCCACGCGGTGAGGGCTCCACGCGGTTGACCCGGTAGAAGCGTCCAAACACGAGCTCGAGATCGGGCTCCGGAATGCCGTGTCCTTCATCGGCGATGGTGATGCGGCACTGACCTCCGACCTGCTCGCTCTCGACTGCAATCCGCGTGCCGTCTTCGCTGTAGAGGATCGCGTTATCGAGGACATTGACCAGGACCAGCTCGAACAGCGCCGGGTCGGCCGAGACGAGCAGGTCGGCGCCGTCATCCGTGCGGACGAGCGACCGGCTCTCGGCGCGCCCGCGCACGCGCTGGACCGCCGCCGCGAGCATCTCGGAGACGCTCAGCGTCTGCAAGCGCAGCGTCGGGCCTCCGGCCTCGAGGCGGCTCATTTCGAGCAGATTGGCGGTATAGCGATTGAGCCGGCCGCACTCGTCGACGATGCTGCGCAGCAAACCCGCCGATGTCGCCTCGTCGAGCTGGTCGTTATAGTCGATCAGGCTCGAGGCCGAGGCGCTGATCGCCGCAAGCGGCGTCCGGAAATCATGGCTCACCGAGGAAAGCAGCGCGGTTTTCAGTTCCTCGACGCGCGCCGCCGCGCGCCGCTCGGCAATCTCCTCCGACAGCATGCCACGCTCGAGGGCGAGCGCGACCAGGTTCCCGAACGCGATCAGGAACGAAGCCTCGAGCCGCACGGGCCTGAATTCCTGGAGGATCATAACCCCGAGCGTCTCCATACTGCCCTGGAGCCGGCGCGCGGTGAATGCCTCATTCCGGATGAGCGGCGTCTCGGCAAACCGGGCGGTATTGGCGAGGCCGCGCCAGTCGAAAGTTGGCGCCGGCCCGATTGGCACCAGCTCGTCGCCCGCAAGTCTGAACAGCGTGATCTCGGCGCCGAGCAGCCGGTACGTTGCGGCCGTCACTGTCCTGACCACGTCCTGGAGCCGGGCGGCCAGCTGAAGCGACTGGCTCAGCTCCAGGAGCATCGCGAGCTGCAGATTGCTCTGGCGATCGGCCTCGGCATGATCCTTCAGCCGCCCGGCGAGCACGCCCGCAACCACTGCGCACAGGTTGAAGATGATCAGCGGCGCGAGGTCCTTTCCCGTCGCGATCCGCAGGGTGAGAACCGGCTCGACCATATAGAAATTGTAGATCAGGAAGGCGCCGAGCGCAGTGACCAGCGCTGCCGCAAGGCCGCCCAGCGCGCCTGCGACCGTGATGCCGAGCACGAAGATCAGGGCGGCCGCCACCTCTCCATAGGCCTCGCTCACGATGAAGGCGATGGCGGTGGAAACGGCGATCGTCAGGATCGTCAGGAGGAGCTCGCGCGGTCCGATGCGGAACGCGAGACTGCTGATTCTCCAGGGACTGAGGTTGGATATCGCTGCCATGCGGCGATGAGTTCCGATCATTATGGTCCACGGCGACCGGCGCGTTGAGCGGGAACAGTGCCGCGCCGGCCGTCGTGGACGTTTCGGAGTGCGCTTCCGGGGGGAATTTACGGCTCGTCCGAGGGGAGGTCGAAGCCGACACACTCGCCGGGTGGTTCTACTCGTCCGCCGGAGGTCGGGCCATGCATAAAAAACTTATAGTATTGCTCGCGACGACCCGGACCGAATGGGCGAGTTCTCGTGACCGTGCCTTTCCTGAGCCGCAGCGCTGCGGCGCCCAAGGTGCTCAAAGCAGGAAGGCACCGAAGGGAATCACGATCGGCAGTCCGTGGCAGGCTGACGCCTGCATAAAAACCCCATAGTAACGCCTGGGTCTCGCTTGCCTCTAGGAGCCGCGAACGAGGTAACGATGGCCTCTGCAAAGGCAGCAGTATGATAATAGGCAGCTTCGGACAGGCAACCGACGCCACCACGCGTTCCTACCGCAACGCAAAACCTTGCTACGCTGAAAGAAAATGGCGACCTCATCGTCGAGGAGTCCAGTTATGGCCGATTGCTGCGGAGCCAGGGCGGGACGGCCCGGTAGCGGCATATCTCAACCGATACAGAGGGCGCCGGCTCAATCTGGGCTGGAGCCGTAATATCGACCCCAGTACGCAGGGTGCTTACATCCTGGCGGCGGCGAACGCATGATGCTGATGAGTCCGCCTCGCCTCGCGGTTCGGCTTGCCATTTTGCTGTTGCTCGCCGCGCCGGCGGCCGCCAACGCCTATTTGGGGCCCGGCCTGGGCCTTGGATTGATCAGCGTCGCGCTCGGCTTCATCGGCTCGATCGGCCTCGGCTTTTTCGCGATCCTTTGGTATCCGGTTAAGCGCTTTCTGCGCCGCCGCCGGGCTGCGCGATTGCGCTCGCCGGTGGACACCGAGGCCGAGAAATCCGGCGAATAGCCTTGTCGATCGTTGCGCTCCTCCCGGCACCGTCGTCGCGACCGAACGGGCATGGGCACTGTGTATCGTGGCCGCCACCGGTGACCTCCGCCAGCCCATCGTACAGGCGGGCAGGGTGATCGCGGCGTCAGTGTGCCCCTGACGCGTCAATCGGAAGTGCGGCGATGATCCTGCCGGCCAGGATGTTTTGCGCGTCATTGCGAGGAACGCGCTCAAGACTTGTCGTTGTCGTTTTGCTGCTGGCCTGCTCCGCCAGAGTCGAAGCCCATTCCCGCGCCGGTGCGGTCGCGCTCACGATTGACGATGTACCGGTATCGGGCAATTTTGGCTCAGTGACTGATGCCGCCCTGATGACGCGAAAGCTGATCGGCGGCATTGCGCGCAATCATTGGCCCGCGATCGGTTTCGTCAACGAATTCCAGCTCGAGGCGCATTTGTCCGTACCGCGAGTTCACGGAGCTCGATACCTCATTGCTTTATAATGATTATTCTTTCCATTTCGATGCCGTCGCTTCCACGCCTATCCGATGCCGTCCGCAGTCGTTCGGGAGGTGCTATTGCTATCAGCGCATGGTGGGTTGAACGGAAGAGATACTAACCAATCGGCGCAATCGCGGCGTTCTGCCTTCCTACGCCGCGACCAGCGGAACAATCGCCCGAGCGGCAAACTCGTCCAGCCCTTCGGTGATCCAGCGAGAATAATGCCGCTCGATCATCTCGACGGACGTATCGTGAAGTGCCGCCACGACCTTCCCGAAGAGCATCAAGATCAGCGAGCGCTGTGTCGCGTGGCGGGAATCCGAAATCGCCAAATGGGAGGGAGGCAAGGCTCGGCGTCGCGCCGCCGCCGTCACGAATATCTGACGGCCAGTCGCGACTAAGCCCCGCTCCGGGCGATACCAACCACCGACGGAAGCCCGCGGCCGCGGCAACCGTGCTCCGTCACGCCGCGCAGCAGAATGCGTCCCAGTCCTCCATCAGCCGGCGGCGTTTTTCGAGCAGCGTCCCGCGCCGGTACGCGGCCTCGGTCTTGTCCTTGACCGCATGCGCCAGGGCGGCTTCCGCCAGCTCGCCCGGATGATCGGTCGCTTCGCTGACCCAGTCGCGAAACGACGACCTAAACCCATGAACGGTCGCCGCAACCTTCATATCCCGAAGAACTTTCATGAGCGTCATGTCTGACAGTGCCTGGCCCGGTTTCGATGACGGGAACACGAGCGACGACCCCGCGCCCTTCAGCGCGTCGCATCGCTGCAGCACGCGCAGCGCAGCCGGCGCGAGCGGGACGACGTGCTGCCGCCCGGACTTCATCCGTGCACCCGGGATCGTCCAGAGCCCGGCGTTCAGGTCGAACTCTGACCATTCGGCCTTTCTCACCTCGCCCGAACGCGCCGCGGTCAAGATCGCGAATTCAAGCGCAAGCCGGCCGAGCGTTTCCCGCTCCCGCAGCCTGGCGAGGAAACCGGCCATCTCCGAATATGGCAGGGCGACATAGTGCCCGGCAGCACGTGGCTGCCGCGGCAGGCCCTTGGTGATCGACCGCATGGGGGCTTCGGTTTCCCGATACCCGCTGGCATAGGCCCAATCCAGAACAGCGCCGATCCGCTGCCGTACCCGGCGTGCCGTCTCCGGTTTGCTGAGCCATATCTCGGCCAGGACATTGCGTACCATTGGTCCGGTGACCTCGGCCACGCTCACATTGCCAATGCTCGGATAGACGAACTGCTCGAGGGTCCGCCTCCACTGCCATTCGTGTTTCTGGTTTCGCCAGGTTTTCTGCGTCGCGGCGTAGACCTTCGCCGCGGCTTCCTTGAACGTGGGAATGCCACGTGCCTTGCGCTTCTCGAAGACCGGATCGAGGCCCAGCTCCATCCAGCCGCGAACCTCGTCGGCGCGCTTGCGGGCCTGCGCCAGAGGTACCTTGGCAGCACTGCCAAGACCTATGTCCCGTCGCCGACCGTTTTTCTGCACGCGACAGACCCAGCTTTTTGCGCCGGTCGCGCTTACCATCAGGAATAGACCGCCACCATCGCCATGCCGGCCGGGCCGGCTTTCCGCTTTCACAGCTGTCGCTGAGAGCTTTCCCATCGCAAAATATTCCCACATTTCTTCCCACAGGCCAAATCGGTCACCGGCGGAAAGCAGTGGATGAGTGCGGATGCGAATCACCGCGAAGTAGCGGAAAACCTTAGGTTTTCCACACACCTGCGGATGCGTGAGAATGTAGAATTGGTGGACAGGGCTGGGTTCGAACCAGCGTAGGGGAAACCCCGGCAGATTTACAGTCTGCTGCCTTTAACCACTCGGCCACCTGTCCATCCGGGCCGCTCAAAAAGCGAGGCGGTCCCATGCCGAGCGCGGGAGCCGCTGTCAACGGCTGGCGGACCTTGCGCGAGGACCTTGTGACGAATAGGCCCGCAATATTGTTATCTGGCACCTTCCGGAGGGTCTCCAATGCGCCGTTCGCTGCCGCTCGCCATCGCGCCGATGGAAGGCGCCGCGGCCGCCGCTGACCCAAAGGGTGGTGACTGATCCCTTCGCTTATTCGGATGATGACGACTGATGGCACGCAAAGGACACCGCCCCTCCAAGGCCCCTGTCGGCCGGCCCCGCTTCTGGGGACGGCACGCAGTGACGGCCGCGCTCGCCAACCCCGAGCGCACGGTGCGCAAGCTGTGGGCGACGCGTGAGGCCCTGGCCTCGCTCGACATCCCGCCTGTCATCCCGATCACCTTTGCCGAGGTCACCGATCTTGCTCGCCTCGTGCCCGGCGATGCGCCGCATCAGGGGCTGGTGGCCGAGGTCGATCCGCTCGAGGATATCTGGCTCGGCGACCTGCTCGAACAGGGCCGTGACGACCGGCGCCCGCTTGTGGTGCTCGACCAGGTGACCGATCCGCATAATGTCGGTGCGATCCTGCGCTCGGCAGCAGCGTTCGATGCGCTCGGCATCATCACCCCCGACCGTCATGCGCCGCCCGAATCGGGGACGATCGCGCGGTCTGCCTCGGGCGCGCTCGAGATCGTGCCCTGGGTGCGCGTGGTGAACCTCGCCCGGGCGCTCGAGGAGGTTGCCGAGGCGGGTTTCTGGCGGGTCGGCCTGACCGGTGAGGCGACTCAGACGCTGGCCGAGGCGATCGGCCAGCAGCGGGTTGCCCTGGTGCTCGGCGCCGAAGGTGAAGGCATGCGCCAGAACACCGCCACGCATTGCGACGAGCTTGCGCGGCTCCCGATCTCGCCTAAAGTGGAGAGCCTGAACGTGTCCAACGCGGCGGCAATCGCGCTCTACGCGGTGACGACACGGGGCTGAACCCGGGGGTTCTCATGACCGCACGCCTTTCGCGCATCGCGCTCGTCCTGTTGCTGCCGTGTCTGCTCGTGAGCTGCGTGCTGACACCGGGCAAATTCGTCTCAACCCTGAAGATCGACGCCGATCGGCATTTCACTTTCACCTATGTGGGCGAAGTGATCGCGCTTCAGGACGATGACATGACCAAGGGCCTTGGCGACATGAGTACACCGAGCTCGACCGATCCGGCGAGCAGCGATGATGACCCGGCGCCGACGCTCCAGCAGATCGCCCTGCAGAAAGACGCGCCCGCCGACAGCCCCGCCGCCAAGAAAGCGGCCGCCGACGCCAAGAACAGGGCGATCGCCGCGGCACTGTCGAAAGAGGCGGGCTATCGCAAGGTGACCTATCTCGGAGACGGCAAGTTCAGCATCGATTACAGCATCTCGGGCACGCTCGATCACGGCTTCGTCTTCCCGTATAATCTCGACGCCGAGGCGGTGTTCCCGTTCATCGCGATCGAGGTGCGCGCAAACAACACCGTGCGCATGAAGGCGCCGGGCTTCGCCAATGAGAGTAGCTCGAAGAGCATGGGCATGCCGGGCATGGACAAGGGCTCGAGCGCACTCGACGGCGTGTTCACGCTCGATACCAATGCCGAGATCGTCAGCCAGAATAATGAGGAAGGCCCGGCGACGGCGGCCGGGCGCAAGACGATCACCTGGAAGGTGACGTCGCTGACCAAGGATGCGCCATCGGCGGTGCTGCGGATGGCGGCAGCGAAGTAAAATCCCCCCTCCCGCAAACGGGAGGGGAGAAGCAAGCTTAATCCTCCGCGGCGACCGTCACCCTCAGGCCGTCGAGTGCGTCCGAGAATTCGATCTGGCACGACAGGCGCGACCGCTCGTCGCGATCGGACGACGAATCGAGCAGGTCATTCTCGTCTTCGCTCATTTTCGGCAGTTTGGACGCAAATTCCGGGTCGACATGGACATGGCAGGTGGCGCAGCTGCAGCAGCCGCCGCACAGCGCCAGGACTTCATCGATCCCGGCGTCGCGGATGACTTCCATGACCGAAAGGCCCGCCTCGCCCATGATCTCGCGTTCTTCCCCTTCGCGGGTCACGACGATAAGCTTGGGCATTCATTCCTCCTCACGGGTCCGGCCTCGCCATGCCGCCACACGCGCCGCTAATCAAGGGAACATGACATGGGCCTGAGCGCCGACCAGCTGCGCACCGCGCTCGATGCGCTGAGCCAGCGCGAGCCGGCCATCGCCGCGGCGATAGTGCGTGCGGGCTATCCCGAGCCGCGCATCCGCGCGCGCGGCTACGCGACCTTGCTCCGGACGATTGTCGGCCAGCAAGTCAGCACCAAGGCCGCCGAATCGGTATGGCGCAAGCTTGAGGGAATCGTCGGCAGCCTCGACGACCCCGGCAATATCGCCCGGGCGAGCGACGAACAGCTGCGCGAGGCGGGGCTGTCACGGCAAAAGGCAAGCTATGCGCGGAGCCTTGCCGACGAGGTGACGAGCGGGCGGCTCGACCTCGACACTCTGCCGGTTGACGATGAGGAAGCAGTCGCGGCCCTGGTGCGGGTCAAGGGCATTGGTCGCTGGTCGGCTGAGGTATATCTGCTGTTTGCCGAGGGACGCCCGGATATCTGGCCGGCAGGCGACCTTGCCGTACAGATCGAGATCGGCCGTCTCCTCGGCCATGAGGCGCGGCCGAGCGAGCAGCTGACGCGCGAACTGGCAGAGGCATGGCGGCCGCATCGCGGCGCGGCTGCGATCTTCGCCTGGCATCATTACGCCGCTGACATGAAGGTGATCTGACATGGCCCGAGGCGCCCGCCTTGAACGTCTCGATGCGCACCGCGCCGAGCTCGAGGACGAATATCGCGCAGCGCTGATCGCGGCTCTGCGAATCACCGCTTCCGGCAAAGGGGGATTGTTCGGGCACAATCAGGACAAGCCGGCCCGCCTCCGCACGGCGGCGCTGGGTGAGCCGCTCGTCGCGCTCGGCGAGGAGATCGACGAGATGAGAGAGCAACTCGGCATCGAGCCGTTCGCGCTGCACCAGGAGTTTCTCGCATCGCGCGGCCCGCCCAAAACGCCGCAGGCGGTTGGCGAGGCGAAGCAGGCGAAAGAATGGCTGGGCCGGCTGGAAGCCGCCGGCCCCTAAGCTCCGTCCGCTATCGGACTCCCTCGGCGGCGGGCCATTTCACTGTCCGGCAGATGAAATACCAGCAGCCCCGCACCTTGAGGCTGTTGTCGGGATTTCGGCTGATAAAGGCCCGGTAGGTCTTGCCCCCGAACGGATAATAGAGCGACCCGCGCCACTCATTGCCGTCCGCGACGAAACCGGACAGCACCTGGACTCCGATCAGCGAGCGCGAGCGCAGCGCGGGATTGGGATTGTGGCTGTCGGTCGCAGGACCTTCGATCCGGCCCTTTTCGGTAAAGCGGCTGATATGGCCACATAGCGCGTTCCCGCACGGCGCGATCGTCACCACGCCTTTCCCGTCCTGCGATACCCAGTTGCCTGTGATTGGGTCGGCGGCCTGTGCGACACCGGTCAGCATGATCGACAAAATAACGGCAAAAACAAATCGCATATGGCGGCTCCGGTGCCCGGAAGGTAGGCGTGATATGCAGCGGTAGCCGGTATTGGCTGCGATGAGGAGCACTCAATGAGCGGCAAATGGAAGATCGGGATTATCGGCGGCTCCGGCCTGTACGCCATCGACACGCTCGAGAATCCCGAATGGCGGAATGTTTCGACGCCCTGGGGCGATCCTTCGGACGAGCTTCTGTTCGGATCGATCGGTGACGTCGAGCTCGTCTTCCTGCCGCGCCATGGCCGTGGCCACCGCATTCCACCCTCCGAACTCAACTTCCGCGCGAATATCGATGCGCTGAAGCGGAGCGGCTGTACCGACATTCTCGCCATCTCTTCGATCGGCTCGCTGCGCGAGGAGCTGGCGCCGGGCCGTTTCGTGGTGGTCGACCAGTTCATTGACCGAACGGTCGCGCGGACACCGAGCTTCTTCGGCACCGGCATGGTCGCGCATGTCTCGATGGCGGAACCGGTCTGCCCCCGGCTCTCCGCCTTTGCGGCGGAAGCGGTCACGGCTGCCGGCGGCGCCGTCGCCAAGGGTGCGACCTATGTGGCGATGGAAGGGCCGCAATTCTCCAGTCGGGCTGAAAGCCTGTTGTACCGCCAATGGGGCGCCGATGTGATCGGCATGACCGCCATGCCCGAGGCCAAGCTCGCTCGCGAGGCCGAGCTGCCCTATGCGCTGATCGGCATGGTCACCGATTATGATTGCTGGCGCGAGGAAGCCTCGTTCGTCGAAGTCAGCGAGGTGATCGCGCAGATGGGCGCGAACGGCGCGATCGCACGCAAGGCTGTGGCGGCCTTCGTCGCGGCTCTTCCCGCCGAGCGCACCCCCTCCCCACTCGACACGGTGCTGGATCATGCGTTGATCACCGCACCCGAGGCGCGCGATCCGGCGATGCTCGCAAAGCTCGACGCTGTGGCCGGCCGGGTGCTCGGCAAGTAAAGCTGGCGATTGACGCGGTGGCGCGCATGCGAGAGGAAAAATCCATGCCGCCCCCGCTTTCCTCCGGCCCTGCTGCGGAATTCACGCCGCCTGCACGTGCGTCCCTTTCCGAAAGCTATCGGACTGTCGCAGTGCCGCTCGGCAAGGGCCGCTTCTGGCGCAAGCTCGGCGCCTTTGCCGGCCCGGGTTATATGGTTGCGGTCGGGTATATGGATCCGGGCAACTGGGCGACCGACCTCGCCGGCGGATCCGCGTTCGGCTATACCCTGCTCTCGGTCATCCTGCTGTCGAACGTCATGGCGATGGTCCTGCAGTCGCTCTCGGCGCGGCTCGGCATCGCCACTGGGCGGGATCTCGCCCAGGCCTGCCGCGCCAATTACGGGCCGGTGGTCAATGTCACCCTCTGGGTCTTGTGCGAGCTGGCGATCATCGCCTGCGATCTGGCTGAAGTGCTCGGCACCGCGATCGCGCTGCAATTGCTGTTCGGGCTGCCGCTCGTCGCAGGTGTGTGCCTGACCGCGTTCGATGTGCTTCTGATCCTCGCGCTCCAACGCTTCGGCTTCCGTAAGCTCGAAGCCTTCATCGTCACCCTGCTGATCGTGATCGCGGGGTGCTTCGCCTATGAGCTGGCGATCGCGCAACCCAGCATCGCGGCGATCATGGGCGGCGTTATTCCCTCGCCGCAGATCGTCACCAACCCGGCAATGCTCTATATCGCGATCGGCATCCTGGGGGCGACGGTGATGCCGCACAATCTCTACCTGCACAGTTCGATCGTGCAGACGCGCCGCTTTGCCCAGGACGAAGCGGGCAAACGCGATGCGGCGCGCCATGCGACGATCGACAGCACGATCGCACTGACGCTCGCCCTGTTCATCAACGCCTCGATCCTGATCCTCGCGGCGGCGACCTTCCATACCGCGGGGCGAACCGACGTCGCCGAGATCGGCGAGGCATATCGGTTGCTGTCGCCGATGCTTGGCGCCGGCGCCGCCAGCGTGTTGTTCGCCGTTGCCCTGCTTGCTTCGGGGCAGAATTCGACCGTGACCGGCACGCTGGCCGGGCAGATCGTCGCTGAAGGGTTTCTCGATCTGAAGCTACCGATCTGGCTGCGGCGGATGGTCACGCGGCTGGCGGCGATCGTGCCCGCGGTAATCGTCGTCGCGCTGATGGGCGATACGGGCGCGACCCGATTGCTCGTGCTCAGCCAGGTGGTGCTCAGCCTTCAGCTCCCGTTCGCCGTGGTGCCGCTCGTCAGCTTCACCAGTAACCGGAGCCAGATGGGAGTGCTGGTCAATCCGCCGTGGCTGAAGCTCGTGGCATGGGCGATAGCGGTCGCGGTGATCGGCTTGAATCTGACCTTGCTGATCAGCTTCCTGTAGCGCTCACAATCCGCTTCGCCTGCTCCAGATGCAGCAGCTCCACCATCTCGCCATCGACGCGGATGACACCCTTTTCCGCATTCTCGGGCAGTGCGAAGGCGGCGATGATGCGCTCCGCCCAGGCCACCGCATCCGCGGTCGGGGCGTAAGCGCGGTTGGCGGCGGCGATCTGGGTGGGGTGGATCAGCGACTTGCCGTCGAAACCGAAGGCCGCTCCCTGTGCGCATTCGGCGGCGAGCACCGGGCCGTCCTCGATCACGTTGCACACGCCATCGAGCGCGTTCAGCCCGGCCGAACGCGCGGCGGTCACGATCATCGCGAGATGGCCAAGCAACGGCGTGCGCTCCGGCCCTGGCGTACAGCGCATCTCCTTGGCGAGATCATTTGTGCCGACGAGCAGGCCTTCGAGGCGATTGGCCTCGGCCGAGGCGACGATCGCTGGCAGGTTGAGTATGCCGGCGCAGGTCTCGATCATCGCCCATAAGGGCGCCGTGCCGAGCAGGGCGCGCGCCGCTTCGAGATCGGTGACGTGCGAGACCTTGGGCAGCACGACCGCCGCGAAGCCGGCATCGGCAACCGCGCGGCAATCGTCCGCACCCCAAACCGTGTCGAGCGAATTGACCCGGACGAGCAACTCGCGCGCGCCGAACCCGCCCGCCGCCGCAGCCGCGATCGCCTGTTCGCGCGCGGCCGCCTTCAGATCGGGCGCGACGGAATCCTCGAGATCGAGGATCACGACATCGCAATCGAGGCTCCGCGCCTTCTCGACCGCGCGGGCATTAGAGGCTGGCATGAACAGCGCGCTGCGACGCGGACGGATCGTCATGATGGGCTCCTGAAAGCGATGGCGCCGCTTACAGGAGTTTGAACGCGCCGGTGCAAGCCCAATCCGCCCGGTATGAAACGATCCGCTCGACGGCGGCGCGTACGCGTGGGAAAGGGGCCGGGATGAAAACTCCATCCCGTTTCGCCGCGATCACCAGGCTTTGGGCGCAGGCCGCTGCCTTTCTCGGCAACTTCACACGCTTTGCCGGCGTGCGGATGTGGAAGGCCATCGGGCTGGTGGGTTTCGCCGCGGTGCTCGACGGCGCAGGCGTCGTCTTGCTGATCCCGATCCTCGATGCCGTCGTCAACCCGAATGGCGGGCATTTCCAGATCAAGGCCGTGCTGGACGGGATCGGCGTCCACACCCCGCTGGCGCGGCTCGCCGTGCTGCTGGCGGCCTTTGTCTGCGTCTCGCTGCTGCGCGCCTTCATGCTCTACGCGCGCGACATCTATCTTGCGCTGCTGCAGGGGGATTTTTCCGAGCATGAGCGCAACAAGATCATGCGCACGCTGGCTGCGGCGCCGTGGGTCCGGATCGCGAGGCTCAGCCATGCCCGTGTGTCGAGCCTGATCACGGTCGAGGTCAATCGTATCAGCGCGGCCGCGCAGTTCCTGGTTCAGGGCAGCGTGGCATTGATGATGCTGGTGGTTCAGGGCGGACTCGCCATCGCGCTGGCGCCGGGCCTCGCGCTGACGATTATCGCCATCCTGCTTGTGGGCGGCGGTGCGATCATGCTCGCCCAGGGCAAGATCCGCGACATCGGCACCGGCATGGTCGAGGCCAACCACAAGATGATGGGCAGCGCGACCGGCTTTCTCGGCGGGCTCAAGGCAGCGACGGCGCAGAACGCCCAGTCCGGTTTCGTGGAGGAGTTCGCGACCATCCAGCGGCGCGTTCGCACGCGCCAGATCGAGTTCATGGAGCGGCAGGCAAAGGGCCGGCGGCTGTTCGCGATCGGATCTGCGCTGATGGGCGCGGTCGTGGTGATGACCGGCTTCAGCGCTGCGGTTTCGCCCGCGATCCTGATCATGCTCGTGCTGATCTTCGCGCGGATGAGCGCGCCTGCGCTGACGATCCAGATGTCGGTGCAGAACTTCTTCTTCAACCTGCCGGCATTCGAGGCGATCCAGCGCCTGGAGACCGAGCTCGAAAGCTCCGCCACGCCGGCACCCAGACCGGTCATGCCGCCGCCCGGCGCGATCGTGCTTCAGGACGTGTCGTTCCTTCACCCCGGCGGCGGGGGGCTGCGGCCGGCGAGCCTGACGATCGAGCCCGGCGCCTTTATCGGCATTACCGGCCCTTCGGGCGCGGGCAAGACGACCCTGGTCGAGCTGCTGACGACCCTGCAGGAACCGCAGACGGGGCAGCTGCTGATCGGCGGCGAACCGCTCGACCCAGCGCGACAGGCCGGCTGGCGCGAGAGCCTCGCCTATGTTCCGCAGGAGGGCTTCCTGTTCAACGATAGCGTGCGGCGCAACCTGACCTGGGGCAGCGCCTCGGTCGACGAAGCCGCGATCTGGGACGCGCTACGGCTGGCGGGCGCCGAGGAGATTGTGAGGCGGCTGTCGGACGGGCTCGATTCGCTGGTCGGCGAGCGCGGCATTGCCCTTTCGGGCGGCGAGCGCCAGCGGCTGGCGATCGCGCGGGCGCTGCTGCGCAACCCGCGCCTGCTGGTGCTGGACGAGGCGGCCAATGCGATCGATGCGGCCGGCGAGAAGGCGCTGCTCGAACGGCTTGCCGCGCTCGACCCGCGGCCGACCATCGTCATGATCTCGCACCGCGCCGAGAGCCTGGTCCGCTGCGACCGGGTCATCACGATCGAGTCGGGGCAGCTTTCGGGCTGACCGGGCTGCGACCGAGCTGCCGCACCCGCCGCCCGACCCAGAGCGGCAGCCGCAAGATCGGATAGAGGAAACTGAGCGACGGCGGCAAAGGTACGCGCAGCACATCGTCGATCAGGAACATGGAATTGGCGAGCAGCGCCCCGCGATAGCGCCAGTCGGGCGAGAGGCGGAGCTGGGCGAGCGTGTAGAGCGTGGTGCCGAAGCGCCGATCGGGGATTTCAGCCTCGGGATCGGGACCGACCATCAACTCCAGCGCACCGTCAGCGATGCGGTTCATCAGGCTGCTGCCTTCGAGCTCGGCGGCGAGCGCCGGTGGCAGATCGAGACCCAGCAGCCGCTTGCTCAGCAGCAACGCCTGGCCGGCGCAGCGGCCCGCGCCCGCGCTCTGGGCGTGCCGGTACAGGCGGGTGATTTCCTCCGCCGGTTCGCGCGAGATCAGTGCCTGGAAATCGGCCAGCCATTTGATCCGGCCCCAGCTGTGCAGTGCGCCGTGAACGGCGAGATAGACGAACAGATCGTCGCGGCCGAGTGTGCGCACCGGCGACTCCGCGACGCCGATATCGACCAGCTGGCCGGGCGAAGCTGCGTTGACGCCGGGCAGGAAGGCTGGGCCATCAGTCAGCGCCCAGTGGAGATCTACGGGCACGCCGGTGCCCGAATGGTACATCGACGCTTCATTACGATACCGGATCAGCGCACGCCGCTGGGCCGGGCCGATCGTCACTTCGGGCACTGGCGAGATCAAACTGTACCCGCGCGCCTCGAGCATTGCGATCGCTGCCTCGGCCTGGCCTGGCAGGACCAGCAGGTCAATGTCCTGCGCTTCCTTGATCGCCGCATCGCCATAAGCCAGCCGTGCAAGGGCAGCTCCCTTAAGGACCATGGCTGGCATGCCGGCGGCATCGAACAGCTGCTGGAAGGCGATGCTTTCGGTCGCAAGCGCTGCGTTCTTCTTCGCCAGATGATCCGCGCGGCGGCCGAGCTGGAACGCGACCGGGACAGCAAGGCGGACTCCGGCCGCCGACAGCGATGCCCGCACAAAGCCGGTGACGCGGTGGCGACGCACGACGCGCAGGAAGCGCGGCCAGTCAGTGATCGCGGCGGCGGCATCCCGCACGGCTTCATCGCGCGCTGGCGAGGGTGGCCAGCGGCAACAGGCGGTGACGAGCCTTATCTCAGGGACCAGCGCGCGCTTGCTCATGCGCGGGACGCCCAACTATCTGCTTCCCCAGTGAAGGCTGGCGGCCAGTTGGGGGACGCTGGTGATGACCCGCGTCGCCTGTTTCCTTCTGTTTCCCAACTGGGCCCCAGCCTTCGCTGGGGAAGGGGGAAATGATGGCTCGGCCTGGTCATTTCGCTGCCGAATAGCCGGTCATCGAGAAGGGCCGCGCGGCCTCCGCCGTCGCCCAGCTTTTGTTGGGCGCCGCCTGCATGACGAAGCGAAGCTCGCCGCCTGCCTCGATCTCTTCATGGCGGATGAAGCCGTGGGTCAGGGCCTTCCCGTTGAGGAAGACCTGGCCGACATAAAGGTTCTTCTCCGACAGATGCTCAGCCCTGATCGTGAAGCTCTTGCCGTTCGGCAGATTCAGCACCGCGCGATCGACGAAGGGCCGGCCGATCACATATTCGCCCGATCCGGGCGCGACCGGATAGAAACCGAGCGAGGTGAAAACCAGCCAGGCCGACATCTGGCCGAGATCGTCATTGCCCGACAGGCCCTGGGACGTCGGCTTGTACTGGCTGTCGACGATCTGCTTCAGCCGCTCCTGAGTCCGCCACGGCGCGCCGGCATAATTGTAGAGATAGGCGACGTGATGGCTAGGCTCATTGCCATGGATATATTGGCCGATCAGCCCCGCGATATCCTCGGCATGGCCGTAATCGAGCTTCGAATTATCGAAATCGAACATGGCGTCGAGCTTCTTCACGGTCGCCGCATCGCCGCCGAGCGCGCGGATCAGCCCGCCTTCGTCCTGCGGCATGAACCATGAATATTGCCACGCATTCCCCTCGGTATAGTCGCTGCCATAATTGATCGCGGTGGGATCGAAGGGCGTGCGGAAGCTGCCATCAACCTTGCGGGCGCGGACGAAGCCCGACGCCTGGTCGAATGTATTGCGCCAGTTGAGCGCGCGCTTCTCGAAACGCTCAGCGATATCGAGGCGGCCCATCGAGCGCGCCATCCGCGCGATCGTCCAGTCGTCATAGGCATATTCGACTGTCTTGGAGGCGGCTTCCGGCTCGCGGTCGATCGGCACGAAACCGAGTTTCTTGTAGTCGCCGAGCCCGCCATAGGGCTCGTAGTCAGCGCTCGCGACCATCGCATCGAGCGCTGCCTTTGCGTCGAAGCCCTTGATGCCCTTGAGATAGGCATCGGCGATGATTGGCACTGCGTGATAGCCGATCATGCACCAGGTCTCGCGGCCGTTGAACTGCCAGACGGGCAGGATGCCGAACGGGCTGTGCTGTTGGCTGGCGATCAGCGAATTGACGAAGTCGGCATTGCGTCGCTCGGGCTGGATCAGCGTCAGCAGCGGGTGCTCGGCGCGGAAGGTATCCCAAAGCGAGAAGGTCGAGTGGAAGGTGAAACCCTCGGCCTTGTGGACCGCGTCGTCGGGCCCGCGATAGCGGCCATCGGCATCGCCATAGACGCTCGGGGCGAGCAGGCTGTGATAGAGCGCGGTGTAGAGTGTCTTGCGCATCGCCGGCGCCGCGTCGATCCGGACAGCACCGAGCGCCTTGTCCCAGGCGGCATGGGTTGCGCTGCGGATCGTATCGAAATCGCCGGGCTCGCTGGCGAGGTTGCCGATCGCCCCCGCTTCATCGACGCCAGAGATCGCGACATGGACTTCGAGCGGGCTGGCGAGCGCGCCGAAATCGAGCCGCGCGACCAGCGCGCGTCCGGCCAGCATGGCGACGCCATCATCGCCGCGCCCCGGGCCCTGGAAGCCCTTGTACGGGATATCCTCCTCGCGGTTGACGAACGCATGTCCGGCGAGCGGCGCGGAGAAGCGCATCGCGAAATAGAGCTTGCGCGCCGGCGCCCAGCCGCGCGTCTCGCGCATGCCGGTGATGATGCCGTCCGGCCGGAGGCGGACGGTCGACCACAGGATCTTGCCCGGATAATTATAGATGCTCGAGCGCAGATCGACGATCAGATGCGCCGGCTTGCCCGCGGGAAAGCCGTAGCGATGCACGCCGATTCGGGTGCCTGCGGTCATCTCGGCGCGGACGCCCGGGTCGCTCAGCGTGACTGCGTAATAGCCCGGTGTCGCGACCTCGGTCGTGTGGCTGAAGCGCGAGCGATAGCCCGAGCCGGGTTTGGCGGGATCGCCCGGCTCGAGCGGTACATCGTCGCCGACCGCGGGCGTGACGAGGACATCGCCGAGATCGCTATGCCCGGCGCCGGAGAAATGGGTGTGCGAGAAGCCGAGGATCGTCGGATCCTCATAGCGATAGCCGGCCGCCCATTTGTAGCTCTGCTTGAACGGCTTGATGTCGGTATCGGGGCTGAGCTGAATCATCCCGAACGGCGCGGTGGCGCCGGGGAAGGTATGCCCCTCGCCGCCGGTGCCGATAAAGGGATCGACGAGGTCGCTCGGCGACGGCGGCGGGACGTCGCCTGAAACCGGCATGGCAGTGAAGGCGAAGCAGAGCAGCAAGGCTTTCGCGGCGATCGGGAGGCGGATCATGCTGGCCTTAGACCACAGGTGACGGCGGCGGTGAAGCGGGGACGGCCATTGGGGTCCCCGCGCCGCCTGACGGGTTGAGACTCCAAGTATAGCTGTTGGACCTATCGAAAACGCCCAAATATTCGCCGATTTATGATAGCCACCAACGAGGGAGCGAAAATCTGACGCTACTGGCGGTTTGCGCAGGATTCGCGTAAAGTTCACTATAAGAGCTGGACGAGCAAGAACAGATTCGCGAAAATATCCACGAGACCGATTTAATAAGATCTTGCCGAATTTTGATAATGGCATGAGATATAGTTTTGGCTTTATTTGCAGCGAAGTAAATCTCTCAAACTCCATTATCATACCGCCGAGCTTCCGATTTTTGCCGGCGCACAGTACCGGGGCGAGGCATCATAACCATTCTGGTGGACGCTTGAATCAGGCACCGATGCCGTCGCCCTGTTCGGCGCAGCGCGTCAGGCGGCCGATTCTTTTCGCTTGTTCCAGGCGGCCTCGCAGAGCTGTTCTACGACCCGGCCGAGTTTCCGCATCTTGCCTATCTGGACGGGAGGCTCTCGCTCCGGGACTGGCTTGGGCTGGTTCGCTCCATCGCCGGTTCAGCCAGCCTTGTCGGCCTGACGATCACCGAATTCGCCCCTGCCGATGTTTTCAGTGAGGCGATCGAGGCCATCGAAGGTCGCGCCCGCTGACAACCGTTGCTGGCCGGGCTAGGGCGCCCACTCTGTCGCCCGGAGGTTCAGTGCATGTCGAATATGGATTTTGCCGCATTCGCCGCGCGCACCCTGAACGATGGCACGATCCCTGAACTCCCGAACCATTATCGGGGCAAGGTGCGCGACAATTATGATTTGCCGGACGGTCGCCGCATCATCATCGCCAGTGATCGGTTGAGCGCCTTTGATCGCATCCTCTGCACCATCCCGTTCAAGGGCGAAGTGCTCACGCAGATTGCCCGCTTCTGGTTCGAACAGACAGCTGACATCTGCGCAAATCACGTGCTCGACTATCCCGACCCGAACGTCCTGGTCTGCCGCCGGCTCGATATCCTGCCGGTCGAGATCGTCGTTCGCGGCTATCTCGCGGGCACGACCGGAACCTCGATCCTTACCCTCTACAAGCAAGGCCAGCGGTCCATGTACGGCATGACCCTGCCGAACGGGTTGCGCGACAACGCCCAATTGCCCGAGCCCATCATCACCCCGACAAGCAAGGAGTTTGACGGCGGACACGATGAACCGCTCACGCCCGCCGACATTCTAGAGCGCGGATTGCTGACCGCGGCGCAATGGGATGAGCTCAGCGCGACCGCACTCGCCCTGTTCGCGCGTGGACAGGCATTGGCTGAAGAGCGCGGGCTGATCCTGGCCGATACCAAATATGAGTTCGGCGTCACGGCCGAGGGCGCGATCATGCTCGCCGATGAAATCCACACGCCCGACAGCAGCCGCTATTGGCATCGGGCGAGCTACCAGGCGCGCTTCGAGGCCGGCCAGCGCCCGGACAGCTTCGACAAGGATTTCGTGCGGTCCTGGGTGGCGGCGCGCTGCGATCCCTATGCGGACGAAATCCCTGAAATCCCGCAGGACCTCATCATCGGCACCGCCGCCGTTTATGTCGAAGCCTTTGAGAAGATTGTCGGCCGGCCCTTCATCCCGGATCTCGATGGCGCCACGGTGTTGGAGCGGGTCCGCACCAATTTGGGGCCGTTTTTCCCGGGCTAATCCGACCAAAACCGGCTTCACCCCGCTATCGGCGGCAAATCTGGTGCATCGCGTCCATCGATCGCCTCCCGGTGGAGCCTGATTGCCGTGAAGCCTGCATGTCTGCAATTGCACTGGAACGTCGCTCCAGCTAACCCACTGGTAACAGGAGTGGATCATGTTCATTGCTCTATTGGCCGCCGAAGTGACGCAGCCCGCTGCAAAGGTGCCGATAGCGACAAGCTTGCGAACGCCCGAGGTTTCACGGGAGGTGCGAAAAAGCGCTGGCCGCGTCGTGCGGGCGAAGCTCACGATCTCCCCAACCGGCAAGCCCTTGCTGTGTGACGTGCTTCAGGAAAGCGGCGACCAGGCCTTTGACGACACGTCGTGCGCCGCTTTCATGGCGTCGCGCTACAAGCCTGGGGTCGATCGAGCCGGGAAGCCTGCCTATGGCATCGTGACCGTGGAGAATATCTACATCAATCCGCGGGAGAAGCTCGAATATCAGGCGATCTCCGATCTGGTGCTCGCGGTTTCCCGCATGCCCCGGGGCGCAGCCTCCTACGAAGTGCGCCAAGCTGTTCTGACGGTCGACGCGGCGGGCAATGCGGTGACATGCGACAATGTCGCGAAGGGAGCCGCCAGTCCGCTCGACAAGGCGCTGTGCACCACGGCGCTGAAGACGCTGCATTTCAAGCCGGCGCTGGATGAAAACGGCAAGCCGGTGCCATCGGTGCAGTCATTCAGCGTGATGTTCACGGCACAAAACGGCCCCGACAAGATCGAAGTGAAGGACGACGCGTTCCACCACGACAAGGAATATTGAAGGCCCGATTGCGCCTTTTGTCGCCTGGCGGAGTGCAGCCGATTCTGCCGCTTGCCCGGAATAAATATACTGCCGCGGTAATGCCCTGGCTGCCTTATCGAGGCGCCGAATAGGTATAGGTGTAGCTCCAGCGCTCTTCCCGCCCGGGGTCCGCCTGCAAACGGATGAAGCTCTCAACGGTCACGTTAGTCCAGATGGACCATAGCATGACGCGATCGAGCGGGCGGTCCCCCTGAACCGAATAGCCCAGTCCGGTGCGCGCATCCTCGACCCGAAAGGCATAGTCGCGCGACGTGCCATCGAAACCTTTGAGCCATACGGCAATCATGTCAGTCGGCGCGAAGGGGCGGAGAAATTCAAATTCCTTGCCTGTAACCCGCACCAGATCAGGCCGGGCTATGGATTCAGCTGCGATCGGCCACGGCGCGACAAACTTGTACCCTGTGTCTATGGGCCTGCCGGTCGCGAAAAAATTGTGATCGTAGACGCTTGTGATGAGCGGCTTTGTGCCTGTGTTTCGGAGCAGGTGACCGATCACGAGGACGGGTCGATCGCCCATGATCTGCAGTGTCTTGGTGTAGACATAGCCATATCCGGTCGCCCGGCTGGCCAGAACCTGGCGAAACGTGACAATGCCTTTCGCGACTTTCGTGGTCCACCGGCCACCATCGACGATCTCATAGGCGCGGTAGCGATCATAGGGTTGGGCGTCGGGGCGGCGGAGCACGCCGACGCCGATCTTCAGGAACAAGCCGCCGGGCGCCGCCGCGTCGAAGCCCAGTGCCTTGTCGTCGGTGGAAAATTCCTCCGCCGGCCCCTGTCCGCTGCTGGCAATACCGGTGACCACCTCTCCCTTCCCATCGGGGCGAGTCCGCTGCTCATTGTTGTAAACCACGGGATCGACGCGATCGTACCAGGAGCCATAGACTTCATGACCCCGCACACGCAGGCTGCGGACCATCCCGCTCCAGTCAAAGCGTGTTCCCCGATAGCTGCCCGGATCGGCAGGTGTCTCGAAACGCAGTTGCATGACGGCGTTGCCGATCTTGCCTGTCGACGCGGACGCGAGAGCGGGGGGCGCTATCAGGAGCATCAGCGCGAACAGCTTCGTTTGGAACTGCATCAGCCGAGCCTCCATATCCGCTTATGTACCGGGGGATCATAAGAGCGAATTCCGGGTCGCTGGCAAGCCGCTTGGGCGCTCGCTGAAACCCCGTCGGTCGACCGTCGGGCGCGGCGCCGGCGGCGACGGCATCAGTTGCTGCGGTTCTCCGACGGCGATCCGCCCGGTTGGCGATCCGGATCATCGGGATCGTAATAGTCGGTCTGCTTGGGGAACGTGACGATGGTCAACACCCCCAGGAAGGGGAGGGCCAGAAGCCCTAAAGCGGCCCAGGTCAGACCACGCGCCCACGACTTCGAGGCAACCAACGAGAGCAACAACAGAAAAGGTGTTCCAAAGAGAGCCAAAGGTGCGAGCCAGGTCCACACATCCGGCCCTGGAATGATAAATTCCCAGGGGCTGAAATGCGCCGCGTTTGCCGCCACGATTGCGACCATTGCTACAACCACCAGCCAAAGGAGCCCTACAAAACGAAACACCATCCCTGCATTCTCCCTGTCTCCGGGCTGATACGCCGCCTGGCCGGCAAACATGACGGCTCGGCCGACTCAAACCAACGCAAATCCCTCATTTTACCTTCGCGGGCCTGATCTCCAGCGACGAGGGTCCGCGACGCCGCCGAAAACCAGCAAACCTCCGCGAAATTCAATCAGGGAATAGTCGCTTATTTTCAGCCAGGCCGTGACCAAGGTCATGTTCGACGCAGCCTATGCAGAAGTGGAATCGACGGACCTGCACGAGCAATCGGGAGCCTGGATCGACCTCGCCTTTCGCCTGGGCAACGACACTGATCTGGATTTTACCGGCGGCAGGCGGTTGCGCTCCGCCACCTTGACCTAGGACCCCTGAAGCCCCCTGGCGGGCGCTCCCGCGAGGCTGAGGTTTATCTCCGCGGGCGGCTATGGCATCCCGGCGCCATGATCCGCGAAATTCCCGCAGGCGATGCCACCGCCGCGCGCCTCCAGGACGAGATCGTGGCCGCCTACCAGCCCGTCGTCTTTCGCGGGCTGGTGAAGGATTGGCCGGTCGTACAGGCCGGGCTCGCCGGCCCCGAGGCCTTGGCCGCCTATATCAGGCGCTTCGATGGCGGCATTCGCGTGATGACCAAGACTGCCCCGGCCGAGGTGAAGGGCCGCTTCTTCTATGATCCCGATGTCACCGGCTTCAACTACAGCAAGGAACGGGTGCGCGTCGGGGACGCACTCGACACGCTGCTGGGCCTGATCGGGAAGGAAGCCCCGCCGAGCTTTGCGATCCAGTCGATCCAGGCACGGCATTATCTTCCCGGCTTCGATGCCGAAAACCGGCTGCCGATGCTCCCGGACAGTGTCGCGCCCCGGGTCTGGATCGGCAATGCCGTCATCGTCTCCGCGCATTATGATCCGCAGGAGAATATCGCCTGCTGCGCCGCCGGCCATCGCCGCTTCACGCTGTTTCCGCCCGACCAGACGCGCAACCTCTATCCCGGGCCATTCGAGCTGACCCCGGCCGGGCCGATCGTCAGCATGGTCGATTTCGACAAGCCCGATTACCACCTGTATCCCGGCTTCAGCGACGCAATGGCGGCGGCTTTGGTGGTCGATCTCGAACCCGGCGACGCGCTCTACATCCCCTATCTCTGGTGGCACCATGTCCGCTCGCTCGACCCGGTGAGCATGCTGGTCAATTTCTGGTGGAAGCCCCGCGCGAAAACCCAGGAATATGGGGCCGAGGCATTGTTGCTCGCGATGATGTCGATCAAGAACCTGCCGCCCAGCCACCGCAACGCGTGGCGGGCGCTGTTCGACCATTATGTCTTCGAGGACCATGGCCCGCCCGGCGCCCACCTTCCGATCGAGCGACGCGGCGTGCAGGGCGAGGTCAGCCGGGAGGAAGCCGCCACGTTGCGCGCGGATATCGCGCGCCGGCTTGTCCCGCATCTGGAGGAAATGCCACGGCTCGTCGCCCGGCTGCGCGGGATCGCCCGGAGATTGCCGTGGCGACGCTGAGTGTCGGGCGACCCGAAATTTGCCCGCCTCAGCCCCCTGATCGAACGGCGCCACAAAGGGCCAACGTTGTCACCTTCGCCGAATCCGATGTTGTTTCGGACCCGGTTCGAAGCCTGAGGCTACCAAATGGGTAAATCCCGTGCTAGCTGAGCGCCATGGACCTGGGGCGGCGCGCGACAATTATCGATGTGGCACGCGAGGCTGATGTCTCGATCAAGACGGTGTCGCGCGTCTTCAACGATGCACCCAATGTAACCGCCAAGACCCGCGACCGCGTCATGAAGGTCGCAACGGCACTGCATTATCACCCCAATGTCGTGGCGCAGGGGCTGGTCGGGCGGCGCTCCTATCTGCTCGGTCTGTTCTACGAAAATCCGAGCCCCAATTATGTCGTCGAGCTGCAGCAGGGTGCGCTCGATCGCCTGCACGGCGAGAAATACCGGCTTGTCGTGCTGCCGGTCGAACAGGTTTCTGCGATCGCGGAGAATATTCTGTCGCTGGTACGATCGGCCGCGCTCGACGGGATCGTGCTGACCCCGCCGGCGTCCGACCATCCCGTCGTGATCGAGCGACTGACCGCCGCACACTTCCCGTTCGTCCGGGTCGCGCCGACCCGCGCGCCCGAGCTCGGCCCTCACACCGTCACCGACGATGTCGGCGCGGCACGGGCGATGACCGAGTATCTGATTTCGCTCGGGCACCGTCGCATCGGCATGATCAAGGGCGATCCGAGCCATCCGTCGAGCGAGGCGCGGCTGCTCGGCTTTTCCACCGCGCTGGCCGCGGCCGGGCTGGAAATGCGGCCCGACGATATCGAGCAGGGCATGTATACGTTCGAATCGGGCTTCGAGGCCGGGCGGCGTATCCTGTCGCGCAGCGAACGGCCCACCGCGCTCTTTGCGCAGAACGACGATATGGCGGCCGGCGCGATCATGGCGGCGCATGATCTGGAATTGTCGGTGCCGGGCGACCTTTCGATCGCCGGCTTCGACGACAGCGCGATCGCGCAGATTGTCTGGCCCCGCCTCACCACCATTCACCAGCCCGTGTTCGACATGGCGCGCGGCGCCACCGACATGCTGGTCGCGATGCTGGAGAAGAAGCCGCACGCGCAGGTGATCGAGCATCCCTTCACGCTGGTGACGCGGCAGTCGACCGGGCCGGCGCCGAAACAGCGGTAGCTGATCGAGCTTCAGGGGAACGCTCTGACTTCCCCTGCTACCGGAGAGGAAAATCAGCGCCGATCGTCTGCTCGAAGATTAAAATTGATAACGTAGGTCATTTTGTGATCTATGCCCTGTCGAGAGCCGAACCAATCGGACTCGCGGGGAGAGAAAATGCCTGAATCCGGACGCACCATGAAGGCGATGCTGCTTGCAGCGGGCGCGATGATCGCCATCACGAGCGGCGCCGCCGTGGCGCAGACCGCCGCCCCCGCGGCGCCCTGGCCGCATGTCGGATCCCCGCTGCCGCCCAACCCGGCGATGGAAGCGCGCATCACCACATTGCTCGCGGCGATGACGGATGAGGACAAGGTCGCGCAGATCGTCCAGCCCGATCTCGCCAGCGTCTCGGTTGCCGAGATGCACCAATATCATTTCGGCTCGATCCTGACCGGCGGCAATTCCGGCCCGAACGGCAACGACAAGGCACCAGCGGCCGAATGGCTCGCCTTTGCCGATTCGGCCTGGGATGCAATCATGAAGCGCGACGATGGCCGGCCAGCCATCCCGCCGATCTGGGGCATCGATGCGGTGCACGGCCATGCCAATATCATCGGCGCGACGATCTTCCCGCAGAATGTCGGGCTCGGCGCGATGCGCGACCCCGACCTGATCCGGAAGATCGGCGCGGTGACCGCGACGGAGATGGCGGTCACGGGGATCGACTGGGACTTCTCGCCGACGCTCGCGGTGGTGCGCGATACCCGCTGGGGGCGGAGCTATGAGGGCTTTTCCGAGGATCCGTCGATCGTTCGCAGCTATGCCGGCGCGATGATCGAAGGGCTGCAGGGCAAGCCCGGCACCAAGGAGTTCCTGCGCGACGGCAAGGTGATCGCGACGGCCAAGCATTTCGTCGGCGATGGCGGCACCGCCAATGGCGTGGACCAGGGCGACAATCCTTCGAGCCCCGAGCAGATCCGCGACATCCATGGTGCCGGCTATCCGCCGGCGATCGGCGCCGGCGTTCAGGCGGTGATGGCGAGTTTCTCGAGCGTGCGCGGCCAGAAGCTCAGCGCCGACCGCGAGCTGCTGACCGGGGCATTGCGCGAGCAGATGGGCTTTGACGGCCTCACGGTCGGCGACTGGAACGCGCATGGCCAGGTGCCGGGCTGTTCCAACACCAGCTGCGCGGCGGCGATCAACGCCGGGATGGACATGGTGATGGCGCCGGACAGCTGGAAGGGTTTCTACGCCTCCACGCTGGCGCAGGTGCGATCGGGCGAGATTTCGCATGCCCGGCTCGACGAGGCAGTGCGCCGCATCCTGCGGGTGAAGCTGCGTGCCGGGATGTTCGACAAGGCCAGGCCTTCGAGCCGGCCTTATGCCGGGCAGTTCGACCTGCTCGGATCAGCCGAGCACCGCGCGGTGGCGCGGCAGGCAGTGCGCGAATCGCTCGTGCTGCTCAAGAACCAGGGGCATGTGCTGCCGCTGTCGCCGAAGCTCCATCTGCTGGTGGCGGGTGACGGTGCCGACAATATTCCGAAACAGGCGGGCGGCTGGACGATCAGCTGGCAGGGCACCGGCACGACCAATGCGGATTTCCCGCACGCCCAGTCGATCTATGCCGGCATCGCCGAGGCGGCGCAGGCGGCCGGCGGCTCAGCGACGCTGAGCGTCGACGGCAGCTTCACGGCCAAGCCCGATGCCGCGATCGTGGTGTTCGGCGAGGACCCCTATGCCGAGTTCGCCGGCGACCGGCCGACGCTCGAATATCGGCCCGGCGAGACGCGCGACCTCGATCTTTTGAAGAAGCTCAAGGCGCAGGGGATTCCGGTGGTCTCGGTGTTCCTGTCGGGGCGGCCCTTGTGGGTGAATCCGGAGATCAACGCGTCCGACGCGTTTGTCGCTGCCTTCCTGCCCGGCGGCGAAGGCGGCGGTATCGCTGATGTGCTGCTCGCCGACAAAGCCGGCAAGCCACGGCATGATTTCCGCGGCAAGCTTTCCTATTCCTGGCCGAAGCGGATCGACCAGAGCGCCATGCATCGCGAGGATGCGGGCTATGATCCGCTGTTCGCGTTCGGCTACGGCCTGACCTATGCGGACAAGGGCGATCTGGCGCCGCTGTCCGAGGCACATCCGGCCAATGCCACGCGCGAGGACGGGATGATCTTCGGGCGCGGCAAACTGCCCGCGAACTGGAGCTTCGACCTTGCCGAGCCGCACGGCGTTGGCGTACCGGTGAAGGGCAATTCGGGCGCGACCGGCAATGGCGTCGTCCGGATTTCGGGCGTCGACCGGAGCGCGCAGGAGGATGCGCGGGCAGTGGTCTGGGGCGCGGCGGGCGGTACGCTCCGCGTGGTTGCCGACAAGCCGATCGACATGTCGCGCGAGAGCAATGCGCAATACAGCCTGGTGATCGACTACCGTGTCGATACGGCGCCTGTAGGCGCAGTGCGGCTCGGCATGCAATGCGGCGACACATGCGCCGCCGCTGTACCGCTGACCGCGACACTCCGGTCTGCGGCGGTCGGTCAATGGACGACGCTCACCCTGCCGCTCAACTGCTTCGTCCAGGCCGGGCTTGATCCGAAGCGGGTGACCGCTCCGTTCGCGGTGGAAAGCGACGGTGCGCTGGCGCTGTCGATCTCCGGCGTCCGTTACACCAGTGCGGGCGCCGGTGGCGCCTGCCCGCAATAACCCTCTCCCTCGCGAAGAAAGATAAGCGGATATGAACGGCAAGACAGCTGGCAGCTCGGTCGCGGCCTTTGTGGTGGTGACCTGCCTGTTTTTCGCCTGGGGCTTCATCACCTCGAACACCGACCCGCTGATCGCGGCGATGCGCGGCATCTACACGCTCAACGTGGCGGAAGGGATGCTGACTCAGTTCGCGTTCTTCGTCGCCTATTTCGTCATGTCGATGCCGGCGGCCGCGCTGCTGGGGCGGCTTGGCCACAGCCGGACGATCATCGGCGCGCTGATGGTGATGGTTGGGGCCTGCCTGTTGATGCTCGTCGCGTCGCACATCCAGGCCTATGCGATGGTGCTGGTGGCGCTGTTCGTGATGGCGAGCGGGATCACCGCGCTTCAGGTGGCGGCGAACCCGCTGGCGGCGTCGCTGGGCAAGCCCGAATATAGCCATTTCCGGCTGACCCTCGCCCAGGCCTTCAACTCGCTCGGCGTGGTGCTCGGGGTGCAGATCGGCTCGAAGCTGATGCTGCGCCAGGACGTGTTCGGCCAGGGCGGGCATATCCTCCCCAATGTGGAGCGCGGCACCGCGCTTGGCGCGATCGACCACGCCTTTGTGCTGATCGCGGTCGCGATTCTCGCGCTGTCGGTGCTGATCTTCGCCTTCCGTCGCAACATCGACACCTCGGCTTCGCACGGCGAAGTCGCGAACGCGTCGCCGTTGGAGGCCTTGCGTTCGGGCTGGGCGCAGTTCGGCGCGCTCGCCATCTTCCTGTATGTCGGGGCCGAAGTGACGATCGGCAGCATCATGATCAACTTCCTCAACCGCCCCGATGTGCTCGGCCTCCCGCTGCAGACCGCCGGCTTGTATCTGGCGTGGGTTTACTGGTTCGGCGCGATGATCGGGCGTTTCATCGGCAGCGCGCTGCTGCCCTTCGTGCGGGCCAGCTATCTGCTCGCCGGGGCGGCCGTCGCCGCAGCGTGCCTGACCGCGACGGCGTTCCTGCTGCATGGGCCGATGGCGGCCTATGCCGCGCTTGGCGTGGGCTTCTTCAACTCGATCATGTTCCCGACGATCTTCAGCATCACGATGGAGCGTTCCAGGGCCTCTACCGCTTCGGTGTCCGGCCTGATGTGCATGGCGATCGTCGGCGGCGCGCTGCTCCCGTGGTGCTCGGGCAAGGTCGCCGATGCGACGGGCATTATCGGCACGACGTTCATCCTGCCGGCAATCGCCTATGTGATCATCATGCTCTATGCCGTGCTGGGGCCGCGGTCGCGCCTGTCGGGCGAGGGGGAGGCGGTGCCGTTGATGGCGCATTGAGGGCAGAATAACGCGATGGCGATGAGGTGGGTCTGAGCAAAACTATCAGATGGCAGACCCGCCGGTGATGTGACATGAGGCGCGGCATGCAGATGCCCGCCGACCGCTATGACATCCTCATCGTAGGGGCCGGCCATGCCGGTGCCCAGGCCGCGATCGCGCTGCGCCAGCGCAAGTTCGAGGGCACGATCGCGCTGCTCGGCGACGAGCCCGAGCTTCCCTATGAGCGGCCGCCGCTCTCCAAGGACTATCTGGCGGGCGACAAGCCGTTCGAGCGCATCATGATCCGCCCCGCAACCTTCTGGGAGGAGCGCGGTATCGCGACCCTGCCGGGTCGGAAGGTGGTCTCGGTCGATGCGGCCGCGCACAGCGTGACGACCGGGGATGGCGGGACGATCGGCTATGGCTCGCTGATCTGGGCGACCGGCGGCAGCCCGCGCAAACTGAGCTGTGCCGGCCATTCGCTGCGCGGCGTCCACAGCGTGCGCAACCGCGCCGATGTCGACCGGATGATCGCCGAGCTGCCGGACGTGAACCGGGTGGTGGTGATCGGCGGCGGCTATATCGGGCTCGAGGCGGCGGCGGTGCTGACCAAGCTCGGCAAGCATGTGACGGTGCTCGAGGCGCTCGACCGGGTGCTGGCGCGCGTGGCGGGCGAGCCGCTGTCGCGCTTCTTCGAGGCCGAGCACCGGGTCCATGGCGTCGATCTGCGTACCGGCGTGACGGTCGAGTGCATCGAGGAGCGCGATGGCGCGGCGACCGGCGTCAAGCTCGCCGACGGCACCATCCTGTCCTGTGAGATGGTGATTGTCGGGATCGGCATCATTCCGGCGGTCGAGCCGCTGCTGGCGGCGGGCGCCGAGGGTGGCAATGGCGTGCTGGTCGATGCGCAGTGCCGCACCAGCCTGCCCGATATCCTCGCGATCGGCGACTGCGCGGCGCATGCCAATCGCTTCGCCGAGGGCGGGGTGATCCGGCTCGAATCGGTGCAGAACGCGAACGACCAGGCCAATGTCGCGGCGAAATTGCTGTGCGGCGAAGCGGAGGCCTATGAGGCGGTGCCGTGGTTCTGGTCGAACCAATATGATTTGAGGCTCCAGACGATCGGGCTGTCGATCGGTTACGACCAGACTGTGGTGCGCGGCGATCCGGCGACGCGGGCCTTTTCGGTGATCTACCTCAAGGCCGGGCGCGTGATCGCGCTCGACTGCGTCAACATGACCCGCGACTATGCCCAGGGCCGGGCGCTGGTGCTGGCTGGTGCCGCACCCGACCTCGCGCTGCTCGCTGACCCCGAGACGCCGCTGAAGAGCCTTTTGTGAGCGGCGGCTATGCCGCCATGGCCGAGGCCGCGCGGCGCGCGATTGCCTATCGCCGCGGGGTCGCAAAAGCCAGGACCACGCCGGTGGCGGGCTATGCCGAGATGCTCGCCGCCTTTGCCGGCCCGACGCCCGAACAAGGCGGCGACGCGGCTGCCATCATCGAGGAGCTGGCGACGCTGGCCGAGCCTGGCATCCGCGCCTCGACCGGACCGCGTTTTTTTGGCTGGGTGATCGGCAATTCGCACCCGACCGGCGTCGCCGCCGACTGGCTGACCGCGGCCTGGGGGCAGAATGCCGCCAATTTGCATGCCGCGCCTGCTGCATCGGCGATCGAGGCTGTCGCTGCCGGATGGCTGCTCGACCTGCTTGGTCTGCCTGCTGATGCCTCGGTGGGCTTCGTGACCGGGGCGACCGTCGCCAACTTCGTCTGCCTTGCCGCGGCGCGGAGCGAGGTGCTGCGGCGGGTCGGCTGGGATGTCGAAGCTGACGGCCTGTTCGGCGCGCCGCCGATCACCGTGCTGATCGGCGCGGATGCGCACGCGACGGTCTATTCCGGGATCAAATATCTCGGGCTCGGCGCCGGCCGGGTGCGGGTGGTCGCCTGCGATTCGAGCGGCCGGATGCTGACTGGCGACCTCGATCGCGCCATCTCCGAAAATACCGACCCGACCATCGTGATCGGCCAGGCTGGGCAGATCAACACCGGCGCGTGCGACCCCTTTGCCGAGATCGCGCCGATCGTCAGCGATATGGGCGCCTGGCTGCATGTCGATGGCGCGTTCGGTCTGTGGGCGCAGGCGAGCCCGGCGCAGCAGCATCTGACCGCAGGCGTCGAGCTGGCCGACAGCTGGGCGACCGACGGGCATAAATGGCTGCAGACGCCCTATGACAGCGGCTTCGCCATCGTCCGCGATGCCGAGGCGCACCGGCGCGCGATGGCGATCACCGCGAGCTATCTGCCGCCCGCCGAAGGGGCCGAGCGCGACCCTTCAGCCTATGTGCCCGAACTCTCGCGGCGGGCGCGCGGCTTTGCGACCTGGGCGATGATCCGGCAGCTTGGCCGCGAAGGGATCGCGGCGATGGTCGCGGGGCATTGCGCGATTGCGCTTCATATGGCCGAGCGGCTGGCGGCGGTGCCGGGGATCGAGCTGGTCTGCCCGGTCGAGCTCAACCAATTCATGATACGGTTCGGCGAGGCCGATGCGGCGACGCTGGCGACTGTCCGCCAGGTGCAGGAAGATGCGGTGGCGTTCATCGGCTCGGCGCAGTGGCGCGGGCAATGGGTGATGCGGGTTTCGGTCAGTTCGGCGGCGACGACCATGGCTGAAGCGGATGTTACCGTGGACGCGGTGATTGGGGCCTGGGAGCGCGTCGCCGCTTCGAGTTGAGGCTTTTTGCGGCACGAGCAAGATCAGTCGACCAGCGCCTCGGGATAGAAGCGTTCCATGAGCGCGCGGTACCGCAGCCGGAGCTGGCCGCGCGCCGCGGACGGCAGCTCGGCGCGCCAGGCGTCGGGATCGCCCGACCGATAATGCGAGGCGTCGTCGACCTCCCCCTGCCTGCGCCCGCCCGCCAGCGCGCGGAAAGCGAAGGCGGCGGCGTCAGGCATGGCGAGCGCCCGCCCAGCCTCACCCAGCGCGGGGCGCAGCACAGCGGCGGGGTCTTCCCCGAAATCCTCCATGCGGACGGTTGCGATGCGGGGATCGTCGAAGTCCCAGGCAGAGAGCTGGGCGAGCGGGCCAGGCGTGCCGGCGTAGAACGCGGGATCCTCGCAAAAGGCGATCGTCCGCATCATTGCGTCGGCCTGGCCGAGCCCGCGCAGGACCGCGCGTTGCGCGGCCAGTTCGGGCCAGCCGGCATCGTCATGAGTCTTCAGATGCGAATGATAGGCGGAAACCACGATCGAAAGCGGGTTGCGAATGAGGTGGACCGCTGGCCCCCCGCCGAGCCCGTCCGCAACGTTCGCGAACACCGCGTTGGTCAGCAACGATATTTCATGCCGGGGCGATGGGCCGTGGTCGCCACGGTGAGAGGTGAAGAAGCTCAGGCGATTGATCCGGCACATTTCGGAGACCCAGGCATGGAGCAGAGTCGAGGCGCATTTGTGATGGGTGAGGAAGATCATTTCATCTTCCCCGCATGAAACCTGTAACCGCAGAACGGCTCTTCAAAGGCGTCGTGGCAAGTCGAAGCAGCAGCCCGGCGCATGTCAGGATCCCGGCTGATATTTCCGCTCGACATGCCCGGCGAGGTCTTCCGGATAGAACCAGACCGGGCGGAGATCGCCGTCGGCGTAGCGCTGGGCCTGGTCGTTGAAATGCGGTGAGGCCGGATCGCCGCTCTCGCCGCCCGCCGTCACTGCCCATGCCCTGAGCTTCGGACCGAACTCGATGACCGCGACGAAGCTGTTGCCGCTGGTGCCGTAATAGCGCTTCGTGTTCGGCCAGGCATGCGCGCCGAACGAGGCGAGCGATCCCCATTGCGCCGAGGTGAAGGGCACAGCGATGCTCGGCTTCGTATCGTCGAAATGCGCCTCGATCGAATCGTCCAGGCGCTGGAAGCGGTTGATCCTGCCCCAGGGAACGCGCCAGTCGCCGAAATCGCTGGTGAGCCGGTCGACCGCCTGGGCGAGTGCCGCGAGCTTCGCGTCGGGCGTGACCTTCGCGGCGATATAATCCGGCACGTTCATCCGCTCGGCGCGCGCGAAGGAGCCGACATCGTGCCACAGGGCATCGCCCCAGAAGACCGCGAGCGAGGTGGGCTCCGAGGTGGCGCTCCAGCGATCGTCCCAACCGCGCAGCGCCGCGATCGGACCGGCCAGCGAAACGCGGCGCGGGTCGGTTGACGGCATGGCGTCATAGGCCGCGATCAGTTGGGGGATCAGCGCGGCGAAGGCGGGGAGATAGCTGTCATAGGCAGCCGCGCGCAGGCGTTCGGGGGTGAAATCATGCCGGTCGGTCAGCAGCAGATCGGAATGGGTGCCGCGTGCATTGTGACCGGCCTGATCCATATAGCGTGGATAGTCCTTCGCTTTCGGGCTGTCCGGGCCGGCCGATTGCCACGGCCAGTCGTTGGAGTTCTTCACCCAGCCGACCGGCGGATCGATCACATTGGGGAGCGAGGCGATGCTGTGGAAGCCCTTCCAGTCAGTCGCCGGGTCGGAGCCATCAACCGCTTTCGTATAGTCGAACCTGTCGTCGCGGATCGGCACGAATTGCGGATGGAGATAGGCGATCTCACCTTTGGCATCGGCGAACAGCGTGTCGTTCGAGCTGTTGGCCTGCCGCTCGGCGACCTTCATGTAGGAGGCGAGATCGCTCGTCTTGGTCCGCAGCCAGCTCTGCTCGAGCGCGGGCACCGGCTTCCACATCAGCGCCTCGGCGATCCATGCGTTGCCGCGCTTCGCCACGATCGGGCCGTGATGGGTGCGCCAGATGGTGAAGGACCGGCTGCCCAGACTGCCGTCCGGATTGCGGATGGTGATGGTGATCTTCGACCGCGTAACCGGACGCAGCTCGGTGCCATAGCGATAGAGAAGCTTGCCGTCCTTCCAGACGAAGGTCTCCGCGAACTCATCGACATTGTCGACGCCCGACGAGGTGTGCATCCACCCCGCCTTCTCGTTGAAGCCCTGATAGATGAAGAACTGGCCCCAGGTTGAGGCGCCATAGGCATTGAGCCCCTCCCCGCTCGTCATCTGCAGCTCGGACCGGAAATAGAAGCTGGTGTGCGGGTTGATCAGCAGCAGGGCGTGGCCATCGACTGTGTTCTTCGGCGCGATGGCGATACCGTTCGAGCCGCGCGGCTCGAGCGGCTTCCGGCCGGTTTCGGTGTCGGTCATCGAGACGGTGACATGATCGACCATGGTCTGGAGTTCGGTGAGCGAGATGCGCTCGATATCCCCGCCGATGCTCCCTTCCGTGAAGGACAGCGCCATCCAGGGCTCGAAATGCTTGAGCACTTTGGGGCGGGCGCCGGGATGGGTAGCGAGATAATAGTTCAGCCCATCTGCCCAGGCCTCCATCAGCTTGCGAAGCCAGTCGGGGCTGTCGTGATATTGCGCCTGGAGCGCGGCAGGATCGACATAGAGGCGCTGGCGCAGATCGGCCCAGACCGATTTTTCGCCGTCCGCCTCGGCGGTGCGGCCGAGCGCGGTGAGGTAGTTCGCCTCGATGCGGCCGAAATCATCCTCGGCCTGGGCGTAGATCGCACCGAACACGGCATCGGCGTCAGTGCGGCCGTTGACATGGGCGATGCCCCAGGTGTCGCGGGTGATGGTGACGTTCGTCGCTCTCGTCTTCCAGCGCAGCATCTCCGGTGTCGGCGCGGTCTGATCGTCCAGCTCGGCGGGCGCATGGCTCAGAGCCTGGGCTTGCGCAGCGGTGGGAAGAAGCAACGCGAGCGCGAGCAGCGGGTTGCGGAGGCGGTGGGCGAGGCTATCCATAGGCCGGACGCTATCGGGCGGGTGGGTCCGCGACAAGAAGGATGGGTGATGCGATACTGGCTGGTGCTGCTGCTGTTGATCGCCGGCCCGCCGGCTGCCGCCGAGCCGCAGGCGCTGCTGCTCAAGCCGATGCAAATATTCGACGGGGTCGATCCTGCGCCGCATCCCGACTGGCAGGTGTTGGTTCAGGGCGACAAGATCGTTGCGGTCGGCCCCAACCTGACCGTGCCGGCCGGCGCGCGCGTCATCGACCTGCCCGGCCAGACTTTGATGCCGGGGATGATCGAGGGGCACAGCCACCTGTTCCTGCACCCCTATAACGAGACGAGCTGGGACGATCAGGTGTTGCACGAGCCATTGGCGCTGCGCACCGCGCGAGCTGTTGCGCAGGCGCGGGCGACGCTGATGGCGGGGTTCACGAGCGAGCGCGATCTCGGCACCGAGGGGGCAGGCTATGCCGATGTCGGGCTGAAGAAAGCGATCGATCAGGGGATCGTGCCGGGTCCGCGGCTGATTGTCGCGACGCGGGCGATCGTGGCGCTGGGAGCCTATGGTCCCAAGGGGTTCGAGCCGGGCGTGGAGATCCCGCAGGGTGCCCAGGAAGTGAGCGGGGTCGACGACATCGTCCGCGCCGTGCGCAGCCAGATCGCGGCGGGCGCCGATGTCGTGAAATTCTATGCCGATTATCGCTGGGGGCCGGGCGAGCCGAGTAGGCCCACTTTGTCAGCTGCCGAACTGAAGGCTGGCACTGAGGCGGCGCATGATGCGGGGCGGATCGTCGCCGTCCATGCCGCAACCGCCGAGGGCATGCGCCGCGCGATCGCCGCCGGGGTCGACACGATCGAGCATGGCTATGGCGGCACGCCGGAGATCTTCAAGGCGATGCACGACAAGGGCATCACGCTTTGCCCCACTCTCGCCGCCTCGGACGCAGTGGCGCGCTATCGCGGCTGGAACGGCGCCGACCCGGCGCCGGCGGGCGTCGAGGAGAACCGGCACAGCTTCGCGCTCGCGCGGGCTGCGGGCGTGCCGATGTGCATGGGCGGCGATGTCGGTGTGTTCAGCCACGGCCAGAATGCGCGCGAGATGGAGCTGATGGTGGCGGGCGGGATGCCCGCGGCACAGGTGCTGATCGCCGCGACCTCGGGCAATGCGCGGGCCTTTCATATCGGCGATAAGGTCGGCGCGGTGAAGGCGGGGATGCTCGCCGACCTGATCGCGGTCGGTGGCGATCCGACGCGGGACGTGGCTGCGGTGCGCGAGGTGCGTCTGGTGGTGAAGGGTGGCGTCGTGGTGAAGGGGCCCTGAAGCTGCCCGTCACCAGCCCCGGCCAATCCCCGAGCCCCGCGGTGCGCGGGGTGCTCCGGACCTTCGTGACGCCCGGGCCGCGCATGATCGACGAGTTCGAGTGCGTCGCCTCGATCCTGCTCGCCATCCTGCTCGCGCATCTGATCGGCGCGCATAATGTCGCCTGGGCGGCCTTTACCAGCTTCATGCTGATGCGGGGGCATGTCTCCGAGACATTGCTGCGCGGGCTGATGCGGCTTGCCGGCACCGCGCTGGGCGCGGGACTGGCGCTGGCGATCGTCCCCTATGCCGCGCGATCGCTGCCTGCGTCAGCGATCGCGGCAGCGGCCGTCGGCTTTGCCGGGCTGTACGGCGCGCTGACCGCCAAGCGCGCTTATGCCTGGCTGTTGTTCGGGCTGACCTTCGAGATGATCCTGCTCGACAAGATCGAGCATCCGACCGTCAATGTGATCGCTTTTTTCGAGACGCGGATGCTCGAGGTCGCGGCGGGCACGGTCGCCTGCGTGACGATCAGCCTGCTGACGACACTGACCGCGCGGCGGCGCTGGCCCGGGCCGCCGCCGGCCCCGGCCACGCGGATCGGCTGGCACCCCGATGCGGCGCGGCACGCGGCGCAGGCGGGCGTGGCGCTCGCGCTTCTGCCGCCGCTGCACGCGCTGTTCGGGATTGCCGAGCTGCAACAGGCCGGCGTGACGATCATGGCGGTGATGGTCGTGCCGGTCTCGGGCCTCGGCGCGAGCGGCCTCGCGCCCGTCAGCCGGCGGCTGCTGTACCGCGTGCTGGGCTGCCTCGGCGGCGCGGCTCTGGCCGCAGCGACGTTGTTCGTGGCGCATGGCTCGGCGCCGATCCTGATCGCGGGCACCTGTCTCGGCGTGGTGATCGGCCGGCATATCGAGAATGGCGAGAACCGCGCCACCTATCTCGGCCTGCAATTCACGCTCGCGATCCTGGTGACGCTGGTTCCGGACAGCTATGCGGATGCCGCCATGCGGCCCGCGCTGGGGCGGCTGGCGAGCATCTTTGTCGGTATGGCGCTGCTGGAGCCGGTGTTGCTGGCATGGCATTTCCTGGCGCCGCGACGCAGCGTTGAGGAGGGAGTGGTGGAGCCGGTGCGGGACAGCTTGGGCGGGGATTAGGGTGTAGGCTCGGAAACCGACCGCCCGGAGCCGACCGAATAGCAAACGACGGATCAAGCGGAAGATGTCGGCGTGTGGAGAAAATGTCGAAGATCCGGCTCCTTTCCGCGCACCAACTGCGGTCGAACATGATCACGCTTGCCGGTCCGCGAACAAGGCGGCAAGCCCGTCCTATGGAGACGATAACCGTAGCGGATGAACACCTCCACCAGCTTTCGCTGCTCCGATCTGGCATCGCGTGAAAGCCGACCGGCAGGTGTAGAGAAAAGCAGCCTGACCGGAGCGGCCCAATTGTGGACATCGCGTGAAATAGGAACTCTGCCGGACATGCGTAAAATGATGATCCTTCCCGGATTGCTGCTCAGTTCCTGCGACATAACGGGTGGTGTTGGTCATGAAGAGCGAGCCTGGGCTGCCTCGCCGGATGGACGGACGCATGCCATCCTGATCGAAACCAACGGCGGGGCTACTACGGCTTTCGGGTATCTCGTCGAGCTTCATCCATCGGACCATCAGGGGCAAGAGCCGATCCGCGTGGCCGATTTTTATCGAGTCGAGAGCGACTGCGAATATGGGCTGGATATGCGCTGGAAAGACGCAAACACGCTTGTGCTCGGCGTGAAGTCAGCGGATCAAATGCATGTCGCCGCATCGGCTGATGTGGGTGGGAAACACATCCGCGTGATCGTCCAGACAAAGGGAGGCGACTCCGCTGAACCCTGTCAGGGTATGAAGGGCCGGCTTCGCAAAACATGACGTCCATCAGCCAGCGCTAAAGCAGCCGCCACTTTTCGGAAATTTCCGCGAACCACTTCGCTGCAGACCGGGAGAACCCCGGAGGCACACCCCCAGTTACAAAGAAAGTGGACCACCCGATTTTGCCGGATGTGGAGCTTGTCGGAAACGCCCGCGCGGCGGAAATCCGCCTCATCCGTAATCATCGAGGAGAGGCGCCATGCGCCGTCCGTTTCACGCCGCCACAGCCATATCGCTCCTGGCTTCGGCTCTTCTCCTGACCGCAGCCCAGGCCCAGACACCCGCCATTCCCCCGGCCATCGCCGCCGCCGTCGCGGACAGTTCGCGCCCCGCGACCGACACCGCGCGCGATGCCAATCGCAAGCCGGCGGCGACGCTTGCCTTTATCGGCGTGAAGCCGGGGGACAGGATCGCCGACTATGCATCCGGCACGGGATATTTCACGCGCCTGTTCGCATCGGTGGTGGGGCCGAAGGGGCATGTCTATGCCTCGGTCCCGGCCGAGCTGTTCACTTTCACCAACATCGTCAAAGGCATTGCCGACACCGAGGCCTGGGCGGCCAAGGGCCATCCTAATGTCACCGTCACCTTCGCCTCCGCGCTGCCGGCAGCGACCTATCCCGAGCGGCTCGATATCTTCTGGATCGGGCAGAATTATCATGACCTGAAAGACCCCTTCATGGGGCCGGTCGACATGGCAGCGTTCAACAAGGCGGTGTTCGCCGCGCTGAAGCCCGGCGGCACCTATGTCGTGCTCGATCATGTCGCGGCGAAGGGGTCGCCCGCCAATGTCACTGACACGCTGCACCGGATCGAACCGTCGGTCGTGCGGCGCGAGGTCGAGGCGGCGGGCTTTGTGTTCGAATCCGAAAGCACCATCCTCGCCAACCCGCAGGACCCGCACACCGCCGGGCCATTCGATGCGTCGATCCAGGGCCATACCGACCAGTTCCTGTTCAGGTTCAGAAAGCCCCGATCGTGAAGCTTGCCCGGTGCCTGCTGGCCGGGCTGGCGATCGCGCTGGCCGCGCCCGCGCTGGCTCAGGAGCAGCCCGCTGAACCGGTAGCCCCACCCGCACGGCAGTCGCTCGACGATGCGTGGTGGACCGGGCCGATGCTGGCGAACTCGGCCGCCACCCTGCCGCGCGGCCACGCCCTGGTCGAAACCTATGTCTTCAGCCGGATCTCAGAAGGCGCCCAATCCTATGGATCGCTGACCTATCTGCTCTACGGCGTAACCGACACGCTGACGCTGGGCGCTAAGCCCATGATCGGGTTCAATCCAAAGGGCACACGCGTCGGGATGGGCGACCTTACCCTTCAGGCGCAATACCGGTTGTCGTCGTTCCGTGCCGATCCGTGGAAGCCGGCAATCGCGATATCGCTGCAGCAAAGCCTGCCGATCGGGAAATATGACCGGCTCGGCACGCGCCCCGGCGATGGCCTGGGCAGCGGGGCGCCGTCCACGACCGTCGCGCTCTATGCGCAGAACTACACCTGGCTCCACAATGGCAGGCTGTTGCGCACCCGGCTGAACCTGTCGACCACGCTGCCGGGCAAGGCGCGGGTGGAGGATGTCAGCGTCTATGGCACCGGCCAAGGGTTTCGCGGCGAGGCGCGGCCCGGCGCGTCGTTCGATCTGGGCAGCTCCGTGGAATACAGCCTGACGCGGAGCTGGGTGCTGGCGCTGGACCTTGTCTATGACCACACCGCGCCGACCCGTATTGCCGGAGTCGATACGGGGAATGTCCCGGTCGCCCGTCGCTATGGCGCGAGCGACAGCTTCGCGATCGCGCCCGGAATCGAATATAGCTGGAAGCCCAATCTCGGGGTGCTGCTCGCCGCCCGGATCATTCCCCGCTCCCACAATACGGCACCGTCGATCACACCCGCGGTGGCAGTCAACTTTGTTTATTAGGTCGTGAACCCGTAAACGGGATGGTGGCCGTCGCCAGTTGCGGAGTTCATCCCATTGGGGAGATTGCGCTAAAGCGGCCGGTCGTTCACCCTGAACGAACGCCAGATTGATAAATTGGCGTCGTCAGCACGGAGCATTTTGTGTCAAAGCCCTGCAAGCTTTACGACGCTCGAACGTTCCCTGGCGTCCGCGGCGGGTTCAAAATGTGCATGGGCAACGAGCGCGGCGCACGCTGCCACATCGGACTTGGGATTACGACTGGCGGCTACAAACCGGCACTTCACTGGTCTGCCATCAGAACTTACTGACAGAACCGCAAACAGCTCGTTCGGGATAAGTGCGCTGTCCGCTGGTCCGAATCGCGCGTCACCCTTAAACCAGTCACGTTCGACACGTGGCGGCGGGAGCACCGCTGCAGGATCGAGGCCCCAGCTCTTTAGTAACAATGCGCGACAGGTATTGAGCGTGGCGAAGGCTGCTCGCGTCGAGCCAGTGCTTAGCACGATGTTCCGGCCCATCGCATCGATACGCATCGCATTAACCGCGCCGCCGGCGGCGCCAGAGAACTTCGCCATGTCAGTGGCGTCAAGCCGCATGACAAAAGACAGGCGACCGGCAACAGTGAAACTGCCGCTGCCGAAATACCTGGTGTCCAGCGTCGGACCACCGGGGAGAAGGGCGACATGCCCCTCCCCTGACTTCAGACCGGCGTGACTGGGCTCAAGCGCGATATCGAACTTCGCCGCACCAGAAGCATCGAGGGTGAGGCTGAGATCGGCAACACTATCATTTTGCGAAAAGGACCGGCTCAGCGTGCAGCCTGCCTCATGGCTCGCCACAGTCCATTTGCTCGCCGGAGCATAAGGTACGCTCGTCGCGGCGAGGATCATTAGTGTCAGCATGTTCGATGTTTCCCGAGGGAATCGCCTCTCGGTTTGCTTCGTTCAAGAGCAGCAGAACCGCAATCCATTACTTTCAGCCGTTCCATTTATGAGTCTACGATCCAGAAAGCGGCGTGCGCCAAATCTGATCCGCGGGGGCCGAGCCTCACGCAGCCTCCTTCTTCTCTTCCCCAGCGGAGGCCGGGGCCCAGTCGGGATGGCGGAGGAAACGATGCACAACGCACCTCACCTACGTCCTTTCGCCGGGGACGAAAAAAAGCATCGATCTTGTCGTCCAGAACCTCTTCCCGCCCGAGATCACCCCTCCATCGCCTGCCGGATCATCCTCATCCCCTCGCGAATGGCCGCCGCATCGACCATGCCGAAGCCGAAGACCAGCCCGGCCTGGGTCGCCGCGCCAAGATAATAGCGGCTGAGGCTGCGAATATGGATGTTCCGGCGCACCAGTTCCCGGGATAGCGCATCGATATCGACAGCCCCGTTCGAGAGCGCGGTCACATGCATGCCATAGGCCGATTCCACCGGCGCGAGCCAATCCCCGAAATCCTGGCGCAGCAGATCGCGCACCAGGCTGCGCCGCTCGGCATAGAGCCGGCGCATTTTGCCGATGTGGCGGGTCAGATGGCCGCCCTCGATGAACCCGGTCACCGCCGCCTGGGTCGGCATCGAGCAGGGGCCGTCGGCGCAGATCTTGACCGTTGCCAGCGCCCGCGTGGCCCAGCGCGGCGGCAGGATGAAGCCGAGCCGGATGTTGGGCAAAGTCGATTTGGAGAAGGTGCCGACATAGAAGACCGCATCGTCCTCATCGATCGTCTTCAGCGCCCTGATCGGCCCGCGCGCGGCGCGGAATTCACCGTCATAATCATCCTCGACAATGATCGACCCATGCTCGCGCGCGAAGCGGATCAGCGCCGCGCGGCGTTCCTTCGACAGAGTCGAGCCCAGCGGGAACTGGTGCGAGGGGCTGACGCAGATGATATCCGCATCGCTCGGCAGCTGATCGATGATCATTCCATCGGCATCGACATCGACCGGATGCACGCGCGCGCCGGCCGCGGCGAAGGGAATGCGGGTGGGCGCATAGCCGGGATTCTCGACCGCCACCACCGATCGCCCCGGTTTCACCAGCAGCCGCGCGAGCAGATCGAACGCCTGTTGCGCGCCGCTGGTGACGATCAGGTCGTCCGGCTGGCAGGCGATGGCGCGCATCACCGACAAATGCATCGATATCGCCGCGCGCAGATCTGGATTGCCCTGCGGATGGCCGTAATTGAACGGTGCCTGTTCGAAGGCGCGCATCTTCTGCGCAGAGACGCGGCGCAGGATATCGAACGGGAAATGCTTCAGGTCGACCAGGCCGGGACGGAAGTCGAAGACCGTCGGATAGGCGGCGGTGTCCGGCACCGCGGCTGTGCCGTCATGGAAAAAGCCGAAGGCCGATGCCACTTCGGGGCCGAGCCAGAACGGATTGAGCCGGTCTTCCCGCGCGGGTGCGCCGGGGGCTCCGCTGTCGATGGGGGACGCCGCCCGTTCAGCAACATAGGTCCCCGATCCGTGCCGCGATACCAGCAGCCCCTCGTCGAGCAACTGGTTATAGACACCGACCACGGTGGTGCGCGCCAGGCCGAACAGGGCGGCTGACGTGCGGCTGGCCGGCACCCGGGCGCCGGGCTTGAGCTGACCGCTCAGGATCGCGTCCCGAAGCTGGCGGTAGAGCCGCTGCGCCCGAAGCGGCGTGCCCGCGGCACCGATATCCAGCTCGACTTCGAAGATCGCCATGGCCCGGTTTAGGCGGTTCCGGCGAGTGCTGCCAATCGACCCGATCGTTCGCCTCGCGGAGAAGGCAATTGTGCCCGCCGCGGCAGCCTGTAAGCCAACACCATGTCTGCGCTCATCGACCCCTTCCACGCCATCGTCATCAGCCGCGAGGCGCACCGGATGGCGGCGGCGGGCCGTTCCATCATCCATATGGAATTCGGCCAGCCCTCCACCGGAGCCCCGGCGGAGGCGATCAGGGTCGCGCACCATGTGCTCGACACCGACGGGATGGGCTATTGGGAGAGCGCCCCGCTCAAGGCGCGGATCGCGCGGTATTATGCGGATGCCTATGGCGTTGCGATCGACCCCGAACAGGTGATCCTGACCTGCGGCGCCTCGCCCGCCTTCGTGCTCGCTCTGTCCTGCCTGTTCGCGCCGGGCGACCGGGTGGCGTTCGCGCGCCCGGGCTATGTCGCCTATCGCAACACGGTGAAGGCGCTGCACCTCGAGCCGGTCGAAATCGGCTGCGGCGAGGCTGAGCGGTTCCAGATCACTGCGGCCGCGATCGAGCGGCTCGACCCGGCGCCGCACGGGCTGATCCTCGCCAGCCCGGCCAACCCGACCGGCACGATCATCGCACCAGAGGAGCTGGCCGCGATCGCCCGGGTCTGCCGCGCGCGGGGCATCAGGATCGTCTCGGACGAGATCTATCACGGGCTGAGCTATGTCGGGCCGGCACGCTCCGCGCTTCAGGAGGAGCCGGGGGCGCTGATCGTCAACAGCTTCTCCAAATATTTCAGCATGGCGGGCT
>Ga0068858_100000366_pt1 | contig 47603 bp, 44 predicted proteins | sample KBSSwiS12_FD_66589 | JGI IMG/M metagenome (GOLD analysis project Ga0068858, IMG submission 66589) | Switchgrass rhizosphere microbial communities from Kellogg Biological Station, Michigan, USA - KBS Switchgrass S1-2 | ecosystem: Host-associated > Plants > Roots > Rhizosphere > Soil ...
GCCGCGTTGTCCTGGATGACCAAGTCGTCGCCGCCCGCGCACGCAAGGTCGTTGCAGATCCTGGCGACGAAGATGGCGTTCGCCGGCAGGCTGACCGCGAGCATGCAGACGAGAGCGGCCCCTGCGATCGAGATGCGGGTGAGAGTCTTGTTCATGGCGGCCCCGGATTCAGGACCCTCCGGCTCGGAGGGGGAACGATCATGCGCGCTCCCCTCGGTCTTTGCAAGATTTGGTTACGATCCCGATCCCGGAGTGAGGGAGTCACGACCACGACAGGGAGGTGAACTCGGCCTCGACCTTCGAGATGCCTGCCGCCTGACGACCGGGCGCCGCTCGCCGGACGCGGCCGTCGAAGCTGGTAGGCTGACGGCTCCGTCCACTCCTGCGACCGCTGCATCCGGGGTCGCTTTTTCTAGTTGGCTGCTGCAGTTCACATCGCGGTCCTCGACGACGAAGCGGACATCACCCGGCTGATCGCGACCTACCTGCAGGCCCAGGGTTTTCGTGTCTCTCAGACGCACGACGGCGCGACCCTGCTCCGCCTGATGGGCGACGATCCGGCGCAACTGGTGCTGCTCGACCTGGGCCTGCCCGGCGAGGACGGCTTCGCCCTGGCCCGCGAGCTGCGCGAACGCTGGCGTTGCGGGCTGGTCATCGTGACGGGCCGCGGCGACGCGGTCGACAAGGTGGTCGGCCTCGAGGTCGGCGCCGACGACTACGTGACCAAGCCGTTCGACCTGCGCGAGCTGCTCGCCCGCATCAAAGCGGTTCTGCGCCGAATCCAGGCCGCACCGGGGGCCGCCGCCCGGTCGAAGCATTGCTTCGCCGGCTGGGAGCTCGACGTCGCGGCGCGCCGCCTGCTCGACCCGGAGCGCCATGAGGTGGCGCTGACGACCGGTGAGTTCGATCTCCTCGCGACCTTCATCGAGTACGCCGGCCGCGTCCTTTCGCGCGACTTCCTGCTCGAGCACACGCGCGGCCGCGAGGCGGCGCCGTTCGACCGCACGATCGATGTCCAGGTCGGCCGGCTGCGTAAGAAGCTCGAGAAGGACAGCGACGACCCGCAGATCATCAAGTCGGTGCGCGGCGCCGGCTACATCCTCGTCGCGCCGGTCACCTCCGGTTGAGACGGATCGATGACGAAGCCGGCAGCGCGGGGAGGAGTCGCCGACGAGAGCGGGGTCTTCCGCACCCTCTTCGCCGCCTATCCGGACGCCCTCATCGTCGTCGACGGCGCCGGAACGATCGTCCTCGCCAACCCGTCGGCGGCGGCGCTGCTCGGCTACGGCGTCGACGAGCTGATCGGCGTGCAGGTCGACGAGCTCGTTCCCGATTCGATCCGGCCGCGCCACGCCGCCTATCGCGACGCGTTCGGCCGCCATCCGCAGGCGCGGCCGATGGGCAAGCAGACCGAGCTCGTCGCCAAGCGCAAGGACGGCAGCGAGGTCGTGGTCGAGATCGCCCTCAGCCCGTTGCAGGACCAGGGCAGCACGCTGGTGGTCGCCGCGATCCGCGACATCGGCGCCTATCCGCGCATGGCGCAGGCGCTGCAGCGCGCGCATTACAGCGAGCGCCTGGCGCAGGTCGGCCGGCTCGCCGTCGACTCGCGCGACCCGCAGGTCCTGCTCGACGAAGTGCCTCGAGTCGCCGCCGAGGCGCTCGACTGCGACGTCGCGATGGTCTACCTGCTCGAGGCGAACGCGCTCGAGCTGCGCATCGCCAGCATGGTCGGCGCGATGCCGGGCGAAAGGATCGGCGACCGCGTCGCCAACCGGCCCGACACCTCGCTCGGCTTCGTGCTCGCCCAGGGCCGCTCGATCACGGTTCGCGACTACGCCGCCGAGACCCGCTTCAAGGTGAACCCCGCCTATCTCGACGCCGGCCTGACCAGCGCGCTTGCCTCGCCCCTGTCCGATCGCGGCCGCACGATCGGCGTGCTCGTCGTCCGCTCGCGCGCCGGGCGCTTCTTCGGCGACGACGAGGTGAGCTTCGTCGAGTCGCTCGCCAACCTGCTGGCGACGACGCTGCAGCGTGCCCATTCGGAAGAGGCGCTCGGCCACGCCCAGCGTCTCGAGAGCGTCGGCCAGCTGACCGGCGGCATCGCCCACGACTTCAACAACCTGCTGACCGTGATCCAGGGCAACCTGCAGGTGCTCGGCGACCTGCCGTTGCTCGCCGGCGACGGCACCGCGCGCGAGCTGGTCGAGGCCGCCGGCCGCGCGTCGCGGCGCGGCGCCGAGCTGACCGGCAAGCTGCTCGCGTTCTCGCGCCGCCAGGTCTTGCAGCCGGTCGCGGTCGACGCGGTCGAGATGCTGCGCTCGCTCGCCGACCTGCTGCGTCGCACCCTCGACCAGCGCGTCCGGATCGAGGTCGACGTGCCGGCGCATCCGCTCGAGGTGCTGGTCGATCCCGGCCAGCTCGAGTCGGCACTGCTCAACATCGCCATCAACTCGCGCGACGCGATGCCGGCTGGCGGCACCTTGCGCTTTCGCGCCGAGCGCTGCGAGCGGCTGCCGGACAAGGTGGCTGCCGAGATCGATCCCGCCGAGGCGCGCGCCGACTTCGTCGCGATCGCGGTCGTCGACGACGGCAGCGGCATGTCGGCCGAGGTGCGGGAGCGCGCCTTCGAGCCGTTCTTCACCACCAAGGAACCCGGGCGCGGCACCGGCCTCGGCCTGAGCACGGTCTACGGATTCACGCGCCAGTCGCGCGGCGCGCTGACGCTCGAGAGCGCACCGGGCGAAGGGACGGCGGTGACGCTGTTCCTGCCGCCGCCGAGGCAAGCGGCCGCGCCGGCCGTGACCGCGGCAGCGGATCGTGCGATCGCGCCCGGCCGCTCCGTGCTGCTGGTCGAAGACGACGCCGAAGTGCGCGCCGTGATGCGCCGCTTTCTCGAGTCGTTCCGCTGCGTCGTCAACGAAGCGCCGAGCGCCGAGCAGGCCCTGCTCGCGATCGGCGCGGGCCTCGACTTCGAGCTCCTTCTCACCGACATCGCGCTCGGCCCCGGCATGCGCGGCAGCGAGCTCGCCGCGCGCGTGCAGGAGCAGCGACCCGACGTCGCCGTCGTGCTGATGTCGGGCTATTCGGCCGAGCTGCTCGAGGCCGACAGCGGCTCGCCGCCGGCGTGGGAGCTGTTGCGAAAGCCCTGTTCGCGCGAGGAGCTCGGCGCGGCGATCGCCCGCGTCCTCGACGCGGGCCCGCCGCCCTGACCGCTATTGCAGCGTCGCCACCGGCGCCAGGCAGCGCTGGACGAAGGTCGACAGGGCGGCGACGTCGGGGATGCGGATGTCGCGGCGGCCTCGCTCGGCGAAGCAGATGACCTTGTCGCGGGCCAGGCGCGAGAGGGCGCGGCTCACCGTTTCGAGCGTCATGCCGAGGTAGTTGCCGATCTCCGCGCGCGTCATGCGCAGCGTGATCTGGTCCGAGCGCAGCCCGCCGTGGGCGAGCGCGTCGGCCCAGCGGCGCAGGAACTCGGCGACGCGCGCGTCGGCGGGAAGCGTGCAGAGCGACATCAGCGATTCGCGGTCGCGGTCGATCTGGCGGCTCATCGCCTCGTGCAGCACGGTGAGCAGTTCCGGGAAGTCGCGGCAGGCGGCGAGCAGCTCGTCGTAGCGGACCACCCAGACCTCGCCGGTGTCCATGGCCACGGCGTCGCAGGAATAAGTGCCGCTGGCGATGCCGTCGAAGCCGAGCCAGTCGCCGCGGAACTTGAGGCTCACGACCTGCTCGCGACCGTCGGCGCTGACGTTGATCATCTTGAAGAAGCCGGCGTTCAGGATGTAGAGGTGGGCGAAGCGCTCGCCGGCGCCGTAGACGATGTCGCCGGCGTGGACGAGGCGACGCCGCGGCGCCAACCGTTCCTCCAGGAGCTTCAAGCTGTTCGCGACGCGTCGGCTCGCCAGCAACTCGGCCTGGCGATCGTCGGGAGCCGCCAACGCCGCGCGCGACGCGACGGCGGGAAAGAACGAGCGGGCGAGAACGGGCGCGGTGCTGAGCATGTTCGGTCCTTCCGGGCGGCCCACAGCGGGCTTGGATCGAATGCTAGGAAGCGAGGACGACTCGCGTGCCAATGCTGCACGTCGTTCGGTAGCGGTGTGTAAACGGATGATGTCAGCCCGGTCGCGGTCGGCATCGGCACGACCCGGGGTTGACGCGCATCAACTTCGGACGCGAGCGGCTCACTACCCTTGCCTCTTCGATGGCCTTGGCCGTGATCACCATGCTCGCACCGTCCGGAACTCCGCCGTCGCCCCCGCCGGGCGTGGCCGAGGTGCTGCTCGCGAATGCGCGGCTGTTGCAGCGCGCCGAGCCGGGGTCGGACATGGAGGGGCTACTGCGCGGCAAGAACCTCGGCCTCGTCTGCGAATCCGACGACGACGCCGACGCGACCCGGTTCCGCGAGGCCGCCGAGGCGCTGGGCGCGAGCGTCTCGCACATCCGTCCCGAGTTGGCGCCCGCCGGCGGTGTCACCGGAGGCAGCCTGCTTCGCACCGCGCGCTTGCTCGGCCGACTCTACGACGCCATCGAATGCCAGGGGCTCGCGCCGGCGCTCGTCGTCCAGCTCGGTCGCGAGGCCGGCGTGCCGGTGTTCGACGGGGTCGCGACCCCTGCGCATTCGATCGCGCAGCTTGCGCTCGAGCTGAACGGCCCCGAGCCGCTCGAAAAGAAGCGCCGGCTGCTCGTCCAGGCCGTGCTGCTGCTCGAGCTGAGGTGAGCGAAGCCGTGCTTGCGAGCCGTTCGCGCGACCCATCGATGAAACGACCTGAGGACACCCCCATGCACGCAACCCTGCGAATCATCCGCGACGAGCACAGCTCGCTGTCAGCGGTCCTGCGCTCGATCGGTCTGCTCCTTTCGGAAAGCCGCCGCCACGGCCTTGCGCTCGACTTCCGGGTCCTGCGCGCGATGCTGTTCTACATCGACGAGTTTCCCGAGAAGGTGCACCACACCAAGGAGACCGCGCTGCTCTTTCCCAAGATCCGGGCGCGCAGCACGGAGGCGGCGAGCGTCATCGACCGCCTCGACGGCGACCACGCGCGCAGCCATCGCGCCGTGCTCGACCTGGAGCACGATCTCCTCGCGCTCGAGATGATGAGCGAGGCGGCGGACGCACCGGCGCGGCGCGCTCGCTTCGAGGAGGCGACGCAGGCCTACATCACCGGCTACCTCGACCACATCCGCATCGAGGAAGTCGAGATCCTGCCCCTGGCCGAGCGCGTGCTCACCGCCCCCGACTGGGCCGAGCTCGACGCCGCGTTCATGCACAACCGCGACCCGCTCACGCATCGCGAGGGCGACGACGCGTTCCGGCCGCTGTTCAAGCGCATCCTGATGACCCTGCCGGCACCGCTCGGCCTCGGCCCCGCGCTCGAAGCGCTGCAGAAGTCGTATCCAGGGGGCGAGCCGGCGCGTTCGTTCTGGACTTCTGCGTCAGCCGACGGCGCAAAGGGCGGCACCTAGCCCCTGCCACAGGGCGAACAGCGACGCGCCGGCGAGCAGCGCGCCGGCGGCGCGCACCGGCCATGTGGCGAACCGTTTGCCGGCGCCGGATCGGCGCAGGCCCGACCACAGCCGCTGCGCCAGTAACAGACCGGCGGTCGAGGCGAGCGCAAACGCCGCCATCACGGCGGCGCCCGACGCCGGGCTCGATGCCAGGGCGGAGACGAGCAGGGCCGACTGGAGCAGGCCGCAGGGAACGATCACCCAGGCGACTCCCGCGAGGCCGGCGCGCGCCGGCGCGGGCAGCTTGCGGTAGACGTGGATCGGGCGCGCCTGCGCGAGCGTGCCGAGGCGCGGCTTGGCCGAAGAGAGCCACGCCGGCGCGCGGCCCGACAGCGCCAGCCAGAGACCGAGCGCGACCGCGGCGACGTGGACGATCGTCCACAGCGGCCGGACGACCGGCGCGGCCGCCGAGAAGGCGCCCATGCCGGCGACGCTGGCGGCAGCGAGCGCGCCCATCGTCGCGTAGCCGGCGACCCGGCCGGCGTGCAATGCGAGCAGCGGCGACGCCACGCCGAGCACGCCGGCGCCGCGACCCGGCCCGGCGACGACGCTGCATGCGGCGCCGCACATGGCAGCGCAGTGCGGGCCGCCGGCGAGTCCCATCAGCAAGGCCGAGGCGACGAGGGCGCTGTCCATGACGCGAGTCCGGTCGCGACCGCGGCGCTCAGCCGCGCTCCGGCTGCGCCGGCGCCGCGTCGCTCATGCCGAACGCGTTGACCTCGGCGGCGCTGAGCAACAGCAGCGCGGTCATCGCTGCCGCTGCCGCGATGCCGGCCCAGAAGATCAGGAAGGTGACCGAATAGATCGTCACCGGCGACCAGCCGATGAGCGCGCCGCCGAACCAGCGCATGTCATGCGGGTCGATCACCGCGAACACGAGCGCGTCGAGAACGGCGGCGGTGAGGAACGCCGGCCAGAGGATGCAGATGGCGCGGTTCACGGGCGCGCCGGCGGCGTCGCCGCGTGGTTGCGCGCCTGCAGCGCCGGCGCGGTGGAACCGGGGCGAGCGCCGCTGCGCCCGGTCGCAGTCGCGGTCGTCGCCTCGACCAGCACGACATCGGCGTGGCGGTAGGCGATCGCCATCGTCGCGAAGCCCGCGACGACGACGAGCATCGGGCCGGCGAGGGCGAACCAGACGATCGGGAAACGCCACCAGGGCGGCGTCGGCGGGAGCGTGGAAGCGTCGGTCGGTGTCATGCGATTTCCCTTCAGCGCGGAATGACGAAGGTCGACTTCTCGCGCCGCTCGGCGAGCGCGTCGTCGTCGCCGGCGGCATGCGAGGCGGCGTCGGCGAGGAGGGTGATGCGCAGGCGCATCGGATGCGCACCCGGCCCGAGCGCGGCGGCGGCCTGCGGCGGCACCTGCACGGCCAGCGGCACCCAGCGCGCCTCGGTCGGCGCCAGCTCGACATCGGACCACTGCGAGACGGTGGCGCCGTCGAGCCCTTCGACGCCGACGTGGAAGCGCTGCGCCCGCTCGGTGCCGTTCATCAGCTGGATCCGGTAGACGTTCTCGATCCGGCCGCCTTCGACGAGGCGGGCGAGCGAGCCGCGATCGCGGACGACGTCGGCCTTGAACGGCGCGCGCAGCGCCAGGCTGGTCACGAACGCGGCGGCGATCACCGCAAGGACGAGGCCGTAGACGAGCACCCGCGGCCTGAGCACGCGCCGCCACATCTGCCGGCGCGACCAGCCGCGCTCCATGCCGTTCTGCGTCGCGTAGCGGATCAGGCCGCGCGGCGACTGCATCTTGTCCATCACGGCATCGCACGCGTCGATGCAGGCGGCGCAGCCGATGCACTCGTACTGCAGGCCCTTCCTGATGTCGATGCCGGTCGGGCAGACCTGGACGCACAGCGTGCAGTCGATGCAGTCGCCCTTGCCGACCGAGGCGGCGTCGACGCCGCGCCGGCGCGAGCCGCGCGGCTCGCCGCGCCTGGCGTCGTAGCTGATGACGAGGGTGTCGCGGTCGAACATCGCGCTCTGGAAGCGCGCGTAAGGGCACATGTACTTGCAGACCTGCTCGCGCATGTAGCCGGCGTTGCCGTAGGTGGCCAGGCCGTAGAAGAGGATCCAGAAGCTTTCCCACGCGCCGAGGCTCAGGCTCGCGACCTCGCCGGCGAGCGTGCGCGCCGGCGTGAAGTAGGCGACGAAGGTGAATCCGGTCCAGAGGCCAATGGCGAGCCAGACCGCCTGCTTGGCGCCGCGGCGCGCGAGCTTGCCCAGCGACCACGGCGCGGCGTCGAGCTTGATGCGGGCCTGCCGGTCGCCCTCGAAGCGGCGCTCGACCCACATGTAGATCTCGGTGTAGACGGTCTGCGGGCAGGCGAAGCCGCACCACAGGCGGCCGGCGACGGTCGTGAACAGGAAGAGCCCGAACGCTGCCAGGATCAGCAGCAGGGCGAGGTAGATCACGTCCTGCGGATGCAGCACCATGCCGAAGATGTAGAAGCGGCGCGCGGCGAGATCGAGCAGAACCGCCGGGCGGCCGTTCCAGCTCAGCCACGGCAGGCCGTAGAAGAGCAGCTGCGTGACCCACACCAGGACCCAGCGCCAGGTCGCGAACCAGCCGCTCACCGAGCGCGGCTGGATCTTGGCCTCGCTGACGTAGAGCGATTCGAGCGGCGCGGCGTCGCGGTCGAGAGCGATCGGGATGATCTGGTTCATGTCGGTGCGAGGCGCCGCGCGTCGCCGCCGCCGGGACTCAGCGAGACGCCGTTTGCCGGCTTTGCGACAGACTCCAGACGTAGCTCGCGAGCAGGTGGATCTGCGCCGGCGTCAGCCGACCGCCCTGGGCCGGCATCACGTTCGTCTTGCCGTGGTCGATCATGTCGACGATCGCTGCTTCGCCCCAGCCGTGCAGCCAGACCTTGTCGGCGAGGTTGGGCGCGCCGATCGCCTGGTTGCCCTTGCCCTCGGCGCCGTGGCAGGCGGCGCAGGCGGCGAACTTCTTGCGCCCGGCGGCGGCCGCGATCGCGTTGTGCGGGTCGCCCGACAGGCTCATCACGTAGTTGGCGAGGTCGCGAACGTCGCTCGCGCTGCCGACCGCGGCGGCCATCGGCGGCATCATGCCGATCCGCCCGAGCGTGATCGTCTCCTCGATCTTCTCGGGCGTGCCGCCGTGCAGCCAGTCGCCGTCGGTCAGGTTCGGGAAGCCCTTGCTGCCGCGCGCGTCAGAGCCGTGGCAGGTCGAGCAGTTGTTGATGAAGAGGCGCTGGCCGATCGCCATCGCGCGAACGTCGCGGCTGAGCGCCTCGGCCGGCTGCTGCGCGTACTCGGCGTACACCTTGGCCATCGACGCGGCGACCTTGGCCTGCTCGGCCTCGAGCTCGCCGCGGCTGGTCCAGCCGAGCGTGCCGGGCGACGCGCCGAGCCCCGGGAAAGCGTAGACGTAGACGAACGAGAACAGCACGGTCAGCACGAACAGGACGACCCACCAGAGCGGCAGCGGGTTGTTCATCTCGACCAGGTCCTCGTCGAAGACGTGGCCGGTGCTGTTGTCGCCGGCCATCGGCTTCCTGCGGCTCGCGAAGACCAGCAGGACCAGGCAGGCGGCCAGGCTGATCAGTGTCGCCAGCGCGATGAAGAGCGACCAGCCGCTGCTGAAGAAGTCGCTCATGAAGAGGCTCCCTCGCCGTCGTCGGCCGCGAACGGGATGCGCGCGGCTTCGTCGAAGCCGGGCCGGTTGCGGCGCAGCCCGACCCAGACCATGAGGCCGACGAAGGTCAGCAGCGACACCAGCGTGACGGCGATGCGCAGGTCGTTGACGTCCATGCGGTCTCCTTACTTGACGGCGGTGCCGAGCACCTGGAGGTAGGCGACGAGAGCGTCGATCTCGGCCTTGCCGCGCACCGCGTCGGCGGCCTTGGCGATCTCGTCGTCGCTGTACGGGACGCCGACGCGGCGCAGCCCGGTCATGTGGGCGGCGATGCTGGCGTCGTCGACCTTGGCGGTGAACAGCCACGGGTAGGACGGCATGTTCGACTCGGGCACCAGGTCGCGCGGGTTGTTGAGGTGCAGGCGATGCCACTCGTCGCTGTACTTGCCGCCGACGCGGTGCAGGTCGGGGCCGGTGCGCTTGCTGCCCCACTGGAACGGATGGTCGTAGACGAACTCGCCGGCCATCGAGTAGTGGCCGTAGCGCAGGGTCTCGGCCTGCAGGGCGCGGATCATCTGCGAGTGGCAGTTGTAGCAACCCTCGCGGGTGTAGATGTCGCGGCCGGCGAGCTCGAGCGCCGTGTACGGCTTGAGGCCGGCGACCGGCTCGGTCGTCGAGCGCTGGAAGAAGAGCGGCACGATCTCGACGATGCCGCCGACGGCGACGACGAGCAGGATCAGGACGATCATCAGGAAGTTGTTGGTCTCGATCTTCTCGTGACCTGAGGTCGGGTGCTCGGTGCTCATGGGCCTCTTTCGGTTCAGGTCGCCAGCGCCGCGGGCGAGAGCCCCGGCGCCGGGATGGCCGCGGGCGTGACGCGGCCGGCGCGCGCCGTCATGGCCACGTTCCAGGCCATGAGCAGCATCCCGCCCAGGTAGAGCAGCCCGCCGACGAAGCGGATCACGTAGAACGGGAAGGTCGCCTTGACGCTCTCGACGAAGCTGTAGACGAGTGTGCCGTCGGCGTTGACGTCGCGCCACATCAGGCCCTGCATGACGCCGGCCATCCACATCGCGGCGATGTAGAGGACGATGCCGAGCGTCGCGATCCAGAAGTGCAGCTCGATCGCCCGCACGCTGTACATGCGGGTGCGGCCGAACATCCGGGGCACCATGTAGTAGAGCGTTCCCATCGAGATCAGGCCGACCCAGCCGAGCGCGCCCGAGTGGACGTGGCCGACGGTCCAGTCGGTGTAGTGCGAGAGCGCGTTCACCGTCTTGATCGACATCATCGGTCCCTCGAACGTGCTCATGCCGTAGAACGACAGACTGACGATGAGGAACTTGAGGATCGGGTCGTCGCGCAGCTTGTGCCACGCTCCTGACAGCGTCATCATTCCGTTGATCATTCCGCCCCAGCTCGGCGCGAGCAGGACGAGCGAGAACACCATCCCCACCGACTGCGCCCAGTCGGGCAGCGCGGTGTAGTGCAGGTGGTGCGGGCCCGCCCACATGTAGGTGAAGATCAGCGCCCAGAAGTGGACGATCGAGAGCCGGTACGAATAGACCGGCCGCTCGGCCTGCTTCGGGATGAAGTAATACATCATCCCGAGGAAGCCCGCGGTGAGGAAGAAGCCGACCGCGTTGTGGCCGTACCACCACTGGACCATCGCGTCCTGCACGCCCGCGTAGACCGAGTAGCTCTTCATCCAGCCGACCGGGATCACCGCGCCGTTGACGATGTGCAGCAGCGCGACGGCGATGATGAACGCGCCGAAGAACCAGTTGGCGACGTAGATGTGGCGCACCTTGCGTTTGCCGATGGTGCCGAAGAAGACCACCGCGTAGGCGACCCAGACGACCGCGATCAGGATCGCGATCGGCCACTCGAGCTCGGCGTATTCCTTGCCGCGCGTGTAGCCGAGCGGCAGCGAGATCGCGGCGGCGACGATGACCGCCTGCCAGCCCCAGAACACGAAGCCCGCGAGCTTGGGCAGGAAGAGCGCGACCTGCGAGGTGCGCTGAACGACGTACAGGCTGCTCGCCATCAGGGCGCAGCCGCCGAAGGCGAAGATCACCGCGTTGGTGTGCAGCGGGCGGAGGCGGCCGTAGCTCAGCCACGGGACGCCGAAGTTCAGCTCGGGCCAGGCGAGCTGGGCTGCGATCAGCACGCCGACCGTCATGCCGACCACGCCCCAGAGCACGGCGGCAAGGGTGAACATTCGCACCGCGCCGTCCTCGTAGCTCGAGCTCGCGGCGGTGCGCACGGGCCGCGCGGCTCCGGCTCCGCCCAGGGCTGGCAGGGCAATATCCATCTTCGGCACTCCTCGTCAAGCGTCGCGAGGAGTGTCGAGGACGCGATCACGGCGGGGCTTGATCTCCGTCAAGGCTCGGCTCGTCGCCGAGGATGCGGCCGCCTTCGCGTTGCAGATCGTCGAACTGGCTCGTGTGCAGCGCCCACGCGAACACGCCCATCAGCGCAAACACGAGCACGACCGAGAGCGGCACGAGCAGGAACAGGATGTCCATGGCCGCCTCAATGCGAGAACAGGGTCGGCACGGTCATGTGCGCGAGCAGGTGCTTGGTGACGCCGCCGAGCGCCCACTCGCGCAGGCGCGAATGGCCGTAGCCGCCGCAGACGACGAGGTCGGCGCCGAGGTCGCTGGCGCGCGACAGCAGCTGGTCGCCGACGTCGGCGAGCTCGATCTCGCGATGGGCGTCGAAGGCGACCGCGTGCGAGGCGAGCCACGTCGACGCCAGCGCGAGCGAATCGTCGTCGCGCGCCTCGGGGCGCGGCGGGCCGACCTCGACCAGCGAGACGCGCCGTGCCTCGCGCAGCAGCGGCAGCGCGTCGCGCAGCGCCCGCGCCGCCTCGCGCGTGTCCTTCCAGCCGACCAGGATGCGCTCGCCGAGCGATGAGAAGCTTCCCGCGTAGGGGACGACGAGCACGGGCGGCCCGGCATGGAGAAGCACTTGCTGCGGAAAGTCGAAGGCGACGCCCTGGACCGGCCCGGCGACGTCGGTCTGGCCGACGACGATGAGGTCGCTGCAGCGACCGAGGCGGACGACCGCATCGACCGCCTCGTCGATGACGACCTCGGACTGGAACGAGGCGACGCCGGCACGCCGGCACTCGCGATCGAAGTCTCGAGCGGCCGCTTCCGCGTGGTTGCGCAGGTCGGCGACCGACAGGGCGATGCATTCGATCGCCTCGGTAACGGCGCTGTTCATGGCGACGATCACGTCGGGCAGGCCGGTCGCGGCGATGCCGACGAGACGGCTGCCGTGGCGAATGGCGAGGCGCGCGGCGAGCGCGACCCGCGTCGCGCAGCGCGGCCCCGCCTCGAGATGGACGGCGATGGTCTTGTAGCTCATGGTCGCGATCCTCTGAAGAGCGATCGGGCGCGCGCCCCGCGATCGATGCGAAGCGCGTTCAGGACGACGACGAGCGAGCTCGTCGCCATGCCCAGGCCGGCGGCCCAGGGCGGGAACCAGCCGAGCAGCGCGACCGGCACGCAGACCGCGTTGTAGGCGATCGCCCAGGCGAGGTTCTGGCGCACGACGCGCATCGCCCGCCTGGCGATCGCGCGCGCCGCGGCGACGTCGGCGAGCGTGCCCGAGAGGAGGACGAAGTCGGCGTGCGAGCGCGTCAGCGCCGGACCTTCGCCGATCGCGAAGGAGACGTCGGCGCGCGCCATCACCGGTGCGTCGTTGAGACCGTCGCCGACCATCGCGACGCGACGCCCTTCGGCCTGCAGGGCGGCGACCGCGGCGAGCTTGTCGGCCGGGCTCGCGCCGCCGACGGCGCGCTCGACGCCGAGCTCGCGCGCGACCGCGGCGACGCGCGCCGGCGCGTCGCCCGAGAGCAGCTCGATCGCCAGGCCGGAATCGCGCAGCTGCGCGACGCTCGCGCGTGCATCCGGGCGCAGGACCTCGGCGAAGCGCAGGTGCGCGATCGCGCCGTCGGGTCCGCCGAGCCACGTTTGCGGACCGCTCTCGTCGACTGTCGCGACGCAAGCGGCGCACGACGCTTCCTGCGCGACCCAGGCGCGGGCACCGAGGCGATAGCAGCGGCCGTCGCCGCTGCGGCCCTCGACGCCGAGACCCGCGTGCTCTTCGACTTGGACGAACATGACCGGCAGCGCCCCGGCAGGCACGTGCGCGGCGAGCGCGGCCGCGAGCGGGTGCGTCGACGCCGCGCCGAGCGAGCCGGCGAGCGCGCGCACGGCCGCCTCGTCCATCCCCGCGCGGACGGCAGCGGGCTGCAGCGCGACGGCGACCGCTTCCGGCCCGGGCTCGGTCAGCGTGCCGGTCTTGTCGAAGCAGATCGTGTCGAGCGAGGCGAGCGCCTCGAGCGCCTCGAACCGCTGCACGAGGACGCCGCGTCGCACCAGGGCGCCGGCGGCGGCGAGGAGCGCCGAAGGTGCCGCCAGCGACAGCGCGCACGGGCAGGTGACGATCAGCACCGAGACCGCGACCCAGACGGCGCGCGTCGGATCGATGAACGACCACGCCGCCGCAGCGACGCTGGCGAGGACGAGAACGCCCCAGAGGAACGGGCCGGCGACGCGATCGGCGGCGCGCAACAGCGGCGGCCGGTCGGTCATCGCCGTGCGCATCAGCGCGACGATGCCTTCGTAGCGCGTGTCGGCGCCGACGCGGTCGCAGCGCTGGACGACGGCGCCGCGCAGGTTGAGGCTGCCGGCGATCGCCACCTCGCCGCAACGCTTGGCGACCGGGCGCGACTCGCCGGTGAGCAGCGCTTCGTCGGCCTCGGTCTCGCCCTCGAGCAGCACGCCGTCGGCAGGAAACGCCTCGCCGGCGAGAACGCGGACACGATCGCCGCGCTGCAGGCGATGGATCGCGACCAGGCTCGTCGTGCCGTCGTCGGCGAGGCGGCGAACGACCGCCGGCAGGCGCGCCAGCGCGCCCTCGAGGGACGCAGCGACGCGGTTGCGCATCTTCAGCGCGAGGTAACGGCCGCCGAGCAGGAAGCTGACGAACATCGTCAGCGAATCGAAGTAGGGCTCGGCGCCGAAGACGCCGCCGGGCGCGAAGGTTGCGCCGCTGCTGACGACGAAGGTGAGGGCGATGCCGATCGAGACCGGCAGGTCCATACCGATGCGACCGCTGCGCAGGCCGGTCCATGCGTCGCGGAACATCGGCGCCGCCGAGAAGACGACGACCGGGATGCTGATCAGCCAGGCCGCCCAGAGGAGGAGCATGCGCAGGTCGGCGCTCAGCGTCTCGGGCGCCGCGACGTAGAGCGGCGCCTGGTACATCATCACCTGCATCATCGCGAACACGGCGACGAAGAGACGCCAGAGCGCGGTGCGCTCCTCGGCCTTGCGCAGCGCGCGCGCCGGCGCGGCGGCATCGGGAGCGGCTTGGTATCCGGCGCGCGTGACCGCGCCGAGCACGAGCGACAGGCGCGTCCGCGCCGGATCCCAGACGACGCTCGCGCGCTGCGCCGCGTAGCTCGCGCTCGCCTCGATCACGCCGGGCTCGGCGGCCAGCGCGCGCTCGACCGTGCCGGCGCAGCCGGCGCACCACAGGCCCGCGAGGCGCAGGTGCGAGCGGCCGACGCGTCGGCCGTCGGCCGCCTGTTCCCAGGTCGTGAAGCCGCTGGCGAGGTCGGGGTCGTCGGCGATCGCCGCGGCCCGGCCGTCGTCGTCGGCGATCTTCCGCGCCGGGGGCGCGGCAAGGGCGCCCGTGGTCATGGCTTCACGCTGCGCGCCGCCCGAGATGCGCCAGAGCCGCCAGCCAGCGCTCGTGCCGGCCGCCGCCCTTCGCCTCGACGAAGCCGATCAGCGAACGGCGCACCGGCGCGACGCCGGCGAAGCGCAGGATGTTGCGCTCGAGCGAGCGGATGCTGTGCGCGCCGAAGTACCAGCGATAGAGGAACGCCGGCATTCCCATCGTGACGACGACGCGCGCCGAGCGTCCGGTGAGCAGCTTCGCCCCGGGCCGGCCGTTCTCGCCAACGCCGATCGCGAACCCGGGCCGAGCGACCTGCTCGAGGAAGCCCTTGACGAGCGCCGGCATGTCGCCGAGCCAGAGCGGAAAGATCAGGACGAGGTGCTGCGCCCAGGCGATGTCCTCCTGTGCCTTGGCGAGCACGGGCGGCAACGCGCCGGTGTCGAACTCGCGCTTGCTGCGCAGGAGCGGGAAGTCGAGCCGGGCGATGTCGAGCCAGCGGACATCGTGGGCCGCTGCGGTCGCGGCGCCGCCGTAGCTGTCGGCGAGGGCGTGACAGAAATGGCCACCGGCCGGGTCGGGGTGGCCCTGGATGATGAGAATGCGCGAAGCTGTCATGTGTCGCCGGGTGCGGCGCATGATGGCGCGGTCGGATCGGCGCGCCTTTGATCCCGCTCAACGTCGTCGCCGTCGCCGGCCGCGACACTGGCAACCGAACCTGCGGAGATCCCATGAAGATCCTGATCGCCGTCGACGGCAGCGACTACACCAAGCGCATGCTCGCCTACCTGGCCGCCCACGACGAGTGGTTCGGCCCGAAGCACAGCTACACCATCATCCACGGTGTCCTTGCCGTGCCGCATCGCGCGGCGGCGTTCGTCGGCCAGAAGGTGGTCCAGGAGTACTACGACTCCGACGCCGAGACCGTCTTTCGCCCGATCCGCGCGTTCTTCGCCCAGCAGGGAATCGAGGCGAAGTTCGTCCACACCGTCGGCCACGTCGCCGAATCGATCGCTGAGCTGGCCGAGGAAGGCAAGTTCGACCTCGTCGTCATGGGCTCGCGCGGCAACAGCGACGTCGTCAACCTGGTGCTCGGATCGGTCACCACGAAGGTGCTGGCGAAGTGCTCGGTGCCGGTGCTCCTGATCCGCTGAGATCGCGGCCAGCGTGGCCATCCGCTCACTCCTGCTTCACCTCGACGCCACGCCGGCGAGCATCACCCGCCTGGCGTTCGCGCACGCGCTCGCCGACCGCTTCGGCGCGCGCGTGACGGCGCTGTTCGGCACTCGCCCGAATGCGAGCCGGGTGGCCTACGCGTACTCGGCTGGCGCCGCCCTGCGCGCCGCCGAGGAAGGACCGCCGCACGAGCGCGAGCGCGCGCGCCTGCGCGACCTGCTCGCCGGTCGCGAGCCGGAATGCGCGTGGTGCGAGGTCGCCGGCGACTCGGTCCGCCACGGCTTCATCGCCGAGGCGATCTACGCCGACCTGCTCGTCCTCGGCCCGCCGTCCCGAGCCGACGACGAAGGCACGGCGCCGCAGGGCTTCGTCGAGTCGGTGATCCTCGAGAGCGGCACGCCGGCGATCATCGTGCCCCATCCGCACCGTCAGGAGACGATCGGCGCGCGCGTCGTCGTCGCCTGGAACGGCTCGACCGCGGCGGCGCGCGCGCTCCGCGCGGCGTTGCCGCTGCTGCGCGATTCAGAGAGCGTGCACATCGCCACCTGGGGCGCGCAGGCGCCGGTCGCCCCGTTCAGCCGCCTCGACGTCCGCTCCTGGCTGCGCCGCCACGACGTCGACGCCGAGTTGCACGCCGGCGCCTCCGCCGCGCACGTCGCGAGGGATCTCGCCGCGCTCGCCCGCGACGTGGGCGCCGACCTCGTCGTCATGGGCTGCTACGGCCACAGCCGGATTCGCGAGCAGGTGTTCGGCGGCGTGACGCGCACGTTGCTCGCCGACCCGCCGGCGCCGATCCTCGCGACGCACTGATCCGGCGCGGGATCAAGCGGCTGGGCCGGAATCGCTCAACGACAGGACGAGCCGGAACGCATCGGCGTCGGAGCCGGCGCGATCGACGACGAAGCCGTTCGACACGGCGAGGTCGCGCATGGCCAGGTTCTCGTGCAGCACGAAGCCGACCACCCGGCCGGTGCCGCGGCCGCGCAGGTAGCGGATCATCTTGTCGAGCAGCAGGTGGCCGAGGCCGCGTCCCTTGAGATCGGAGCGCACGACGATGGCGAACTCGGCCTCGATGTTGTCGGGATCGGTGGACGCTCGCACGACGCCGAGCGTCTGCTCGTCGCCGCCCGCGTCGCGGCGCACGGCGATGAACGCCATCTCGCGGGAATAGTCGATCTGGGTCAGGCGCGCGAGCTCGCTGCGCGGCAGCTCGCGCCGCGAGTAGAAGAAGCGCAGGCGAAGATCGCCGGGCGTGAGCTGCTCGACGAAGGCGCGGTGCTGCGGCTCGTCTTCGGGCCGGATCGGTCGCAGGACGATGGTCTCCCCGTGCCAGTCGAGCGACTCGACGAGCTCGGCGGGGTAGGGCGCGATGGCGAAGCGATCGGCGCCGGCCGGCCGGCGCGGGTCGAGCCGCACGCGCGCGTCAAGCGCGACGGTGCCGTCGTGGTCGGCGAGCAGCGGATTAATGTCGAGCTCGGCGAGCTCGGGCAGGTCGGCGAGCATCTGCGAGAGAGCGATGAGGACATCGCAGACGGCGTCGAGGCGTGCCGCCGGATGATCGCGAAAGCCGGCGAGCAGTCGCGCGATGCGGGTGCGCTCGACCAGCTCGCGCGCGAGCACGCGGTTGAGCGGCGGCAGGGCGATCGCGCGATCGGCGATGACCTCGACCGCCGTGCCGCCGGCGCCGAACAGCAGCACCGGCCCGAACAGCGCGTCGACGCTGGCGCCGACGATGAGCTCCTGGGCGAGCGGCCGGCGCACCATCTGCTGTACCGTGAAGCCGGTCAGGCGGGCCTGCGGACGCGCGGCGCGGACGCGCTCCAGCATCTCTCCGGCGGCGCGGCGCAGCGAGGGCTCGTCGCGCAGGTCGAGGGCGACGCCGCCGACGTCCGACTTGTGGCTGATGTCGGGCGAGAGGATCTTCAGGACGACCGGGTAACCGATCTGCGCCGCCGCTCGCGCCGCGGCGTCGCCGGAGCCTTCGACCTCGACCGTCGCCGCGACCGCGACCCCGTAGGCGCGCAGCAGCGCCTTCGCCTCGAGCTCGTCGAGCATGTCGCGGCCGTCGGCGAGCGCGCGCTCGACGATGGCGCGGGCGGCCGCGAGCTGGGGCGGCCCGTTCTCGCTCGCCGTCGGCGCCTCGAGCAGGAGCGCCTGGTTGCGCCGGTAGGTGGCGAGCATCGCGAAGGCGCGCACCGCTTCCTCGGGAGTCGCATAGTCCGCCGCGCCGGCCTCGACGAAGACGCTGCGCGCTTCGGCGACGGCGCGATCGCCGAGCCAGCACGCCATCACCCGGCCGGGAGCGTCGCGCACGAGCGGCGCGCAGGCGCGTGCGATCTCGTCGCTGCGAACGATCGCCGTCGGCGCGTGCAGGAAGAGAACCGCGCCGGCGTCGCGATCGGTCAGCACCGCCTGCAGCGTCTCGCTGTAGCGGCCGACGGGCGCGTCGCCGATGATGTCGATCGGGTTGGCGTGTGACCACGTCGGCGGCAACTTGGCATCGAGCGCCGTGCGCGTGGCGGCGCCGAGCCCGGCGAGCGCCACGCCCGCGAGCGCCGCCGCATCGGCGGCCATGACGCCGGCGCCGCCGCCGTTGGTCATGATCGTGAGCGTCTCGTCGCGGTTGCCGGCGAAGCGAGCCAGCGTCTCGGCCGCCATGAACAGGTCCTGCAGCGTGTCGACGCGCAGCATCCCGGCGCGCCGGATGGCGGCGTCGAAGACGATGTCGGAGCCGGCGAGCGCGCCGGTGTGCGACGCCGCCGCCTTGACGCCGCTGCCGGCGCGACCGGCCTTGACGACGATCACCGGCTTGTTGCGCGCCGCCGCGCGCGCCGCCGACATGAACTTGCGCGGCGCCTCGATCGATTCGATGTAGAGCAGGATCGATCGCGTCTGCGCGTCGCTGGCGAGATGGTCGAGCAGGTCGCCGAAGTCGACGTCGGCGCGCTCGCCGAGCGAGACCACGGTCGAGAAGCCGATCCTTCGCGCCTGCGCCCAGTCGAGCACCGCCGTGACCAGCGCGCCCGATTGCGAGACGAAAGCCATGTCGCCGGCGCGCGCATCGGTGTGGGCGAAGGTCGCGTTCAGGCCGAGGCGGGGCGTCAGCAGGCCGATGCAGTTGGGGCCGAGGATGCGCAGGACGTGAGGGCGCGCCGCGTCGAGCATCGCCTGCTTGGCGCAGGGATCGAGGCCCGCGCTCATCACGATCGCGGCACGCGTGCCGAGTCGGCCGAAGGCATCGATCAGCGCCGGCACCGTCGCCGGCGGTGTGCAGATGACGGCGAGATCGGGCGCTTCGGGAAGGTCCTCGGGCCGGCCGTGGCAGGGCACTCCGTCGAGCGTGGCGTGCTTCGGGTTGACGGCGAAGATCGGCCCGGCGAAGACGCTCGCGCGCAGGTTCCGCCACACCGTGGCGCCGACGCTGCCGGGCCGGGCCGAGGCGCCGACGAGGGCGACGGAGCGCGGCTCGAGGAGCCGGTCGAGGTGCCGGACGCTCATCGGCGATTCGACGGCGTCTTGTTCCCCGGAGCGTCGCGAACCTGCCCGCGGTGGTGGCGCAACTGCGCCATGACGATGTTCAGGCAGGTTGCGGCGCCGGACGTCGCGCTGCGGTCGATCGTCACCAGGATGGGGTCGTGCACGGGCAGTCCTTGCGGCGAGGAATGCCAGTGTCCCCGGGCGCGCGACGGACGCGGTTGATGGCCGTCAACTCGCATCCCCGAGCCATTGCCGTGGCGGACCGCGTCCAGCACCCGGGCACGGGCGCGGTTGACGCTGCGCGTGCTCGTCGAAGCTGTGGCAAGCTGGCGAGATGCGTACCACACGCTGGATGTTGCTGACCCTGCTCGCTTGCCTCTGCGCAGGCGCAGGTCTGGTCGCCGGCTGTGCTGTCACGCCCGGCCCCGCGACCGGCTCGTCCGGCATTCGCTGCAACGACACGGGCAGCACCGCAGAGCGTCACGCCTGCCGGTGATGACTTCGCGCCGCGACTCGCGGCGGCGCGAACTTCACGTCACTTGAACGACCCTTCGCCAGACTTGATCTGGCCGGACTTGTTCGCGGCGGCGGTCTCGGCCTTGCGTTCGGCTCGGGTCTTGGTCGACTTGGTCGTCGGCTGGGTCATCGTCTTGGCCGCTCCTGCATCGCCTGCGCCGGCCATCTTGCCCGCCTTGGCATCGGCCTGCGCCTGCGCCTTGCGCTCCGCCTTTGTCATCGACGAGCCGGTGGGGGTCGCCATGCCGGGGCCGCCCTGTCCCGCGGGGGTGAGCGTGCCAGCCTTGTTGGCGGCGGCCGTGTCTGCCTTGCGCTGTTCGCGCGTGACGGGCGGCGGCGTTTCGGGGGCCGCCGCGGGTGCAGACGTCTGGGCAGTCGCGGATTGCGAGGCGGTCACGATCGCGGCGACGGTGACGGCCGAAAGGAAGCTTTTCGAGACCATGGAGGCTCCGGTCGAGGTGTGGTTTCTGGAGAAGCGCAAGTCTGTCCCGCCGCGAGCTGTCAGGCTACTGCACCAAAGTCCAGTGACTTCGCCGCGAGCGCCTCGCTATGGTGGCTTCCTCGAGGTCCATCCTGGCGAGGACGGCATGGCGCAATCGAAACGATCCTGGCGGGGTTCGCCCCTGGCTTGTCTCGCTGCCCTGGGCGTGGCGTTCGCGACGCAAGCGGGCGCCAGCGCGCCGTACGGGGCTGCGACCGTCGGCGCCCGCGACGCCGCCCGGGTCTCGCTGATGGTCGAGCCGGGAGCCTGCAAGCCCGGCTTCCTGGAGGAGCTCCTCAACAACTGGCTCGTCTCGACGAGGAACTCCGAGTTCGAGTCCGACTACGCCGCGATGGCGTTCGACCAGCTCGTCGACTTCGTCTACCTGCTGCGCAACATCGCCCAGGACTTCTGCGTTTAGCGCTCGCCCGCGCGCGCTACTTGCCGTTGCGAACCCGCTGGACCAACTGATCGACGACCGCCAGCGCGCGCTCCGACGAGCCGGCCTGGCTCGGCGACGTCATCCATCGGCCTTGCACGACGAGCGCCGGAACGCTCTCGATCTTGTAGTCGGCCATCAGCTTCTTGGCGCGGGCGACCGAGGTATTGACCGAGAACGACTTGAACGCCGCCAGGAACTTGTCCGCGTCGCCGCCGTTGGCGCCGACGAAGGCGGCGATGTCCTCGCCCTTCTCGAGGCGCTTGCGGTCGATGTGGATGGCGCGAAAGATCTTCAACTGCATCGCCTGAACGGCGCCGGTCGTCTCGAGAGCGTAGTAGGCGCGCATGAAGTTGTCGGCGTTCATGAGGAAGGCCACCGGGACACGGCGCAAGGCGACCTCGGCCGGCAGCTGCTTCTCCCAGGCCTCGATCGTCGGCTCGAACGAGCTGCAATGCGGGCAGGCGTACGAGAAAAATTCGAGCACCTCGACCTTGCCGGCGGGAACGCCCGGCGGCTGGGGCGGTTCGATGCGGGTGAAGTCCTTGCCTTCGACCGGGGTGGCCTGTGCGAAGGCAGGCCGGCCGGCGACGAGCGCGGATGCGGCGGCGGCAGACAGGAGAGTGGCGGAGAAGCGGCGACGATTCATGTTCGTGTTCATGGTGATGGCAACGGTTGAAGGCGGATTTGCGCCGACACGGCTAGTTCCGCGTCTGCGCCGAACGGGCGGCGGGCGGCGATGGGCGGCAGCGCGGTCAACGCGGCTGCACCTTGACGCGGATCGCGGCGACCGGCTGGCCGACCTCGCGCAGCCTCTGCTCGAGGTGCGGCACGAGTTGGCGCAGCTTGGCGGCGATGGCCGCATTGGCGCACAGCAGCGACCAGCCCTCGTCGTCGACCGGCCCGGCGCTCAGCCCGCCGGCGAGCCCGGCCGGGACGAGCGGGGCCACGGCGGCGAACAGGGCGTTCGACAGGCGCAGCCGCTCCGAGAGCCGGCCGAGCGGGGCGCTGGCGCGCAGCGCGTCGGCGATGGGCATCGCGACGGCGGGCGGAACGGGCTTGGGCGGCACCGGCAAAGTCTAGCCGCCGGGCCCGGCTGCTAAAATTTGCGGTTCTTTCGCGCCGAGCGGCCGGTGCCTTCGCCTTGCATTCAGGCCGGCCGGCCGCAGTTCCGAACAGGCCCCCGCGGCCTTCGCCGGCGCTGCCGCATCCCCGGCGGCCCGAACCGCCCCTTCCATTCTCCTTCGCCACGATGTTGCCCAAGCTTCTCACTTCGATCTTCGGCAGCCGCAACGACCGGCTGCTCAAGCAATACCGGCATGTCGTGCAGAAGGTCAACGCCCTCGAGGCCTCGTTCGAGCAGCTGAGCGACACCGAGCTGCGCGCCAAGACCGAAGAGTTCCGCCAGCGCGTCGGCGCCGGCGAGACGCTCGACGCGCTCCTGCCCGAGGCGTTCGCCGCCGTCCGCGAGGCGTGCAAGCGGACGCTGAAGATGCGCCACTTCGACGTCCAGCTGATCGGCGGCATGGTGCTGCACGCCGGCAAGATCGCCGAGATGCGCACCGGCGAGGGCAAGACGCTGATGGCGACGCTGCCCGTCTACCTCAATTCGCTCGCCGGCAAGGGCGTCCACGTCGTCACCGTCAACGACTACCTGGCGCGGCGCGATGCCGAATGGATGGGGCGGCTCTACGGCTTCCTCGGCCTCGCGGTCGGCGTGAACCTGCCCAACATGTCGAGGGAAGACAAGCAGGCCGCCTACGCCGCCGACGTCACCTACGGCACCAACAACGAGTTCGGCTTCGACTACCTGCGCGACAACATGGTGCAGGACGTCGCCGACCGCGTCGCGCGCGGCCTTTCGTACGCGATCGTCGACGAGGTCGACTCGATCCTGATCGACGAGGCGCGAACGCCGCTGATCATCAGCGGCCAGGCCGAAGACCACACCGAGATGTACGTGCGCATCAACGCTGTCGTCCCCAAGCTCAAGAAGCAGATCGGCGAGCTCGACCTGCGCACCGGCGAAGGCGTGATCGACCCCGGCGACTTCACCGTCGACGAGAAGACGCACCAGGTCTTCCTCACCGAAGACGGCCACGAGCACGCCGAGCAGCTGCTGCGCGACGCCGGCCTGCTGGTCGAGGGCGCGAGCCTCTACGACCCGGCCAACATCACGCTGATGCACCATGTGTACGCGGCCTTGCGCGCGAAGCACCTCTACAACCGCGACCAGCACTACGTCGTCCAGCCGGGCGAAGACGGCAGGCCCGAAGTGGTGATCGTCGACGAGTTCACCGGCCGCCTGATGACCGGCCGGCGCTGGAGCGACGGCCTGCACCAGGCGGTGGAAGCCAAGGAAGGCGTGCCGATCCAGAGCGAGAACCAGACGCTCGCCTCGATCACGTTCCAGAACTACTTCCGCATGTACGGAAAGCTCTCGGGCATGACCGGAACGGCCGACACCGAGGCCTACGAGTTCCAGGAGATCTACGGCCTCGAGACCGTCGTCATCCCGCCCAACCTGCCGACGATCAGGAAGGACGAGCTCGACCTCGTCTACAAGACGGCGCGCGAGAAGTTCGAGGCAGTGATCGAGGACATCCGCGACTGCCACACGCGCGGCCAGCCGGTGCTCGTCGGCACGACGTCGATCGAGAACTCGGAGCTGCTGTCGGGGCTGCTGCAGAAGGCCAAGCTCCCGCACGCGGTGCTCAACGCCAAGCAGCACGCCAAGGAGGCCGAGATCGTCGCCCAGGCCGGGCGCCCGGGCGTGATCACGATCGCCACCAACATGGCCGGGCGGGGGACCGACATCGTCCTCGGCGGCAACGTCGAGAACCAGGTCAAGATCATCGACGCCGACCTCGCCATCCCGGCCGAGGAGAAGACGGCGCGGGCGAAGAAGCTCGCCGACGAGTGGCAGGGCCTGCACGACGCCGTCAAGGCGCAGGGTGGCCTGCGCATCATCGCCACCGAGCGGCACGAGTCCCGCCGCATCGACAACCAGCTGCGCGGCCGCTCGGGCCGTCAGGGCGACCCGGGCTCGTCGCGCTTCTACCTCTCGCTCGACGACTCGCTGATGCGCATCTTCGCCGGCGACCGCGTGCGCGCGATCATGGAGCGCCTCAAGATGCCCGACGGCGAGGCGATCGAGGCCGGCATCGTCACCCGCTCGATCGAGGGCGCGCAGAGGAAGGTCGAGGCACGCAACTTCGACATCAGAAAGCAGCTGCTCGAGTACGACGACGTCGCCAACGACCAACGCAAGGTGATCTACCAGCAGCGCAACGACATCCTCGAGGCGCCGAGCCTGCAGGCGCAAATCGCCAGCCTGCGTCGGAGCACGATGGAAGACGTGGTGCGCACGTTCGTGCCGGCCGAGAGCGTCGAGGAGCAGTGGGACCTGAAGTCGCTCGAGAAGGTCCTGGGCGAGGAGTGGAAGGTCGACGTCTTCCTGACCGCGCTGGTCGAGAAGAGCGACTCGGTGACCGACGAAGACATCGTCGAGCACGTCCAGAAGGCTGCCGACGAGCTGTTCGACAGCAAGGTGGCGCGCGTCGGCGTCGAGCAGTTCACGCCCTTCATGCGGATGATCCTGCTCCAGTCGATCGACCAGCACTGGCGCGAGCACCTGGCCGCGCTCGACTACCTGCGCCAGGGCATTCACCTGCGCGGCTACGCGCAGAAGAACCCGAAGCAGGAGTACAAGCGCGAGGCGTTCGAGCTGTTCTCGCAGATGCTCGACGTCGTCAAGATGGACGTGACGCGAATCCTGATGAGCGTTCGCATCCAGTCGGAAGAGGAAGTGCGCGAGGCCGCGCTGGCGATCGAGGAGCGCGCCGAGCACATCGGCAACGTGACCTACACGCACCCGAACGACGACGGCAGCGTCTCGGAAGAGCGCGGCAGCGAATCGGCGGCGGCGCAGGCGGCGATGGGGGCGGTGGCGGCGGCGATGGCGTCGTCACGCTCGGCGACCGCGCCCGGCGGGGTGCCGAAGGTAGGGCGCAACGACCCTTGTCCTTGCGGGAGCGGGAAGAAGTACAAGCAGTGCCACGGCAGGTTGGCCTAGCACGCGGGCGCTAGCGCTCGTCGCGACTATTCGAGGCCGATCACGGTTGGCAGAGGGACGACCCTCCCATTGCCCGTGCGCTCGGGGTCCGAAGGCGGGGGCGGCTTAGGAAGAGTCTTGGCCGCCAAGAGCCGGCCCAGTTGGGGAGCGGCCGTGCTCGTTCCCACCAGTCGAAACTTCGTTCCCGTTCGGACTCCCGCGCCGCGGACGCCCGGTCGCGCCTCGGAGCGATCGGTCACCAAGGCATAGTCGGGCCCTGTGCGAGGACCTCGGGTTGGGCCAGAGGACGAGTACGGCGCCGGCTCCTTCGTCTTCCACACGTAACCGGCGGCTACCTTCGACCCCTTCCCGGTCGCGATTCCGTTCAAGGTGCCGGCACGGCGGATCGCCGAACCCGTCGCTTCGTTGTATCGGTCGGAGGCGGCGACGAAGCGTTGCTTCTCGACGCCCGCGTCGGTCAGATAACTCGCCTTTGCACGGCGCTGCGCACCCATGTTGTGGTCGGACCGGGCGACGTAGATGTCGACGGGCTTGGGAGCTCCGCCGGCGGTCCCGGGAATCACGAACTGCCAGCGGCCGTCACGTCCCTTGACGCCGCTCTTGGCGGCCGTCGCGTTCACCGTCACCAGGGCCCGGGTGGAACTTCCGACCTGCCCGAGCACAGCTTGCCAACTTCCGTCCGGTGATGGATTCGGACCGACAACGAGGTTGACAGGTGCCTGGCCCGGTGCAATGACCTGCAGGCGAGCATTGCCAGGCAGGACCGATTTCGGCCACCAGAACTCGACGAAGGTCTGAATCTCTCCGTCCGGTGGGAGGATCCAGTCGACGCTGCCGCCGACCCGATAACTCACTTGGGCGTGCGCCCTCGCACTGAACGAATTCCCCGCAGGCAAAGTCACGATCAATTCGCGGCCGATGGACTTCTCGACCTGAATCAGCCAGTCGATATACGCTTCCAACACGTACGTCCCATCGTGAGGACCGGTCTGCGGCCCCCAGCTGATGTTGGCGACGATCCGTTTGGTGTTGGCGCCGGCGTTGACAACGACATAGAGCAGGCCGTCCCAAGCGAAGCCCTTGAGCCAAACGCCGGTCGGGTCATCGATGCCTTCCTTGGGGAACTGGACGAAGACAATGTCCGAGGAGCTCGCAGCGGGATCTTCGCCCGTGAGCAAGTCCATGACGTGAGTGCCGTGCGCAGCCGATCGGCGCAGGCCTGGCAGACCGGCGTCGCGGTAGGCCTCGTCCTGTGTTCCGCCGGCCGGGAACATGAGGTCGAGGTCGCCTTTGGACCATTGGCCTCCGTACCCGAACGGCAGCACGGGCGCGCCGAGCGCATCGGGGTCTTGGTTCCAGAGCCAGATCACTCTCGTTCCGCCCGGATCCCTGAAGCTCGCATTCGCGAATGCGCAACCGTCGTCCAGCACCGCCATCAGCACTTTTGTCGTGGAGAGCGCGGGAGAGACATTCTGGGAAGTGGCTAGACGGCTCGGCGCGACGGGCGCGGCCAGCTCGATGGAGATGGCCAGATCCTTGACCGCATCGAGAAACGACCCCAACGACTTGACTGGCACCGTGATCGACCAGAAGGGAGGAATTTGCTCGGGCTTTCCTCGCGGCACCAGGTAGATCCCGGGGAGGCTTGCGTCGTCAGGAACGAACCTGCGCGCTTCCTGGGCGGCCTCGGATGACTTCCACTGGATCAGCAGTCCCACCAAGCCGGGCAGCTTGAACAGGCTGCCGAACCCGTAAACGAGCCCCCAGCGCAGATAAAGGTCGATGGGATCGCCGGGAAGGCCTGGGTCTTTCTTCGCTGCCATGGGTTCCTCCGCTCAGACCCACTCGTTCTGCGCCAGGGTCGTGAGCTCTCCCAGGTACGCCGAGGCGGTAATCGCGCCGAGCGCGACGGGGGCCAATGCGCCATTGGGGACTTCAGGACCATCGCCCAGGAAGTTGTTCAAGATGTCGTTGCCGAGAAGATTAGGCGCGAACGTGCGTTGATTGCACGGGATGCCGGCAATGCCGCATCGGGCGAGGAAGTACTCCCCGAGCGAAGTTCCAAGGATCTGGCCAGCCGGCGCGTCGATCGGGAAGTGAACACCGGCCACCACCCGGTTCACGCTGAAGCGCCGAGCTTGCAAACGGAGCTGGGTGAACGCCGGATGCGTCCCCCCGAACTGGGCCGGATGGATGCCCAGCAACCCGCTCAGCGCGACGATGGTGGCGAACGCCTGAGCAGCATGACCCATGGGGTAGGTGCCATGGCCCGGCGTGGTGATGATCGGCTGCACCTGCGGCGAGAACTCGACGGGGCGAAAGCACGCGAAGGCGTGCTTGAACATCAGCTCCACTTCGATGGTGAACTGCACGGCCACCATGAGCCATTCCATCGTGTATTTCTTCCGCGCGACGTTCAGCCCGGTCGCCGCGGCGATGAAAGCGAACTGGTTGTCGATCTGGGTCAGGATCTCCGCCGCGCGTTCGTCGCGCAGCTCGGCCCAGCTCTGCACGAAACCCAACTGAGCAATGAAGAAGGGCTGGCCCGGCCGGGTCAGCTTGACAAGAGTCTGCGTTCCCGCGGCGGTCACGCACTGGACCTCGTAGACGTTGTTTACGGTCAACGGCGTCGGGACGTACGTCAAGCCGTTGGTGAGCTCGGTGACGGCCAGGGTCGATCGCACCCAGGGATCCCATCGGCGCAACACCCCAGCTGCCGCCGCCGGCGGGGCCACGCCTCCGGGCAGCAGGTGTAGATGGGTGTCCCGCTCCATCGTCCCGTCGCGACTCGTCCACAGGGCGCTCGCCATCAGCGGATTGGCCCAGCCATCGGCCAGCGATCCGGAGCCGCCCGAACCTCCCGAGCCGCCCGATCCTCCAGAGCCTCCCGATCCCCCCGACCCGCCGAGACTCGAGCCCCCGAGCGTCGACCCTCCCAGCGTCGAGCCTCCCAACGACGAACCACCCATGGCGTCCTCCTGTTAGTGACCGGTAGCCGAGGAATCGTAGGCGCTATCGCTCGCCAGCCATAGCGGGCCGCTCCTCACTGGTCGAGGCAGCGGCTCGTGTGCGCTCAGGTCACGGGATGCCAGCCTCGCGCATCGCCCGCGCGATCCGCTGGCCGAAGGGGTAAAGCACCGCAACTGAGTTCGCTTCATACGTCGATACCTTGTATCCCGGCCGTAGCCTGAGCAAGGCCTGGGCGACAGCGGAAGCTTGCTCTGTTTGCCCGGTGGCCGCATACGCCGCAATGAGGATGCGCAAGGTCGACAGATGTTGGCGGTTTCGGCGTCGCGACGCTTCGCACCAGCGGATCGCCTCGGCGAAGTTGCCGGCGCCGAACTCGCACGACCCCATGAGCGACTCATAGTAGTAGCGCAACGGGTCCATCGGCGACAGCGACAGCGCGCGGTGCCCTGCCTCGAGCGCCTCGTCCGAGTTGCCTTCGAAAGCTTTGGCGACCGCGTAGAAGAGCCAGCCGAAGCCCTCGCTCGGGTTGACGGCGCAGGCCTGGCGAAGCCGCGACTCACCGGTGGCCAGGTCCTTCTTCAGATGGCAGTAGACAAAGCCCTCGATCGCGAGCGAGAGCGCGCTGGCGGGTTCGAGATCGAGCGCGCGCTGAGTATGGCCGAGGGCCACGGATGCCGCCTTCGCCAGGTCGTCCGCCGCACCCTGGATCGTGCGGAGCACGTACCACTTGCCGAGCCACGCATGCGGCGCCGCGACGCGCGGATGACGCTCGGCGAGCGATTCGAGCAGCCGGCGGCTGAGCTCGAAGTCGTCGGCGCTCGCCCGATGCATCATCGAGATGCCGCCCAGGAAGAGCTCGTAGCTGTTCAACGCCGGCAGCGGGCGTGTGGTGGCGCGGGAGGCAGTCGTCTCGAGGAGCTTGCGGTGGATGGCATCGGCGAGCTCGTGCGCCAACTCGCTCTTGGGCGCTAGGAGATCGCGCCACTTGCCGCGCGTGCGATTCGACCAGAGGATGTGGCCCCCCGTGGCGTCGGCCAGCTCGGCTGCCACCGTGACGTTCGCTCCCGACACGGCATAGGTGCCCGATACGACGTAGCGCACGTCGAGCCGATTGGCGATTTCCGCCAGCGATGTCGAGCGCGCCTTGAACGTGCCACTCGACAGGCGGGAAACGACGCGCAGCCCGGGCGACATCGAGAGCGTGTCGATGACGCCGTCGGCCAGCAGATCGCCGATGCCCTGGTACTCGTTGTCGGCGAGCAGGTTCGTGAAAGGGATGACGGCGATCGACGCCTGCAAGGCGGAGGCGTAGCTGCGGGTCGTCGGAACGCTGCTCTCGTGCAGTGCCGGACCTAGCCGGTAAGCACGAACCGGCCTGTCGACGTGCTTCAGGTGGCAATCGCCGAGATCCTCGATGTCGGCATCGAGGGTGTCGCTGAGAAGGTCGCGGAGCTGGGCAGTCGCCACGGTCTCGCCACCTTCCGCGAGCGTGCAGACGCGGGCTGCCAAGTTGACGCCGATGCCATAAATATCGGTCACTCCGTCGAAAATCTTCGCGGCGTGCAGCCCAGCTCGAAGCGCGAGCCGATCTCCATTGGCCAGCGGGGCGCATCGAGCTGCCATCCAGCCGTGCATCTCGGCCGCAGCGGCGACCGCTTCCGCCGCGGTCTTGAATTCGATCATCAGACCGTCGCCCAGGTTCTTGACGAGGCGCCCGCCGAACGCGGGCAACGTAGCTTCCTGGACGTGGTTCGAGAACGTTTGCCAGCGCTGGATCACGCCGGCTTCGTCTTCCTGCATGAGGCGAACCGACTCGACGAGGTCGACGACGAGGATGATGGCGTAGCGACTGGGCAGGCCGACGCCGATGTCCGTCACAGAATCATTCGCGCTTGGCGACACAACTTCCTCCTAGCGATTCGCTCTTTGGCGTGCCACGCATCGTTCGTGCCAAATCCCTTCGTAGCGCCTACGAGGTGGTCCAGAACGGATCGCCGATGGCCAAATTCCGCTGGACGAGACACCCGGTCGCGCTCCGCATCCGACGTTACAGCATCGTGCACTTGGACCGAATCCCGCGGTGGCTCCCAGTCGCTGCAGGCGCTATCCAAGCGACGCCATTGCCACTCGAATCAAGCCGCACCGTTTCGCCCGACCGCAAAGAGCAATCACGGTTCCGGCAAGCCCGTGGACACGTGCAGGTCGCGGCTGTTGAAGCGCAATGGCGAACCCGCCCAGGTCTTTCAGGGGGAAACCGACGATTTGGCTTCGCCCAGGGCCAGCCCGAGGAGCGCTGGCACGACAGGGATTGGCCGACGAGTACTCGCCGAAGCTCGGATCAGGGTCGCAGCGCCTGACGGTTGCAGCGGGGGAGCATCATGCCAGGACAGTTCGCTCCTGCGCGAGAAGCAACCGGACGCGCTCGAGAGCGATCTTCAGCTCGTAGGTCTCACCTTCGCCTGATTCCGCGGCCAGCTTCGTTGCTGCGACGAACTCGACGCTTGCGGCGTCACGGGCCTTGGCAAGGGCATACCCCTCCGCACTCTGACAGAGCAGCATCGCGAGGTCCGTCTCGTTGCCGATCGTCTTCAAGTGCCCCTTCGCTTGTTCGATGAGCTGTCGCCCGTCGTTGAAGCGGCCGAGCCTGCAGTGCAGCAAACCAAGGTAGCCGAGGATCAGCCCTTGCGTTCTGCGGTCGCCCAGGTTGTGCGCGACCGCGAGCGCTGACTCTAGGTGCGCCTGGCCGCCCGCGGCGTTGCTAGACGCTTCCTCAGTGATCCCTAGATTGCAGAGGACGATGGCTTCGAGCCGGGCGTGCCCCATCTCCCGCGCGAGTTGCAGAGCACGTTCCAGATGAGGGCGAGCGGAATCCGAGTCGCCCTGAAGATGTCGCATCAGCCCCAAGTTGCACAGTGCGTTTCCTTCGAACTTCCTGTTTCCGAGCTGGCGAGCAATCTCGAGCCCGGCTTCGCACGACGCACATGCTTCGGCGACTCGGCCCTGTGCATAAAGGACATTGCCCAGATTCCCCAGCAGCCCGCCCTCCCAACGTTTGCTCTCGATGCGACGCGCGAGCGCCAGAGCCGTTTCATAGTCCTGCCGGGCTGCGTCGGTCCGCCCCAGCGCCTCGTTCAGCGAGCCGAGGCCGTTCAGAACCCGGCATTCCAGCGCCGGGCTCTTCGTCGCGCGTGCCAACGTCAACGCGGCCGACAGGTAGTCGCGTGCAGCATCCGTCCGCCCTGCGTTTGCATTCAGGGTTCCGAGACTGCTCAAAGCCGCTGCTTCCGAAACCGGGTCGCTCCTTGCGCGGGCCGCAGCGAGCGCCGACTCGAAACAGGCATCCGATTCCTGAATCCGTCCCAAAGCGTTCAGCGCGGCGCCTCTGACCTGGAAGGGACGCGCGACGTCCGGCAGGTCTGGGATCGCGAGCACCAATGCCGACAGGTCGAGTCCAAGCTCGAAAGGTCCCCGGAGCTCCAGAGCGGACCATGCAAGAGCCAGCGTCTGTGTGGCAACCACATGGTCCCTTCGGCCTGCCGCTCGACGACAAGCCGCTGAGAGGTTGTCCAGTTCCAGGCATCGACATCCGGTCACGCTCTCTTCGCTCAAGCCGGCGAAAAAATTCCCGTGCCGCTTCTCGGCATCGGCCGCTGCCTCGGGGCCGCTGCCCTGAAATCGACCTGCCGATTGAAGATGCTGTGCGGCATATTCCTGAACCGTTTGCAGCAGGTCCAACCGGTCGTTGCCGACTTGGCGAACAAAGGACTTGTCGAGCAGAGACTGCAGCAGGTCCAGAGGATTCAACCGGGATTCGTTTCCGTCGAATCGGAAAACGGCTTCGAATGCTTCAAGGGTGAATCCCCCTTCGAAGACTGAAAGCTGGGCGAGCGCCGATTTCTCGGGGAGCGACAGCAGGTCCCACGACCAGTCGAGCGTGGTTCGCAACGTCATCTGACGATCGACTCGTCCGCCCCGTGCTGCCAGCAACGTGAACCGCTCCTTCATGCGGTCGAGCAGCATCTTCGGCGACATCAGTCGCGACCTTGCCGCGGCCAGCTCGATCGCTAGCGGCAATCCGTCCAGCAATCTCACCAGAGCGGCAATCGCCTTCGAATCGGTTGGACTCGGGGCGAAATGATTGAAAGCGGCCGTTGCGCGACGAGTGAAGAGTTCGCTGGCTTCGCCTACTTCCAGGGGGGCCAGTACCTGAGCTTGTTCTCCCACGATCCCGAGCACCTCACGGCTGGTGGCCACGAATTTCACTTCCGGCGCATGCTCGAGCCAGACTCCCAATGTCGCTTCCGCTTCGCGAGCGACCTGCTCGAAGTTGTCGAGCACGAGAAGGCATTCCCCACGAGCTGCCAGCGCCGTCGAGATCTGCCTGCCGGGATCGCCCTTGCCCAACTGGATGTCCAACGCATGCGATGCGGCAGCGAAGATTCCATCCAGGTTGCGAGCTGTCGAGAGATCGCAGAAATACGCTCCCCCGGGGTAGTTCCCCAGCCACTTTCTTGCGTATCGGATTGCGAGCCTGGTTTTGCCTACCCCGCCGATACCGAGCAGGGTCACCAGCCGGGCCGGGCCGTCGAGAAGCTTCTCGAGCGTGCTCAACGCATCGCTCCGGCCTACGAACGTGTCGCGCTCCGCGGGAAGATTGTTCGGGATCTTTCGTGCCGGAGCCCACTCGCCGAAGGTGCGGACGACCCGGTATGCCTTCGCAGAGTCGGGGGGCGGCTCGAAGGGACTTCTGTCGTCACCGACTTCGAACAACTCGATGGGCTCACTGAGGCCCTTCAAGCGCCAGTGGCCGTGACTCGCGATTCGCAGGGGGGTCGCCCCAAGCGCCAGGACGGCAGCGCCAGTGAGAAGCGTTTGGCCCCCCTTCGCGGTCGCCATGACGCGCGCGACGAGTGGCAGTGCGACACCATCGATCTCGAACGGGGGCGCACCCCTCATTCTGTCCAGCTCGGAGTTCTGACGAAGCGAAACAGGACCAACGTGCACGCCGACCCTCGCGTTGAGAGGCGTGTCGAGCGACCGAAGTGCGTCGTGGTATGCCAGCGCGAATGCCAGCGCGTCTGCGGCGCTCTGGAAGAGAACAAGAAAGCCGTCGCTGCGTGCAACTTCCTGTCCGTGCCAGACCTCGATCAGATGCCGAGTGGCGGTGTCATGGGCCTTCCACAAGGGCCCCATGACCGCGTCGCCCAACGCTTCATTGAGCTGGGTGCTGTCGACCACGTCGGTCACGAGGATGGTCTGCGCGGCGCTCATGGCGTGATCGATCCTGTCGGCTGCCCTTCGCTGCGTCGACAGAACCGCGCGGGGTGAACGGTCGACGTTGCCTCGATTCGGCGTAGTCCTACTCGTTCACGATGAACGGGTCCTCCCCCGTGCAGATCGTTCCCAAAAGCGAGGTGGCCTTGAGCTGGATCCGGTACTTGGAGCGAACGGCCTCGCCGTTGGGCCTGACCACCACCATCCATCGCTGCCCGCCTTGCTGGATGCCGGGGTGCGGATCGATCACCGGGCTTGCGCTGAACTTGATCCCGTCGGTGGTGAAGACGTAGCCCGCGGGCGCGTTCCAACGAACCTCTTTCGCACCGCCTCGCTTGTCGATGAGGATCGGGTCGTGGGACGCTATGGGCGAACAGCCGTTGGCCACAACGTCGACTTCGCAGAGACCAGAGCCCTTGCAGTCCTTCGCCGCCAAGATTGTCGGGTTCCTGAGAGGAGCACAGGCGGCGACGGCCGCTGCCACTAGCACTAGCAATGTCGCGGCCGGCACGAACAGCGTTGTTCTCATTCGTATGTCCTCGTGTTGTTCTGCAGTCGCCGCACTCGGCATCGCGCCAGAGTGACACGGATGCCGAGCCGCGGGCGCGAGTACCTTACGAGGTCCCGAACCTACCGTCAATGCAACCGGGTAAGAGCACGCAGCCGAGCGAGCGGTCGACCGCTCAGTCGCCAGCGCTGCACGCGGCGAGATGAGACGAGAGGTGCGCGCTCAGATCGCGGGCATCGTCGCCGGCGCCGTCGATGAGGCTCGATTTGCGGCGCCGCAGGAACGGCAGTCCCATCACGTACAGGCCGGGCGCTTCGGTCACGACGCCGCCGTCGTGGCGGATGTTGCCCTTCGGGTCGAGCACCGGCACGTCCAGCCAGGAGTAGTCGGGGCGAAACCCGGTCGCCCAGACGATCGTCCTGATGCCGGCGCGCCGCAAATCGAGCCCGAGCGGCGGCGATGCTTCGACGCGTGTCGGCTCGGGGCGATGCGGCGGATCGACCGCGTCGCCGACGCCGTTCGCCGCGGCCCACTCGTCGATCGTGGTCAGAAGCCGATTCTGTTTGAGGTCGGCGAGTTCGCACAGATTGCGCAGCGACCCGGAGAATTGCGCCTTGCCGTCGCGCACCCCGGCCAGCCGGCCGACGAGCGCGACGCCGAGCGACGTGAGCGCATTCAGATCGATGTCGCGCCTGTCGGCATGGCCCGCGATCTGGAACGACGACAGGGCGCGCGCACGGCGCAGGTTCTCGACCTGGTCGTAGCGCTCGTCGTTCAGGCCCGTCGCGTCCATCCACCATTGGATGTCGCGACCCCGGTACATCCGGGGCGCGCGAACGTGCTCGCCCACCGCCACCGTCACGGGACGCCCGGAGCGCTGGATCTCGTCGGCGATCTGCGCGCCCGAGGCCGCCGCGCCGACGACCATGACGCCGCCTGGCGCGAGGCTCGCAGGGTTGCGGTACTGGGAGGTGGTCACCTGGGCGATGTCCGGCGGGATCTCTGCCGCGAGCTTCGGCACCTGCGCGACGTTGAACGCGCCGGTGGCGAGCACGACGGCCTTGCATTGCCAGGTGCCCTGCTCGGTGACGACCTCATAGCCGCTGCTGGCGCTCCGCACCGAGACGACCGGGCAATGCGTTCGCAGCGGCGGCGACAGCAGCGTCGCGTAGCGCTCGATGAACGCGATCGTCTCGGCCATCGTCCGGTAGCTGTCCGGATCGTCGCCCTCGTAGCCATGGCCGGGCAGCCGGCTTTGCCAGTTCGGCGTGAGCAAGGTGAGCGAATCCCAGCGCTCGGTGCGCCAGGTGTTGGCGACCTCGCCGCGCTCGAGGACGACGTGGTCGAGCGCGCGCTCGGCGAGCCACCAGCTCATGGCCAGCCCGGACTGGCCCGCGCCGATGACGACGGCAGTCGTGCGCACCGGCGCGGCGTCGATGCCGCGAGGCGGCGCTACGCCACCTCGACCGTGACGTTGGTCGGGTTGGTGATGATGTCGTAGACCGCGGAGCGCTTCTGCGACTGCGCAACGATCGCCTTGATGTCGGCGGGCGACGCGTCGGCGTCGATCTTGTAGGTCACCTTGATGCCGTCGAAGCCGTTGCGAATGTCCTCGTCCATGCCGAGGATGCCGCGGACGTCCATCCCGGCCTCGAGCGTCGCCGACACCGAGCGCAACTGGATCTTGCGCGCCTGGGCGACAGCCGCGACGCCGGCGGTCAGGCAGCTCGCCAGACCGGCCAGGACGATCTCGACCGGCGTCGCCGCGGCGTCCTGGGCGGCGAAGATCTCGGGATGGTCGGCGTCGAAGGTGAACGCCTTCTTGTGCTTCTGCTCGGCGCCCAACCCGTAGAAGCCCTCGATCGTGGAGCGGGAGTGCGTGCCGTTGATCCACTCGACCGTCGAGCGCCACTTGAACTTCGCCGCTTCCGGTGCCTCTTTCAGCGCCGCCTGCGCGCCGAACAGCGCCTCGACGTTCACGCCGTTGTCGACGGGCTTTTCGGTCTGTGGAGTCGCCATGGCTTTGTCCTCGAAACGTTCAGGGGGGCGAGGAGTTTAGCGCGATGAAGACGGCTCGTACCGCTCTGCCGGCCTAGATCGCCTGGTTCAGCCGCGGCTTCCAGAACGGGCGGAACAGCTCGATCTTCGGACAGCGGTTCATGACGACCTTGAGCCCCGCCGCCTCGGCCAGTCGGGCCGCCTCGTCGTCGCGCACGCCGAGCTGCGCCCACAGCACCTTGGCGCCGATCGCGATCGCCTCGCGCGCGATTGCAGGCAGCGCATCGGAGCTGCGGAACACCTGCACCATGTCGACCGGCCGGTCGATCGCCGACAGGGACTCGTAGACCCGCAGTCCGCGGATCTCGCCCCCGGCCTCGTTGGGGTTGACCGGGATCATGTCGTAGCCGGTCTCGTGGAGGACCCTGAGCACGCCATAGCTGAACTTCGTCGGGTCCGGGCTGGCGCCGACCATGGCGATGGTCTTCACCTCCTTCAGGATCGTGGCGAGATAGTCCGGCGGGTAGTCCAGGTCATGGTCCATGGGGGCAACGGCCGTCATGGCGCGTCTCCAGCGGTGCCGAGAGGTCGGGGCTTTAACTCGTGCGGCGCCAGCGGGCTGGCGAAGGGATTGCGATAGAGCCGGTCATGGCTCTCGACGCCGACATCGAAGGTGCAGTCGGCCAGAGGCCGGGCGATGCAGAGAAGGACGTACCCATCGGCGAGCTGGCGCCCGTTGAGGGCAACGCCTGCGCGCTGGTCGACCTCGCCTGCCAGCAGCTTCGCGGCGCAGGAGATGCAGCCGCCGTAGCGGCAGCCATACGGCAACGACAGGCCCCGCGCTTCGAGCGCGTCGAGCAGCGGCTTACGCCGGTCGACCCGGAACGATGCACCGCCCCGGTTGGCGAGCGTGATCGTGACGTTCATGGCGCGTTGCGGAGATCGCCTAGACCCAGATGTCGGAGGTGCAGTCACCGCCCGGATAGCGCGTCTCGTGGCAACGGGCGGGGCCATTCGGCTCCTTGCCGAAGTCGACGAAGAAATCCGGGTTGATCGACATGCCGCCTCGTTCGGCGTCGCAGTCGACCATCAGCATGCAGCCGCCGTTCTCCCGGATGTCGGGATAGAACTGGTTGTCCCAGGTCGAGAACAACGAGGTGGTGACGTAGAGCCGCTTGCCGTCGAGCGAGAGCTGGATCATCTGTGGCCCACCGGTGATTCGACGACCGTTGACGACGGGGGCCTTGTTCAGCAGGCCGCCCATCCAGACCTGGCCGGTGAACTTCGGCTTCGACGGATCCGAGATGTCGTACTGGCGGATGTCCCCGTGCAGCCAGTTGCAGAAATAGAGGAACCGGTCGTCCATCGAGATCAGGATGACGCTGATGAGGCCGGGAACGGGAATCGGCCATTCGGGGTGGCGCACGTTCTCGACGTCGATGACCTTTTCCCAGATCCACTCGCCGTCCCGCTTGCACCAGTGGATGATGTTGGACGAGAGCGCGGCGCCGACGAAACCGTGGCTTGAGTCCGGGTCGTGATGGAAACGGACTTCGAGCGGCACCAGCCCGTCTTCGCCCAGGTACATCGTCTTCTCGACGCGCTTGCCCTTGAAGTCCCAGAAGTGGATCTCGCGGCCGTACTTGAGCTGGCCGACCTCCTCGAGGTCGAAGCCCGGCATGAAGGTGTTCGGCGCCGCCCATTCGGACGAGACCATGACGTTGTGGCGCGGCTGGTACCAGAAGTCGTAGTTGAACTTCATGCCACCCAGGTCGTTCTCCCACCGCCCGACGATCTCGAAGTTCTCGTTCAGGTGCAGGAAGCCGCCGGGTGCGTTGCCGCGCGCGTCGCCGAGCATCGAGATGATGATGTCCGGGCCGAGGCAGTGCACCGTGTGCGGCGCCGACAGGTTGGTCTTGGCCTTGATCTCGGCGCCGGCGATGACCTTGTGCAGACGCGGCGCCTTCTGGTCGATGCCGCAGTCGACGATGTGCAGGTTCGACGAGCGGACACCGGGAACGATCAGGTAGCGCCGCTCCTTGGTGGCGTCGTGATGGCACGACGAGCAGGCGTTCCAGCCCATGTGATGCAGCTCGTCGCCGATCCCCGGCATCTCGAGCCGGCCGATGACCTGGCTGTAGGTCGGGCTCTCCGGGTCTGCGTCGATGGTCGCGAGGTAGTCCGGCTTCTGGATGCCGGTGCCGATGTAGAGCGCGACGGTGTAGAGGATCTTTTCGCGCGGCGCTTTCATCGCCTCCGCCGGCGAGGCATAGCCCGGGCCGCAGCAATGCGATCCACCGTTCTCAGCCATCTTGGTTCTGCCTGATTCGCGCGGCCGGCGCCGTGCGCCCTGGTGATGTGCAGTTGATCCTCTCAGCGAGCTTAGCAGGTCACCGGCGCGATCCAGGCGGTCTTCGGCTCCTCTGGGTCCTAGGATGAAAGGACCGGTGGGACTCCCGACAGCGTCAGTTCCCGCCCTCGATTGCATGGCCAAGCTCTTGACCGAATGCAATCTCCAGCGTGTGCCGATCCGGATCCCGAATCAGCGCCCAGTAGCCGACTGGGGGCCCCGAGTCCTCAGGCTCTCGAGCCAGGCACTCCTCCTCACGCGCAAGCCGGCAGAGCCGATCGACTTCATCGCGCGATCGCACTCCGACACCCAGATGCGCCATGGGAAGCAAAGGCTTGATCTCGTTCGACGTTTCGATGAGAACCAGTGCAAAGGGGCGGGTTCGGTCACTGACCCAGACCACTCCCGGGCGGCGATGCACGACATGCATGCCGGCGTACTTCTCATAGAACGCCGCGCTGGCCGTCAGCGAGCGCACCGGAAGCGCGACGTGGGTCAGGCCGATGTCCGCCATGGGGAGTGATCGGGCCGTCGGCAGCACGAGCGCCCGGCAGCAGCTCGATCAAGCGGGCTTGATGTTCTGATTCACCCGGAACAGGTTCTTCGGGTCGTACTTCGCCTTGATCGACGCCAGCCGCGCGTAGTTCTCGCCGTAGCTCGTCTGCACGCGCCCGTCGGCCTCGTCGTCCATCATGAAGTTCACGTACGCGCCTTCGAGGTTGTAAGGGTGGACGGCCTTCCAGTACGAACGCCCCCACGATTTCAAGGCGTTCGCGTTCTTCGGCTCGGGATCGATGCCTGCGATCACCATGGAATAGGTCGCATCGCGTGTCGGCCATGCCGTCGCGTCCTTCGCCACGCGCCGCACGGCGCCGTCGATCGGGTAGAGGTGCATCAGGCAGAACGGGCTCGGCGCCTCGGCGGCCTGGGCGATGTGCACGTCGATGGCCTGGTCGGTCAGCGATTTCACGAAGTCGCCCTTCCAGTACCACTGCAGGCCCTTCGGGAAGAACGGATCGAACAGCCCGTTGATCGCCGGCATCGGCATCATGCCCATCCAGTCGAAGAGCGGCGCCGGCAAGTCCTTGAGGAGCGGCGCCATCGCCTTTCGGCCGTCCGCTTCCGAGCCGTTGAAGCACGAGATCACGGCGCACGCGCGCTTGTTCCAGTGCTCCTTCGGGAACGGGTCCGTCGGCGGAACGGTCTTGAGGCCCACGAACGTGCCCAGGTCCTCGGGAGCGCTCGGCAGGAAATCGCGGAACGCGCGCATGACCGTTCTCCCGTCCTTCGCCGCGTCCCAGAAGATCGGGCCCGCGAACACCATGCTCACGGGATGCGCCTGGAAGAGGAAGCTCGTGACGACGCCGAAGTTGCCACCGCCGCCGCGAATCGCCCAGAAGAGATCCGGATGCTCCTTGGCGTTCGTGGTGACGAACCGACCGTCGGCGAGGACGACGTCGGCCTCGAGAAGATTGTCGACGGTGAGCCCGAACTTGCGAGTCAGATAGCCGGTGCCGCCTCCGAGCGTGAGGCCCGCCACGCCCGTGCTGCCGACGATCCCGAACGGCACGGCCAGACCGAACGCATGCGTCGCGTGGTCGACGTCGGCGGAGCTGCAACCGGGCTCCACCCGCACGGTCCGGGTGGCAGGGTCGACCCGCACGCCTTTCATCAGGGACAGGTCGATGACGAGACCGTCGTCGCAGCTGCCGAGCCCGGGGCCGTTGTGGCCGCCGCCGCGGATGGCGAGCAGCAGGCCCTGCTCGCGGGCGAAGTTCACGGCGGCGATGACGTCGGCGGCATTCACGGCGCGCGCGATGAGGCGCGGGCGTTTGTCGATCATGCCGTTGTAAAGCGCGCGAACCGCGTCGTAGTCGGCGTCGGTCGGGTGGACGAGTCGGCCGCGAAGAGCCTGCTGGAATGTCGCGATCGCTGAGTCGTTCATGAGAGCCTCCAGAGGACAAATGGTCAGCCCGGGAAAACGATGCGCGGCATCCTAGGAGCGACAGTGGCGAGGCGCAAGATTGGCTGAATGCCATCTTCCATGTCGGGGGTACTTCCAACATGTTGATCGTTGCTGTGTATCGGTTGTGAGCCCCCACCGCGCTGATGGCCGCTCGGAGCCGAGCGCACTAGACTGCAGCATGCTTGTAGTCACCGGTTCCATCCAGGCGCGCCTCGACAGCATCGACGAGCTGCGCCGCCTCAGCCTCGAGCACGTCGCTCGCTCGCGCGCCGAGCCGGGGTGTCTCGAGCACGGCGTCGCCGTCGATGCCAACGACGGCCTGCGCCTGGTCTTCTTCGAGCGCTGGCTCGATCGGGAGTCGCTGCTCGCTCACTTCCGCGTGCCGGCGTCGCGCGAGTTCGCGAAGCGGGTGGCGCAGCTGGCGGCGCGTCCGCCCGAGCTCGCGACTTACGAGGCGAGCGAGGTGGCCTTGCGTTGACTTGATCCGGCCCCTTGCGGCGCGCTCGTCACGCCCGAGCCGCGCCGAGTCAGCGCGCGGGCCGAGGCGAAGCTGCTCGTTCGATGAACGCGACGACGTCGTCGAGCACCGGCGCCAGCCCTCGCAGCGGTCGGGCAAACGCCCCGATCACCAGCGCGTGCGTGACGCCGCCGTAGAGCTTCAGCACCACCGGGAACCCGGCGTTCTTCAGCTTCGCCGCCATCGCCTGCGTGCTCCGCTGCGGGCTCACGACCGTGTCGTTGGCCGGTGCGGCGAGGAAGGAGGTGGTGCATCGCCCGCGACGTAGTCGATCGGTTGCGTTCCCGGCGGATAGTCGGGGTGGAAGAACACCGGCTGTGACGGTCCGGGCTTGAGCGGCAGGAACTCGTACGGGCCGGCGAGGCCGATCCAGCCGGCGAGCTCGCGCTTCGCGTCGTGGCCGGTCGGCGCGAGCCAGCGCGGGTCGAGCGCGAGCATCGCCGCGTTGTAGCCGCCGGCGCTGTGGCCCATGACGAAGGTGCGCCGGGGGTCGCCGCCGAGGCGCTTGCCGTTCTCCAGGCCCCAGGCGAGCGCGAGCGCGGCGTCGCGCAGGAACTCGGGAAAGCGTACTTCGGGGTAGAGCCGGTAGTCGGCGACGATGGCGAGGACGCCGCGCTCGGCGAGCGCCGCAGCGACGAACCGGTAGTCGCCGCGCTCGCCGGTGTTCCACGAGCCGCCATAGAAGAAGACGGCGACTGGCCAGCCTCGGGCCGGCGTTGCCGCAGGCGCCGTCGGCGTGTAGACGTCGAGCCGCTGGCGCGCCAGCGGACCGTAGGCGATGCCTTCGTCGAGCCGGTAGACGTCGCTGCGCGCGAGGCCGTTGAGCGCGCCGAGCGGCGACGACGCGACGAGCGCGAGCACGACCCCGAGCGCTGCCGCTGCCGCCCACACGGTCCAGCGCAGCAGCGGCCGGCGTGGGCGGGCGGCTCGGCCAGGCGTTTTCATCATGACGTGCCGTGCGATACGCGGCACGCCTCGGGACGGATGCGAGGAAAAGGCCGCGGCCGCCTTCCGTGCGCTCAGCGCGCCGGCACCGTCGGCGCGACCAGCCTGGCCTTGTGCCGCGCGATCTGCGCGCGCACCTGCTCCGGCGCGGTGCCGCCGATGACGTTGCGCGAGGCGAGCGAGCCGCGCAGGGTGAGCACGGCCTGCACGTCGGCGCCGATCGCCGGATGGAAGCCCTGCAGGGTGGCGAGCGGCAGCTCGCTCAGGTCGACGCCTTCGCCCATCGCGTGCTTGACGGCGCGGGCGACCGCTTCGTGCGCGTCGCGGAACGGCACGCCCTTCTTGACGAGCGCATCTGCCAGGTCGGTCGCGGTCGCGTAACCGAGCCGAGCGGCGCGCTCCATCGCCTCGGCCTTGACGGTGATGCCCGGCACCATCTCGGCGAAGACGCGCAGCGTGTCCTTCAGCGTGTCGACGCTGTCGAAGAGCGGCTCCTTGTCTTCCTGGTTGTCCTTGTTGTAGGCGAGCGGCTGGCCCTTCATCAGCATGAAGAGCGCCATCAAATGGCCGACGACTCGGCTCGTCTTGCCGCGCGCGAGCTCGGCGACGTCGGGGTTCTTCTTCTGCGGCATGATCGACGAGCCGGTGCAGAAGCGGTCGGCGAGCTCGATGAAGCCGAAGCTCTGGCTCATCCAGATCACGATCTCCTCGCTCAGGCGCGAGACGTGCAGCATCGCCAGGCTCGCCGCCGACATGAACTCGATCGCAAAGTCGCGGTCGCTCACCGCGTCGATGCTGTTCTGGCACACGCCGTCCATGCGCAGCGCCTTGGCGACCGCCTCGCGGTCGAGCGGAAAGCTCGTGCCGGCGAGCGCTGCGGCGCCGAGCGGCAGCCTGTTCGTTCGCGCGCGCACCTCGACCATGCGCTCGGCGTCGCGCGCGAACATCTCGACGTAGGCGAGCAGGTGGTGCGCGAACGAGACCGGCTGCGCGACCTGCAGGTGCGTGAAGCCCGGCATGACGGTCTCGACGTGCTGGCCGGCGAGCTCGACGAGAGCGCGCTGCAGCTGGGCGAGGAGGGCGCCGATCACCTCGATCTCGTCGCGCAGCCAGAGGCGAACGTCGGTCGCGACCTGGTCGTTGCGCGAGCGGCCGGTGTGCAGGCGCTTGCCGGCGTCGCCGGCGAGCTCGATCAGGCGCGCCTCGATGTTGAGATGGACGTCTTCGAGGTCGACGTTCCATATGAAGTCGCCGCGCTCGATTTCCTCGCTGATCGTCGCGAGGCCGCGCTGGATCGCGACGAGATCGGCCGGCGTGATCACCTTGCGGTCAGCGAGCATCGCCGCATGCGCCAAGCTGCCGGCGACGTCGGCGCGCCACAGGCGCTTGTCGAAGGTCACGCTCGCCGTGTAGCGCTTGACGAGCTCGCTGGTCGGCTCGGTGAACAGCGCCGACCAGGCCTCGGATTTTTTCTCGAACTGGTTCGCGGACATGTATCTTGAGGTTGCCGACCCGGGGCAAGCGTGGTGATCCGCACGGATCGTCGTCGTCGCAAGTGCAACATGGGCCCCACGGCCGGGCGTCGGTTGGCGACAATCCCGAGCATGTGTCACGCCAGGATTCGCGCGATTCTATCGGCGCCGTCTCGTCGCCGATGAGCATGGCCTTGGTCACGCCTGCCCCCGGCCCCACCTCCGGTGAAGCGCCGTCGCGCTCGACCGGATTCGGCACGACCGTCTTCGACGTCATCGCGCCCGAGGCGGTCGGACGTCGACGCGGCCCGGAGTCGGCGTTCGACGTCTGCCACGTCGGCGTCGTCCTGCGCGCGCTCCTCTTCGTCCACGCCACGATGGCGATCGGCATGGTCTTCGGCGCAGCGACGTTCGCGACCTGGCTTTCAATGACCGCCGCCGGCGCCAGCGTCGCGCTGCCCGGCGTGCTGATCTGGCTCCTCGTCGTCTGTGCGCTCAAGGCGCAGCTCACGCGCGCGCCGCTGGCGCTCCAGTGGCTGGTCGTGATCGGGCTCGGCGCCGTCGCTGCCCTCGGCGCCTCGCAGCTCATCCTCGCCGTCGTTCCCGATGCCGCGAGCGCGGGCCTCGCTTCGCTTCTGGGAGCCGGGCCCGCGCTCGCCGGCGCGGCGATGGCGGCGGCGATCTTCCAGTGGCTGCGCCTGCTCGCGCAGGCGACGCTGCCGGCCGAAACCACCGCCCGCCTCGCCGAGCTGCAGTCGCGCATCCGGCCGCACTTCCTCTTCAATACCCTCAACACCGCGCTCACGCTCGTTCGCCTCGACCCGGGCAAGGCCGAGGGCGTGCTCGAAGACCTGGCCGAGCTGTTTCGCGTCGCCATCGCGGAGAGCGCCGAGTCGGTCTCGCTCGGCGAGGAGGTCGATCTCGCCCAGCGCTACCTCGACATCGAGCAGATCCGCTTCGGCAGCCGCCTGCACGTCACCTGGGAGCTCGACCCGCAGGCCGCCTCGGCGCGGGTGCCGCCGCTGCTGCTGCAGCCGCTGGTCGAGAACGCGGTGCGTCACGGCGTCGAGCCGTCGCCCGAGGGCGGAGTGATCCGCGTGCGAACCAAGGTCAAGCTCGGCCGCGCCGTGCTGTCGATCGCCAACAGCGTCCCCAAGGAGCCATCGCGGCCGGGGCACGGCATGGCGCTAAAGAACGTCCGTGAGCGTCTGCGTTTGATGCACGACGTCGCCGCGCAGTTCGAGATGCGCCAGGACGAGGATGTGTTCAGGGTCCAGATCGTGGTGCCGCTATGAGTGCAGATATGTCCCAAAGCCTCACCGAGGCCAACTTACCGCTGCGCGTGCTCGTCGTCGACGATGAGGAGCTTGCGCGGCTGCGCCTGAAGAGCCTCGTCGGCGAATGCGACGAGCCGAGCGCGGTCGTCGTCGGCGAGGCCGCCAACGCGGCGCAAGCGCTGGTCTGGCTGGCGACGCGCAGCTGCGACCTGCTCCTCCTCGACGTGCAGATGCCCGGCCGCGACGGCACCCAGCTCGCCGCCGAGTTGCGCCTGCGCTCGCCGGCGCCGGCGATCGTGTTCGTCACAGCGCATGCCGAGCACGCGCTCAAGGCGTTCGACCTCGAAGCCGTCGACTACCTTACCAAGCCGGTCAAGCGCGAGCGCCTGCAGGCGGCGCTGCGCCGCGTCGCCCAGCGCCTCGGCGCGCCGCCGACGGTGGGCACGGTGGCCAAGCCGGAGGAAGAGGGCCCGGTCATCGTCGTCAGCGACCGCGGCCGGATCATTCGCGTGCCGGTCGGCGACGTCCTCTACATGAAGGCTGAGCTCAAGTACGTGACGCTGCGCACGGCCGAACACACCCATGTCCTCGACGAATCGCTCGCCGAGCTCGAAAGCCGCCTCGGCGACCGCTTCCTGCGCGTGCACCGCAACGCGCTCGTCGCGCGGCGCGCCGTGCGCGCCCTCGAGCGGCGCGCGATCGCCGGCGAGAACGCCGACGACGGCCTCGAAGGCTGGGGCGTCTGCATCGCGCCGGTCAACGAGTGGCTCGCCGTCTCGCGGCGCCAGGTCGCGGCGGTGCGCGAAGCGCTGGTCGCCGCCGAGCGCTAGGCGCCGACGCCGCGGAGCGCGTGACGCGCTCGTTGCGACGCGACACGGCCGCTCCGCCGTAGCGACAATCACGGCATGGCCGGTCGACGTCTCTCGTCGAACGACGTCAGTGTCGTGATCGCGCTGGCGATCGTGGTGCTCGTCCTGCTTCTGGTCTTCGTCGTCGAGCGCCGGGCCGGCCGGGTCGATGAAGCGGACGCGACGGGCGCGCTCGGCGCTCGCGCAGCGCGCGGTGCGGCGCCGGTCGCGCCTTTCGGCGCCGTGCCGCCGGTCGACGCCACCGTTGCGTCGGCACGCGACTCGTGTGTTGCTGCCACGACGCGCCTCCCGGGGCAGAACGACGAAGCGGTCGCGGCGCGCCTGCGCGACGAGGCGCTCGACGCCATCGTTCCGGTCCTCGACGCGCATCCCGAAGCGCGAGCCCGCGCGGCCGGGCTCTACTTCCGCGCCGCGCGTGATCGCTACGAAGGCCGCGTCAGCGACAGTTGCAAGGAGCGGCCCGAGGACTGCTCCGCGAGCGAGCAGCGGCGTCGCGACGACGGGGGCGGCGCCGAAGCGCTGGCACGGCTGGCCGTCGAGTCTGCCGACCCGCAGGTCTATGCCTGGGCCTATCGCGCCTGCGCCGCGGCGCCGCGCGGCAGCGCCGGAAGCTGCCAGCTCATCAATGCGCTCCAGTGGGCGCGGCTCGATCCGGGCAACGCCGAGCCGTGGTTCGCCGTCGCGCGCGAGGCGAGAGGCCGGCGTGACGGCGCCGGGGTCGACGACGCGATGTTCCACGTCGCCGCCGCGTCGCTCGACGACGCAGGCTGGGGTCGGCTGGTGGACGAGATGGTGAAGGCGGCGCCGCAGGACGATCGACTGCTCGTCGGCACCTGGCTCGCCGCGGCCGACGCGATGAGCTACGAAACGCTCGACCTCGTCGTGCCCGACCTGTCGACGTACTGCGACGCGCGCGCCCTGGCCAGTGCGAACCGGCGCGACACGTGCGACAAGATCGCCACGCTCCTCGTCGATCGTTCGCGGACGCTGCTCGGCCGCTCCGTCGGTGCCGGCCTCGCCAAGCGCCTCGACTGGTCACCGGCGCGGCTCGCGGCAGTCGACGAGGAAGTCAACGCCGCGCGTGCCGTCGAGGCGCGTGCCGAGCTGCCGTCGACCGAGCCGCTCGGCTGCAACGTCGTTCGCGGGACGCTCCTTCGAATGGTCGAGGTCGGCCGTCTCGGCGAAGTCGAAGCGTTGCGGCGACGCTTCGCGCGGACCGGCCAGCCGATCGCAGTGCTCGCGGAAGAGGGGCGCCGGCTCGCCCGCAGCGCCGAGGAGGCGCAGGCGGCGGCATCTGCCGCGTCGGCCGCGACGGCGGCCGGGCCGTCGGCGACGCAGGCGGTCGCGCAGGGCCGCTGATTCGGTTCGACGCACGCGCTCACGAAGGGCTGATTCAGCCTAGGACGGATCAGCCGGTGTTGCGCAGGCCCGCCGCGAGCCCGTTGATCGAAATGTGGATGCCGGTCTGCACGCGTCCGAGCTCCGGATCGTCCTTGCGGCTCGCGCGGTAGCGCCGCATCAGCTCGACCTGGAGGTGATTGAGCGGGTCGAGGTAGGGGAAGCGGTGCTCGATCGAGCGCGCCAGGGAAGGATTGCCCGCGAGCCGATTCGCTTCGCCCGTGATGAGCGTGAGCGCGTGGCTGGTCCGCTCCCACTCGGCCTCGATCCGCGCGAAGATCTTCCGGCCCGCCTTCCTGTCCTCGGCCAGGCCGGCGTAGCGCGCGGCGATCGCCATGTCGCTCTTGGCGATCACCATGTCGAGGTTGGAGATGAGGGTGGCGAAGAACGGCCACTCGGTCGCCATCCGGCGCAGCAGGGCCAGGCGCGACGCGCGCTCCTTGCCCGCGCCGAGGAAGGCCTCGATGCCGAGGCCGAAGCCGTACCAGCCGGGCAGGGCGACGCGGCACTGGCCCCAGCTGAAGCTCCACGGGATCGCGCGCAGGTCCTCGATGGCGCGGCTCGCCTTGCGCGAGGCCGGCCGCGAGCCGATGTTGAGCTCGGCGATCTCGCGGATCGGCGTCGCGCTGAAGAAGTAGTCGGTGAAGCCCGGCGTCTCGTAGACGAGGGCGCGGTACGCTGCCATGCTCGCCTCGCTGATCTGCCGCGCGGCGTCGTGGAAGCTCTTCGGCGCGCCGCGCGTCGGCTGCAGGAGCGTCGCCTCGAGCGTCGCCGCGACCAGCGTCTCGAGGTTGCGCCGGCCGATCTCGGGCTGCGCGTACTTCGAGGCGATCACCTCGCCTTGCTCGGTGAGGCGGATCTGCGCGTTCACCGTTCCCGGCGGCTGGGCCAGGATCGCCTGGTAGCTCGGCCCGCCGCCGCGGCCGACCGTGCCGCCGCGGCCGTGGAACAGGCGCAGCGTGATGGCGTGCGATTCGCCCAGCTCGGCGAACAGCGCGACCAGCGCGATCTCGGCGCAATACAGCTCCCAGTTGCTCGTGAACGCGCCGCCGTCCTTGTTGCTGTCGCTGTAGCCGATCATCACGTCCTGCTCGGCGCC
>Ga0068858_100000367_pt1 | contig 47575 bp, 38 predicted proteins | sample KBSSwiS12_FD_66589 | JGI IMG/M metagenome (GOLD analysis project Ga0068858, IMG submission 66589) | Switchgrass rhizosphere microbial communities from Kellogg Biological Station, Michigan, USA - KBS Switchgrass S1-2 | ecosystem: Host-associated > Plants > Roots > Rhizosphere > Soil ...
GGCTTCGCGGACCTTCGACAACTTCTTCGGCTGGCTGGACCGCGTGTACGACCGGGTCCTCCGCGGAGTCATTCACAGGCCGTGGCTCGTCGGGGGAGTCGCCCTGGTCCTCGTCGGCGTGAGCGTGGTCTGCTTCATGTTCATGCGGAAGGAGCTCGCCCCCACGGAGGACCGCGGCGTCGCGTTCGGCATCGTCATCGCTCCCGAAGGCTCGACCCTTGCCTACACCGACAAGTACATGCGCCAGGTCGAGTCGATCCTCCTGCCGATGCCCGAGCGCGCGGGGCTCTTCACCGCGACCGGTCTCGGGTTTGGAGGGCCGGGCCGCGTGACGAACGGGTTCCTCTTCTTCCGGCTCAAATCGCTCCACGACCGGCCCAAGGCGTGGATCCCGACGCCGCTTCCGATGCTCCCCATGGTGAAGATCCCGATATACCGGGCCAGATCGGCGCAGGAGGTCGTGCAGCAGCTCTTCCCACAGCTCATCTCGATCCCCGGCGTGCTGGCGTTCGTCATCAATCCGCCGTCTTTGGGGGGACAGTTCTCGTCGACGCCGGTGGAGTACGTGCTCCAGGCGGACGACTACGGGACCTTGGGTCAGGCCGTGGGGGCGATGATGGCCGAGGGACAGAAGCTCGGCTACCTCGTCAACATGGACACGGACCTTCGTCTCAACACACCCCAGCTCGACATCACCATCGACCGCGATCGCGCGGCCCAGCTCGGCGTTTCGGTGACCGACATCGGGAGCACGCTCGAGACGCTCCTCGGCGGCAAGGCGATCTCCGACTTCAAGCGTGGGACGAAGCAGTACGACGTGATCGCGCAGCTCAAGCCGACCGCGCGCGCCACGCCGGAGGCGATCGAAGGGATCTACCTGCGCGGGGCGAACGGGCTCGTTCAGCTCGCAAGCGTCATCAACGTGAAGGAGACGGTGGCGCCGAAGGAGCTCAATCACTACAACCGGCAGCGCTCGGCCACCATCACCGCCAACCTGGCGCCGGGGGTGAGCCTCGGGCAGGCTCTCAACGATCTGGACCGGATCGCCGCCACGGCGCTCCCTTCAGGCGTCAAGCACGAGCTGGCGGGGCAGTCCAAGGAGTTCCGCGAGTCGAGCAACAGCCTCTACCTGCTCTTCGGGCTGGCCGTCGTGTTCATCTACCTGGTGCTCGCGGCGCAGTTCGAGAGCTTCATCCACCCACTCACGATCCTCTTCTCGGTGCCGCTCGCCGTGGTCGGCGCCATCATCTCGCTCTTCATCCTCGGGCAGAGCATGAACATCTTCTCCCAGATCGGGCTCATCATGCTGATCGGGCTCGTGACCAAGAACGCGATTCTGATCGTGGAGTACGCGAACCAGCTTCGAGCTCGGGGGGAGGAGCTGACGGAGGCGGTGATCCACGCGGCCGAGATCCGTCTCCGACCCATTCTCATGACCTCGCTCGCCACCATCTTCGGCGTTCTTCCGCTCGCGATCGGGATCGGCGCCGGCGCGGAGTCGCGGAGGCCACTCGGCATCGCGGTCGTCGGGGGGATGCTCTTCTCGACCTTCCTCACGCTCCTCATCGTGCCGCTCGTGTATCGACTCCTCGGTCGCTACACGCATCAGCCCGCGGAAGGCGCGACGCACGACGCGGCGACATCCGTAGCGCACGACAAGCCCGCGCCGGCACACGCTCCGGCAGCGGCGAGCGTGCTCGAGCCCACCCGCACGGCGCACTGATCGCGCGGCTGCGCCTCTTCGGTGCGGCCGCCGATCGTTACGGTACACACCTCGCGTTCGCGCGCGCGCTCCCCGCGTCCGCGCGAACCGACGATGCGTGGTTTGCGCGCCATTCGTGCGGCTACAAACGTGCGGCACGATTCCTGCCTCGACCACGAGTAGCCGCATCCCCCTGCGGTCTCCTCAGCATCCATGCCAAACATCTCGGGAGGATTCATGACGCGCATGCGTCGGGGCAGTCGCACGCTCGCCGCAGTCACCGCCTTGGTCGTTGCATCCGGACTCGCCTCGCTCTGGCGCACCGGGAGCGCGGAAGAGGTCCAAGCTCTCACCGAAGCCCAGCTCACCGATCCGACCATCGCCTCTCAAAGCGTCGTCTTGCGGTGGACCGCGCCGGGCGACGACGGTCTGTACGGCCGCGCGACGCGCTACGATCTTCGCTACAGCCTGTACAGCATCAGCGGAACGGACACCCTCGGGTGGTGGAATGCCGCGACTAGGGTCAACCTCTGGAACAAGGTCCCGGCCCAGCCCGGGATGCCCGATTCGCTCCGCGTTCTCGGGTTCACGGCCGGCTACCGGTATTACGCGATGCTCCGGACGTGCGACGAGGTCTCGAACTGGAGCCCGTACTCCAATCTGGCCGTCATTTTGGCGACGGATCTCCAGAGTCCGATGGCCGTCCGGGACCTGAAGGTGAGTCGCTAGGAATCGAGGCGTCTCGGCGATCCTCGTCGCATCGGTGAAAACGCTTGCGGGCGACTCCGTTCCCGGGCATCATGGCCGCCGAATTCCGGCCTGACCCGATTTGGAGGACGCGCATGGCGTTCGCAGCCGAGCATCATTCCCACGATCCCGTTCCGAGCCCGTGGCCCATCGTGGCCGCGTTCGGCCTCGGATTCGTGCCCGTCGGTCTCATCCTGTGGTCCCATGGGCATCCTCAAGGCCTTGGCGTCCTCGGGGTCGGCCTCGCGATCACGCTGTTCGGCGCCGGCAAGTGGTGGGGGACGCTGCTCCTCGATCGCTTCGTCGGGCGCGACCTCGTGGAGGCGGACTCGCGCCAGAAGCGCGCGTTCCTCATGTTCATCCTCTCCGAGGCCGCGATCTTCAGCGCCTTCTTCGCCGCGATCTTCTACTCGCGCACACATCTCAAAGTCTGGCCGCCGGAGGGGATGCCGCACTTCGAGGTCCTCCTGCCGGCTGTCAACACGTTCCTCCTCGTCACGAGCAGCTTCACGCTCCACCTGGGGCACACGGCGCTGGAGAAGGGGCGGAAGGATGGTCTGATCGCCTCGCTCCTCATGACGATCTTCCTGGGAGCGCTCTTCCTGTGCGGTCAGGCCTACGAGTACGGGTTCCTGAACGGCTCGGCCTTCAGCATCAAGAGCGGGATCTTCGGCGCGACGTTCTTCATGCTCACGGGATTCCACGGCCTGCACGTGCTCGTGGGAATCATCTTCCTGAACGTGGTCTACGGAGCTGCCGTGAAGGGCCGCATCACCTCGGAGCAGAATTTTCCGTTCCAGGCGGCCTCCTGGTACTGGCACTTCGTCGACGTGGTGTGGCTATGCGTCTTCACGCTCGTCTACCTGTTCTAGCCGCCGCTTCAGTCGTCATTCTCGGTCTCGCTTCGTGCCAGCAGCTCGCGGGCTCGGGCAAGGGCTCCGCTCAGTTCGTCGAGCTCCGCACGCAGCTGGCGGGCACCCGCGAGGCGCTCCGCAAGGCGGTCGGGGATTCGGATGTCACCCGCGTCGGTGTGCTCCTCCCCGCCCTTTCGACCCGCCTCGACGAGATCGAGAAGCGCAGCTCGGCCATGAACATGCTGGACCGCGAGCACGTGGCCCTCGAGATCGCGACCTTGCGGCGGACCATCACCGAGACCGACCGCTGGGTCGCCGCGGGAGACCTCGACTCCGTGCGTCTGAAGATCAGCCAGATCGACACCAGCCTGGGCGAGATCGACACGATCCTCGATCGCACCATCCGTGGCGCGACGGACGCGTCCAGCCCTTCCTGACGCCCATGAACGCCGAAGCCCGCGCCGCCGCCCTCGTTGAAGAAGCCAACGACGCCCTCGATGAAGGGGATGCCGCCTCCGCGCTCGACCGCTTCGAAGCCGCGCTCCGCGACGATCCCGAGCACTGGGGCGCCGCGCTGGGCCGCGTCGAGGCGCTCCACCTTCTCTGGCGCGCCGACGAGGCGCTTCGCGCGGTGCGCGAGCTGGCGCCGCCGCGCGGCGAGGAGGACGACCCGGATCGCGCGGAGCTCGAAGGACGCATTCTCGAAGTGCTCGGCGATCTGGAAGGGGCCGACCGCCTCTTCGCGGAAGCCCACCGGCTCGAGCCCGACGACTTTCCGCTCCCGGTCCGGATGAACGAGTCCGATTTCCGAGGCATCCTCGACAAGGTGCTCGAGTCGATGCCCAACGTGATCCGGGAGACCATCACCCAGGTGCCCGTGCTGGTGGAGCTCAAGCCGACCGCCGAAGTGGCCGACCGGGCTCCGCACATCAATCCGGACATCGTGGGGCTTTTTGTCGGGACGACGGTGGGAGAGAGGGTGACCGCCCCCTCCGGCTATCCCGACGTGGTGCTCCTCTTCCAGCGCAATCTCGAGCGCGCCGGACGCTCCCGCAACGAAGTGGCGCGCGAGATCAAGATCACGCTCCTCCACGAATACGGCCATTACCTCGGTTTCGACGAGGAGGAGCTCGAGCACCTAGGGCTCGGCTGATGGCCCTGCGCGTGGCCGTCATCGGGGCCGGTCCCATCGGCCTCGAAGCGGCGCTCGAAGGCGCGCGACGCGGCTTCGAGGTTCGCCTCTACGAGGCGGGCCGGGTCGGCGAGCACCTCCGCCGGTTCGGCGCGGTCACGCTGTTCACTCCGTTCGGCATGAATTCCTCACCGGAAGGCCGCGCGCGACTCCGCGCCGAGGGCGTCTCGCTTCCAAACGAGACCTCGCCTCTCACCGCGGACGAGCTGGTCGAGTGGTATCTCGTTCCGCTCGCGCGATTGCCGAATCTCGCGAGCTCGATCCGCGAGGGCGAGCGCGTCACGCACGTGGGACGCGAGGGGCTCGCCAAGGGTGAAGGCGGGCGGGAGGGACGAGGGTTTCTTGTTCGCGTGGAGCCGGTGGGCGGCGGCGCTCCGCGCTTCGATCATGCCGATGTGGTCATCGATACGACCGGGATCTACGGCCAGCCGAACGCGACCGGACCGGGCGGGCTTCCCGCTGCGGGAGAGGAGCAGCTCGAGGGGGCCGTCGCGCGGCATCTCGATCCATCGCTCCGCTCCGCGACGGGGCCTTATGGGCGTGGCACGACGCTCCTGATTGGCGATGGCCACTCCGCGGCCACGGCGCTCGTCTGGCTGGATCATGCGGCGCGCACGGGCGCCGTCCACGAGATTCTCTGGATCTCCAGGGAGCGATTCGTGCCGTTTCCGGAGATCGATGGGGACACGCTCCCCGCACGCTTCGAGCTAGCCCGCAGGGCCAACGAGATCGCGGCGGGCGCGCTCTGGCTGACGCGCCACCCGGGCGCCGCAGTCGCGGCTTATGAGCGTCATGGCAACCGCATTCACGTGACGTTGGCCGAAGGCGGCACGCTCGAGGTCGACCGCGTGCTCGCGCTCGTGGGCTATCGCCCCGACGTGGCGATGACGCGCGAGCTCCAGGTCCACTACTGCTACGCGTCCGAGGGCACCATGAAGCTCGCGGCGGCCATACGCGGCTCGGCGGGAGCCGGTGGTGATTGTCTCGCGCAGGTGGCCCACGGGCCTGAATCGCTCCAGAACCCCGAGCCCGACTTCTTCGTGCTCGGAGCGAAGAGCTACGGACGAAACCCGCAGTTCCTCCTCTCGATGGGACACCAGCAGGTGCGCGACGCGTTTCATCTCATCGGGTCCGCGACGGAAACCTCCGCTCCAGCGCACGCGCGGTGAGCGCGTAGTTGGGCCAGCGCTCGAGCACGCTCTCCCACATGGCCTGCGCGGAATCGGGATACCCACTGTCGTAGAGCATGAGCGCGAGGTGGTGCGGATACTCCGGATTGGCTCCGTCCATCGCCATCGCGGCGCGGAACTGATCCGCCGCGTCTCCAAACCGCTGCGTCCGCGCATACGCGAGTCCTAGATTGAAATGCGCGGCCACCCTCGTGGTTCCGCGCCGGAGCGCCTCCTCCAGCTTGGGGATCGCTTCGTCGTATCGCTTCTGCTCGTAGAGGATCGTCCCCTCGCGGAGCCAGTAGCGTGGATTCGTCCGCTCCGAGCGAATCGCGAGCTCCGCGTACACCAGCGCCGAGTCCATCATCCCGCGGTCCTCGTAGAACTCCGACAGCATGCTGTGCCCGTAGCCGCGGCCATACGCCGAGAGTGGCGCGTCCGGCGCGAGGAGCGTCTTGTAGCGCGCGATCGACGCGGCCTCCGTCGCGTTCACGAGAACGAAGGCGAGGAGGGACGCCATCGAGAGCGCGACGAGCGCCCCGCCCACGACGGGTCCTGTTGCCAGAGCCATTCCCGCCACGATGAGTGCGAGCACGGCGGGGAGGAGGAGGAGCGCGGTCAGATCCCAGTCCTGCGCCGGCGCGACCGGCAGCACCAGGACGAGGAGCGCCGCCGACAGGACGACGCCGGCGACGGCCAGGACCTGGGAGGCCGCCCTCACGGGCAGGATTCTCCCGCGGCGCTCCGCGATCCAAGCGAGGCCGAGGAGGATCGGAACCGGGGCGACCAGGAGAAACGCGTTCGCGATATCGACCGCGTGCGCGCTGGAGACGAGCGGATAGGGGCGCATCAGGGCGACGGTCGCTCCCTCGGCGGCGCGCGCCACCATCTCGAAGGGACGAATCCACTGGGCGACACGCACCCCGAGCGCCGTCAAGAGGAGCGGAATCAAGAGGAGCGGCGCCGGGAGGAGCACGGCCTTCTGGGAGCTCCCACCGGGTCGCTTGAGGACCGCCATCGCGTAGGCCGGATAGAGCGCGACCGCCATGAGATGGAATCCAACCGTGACCGTGAAGGCCAGCGGCAGGAGCCATGCCGCATCGGCGCGGCGCACATGACGGAGCGCGAGCCACATGAAGGAGAGCACGGCGATGCTCGCGATGGGGTAGCTCTCGATGTACCCGTAGTAGAGCTGCGTGATGCCGGTCGCGAGGAGGAGTCCCCACGCGATGGCCCGACGATTCGCGGAGGCGCGAGGTAGCGCTTCACGGAGGAAAAGCCACGATAGGGCGGCGAAGGCGACGCCGCAGAGGACGGGAAGGACGGCGAAGGTCGCGTCGGACATCGGGAATCCGAGGGCGCTCGCGATCGTTCGGTAGAGGTGCCACACGGCGGAGCTCAAGGGCTCGCTGAAGGGATCGATCGTCCCTCCGAGGAGCATGTTGAGCCACACGCCGCCGTCGCCGAGGAAATGCGTGCGCGTCCTGAGGACGTAGAGCAGGACGCCGTAGAGGGGAAGCGCGAGCAGCCAGAGCGGCGCGCCGTGACTCGCCTTGCGCTTGGGTGTCTGTCGTGTGGACGTTCTAGGACTGGACCGGGATCGGGCAGCTTTGGGCCGACGCGGTCTGAGCCATCCGCCGGCGTCGAGCGCGAGCGCGGCCACGGCGAGGGCCATGAGGGCGAGGATCGCGTGCTGGACCGGCGGCGCGAGAAACCCGGCGGAGTGTATGCCCCAGTTCCGGGGACTCGCCGCGTTCGTGGCCATCCAGACCAGGGCGACATACAGGCCGGCCAGCGCCGTCAGCACCCACGCACCCATGCGGCGGCAGTATACGCTTTCCGCGTTGCGCCGCCTCCAGGGGGGCGTACAATGGCGGAAGATCAAGCCCACACCAACCTTGTCCGCCCCCGCCCGGGGGCCGGTCCTGCTCCGAGGAGGCCGCGGAATGTCCGCGAACGATGATTTTCTAAAAATCCGCTCCGTCGACCACGTCGAGTACTGGGTGGGAAACGCTCGCCAGGCCTCGTTCTACTACGTCAACGCGTTCGGGTTCACCGTCACCGGCTACGCCGGGCTCGAGACCAAGGTTCGCGACCGCGCGTCGTATCTGCTCCAGCAGGGGAAGATCCGCTTCGTCATGACGGCGCCGCTCAGCCCCGAGGGGCCGATCGCGGAGCACGTGCACCGTCACGGCGACGGCGTGAAGGACATCGCGCTCGAGGTCGAGGACGTGGATCGCGCGTACCAGGAGACCACGAAGCGCGGCGCGCGCGGCGTCATGGAGCCGACGACTCTGACGGACGATCACGGCTCGATCCGGCGCGCGGCCATCGCCACCTACGGCGACACGATCCACTCCTTCATCGACCGCTCCAAGTACAAGGGTCCGTTCTTGCCCGGCTACAAGCCGACGGGCACGCGTCCCGCGGACGGGCCGCTTCTGTACGTGGACCACATGGTGGGGAACGTCGCGCTCGGCGACATGAACAAGTACGTCGCGTACTACCGCGACGTGATGGGTTTCAGCCAGTTCCAGCACTTCGACGACAAGGACATCTCGACCGAGTACTCGGCCCTCATGTCGAAGGTGATGGCGGACGGCTCGGGCAAGGTGAAGTTCCCGATCAACGAGCCCGCCGACGGCAAGCGCAAGTCGCAGATCGAGGAGTACCTCGACTACTACAAGGGTGCGGGCGTGCAGCACGTGGCGCTCGCCACGAGCGACATCATCTCCACCGTGGCGCGGCTCCGCGAGTCGGGCGTTCCCTTCATCAGCGTCCCCTACTCGTACTACGAGATGCTCGAGGAGCGGGTGGGGAAGATCGACGAGGACAAGGCCGCCCTCGCCAAGCTCGGCATCCTGGTCGATCGCGACGAGGAAGGCTATCTCCTCCAGCTCTTCACCAAGCCGGTGCAGGATCGGCCGACCGTGTTCTACGAGGTGATCGAGCGAAAGGGGAGCCGCGGCTTCGGCAAGGGGAACTTCAAGGCCCTGTTCGAAGCGATCGAGCGGGAACAGGCGCTCCGGGGCAACCTCTAGACCCTTCATGCGCCTCGTCTCCTTCTCGCCGGAGGGGACGGCCGCGCGCGCCCTTGGCGCTCTCGTCGACGACTCCGTGCTCGAGCTGGCCCGCGCCGCGGCCGCGCTCGACGTTCCGGAATCCGATCCGGCACTCCTCTCCACGATGGAGACGCTCCTCCGCGACTGGGATCACGGGCTCCTCGTCGCGCGCGAGACCGTCGCGCGCGCCACCGGGCTGAGCGGTCCGCTTCGGGAGCGCCTCGCCCAGTCGCTCCACCCCCGCGCGTCGGTGACCCTCCACCCGCCGGTCGCGCACCCGCCCAGCCTTCGCGATTTCTACGCGTTCGAGACGCACGTGAAGAACGCGCGCGCCCGGCGCGGCCTCACCGTTCCGGAGGAGTGGTACCAGCTCCCGGTCTTCTACTTCAGCAACCCTGGCGCGCTCGTGGCGGACGGCGAGCCGGTGGCCAGGCCCGCGTACACCGAGGCGCTCGACTACGAGCTCGAGATCGCCTGCGTGATCTCGCACGAGGCGCGAGACGTGCGGGCGGAGAACTGGCGATCGGTCGTGGCCGGCTTCACCATCCTGAACGACTGGAGCGCCCGCGACGTCCAGCGGAAGGAGATGGCGGTCGGCCTCGGGCCGGCGAAGGGGAAGGACTTCGCCACCTCGCTCGGCCCCGCGCTGGTCACGCTCGACGAGCTGGAATCGGCCCGCGACGGGGACCGGCACGACCTGGCCATGGAGGCGCGCGTCAATGGCCGCACGCTCTCGCGCGGCAACGCCAAGGACCTGCATTTCACGTTCGGGCAGATGATTGCGAGGGCGTCGCAGGACGTGTATCTTTTTCCAGGCGACGTCATCGGATCCGGGACCGTGGGAGGCGGCTGCATCCTCGAGCTCGGCACCGAGACGCACCGCTGGCTCGCCCCCGGCGACGAGGTGACGCTCGAGATCGAGCGCCTCGGCGCCCTCACCAATCGAATCGTCTGAGGCTACTGGACCATGCCGATCTATCACGTCCTGGGCAACGTCCCGCACAAGCGGCACACCCAGTTTCGCAGGCCCGACGGGAAGCTCTACACGGAGCAGCTCATGGGTTCCCGCGGCTTCTCGGGGCGCTCGTCCTTGATCTACCACCACAACATGCCGACGCAGGCGCGCGAGATCCGGAAGATCCAGGACTGCCGCGTGACCTACGCCGACGAGCAGACGCTCCGCCACCATCACTTCAAGACGAAGGACCTCCAGAAGAGCGGCGACCCGGTGAGCGGTCGCGTCACGCTCCTCCACAACAACGACGTCTCCATGGCCATCGCGGTTCCGGACCAGAAGATGACGTACTACTACCGGAACGGGCAGGGGGACGACATGTACTTCGTCCACGAGGGGACCGGGCGCGTTCAGACCATCTTCGGCGAGCTCCACTACCGCCCCGGCGACTACATCGTGATCCCGCGCGGCACGACGTACATGTTCCATCCCGACGCGGGGCCGCAGCGCTACCTCGTCATCGAGAGCGCGTCCTCCATCGAGACGCCGAAGCGCTACCGCAACGAGTACGGGCAGCTCCTCGAGCACTCTCCCTTCACGGAGCGCGACATCCGGAAGCCCGAGCGACTCGAGACGTTCACCGACAACGGCACGTACGAGGTGCGGATCAAGGCACGCGACCAGATCACCGCCTACGAGTTCGATTTCCATCCGCTCGACGTGGTGGGCTGGGACGGCTACCTGTACCCGTACATCTTCAACATCGAGGACTTCGAGCCGATCACCGGGCGCATCCACATGCCGCCGCCCACGCACCAGTGCTTCGAGGGGCGCAACTTCGTCGTCTGCTCGTTCGTCCCGCGGCTCTACGACTATCACCCGGACGCCTTGCCCGTGCCGTACAACCATTCGAACATCGACTCGGACGAGGTGCTCTATTACGTGAACGGGAACTTCATGAGCCGGCGCGGTATCGAGGTCGGCTCGTTCACGCTCCACCCGTCGGGGATCCCGCACGGGCCGCATCCCGGTGCCGCCGAGGCGTCGATCGGAGCGAAGGAGACGAAGGAGCTCGCGGTAATGCTCGACACGTTCCATTCGCTCCGGGTCACCAGCGACGCCATCCCTTACGACGACAAGAGCTATCCTTACTCGTGGCTCGAGCCGCCGAAAAGTTTCACGGGCGAGGGCGCGACGGGGTGAGCGCGTCCTCGTGACCGAGGCGCACCCGAAGCTCCGCGAGATCGATCCGGCGGACTCCCCGTCCGCCGACATCTACGCCCTCATGACGGGCGTGGTCGTGCCGCGTCCGATCGCGTTCGTATCATCGCTCTCACCCACTGGTGTCGCGAACCTGGCGCCGTTCTCGTTTTTCAACGCCGGTGGAGCGAACCCGCCTTCGGTCGTCTTCTCGCCGATCACGAGCCACGGAGGACGCGACAAGGACACGCTCCACAACGTGCGCGCCACGGGGGAGTTCGTCGTGCACATCGTGCCCTGGTCCATCCGCGACCACATGAACCAGACCTCGGGCGAATACGGGCCGGAAGTGGACGAGTTCGAGGTGGCCGGCCTCACCAAGGCGCCGAGCGTCAAGGTGAAGCCCTGGCGCGCGGCCGAGTGCCCGATCGCGATGGAGTGCCGGCTCTTCAAGATCGTCGAGCACGGCGAGGGGCCGTTTCGCGCGAATTACGTGATCGGGGAGGTCCTCCTCTTCCACGTCGCGGAATCGCTCCTGAACGGGCTCCGCGTGGACTCGGCCTCGATCGACGTCATCGCCCGGCTCGGCGGTCCCAACTACACGCGGGTGACGAAGGAGACCGTGTTCGCCATGCCGCGACCGGTGCTGCCGAAGTGAAACGCGTCCGCATCGTCGTCGGCGTTTTGGCCGCCTTCTCGACCGTCTACGCCATCGTTTGCTTGATGGGCCTCACGAAGGGATTCGATCTCATGAGCGCGATCCTCTGCGTCACGGCGGGGACCTTCGCCTGGCTCGGTTGGTGGTTCGTTTTCGGCGGCTGGAGGTCCGTGCAGGCTCGCCTCAAGTGGGCCCTCATCGGCGGGATCGTCGTCGGGGGACTCGGCTTCATCGTGGGCTTCTTCGGTCCGCTCATCTGGGCGCCCCATTCGAATCAAGGTCCGCTCCTCGGCATCTTCGTCACCGGTCCCATCGGATTCGTCGTGGGTGCGGTGATGGGGGCCATCCTCGGAAAGGAACGCGGACCGCGTCCAGCGCCGCAGGCGCTGCCGAAGTAACCGGCACACGGAGGGAATCCCATGCCAGGTCGCGTACGCCTCGCCCTCGTGATCATGAGCCTCTCGGTTCTGCTCACGTCCGCGCTTCCCATCCTCCGGGAGCTGACGCGGCGGACGGACATCGGGTGGACTCCGATCGCCATGCTCGTCCCGCTCGCCGAGAGCGGACAGCGGGTCGAGATCTACGCTCACGGGGAGCCGCTCGCGAAGCTCATCCAGGCGGGACAGGTGCAGGTCCTCGACGAGGGCCGGCCCGTGAGCCTGGGCAACCGTCTGGTCCGGGAGGAGCGAGCGTGAGGTCCATGGCCGGACGCATCGTGATGGCAGCGGTCGCCGCCCTGCTCCTCGTGGCCGCTCCGGTCTCCGCGGGCGTGAAGAGCGCGACGACTCTCAAGTCCACCGTCAAGCTGCGTCTTCTCCGTCCCGGCGTCTGGGTGCACACCTCGCGCTACGTGTTTCCGGACGGTTCCGTGCTCCCGTCCAACGGGCTCGTGGTGAGGGAGGGGAGCGGCCTCGTCCTCATCGACACCGCGTGGGGCGAGATGCTCACGGCGGAGCTCCTCGACGAGATCCAGCGGGAGATCAAGCTGCCTGTACGGCGCGCGATCGTGACGCATTCGCACGCGGATCGCATCGCGGGCGCCGACCTCCTCCGTCAGCGCGGGATCCCGGTGTTCGCGCATCCGCTCACGTGCCGGAGGGCGGCCGCCGTGGCGATCGCGATGCCATCGGACAGTCTCGCGGGACTTCGCAAGCCCGGCGACGCCGAGTTCGTGGGATCGGTCGAGGTCTTCTATCCGGGACCGGCGCACTCGCCGGACAACGTCGTGGTCTGGGTGCCATCCGCGCGCGTTCTCTTCGGCGGCTGCGCCGTGAAGTCGGTCGACTCGAACCTGGGCAATCTCGCCGACGCCGACACGCGCGCCTGGCCCGACGCGCTGCACCGCGTGATGGAGCGCTATCGGCAGGCCGAGGTCGTGGTGCCAGGGCATGGCGCGGAAGGCGGCAAGGAGCTTCTCGACCACACGCTCGAGCTCCTCACGAAGCGACGGCCGTGATCTGGGGGACGCTGACATGAACACCCTTCTCCAGGAGCTCGCGGGCGGCATCCCCGACGGGGAGCATCTCCTTCGCGCGGTGATCCGCATCACGGTCTCCGCGGTTCTCGGCGCCGTGATCGGGATCCAGCGGGAGCACACCGGAAAGCCGGCCGGCCTTCGCACCCACATGCTCGTGACCATGGGGGCGACCCTCTTCGTGCTCGTTCCGGTCGAGATGGGCGTGTCGATCGGCGAGGTGGGGCGCGTCATCCAGGGCGTGGCGACGGGGATCGGCTTCATCGGCGGCGGGGCCATCCTCAAGCTCTCCGCCGAGCGCGAGGTGCGGGGTCTCACGACGGCCGCGGGCATCTGGATGACCGCTGCGGCGGGCGTGGCGGTTGGGTTGGGCTACATCGCCGTTGCCGCACTCGGAATCGCGGCGGCCTGGGTCATCCTCTCGGTCGTGGGTCGCGCCGAGCGGCGCGTGGAGGGCAAACCGAAGAGCTACGAGCGCTAACGGGCGCCCGCCGGAGCGGGCGATGCCTTGCGCAGCCGTTCCACCAGGCGCACCATTCGCTCCAGTCCTTCCTTCAGCTCCGCATCCGAGACGCAGAACGCGATCCGCACGCGGTAGCGGGCATCCGGATGAGTCGCGAACTCGGGCGCCCCCGAGCTCGTAGGCTCGTTGAGCAGGGTGCCGTCCGGGCCGAATTCGGGGACGAGCGCGAAGCCCGAGCCCGGGGCGACCGCGACGCGTTCCTCCTCGAGGAGCCGCAACGCGAATTCGTCTCCCGTGAGGCCCGTCGACGAGACGTCGGCCATGATATAGAAGGCTCCCTCCGGCTCGTAGTCTGCGAGCCCTGCCGGCTCGAGGATGGATACGGCGAGATCCCGCCGCCGCCGGTAGATGTCCCGCATCCGCTCGATCCCCGCGTCGTTCGCGCTGAGCGCGGCGAGCGCCCCCCACTGGATGGGAGTGCCACCGCTTGCGACGAGGGGCTCCTGCACCTTGCGGAGCATGTTCCCGGCGCGCGTCGAAGGCGCGACGATGTATCCCACGCGCAGCCCCGTCATCGCGTACGACTTCGAGAAGGTGTAGAGCGTGAAGACGCGCCGCTTCTCCTCCGGAAGGTCGCTCTCGAAGGAGCCCGGTGAGTGGTGGGCTCCGCCGAAGATGTAATCCTCGTAGGCTTCGTCGCTCAGGATCCAGAGGTCGCGCTCGACAGCGAGATCGTACAGGGCGCGAAGCGTCGAGTCCGGAAACACGGCGCCTGTGGGATTGCTGGGGCTGTTGATCAAGATGGCGCGCGTCTTGGGGGTGATCTGCTCGCGAATCTTGTCGAGCTCGGGCTGGAACCCACGGCCGAAGGGGTAGAAGCGAGGCCGGGCTCCGATGAGGAGCACCTGCTGCACGTAGTTCGGCCAGTAGATCTCGGGCAGCAGCATCTCGTCATCGGGGCCGAGCATGATCTCCATCGCCGCGAAGAGCGCCTGCGTCGATCCCGGCGTGACGATGACCTGCTCCGTCGTGGCCGCGAGTCCATTGCGCCTCCGCGCCTTCTCCGCCAGGGCCGCCCGCAGCTCCTCGAGCCCGACACTCGGCGCGTAATGCGTCTTCCCCTTCCTGAGCGCGTCGCTCGACGCCTCGATCACGCTCGGCGGCGGGGTGAAGTCGGGATCGCCCACGTGGAGGCGGAACACGGGCCCGCCACCCGCCCGCTCCATCTCGTCGGCCAGCCGGAACATCGTTCGGATGGGGGAGAAGGGGATCTGCTCGCTCCGGCGGGAGAACTTCGGCATGGCCACCTCGGTCAGGGTGTTCGAAGCGATCTCAGGGAAGCGTCCGGATGATACCAGAGCGCCGGGGCCGCGCCACGGGCGGACCCGCCGGGCGCGCTCCGGTGTAGCCCTAGGGGCGCTCATCGGTTGCCGGGCGGGCGCCTCGGTGGTAGCCTTGCGACAACCGGGCTCCGGTTCATCCAGGTAAATTCAAGGGAGGCAAGGAATGCGACGGTCGAGAACCGCGCTCTTCGTGACGGCGTTGCTGGTGATGGTGGCGGTTGCGGCGGCAGTGGCCCAGACGGCCGGAACGGCGACAAAGACGACCACGACCACGGCGGCCAAGTCGGCGACGCCGGCCAAGGCTTCGGCCTCCTCCGCCAAGGGCTCGCCCTCGTCAGGCAAGCTGGGCGTGAAGACGATCGCCGGCGACATCATCGATCCCTCGTGCTGGGTGATGAACGGCGCCAAGGGCGAAGCGCACAAGGAGTGCATGGTGGCTTGCGCCAAGGCGGGACAGACGCTGGCCATCCTCGAGAAGAAGACGAACAAGGTGTACATCCTGGCCGCCGAGCGACCGGGCGAAGATCCCAACAAGAGCGTGCTCGACTACGCTGGCATGCCGGTCCTCGTGAAGGGCAAGGTCTACACGCGAGGCGGCATCATGGCGATCCAGGTGGCCTCGATCGAGCCGTACTCGGCCGCCAAGGCGGCGGCGAAGTAACACGCCAGCGGGGCGCGAAGGAGCAGACATGACTTCCAGAACGACATCACTTGGTCTCGTCTTGGTGCTCGTCGCCGCGGTCGCGGTGCTGGGCGCCGGCGAAGCGCAGGCGCCCAAGGCCACCGCAACCAAACCGGCCACCCCGGCTCCGGCCGCGGCGCACTCCGGACACGAGGGACACGACATGTCCACCATGTCCGCGAAGCCCGCGAAGGCCAAGCCCGAGGGTGAGCGAAAGACCATCACGGGTGAGGTCATGGATCCCGCCTGCTTCCTCGAGGCGGGGCCGAAGTCGATCGGAACCGGGCACTTCCAGTGCGCCGTCGATTGCGTGAAATCGGGGCAAACCCTCGCTCTCTACGACCGCGACAACGACCGGATCTACTTCGTGGCCGGGGAGCTTCCGGGACGAAACCCCAACGAGCCGCTCCTGCCGTACATCCACAAGAAGGTGGATGTCACCGGCGTGGTCTATCACCGCGCCGACGCGTGGGGCATCGTGATCTCGAAGGTGGCGCCGCACGGGGACAAGAGCGGCGCGGCACCGGCCCCAGCGGCAGGGACCAACCGCTAGCGATCCGGTAGCCCGGGAGGGACGCACCGCGTGAATTCGCTGGTCCTGCCACTCCTCGCGATCGTCGTCTTCTCGTTCGCCTACCGCTACTACGGCGCGTTCATGGCCTACAAGGTCGCGCGCCTCGACCCGCGCCGAGCCGTTCCGTCGGTGACACAGGCGGACGGGCGCGACTTCGTGAAGACGAACAAATTCGTCCTGTTCGGCCACCACTTCGCGGCGATCTCGGCGTCCGGCCCTCTGATCGGCCCCGTGCTCGCGGCGCAATTCGGCTATCTCCCCGGCGCCCTCTGGATCCTCTTCGGCGCTGCGCTCGGCGGCGCGGTGCACGACTTCATCATCCTGTTCGCCTCCGTGCGGCACGGCGCGTCCTCGCTCTCGGAGATCGTGCGCCGCGAGATCGGATCCGTCGCGCACGGCGCCGCGACCGCGGCCATCCTCTTCATCACCATCCTCCTCCTCGCCGGACTGGGCATCGTCGTGGTGAACGCGCTCGCGGGCTCGCCGTGGGGCACCTTCACCGTGGCGATGACGATCCCGGCGGCGCTCCTCTTCGGCTGGTACATGTATCGCCTGCGCCCGGGCCGCGTGGTGGAGGGAAGTCTCATCGGCGTGGCGCTCATCCTGGCCGCCGTGATCGCGGGGCCGTGGGTGGTTCGATCCCCGATCGCCTCCTGGTTCACACTGTCACCCCACTCGCTGCACCTGATCCTGCCGAGCTATGCCTTCATCGCGGCGACGCTTCCGGTGTGGCTGCTTCTTTGCCCGCGCGACTACCTCTCGACCTACATGAAGATCGGCACGATCGCGCTCCTCGTGGTGGGCGTCGCGATCGTGCATCCCAAGCTCCTCATGCCGCCGGTCACGCACTACATCGATGGCTCGGGCCCGGTGCTTCCGGGGATGAAGGTCTTTCCGTTCTGCTTCATCGTGATCGCGTGCGGCGCGATCAGCGGCTTCCACGCGTTGATCGGATCGGGAACCACGCCCCGCATGGTGCCGGACGAGCCCAGCATCCGCTTCATCGGCTACGGTGCGATGCTCACCGAAGGGCTCGTCGCGATCATGGCCCTCATCGCGGCGACCACGCTCGCGCCGGCCGACTATTTCCTCATCAACGGTGTGCCGAAGGCAGTGGCGGCGCTCGGCATTCAGCCGCACCAGCTACAGGAGCTCACGCGCCTGGTGGGTGAGGAGACTCTCCAGGGACGCACCGGCGGCGCGGTATCGCTCGCCGTGGGCATGGCCAACATCCTCCGGCAGATCCCCGGCATGGGACACCTCATGGCCTACTGGTACCACTTCGCGATCATGTTCGAGGCGGTGTTCATTCTCACCGCGCTCGACACCGGCACGCGGGTCGCACGCTACCTCTTCCAGGACGTCGCCGGGAAGGTGTGGGCGCCGCTCGGCTCGACGACGAACGTCGTGAGCGTGGCCTTCGTGGGGGCGGTGGTCTGCTTCTGCTGGGGCTACATGATGGCGACGGGGAGCGTCGAGACGATCTGGCCCCTGTTCGGCGTTTCGAACCAGCTCCTCGCGGTGATCGCGCTCGCGGCAGGCACCACGTTCCTTCTACGGCAGCGGCCGCCGGCGTACGCGCTCACCACGTTCCTCCCGCTCTGCTTCCTCACCACCACCACGATGACGGCCGGGGTGCTCAACACGTTCCGCTATCTCTCGCCGTCCTACATCGCGGACAAGGGACCCTTCGTCGGGTACCTCGATGGAATCCTGAGCATCGTGCTCCTCCTGCTCGTCGCGACGGTCCTGCTCGACTCGGTCCGCCGGTGGGCCGTCATCCTCGCCGCGCGCCGTCATGGCGCGGTGGAGGTGCCGATGGCCCACGTCGCCGAGCTCGGCGCCTCCGCCGAACCGCCGCTCGCCTGACATGACCATCGCTCCGGGGACGCGGCTCGGTCCCTACGAGATCGTCTCCCGCGTGGGCGAAGGGGGCATGGGGGTCGTCTACCGTGCCCGTGACGACCGGCTGGGGCGCGACGTCGCGGTGAAGGTGATCCCGCCCGAGCTCGCGTCCGACAAGGAGCGCCTGCGGCGCTTCCAGATCGAGGCGCGTGCGGCCGGGCAGCTCAATCATCCCAACATCGTCATCATCCACGATCTCGGCACGTCCGACGGCGCTCCCTACATCGTCTCCGAGATGCTGGAAGGAGAAACCCTGCGGCCTCCGCTCGAGCGCGGTCCTTTGCCCGCGCGGCGGGCGGTGGTGCTCGCGGCGCAGATCGCCCAAGGCCTCGCGTCCGCGCACGCGGCCGGGATCGTCCACCGCGATCTCAAACCCGAGAACCTGTTCCTGAACAAGAACGGCGTTCTCAAGATCCTCGACTTCGGCATCGCCAAGCTCTTCCAGTCGGACGGCGCCGCCGTGGGGGATGAGACCGCGAGCGTCATCCCCGGCCTCACGCGCACCGGGACGATCCTGGGCACTGCGAGCTACATGGCTCCCGAGCAGATCCGCGAGCAGGCCATCGACCAGCGCACGGATCTCTTCGCCTTAGGCGCGATCCTGTACGAGATGCTCACGGGGGAGAAGGCGTTCCCAGGGGCCACGCCGGCCGATCGGATGAGCGCGATCTTGAATCGCGACACGCCGCACCTCCCGCGCGAGATCGAGTCGGAGGTTCCGGGCGTCGGCCGGATCGTGTCGCGATGCCTGGAGAAGCTGCCCGAGAATCGATTCCAGACCGCGAGCGACCTCGGATTCGCGCTCGAGCTGATCCTGGGCCAGGAGGCATCGACCGAGCGAACCGATCGGGCAGCAGTCGAGACCGTCCAGTTCCCGCGATTCGAGCGCGTGACCTACCGCGAGGGCAGTATCCGGAACGCGCGCTTCGCTCCCGACGGCGACTCGGTGATCTACGGCGCGGCGCTCGAGCGCGAGCCGCTCGGGATCCACTGGTGGCTGCCGGGGAGTCCGGAGGCGCGATCGGTGGGCGGTCCGGGGACGAGCTTCCTCTCGGTTTCGGCCGCGGGCGGACTCGCGATCAGCCTCAGGACGATCTTCCTCGGCGGCTTCGTGTCCACCGGCACGCTCGCTCGCATGCCCCTGGCCGGGGGCGCCGCGCGCGAGCTCGTCGACGGCATCTTCGAAGCCGACTGGGATCCGGAGGGCCGTCAGCTCGCCGTGATCCGCGAAGTGCAGGGGATGATCTGCCTCGAATACCCGATCGGGCGCGTTCTGTACCGGACACAGGGCTGGGTCAGTCACGTGCGCATCGCTCCCGACGGCCGGTCGATCGCGTTCCTTGATCACCCGTATCGAGGGGACGATTACGGCGGCGTCTGCACGGTCGACATGAACGGAAATGTGCGATCCCTCGTCAAGGGCTTCGCCTCCGCGCGCGGCCTCGCCTGGACCGCCTCGGGGGACGAGATCTGGTTCTCGGCCGCCAAGGTCGGCGCGGATCGCGTGGTCCATGGCGTGAAACCGGACGGCTCGATCCGCCAGGTCTTCAGCGCTCCCGGCGCGAGCGACGTCATGGACATCTCCAAGAATGGAGTGCTCCTCATCGCCCAGGGTGACGAGCGGATCCGCATGGAGTATCGCAACCGGGCGGGCACCGAGGTCCGAGACGTGACCTGGCTCGATTGGTCGCTTGTCCGAGACCTCTCGTCCGATGGCCGCCGCGTGCTCTTCGACGAAACCGGCGCGGGGGGCGGTGCAGGACAGTCGGTCTACCTGCGCGAGCTGGACGGCTCCGCGGCCGTCCGGCTGGGCGAAGGCACGGCGGTCCGGTTCTCACCGGACGAACGGTGGGCGTTGGCTCTCCACGGCAGCAACGAGCCCCAGCTCCTCCCGATTGGCGTGGGTGAGCCCCGGACCATTTCGATTCAGGGGCTCACGTTTCGATGGGGCGCGTGGATGCCCGATGGCAAGAGCCTCTGCGTCGCGGGAAACGAGCCGGATCAGGGCTCGCGGCTCTACCTGCTCGACATCGAGTCGGGACGTTGGAAGGGGATCGGAGATTGGGAGCTGGCCGGTTTCCAGGAGGTGAAGGTGTCGCCCGACGGCCGGTGGGTCATCGCCCAGGGCTCGGATCTGGAGTTCGCCCTCTATCCCATGGCGGGTGGCGAGCGGCGCTCGCTTCCGGGCATCCCCCAGCGCGCGCGCACGATCGGATGGACCGCGGACGGCGGCCTCTTCTACATGATCCGCGGCGCGATCCCGTGTCCCGTCTACCGCATCGACATCGACACGGGCGAACGCACCCACTGGATCGACATCGCTCCGCCCTCGAGCGCCGGGGTGCTCACGATGACCCGCATCAGCATGACTCCCGATGGGGAGTCGTTCGTCTACAGCTATCCGCGGTTCCTCACGAATCTCTACAAGGTCGAAGGGCTCCGCTGAGCCGGCCGTAGCGCCCTGCCGGCGGCATCGCCAGGGCCCGTCCACGGAGGGGGCATGTACGAAGCCTCGAAGCTGCTCCACGTCTTCGCGGTCGTTCTCTTCCTCGGCAACATCACGATCGGCGTCTTCTGGAAGCTGTTCGGAGACAGGACGCGGGACCCGCGCATCATCGCGCACACGATGGCGGGCATCATCGCGACCGACCGCCTGTTCACGAATCCAGGCGCGATCCTGATCCTGGTCGGCGGCATCAGCGCGGCGCTCGTGGGGCACTATCCACTCATGCGCACCCCCTGGATCGCGTGGTCGATCGGGCTCTTCGCCCTCTCGGGGGCCGCATTCGGAATCCGGCTCGTGCCGCTCCAGCGGCAGCTCCTCGCCGTGGCGCGCGCGGGTGTGGACGGGACGATGGATTGGGGGCGCTACGACAAGCTCTCGGCCTCGTGGAAGCTCTGGGGCATCGTGGCGCTCGCCGCGCCACTGCTCGCGATGGTGCTCATGGTCCTGAAGCCGGGCGGTAGCCCGAGCCCCTAGGAAACGAAAGCGGCCCGAGCCGTCTCCGGCCCGGGCCGCGGGGATCGCGATAGGCGGCGCGCTACCCTTCGTCTCCGAAGTTCGCGACCTGGACCGTGATCTTGCCCTCGGCCCACACCGCATCGCCGCTCCGGATGCCGTTGCTGTAGTTGTAGCCGGTGAAGCGAACCGTCGCGGATGTGGTGGACGCGGTCGAGAGCGGGAGCGCCGCCTTGTCCGCGATGTTGCTGAGCGCGATCGATCCGGAGGCGGTGCCGCCCGAAGGAACCCGGAGGTTCATACCGCCGGTCACCGTGCCGTAAATCCCGTTGGAGTACGTCACCGTGTAGCCCGTCACCACGATCTCCGAGAACGGCTCGCCGGGCGCAATCGGGTCGCCGCCGCCGTTCGGGATGTTGCCAAGCGTCACCTCGACCTGGTCGACCGGGATGAAGACCTGCGCCGTATCCGCCTCGTTGAGGAGATCGCTCGCATAGGCGTTCCCGTCGTTGATCGTCACCACCGTCAGCGTGTTGCGCGACGACTCGTCCGTGCATCCGCCGATCGCGAAGGCTCCCGCGATCGCCAGCAAGGCCAGCGCGTACCGCATTCCCCTGATCATGTCGATCTCCTTGGTCCTTCGCGATCCCCATCGCGTCGGGAGGTAGGAACAGAGATACCCGCAGCGCGAAGAGCAAGGGACATGCCATGGGTAGGGCGGAGTCTGGCGGTCCGCTAAGTGATACGGGCGTCGATGGCTCCAGCAGGGGAGTCACGCCGCGGCCGGCAAACGAAAGCGGGCGCCGTGCGATTTGCACGCGCGCCCGCTGAACTGCAATGAGCCGTCGTCTACTTCCTGGCCATCTGCATCTGGGTGGCGGCCGTGAAGCGGCGGTTCACCTCGCCCCAGTTGATGTTGCGCATGAACGCCTCGACGTAGGCCTTGCGGTCGCTGCCGTAGTCGATGAAGTAGGAGTGCTCGTAGGTGTCGCAGTTGAGGATCGGGAAGGTGCCCCACACGCCGCCCTGGTTCTGCGAATCACCGATGAAGTTGTGGAGCCGGCCGTCGGTGGGATCGTAGGCGAGCACGACCCAGCCGCGCGCGCACATGGCGGAGGCCTTGAAGTCCTCCTCCCACGCCGCGAGCGTGCCGAAGTCCTCCTTGAGCTTGTCGACCACTTCGCCCTGCGGATTGCCATCGCCGCCCATGATGGAGAAGTAGATCTCGTGGAGGATCTGACCGTTGGCCGCGAACGTCTCCTCGTGCTTCAGGCCGCGCATCTCGCTGTAGATCTGGTTGGCCTTGGTCCGGTCGACCTTCGCGAGCGCTTCCTCGATCTCGTTCCGCTTGTTCACGTAGCCCGCGTAGAGCTTGTCGTGATGGATTTCGATGGTCTTGGAACCGATCCCCTTGAGCGCGTCATTGGCGTAGGGAAGCGGCTTCACGGGATGTTTGGACATGGGACTCCTCTCCTTTCGACAGGTGGCCCGGAGCGCGTCCGGGCGTCCTCGGGGTGGTTCGTTACGTAGAGGCCCATATTACCAGAACCGCTAGGGCAGCCGCTTGACGATGGATTCGACGCGGAAGCGCCGCGTTCCCTCGGGATATTCGAGGTCAACCTCGGAGCCCACGGTCTTCCCGAGGAGCGGGCGCGCGAGCGGCGCGCGGTAGGAGAGGACCCCGGGCGCGATGCCCGAGTCGCCGTCGCCGAGGAGCCAGTAGGTGATCACGCCGCCGTTTCCGTCCAGCGGCGCGAGCGCGGTCTCGGTGCCGACGCCGATGCGCGACGCGTCGATCTCCATGGTCTCGAGGAGCCGCGTGCGCTCGAGCGTGGTCATCAGCTCCTGCAAGCGCGCCGCGGCGTTCGCCTGCTTCAGCTTCGCCGCCTCGTACTCGGCGTTCTCGCGAAGGTCGCCGAGCTGGCGCGCCTTCTCGATCGCGGCGGGGATCGTCGTCTTGAGCTCCAATGCGATGCGCCTGAGCTCCGCCTCGAGGCGGTCATAGGTGGGGCGCGACATCACGATGAAGACGGTCTCGATGTCGTCCGTCGTCTTCCCCTCGAGGAGGATCTGGGCGCGCGCCTTGCGGCGCGCCTCGTACTCTTCCGCGACGGAGCCCATGCCGATGGCGCGCATGGCCTCGAGCACCGGGGGGAGGCGACGCTCGCTTCCGCTCCAGTTAAGGATCACATTCTCGAGGAGCGAGTACGTGTCCTCGTCCGGGGGCTCCGAGCGGAGCCGCGTCTGGAGCGCGCCGCCCTCCTCGAGGAGCGCGAGGAGGCGCTCGGGCACCCCGTCTGGGATGTCCTTCTCGAGAAGGCGGAGCGTCGCGACCGTGAGCGTGCCGAGCGCGGGCGCCTCGGTCTCGCTCGGATGCGCCGCGTAGTGCTCGATCAGCCGCGCGGCGAGCACGGGCGCGTCGGCCCAGCGCGTGATCTTGTTCTCGACCGACTTGGGGAACCGCGCGCCCAGAAGCTGCTTCAGCCGGGCGCGGGCGCGCTGCCGCAGCCTCGGAAGCCGGCTCTCGGAGGCGCGCCAGAGGAACTCCTCCTCGAGCTTCGAGCCCGACGCGAGATCGAGGAGCTGATCCTGGTTCGCGCTCAGCGCGAGATCGTCGGGCCAGAGCCCCTTTTGGATCAGCGCTTCCAGATGCTCGCGACCGGTCGCTTCGCCGAGCGATTCCCACGTGAGGGCGTAGCAGAGCGCCTGCGCGCGCGTGGGAGCGTCGAGCGCTTCCTCTCCCGACCAGCGCTTGACGAGAGGCCCCGCGATCTCGCGAAGACGCGTCTCCCCGTCAGGATGCTCGCGCAGGAACTTGCGGATCAGAGTGAGCCCCTGGGCCGCGGCCCTGGGCTGGAGCTGGGGAAGCACGGCGTCCGCCGCGGCCGCTCCCTCGGGAGCGAGGCGGTAGATCTGACGATACGCTTCGCTCGAATCCAGCCGGGCGTCGCTCTTGATCTTGTCCTTCGATTGCTTCCAGTACGCACCGACGTCCATGCCCGGCAGCACCGCTTCGAGCTTGGGCTTGAGCTGGGCCGCGGTGGCGGTTCCGCCGACATCGCGAAGCACGCGCACCAGGATCTCCGGATCGCCCGCGGCCACGAGCGCACGCGCCTTCGCGGAATCCTCGGCGGCGAGGACGCGGAGTCCGTCGCCCGGGAGCTTGTCGAGCGACTTCGAGGCCATGGCAAATGACATGCGATGTCCCGCGCGCGAGGGGAAGTCGAGCATGAGGTTCTCGCCGTCGCTCGCGCGCACACGCCCCAGTCCCCACGTGCTGTGCCCGACGTGGGCGCCCGGGGGAAGCGCGAGGATCTTCGGAAGGCGCGCGCCCACCTGATCGAGGGGCTTCGTGGCGTCCGCGATGCCGGAGCCTTCGAGGATCGCTTCGGGCTCGGGCTCGCGCGCAACCGCGATGCGCAGGAGCACCGCCAGGAGCTTCCGCCCCGCCGCGTTGGCGGGAACGCGCGGCGCCATGGGGGCGATGTCCTCCCAGGAGAGAAGTCCCGGAGCGCGCCGCTGGAGCTCCGGCACGGCCAGGTCGAGGAGCGCCTCCGACTGGGCGAAGGGGACGAGCGATGCATAGCGCAGGAGCGCGCGTCCAATCCGCGCGGGATGGTGCGGGAGCTCCTCCTCGATCAGGCGGAGGAAGTCGTCCGACACGCGCTCGGCGTGGCCCGCCGCGAGATGGAGCTCGACGGCTCGCAGCCGGTGCTGCCGCGCGCCATCCGCGTCGCCCGCGCGCTCGAGCGCGACGGCGACTTCGCCGTTCAGGTCGGGATCGTCCGGCCGGATCTCGATCGCCTCGCGAAGGAGATCGAGCCGCTCGGTGTCGCTGCTTCCGCGCGCGAGGAACACGAGCAGCCGCACCGCGGGCGTCGCCGGCTCCGGTTCGAGGAAGCGGTCGAGGAGCGTGCGCACGCCGTCCCGGTCTCCGGACGCCATGAGCTTGTCCGCGACCACCTCGAACGCCTCGAGCGCAGCCGCGTATTCGCCGAGCCCCTCCTTGAGAAGCGCGGTGAGGAGGAGCAGGTCCCAGCGCTTGCGGCGGAGGGGCTCCTGCTCGAGCGACTTGAGCGCGCCTTCGACCTTGCTCTCGGCGATCAGCCGGCGGGCGAGCGCTTCCGTCTCCAGCCAGCGCGGGTCGGTGGACATCGCCGGCGGCTCGTCCGCTTTGACGGCGGCGAGATACTTCCTGAAATCGGCATCCATCATGGGCTCTGTTCCTCCAGCCCGTCAGGATACCGCAAGCGCGCGGGCGTGGGCCAGCTTCGTCGCGCGGCCGCGCTCGTTGCGCGAGGAGTCCCCCTCGACTAGAATCCGCGCTTGGACCGCACGACGAGCGGTGGATCGGGCCCCGGGGCGCCCAGCGCGCCAAAGCCGCGGGTGATCGCCGCCCTCGGCCTCAACCAGATCTTCTCCAGCCTCACCCACATCATCGGGAAGAGCGCGGTCGCCGCCATCGGCCCGCTCGCGGTCGCCCTCATCCGGTTCGTCATCGCTTCCGCCACGATGCTGGTGTACCTGCGCGTACGCGGCGGAACGCCCATCGCCCGCGAGGACCGGATCAAGCTCGTGATCCTCGGCTTCTTCGTGGTGGTCATCAACCAGGGCTTCTTCCTGTTCGGACTCTCGCGATCCACGGCGAGCCACGCGTCGCTTCTCTACGCGCTCACTCCCTTGTTCGTGCTCCTCCTGGCGGGGCGGATGCTCGGCGAGCGCTCGATCGGATCGAAGCTCTTCGGAACGCTCGTCGCCTTCCTCGGCGTCGCGATCATCCTGTTCGAGCGCGGTCTGAGGAACGAGATGGGAGTTCTGGTGGGAGACGTCCTCATCCTGATCGCGGTGATCGCCTGGTCCGCCTACACCGTGCTCGCGAAGCAGCTCGTCGAGCGCTACGACGCCATGACCGTGACGACGTGGGCTATCGTGAGCGGGACCGTGATGTGTCTTCCGGCCCTTCTGATCCCGGGGGCCATCCCGCCGCTCCGTTCCATCGGTCCCGGGGCGTGGGGGGGGATCCTCTATCTCTCCATGGGCACCTCCGTGATTGCCTATCCTCTCTACATGTACGCGCTGCGTCATCTCGAGGCGTCCAAGGTCGCGGTGACCACCAACGTTCAGCCGATCCTCACCGCCATCCTCTCCTGGGCCTTCTTCGGCGAGCGGTTCACGCCGGGGTTCGTGGTGGGCGCGCTCCTCGTGCTGGCGGGGGTGACGTGGGTCGAGACGCGGAAGCCCACCGCGGCGGTGGCGGTGGAGCAGAGCGCGTGACCGCGCTTCGAGGGGACGAGCTTCCCGAGATCCGCACCCCGGTGCCCGGTCCCAAATCGCTGACCGCGGCGAAGCGCCTCCGTCGCATCGAGGGGGCGGCGATCTGGGGCGTGGATTCGGACCCCATCGTGTGGGCGCGCGCCAAGGGCGCCGTCGTCGAGGATCTCGACGGGAATCGATTTCTCGATCTCACCTCCGGCTTCGGCGCGGCATCCCTGGGGCATGCGGCGCCGGAGATCAAGCGCGCGGTGTCGGCGCAAGCGGGGCGCCTCGTTCAGGGGCTCGGCGATCTCATGCCTCATCGCGAGCGGGAGCGGCTCGTGCGCGCGCTGTCGCGCCTGGGCGGTCACCTGAATCGCGTGCTCCTCGCGTCGACCGGGTCCGAGGCGGTAGAGCTCGCGCTCAAGACCGCGGCGCTCGCCACCGGACGAAGGCGCGTCGTGGCGTTCACTGGCTCGTACCATGGCGACTCCCTGGGCGCGCTCGAGGTGACGCACCACCCGGCGCCTCCCGGTCCGATCCAGGCGCTGCTCGGCGGATGGGCGGTTCATGTCGCGTACGGCGATCTCGATGCGCTCGAGCGCGCGCTGCGGGAGAGTGAGCCCTGCGCCGCGGTCATCGCCGAGCCGATCCAGGGACGGGGCGGCACGGTGATGCCGTCACAGGGATTTCTGATCGGACTCCGCGCACTCGCGCGAAAGCACGGTGCGGTGGTGATCTACGACGAGATCATGACCGGCGCGGGGCGGACCGGGCCGTTCTGGGCCTGGGAGCGCTTCGGTCCCGACGCCGAGCCCGATCTGCTCTGCGCGGGGAAGGGAATGGGAGGCGGCATGGCGATCGCGGCGCTGCTCGGCCGCCCCAAGCTCATGGACGCCTGGCGCAAGCACGTGCCGGCGTCCGGCGAGGCGCCGCACGCGAGCACGTTCTACGCACATCCGCTCGCCTGCGCCGGCGCGCTGGCCACGTTGAAACGTCTCACGGCTGCCGGATTCCGTGAGGAGGTCGAGCGAAAGGGGCGTTGGCTGGAGGAAGCGCTCACCGCGCTTGCGCGACGCCATCGCTCCGTCGCAGCCATACGCACCGCGGGACTGATGGCGGGGATCGAGCTCGCGTCCGACGCGGAAGGCCTTCAGTCCGTCTGGCGCGCTCTCCTCGCGCGGGGCGTCCTCACGATCCCGAGCGGAACGCGTGGAACCGTGATCCAGCTCCTGCCCTCCTTCACCATCACGGACGAGCAGCTCGCGCATGGCGTCGCAGCGATCGATTCGGTTCTCGCTGGCTGAGCGGGCGTCGGGCGACTAGATGTCGTGCGGCATGTAGCCGACGGGGGACTGGAAGTAGTAGTTCCAGGGGTAGTGGAGGAAGTTCGAGACGCGGCTCGTGTAGACGCAGGCGAAATCCTTGAGCTGGTGACCGAAGCGGCTCGACTCGTTTCCCTCGCGGAAGAGGGAGCCCCAGCGCGGATTGTACGCGCGGTCGATCTTGAGCCGGATCTGCCCGATCTCGTGCTCCAGCTCGGAGCCGCGCTGCTCGAAGCTCGCGATCTGATCGGGAATCTCCTGAATGCGCGCGGCGATTTCGCCGCGCCGCACGGGATCCGTGCCGTCCTGCTCGCTCAGGATCAGCGTCAGCCGCCGGAGCTCGCGACCGATGGCGGCCTTGTCGATCTCGAGCTGGTGGCGCTCGGACGAGAGCCGCGCGAGCCGCTCGAATTCCTTCGTGTGCTCGGCGGTGACGGTGATCTCCCGGTCCAGCTCCGGAACGATCATGGCGGTGCGCCAGTTGGCGACGCGCTTCGACTGCAAGATGTCCCCGTAGGTGTGGTCCCCGAAATACAGCACGTGCTCTCCGCCCGAGCCGAGCGTCCGCTGGAGCCACGTGGCGCTCCCGCCGCGTCCGACCGTCGCCGACATCGTTCGCCCCTCGAGCTCGGCCACCGGAGCCGGCGCGTCGTTGGAGAGAAAGAATTGCGGCTTGGCCGCCTCCACGATCACCACGTTGAAGAGATCGGTCCAGTGCTCGGGCGCCCTTTTGCCCTTCATGAGGATGTGGCGCATCAAGGCGTCCGTGTAGGACCACTCGCTGTTCGTGAGGAGGAAGAGCTTCTTCCCGGCGCGCCGGAACTCCTCCAGCACGGTCCGCACTTCCGAATCCAGCCGGATGTACCGGTCCAGGTTGCCCGTGATGACCGACTTCAGGCTCCCGTCCCGGTGCGCCTCGTCGATCATCTCGCGCACGTCCTTGTAGAGCGCCTCGTAGTCGAGCGACTTCTTCCCGTCACGGTTCTCGAAGAAATCGATCAGGGAGACGTAGAGGTAGACCTCGGGAAGATGGAAGAGGGTATCGACCGAGACATAGTTCTCGTGCCCGAGCCGGATGCGATCCGACCGGTACGCGCGGCCGCGCTCGTCCGAACGAAGCGCGGTCAGGCCGTGGTACGCGCGCGAGACGAAGTTGAAGTAGTCCATCTTGAGCACGTTCCCGCGCTTCTTGTCCACCACGAGCCCGCGGATCACCCACTCGGGATCGTACTTGAGATCGAGGACCTCCTTGGGATAGCCCTTCTCCTCGACCAGCTTCCGCTTCGTGAGATCGAAGCCCAGCTCCTCGACCGGAACCGGATCGTAATGCGCGAGCGTGTGGTCCAGGTCGAAGCCGATGGCGCGAATCGCCGTCATCTTGAGATTGCGGTTCACGAAGACGCGATGCCGCCGCGGAATCCGATGCTCGCGATACCGGAGCGCGCGCGCCGAGGGCTCGCGGGCCGGCGCGGGCGGCGGCGCATGGGCCGGCGCCTTCCGATGCGTGGGCGCGGATTCGACCGCGATCGTGGATTCCTGCGACGCCTCTTCTTCCGGAGAACTCTTCGCGCCGGCGGGTGGAGCGGCGGGCGACGGAGCCGGAGACGCGGGGGCTCCCTGGGGCGGCTTCTTGGTCGTGGGATCGTTCCCTGGCGAGTCCGGGGTCACCACGCCATTGTAGGCGCTCCACGTTTCTGGCGCCATGGCTTGACGCGACCGCGGATCGTCCCTACCTTTTCCTGGTGAACCTTTGTCTTTTCGAAGACCCGCTCGTCCAGTCGTTCGGACCCCACACGCTGCTCCGGCCCGCGTTCGCCCTCCGCTGCGGCGCGTTCTCGCTCGTGGAAAAGCTCGTGCGCGCGTTCCCCGAATTGCCGCTCGTGCTCCATGTGCGCCCCGAGCTGGAGGAGGTGACGCGCCTCCTCTATCCGACCGCGCAGGTGGGCCCGCCTCCGGCGGAGGAGACCCTCTTCGTCAACGCGCGGCTCTGCATGACCGACGACGAGATCCTCCACTTCCTCGCCGCGTCGCCGAGCGAAGCGTCGTACATGGCCGACGGCACCCTGTTCGCGGCCAAGGTCCGGGCCGATCGCGTGGCCCACGCGGCGCGGTACCTCCGCGAAGGGGATCCGGAGCGCGCGTTCGAGGACCTCCGCTTTCCCGCCGAGGTGAACGCCTTTCTCGCGCGATCCGCGGCTGATCTCGTTCGCTGGAGCCCGCGCCAGATCGTCCAGGATTTCCGCCACGGCTTTCAGCCGGGCACGGTGCGGGGCGTGATCGAGGCGGGGGTCCACGTGACGCAGCCGGAGGCGGTGCACGTGGCGCGGGGGGCGCGCGTCATGGCGGGCGCCGTGCTCAACGCGGAAGGCGGCCCGATCCTGATCCGTGAGAACGCGAAGGTCGAGCCGCTCGCCTACATCGAGGGGCCCGCCGTCATCGGCGAGGGGTCCGTGATCAAGGCGGGCGCGAAGATCCGCGGCGGCACCTCCATCGGCCCCGTGTGCAAGGTGGGGGGCGAGGTCGAGGCGTCGGTATTCCAGGGGTACGCCAACAAGCAGCACGACGGCTTCCTGGGGCACTCGTTCGTGGGCGAGTGGGTGAACCTCGGTGCGAACACCAACAACAGCGATTTGAAGAACAACTACGGCGAGGTCCGCTTCTATCGGAGCGCGCGCGCCTTCGCCGACGGCACCGCCGAGGGCTCCGGACAGACGCTCCTCGGAGCCGTGATCGGCGACTACACGAAGACCGGCATCAGCACCTCGCTCCCGACCGGGTGCGTCCTCGGCATCGGCAGCAATCTCTACGGCACCGATCTCTGGCCCGCGTACGTCCCGTCCTTCGTCTGGGGCACCGCATCGTCGCTCGCGGAGCACCGGATCGACGCCATGGTCGAGACCGCCGCGCGCGCGATGGAGCGCCGCAAGGTCGAGCTTCGCGTGGAGCAGGATTCGCGGATTCGCCAGGCGTTTGACGACACGGCGGAAGAGCGCCGACTCTATCTCGGGCCCAAGCTCAAAGCGGCGCCGGAGAAGCGCGCGTGAGCTACCGCGAGCCCCGTCCCATCGTCTTCGGCGGCTCGCTCTCGCCGGGCGTCCGGACGCTCGTCATCGTCACGATCGGCGTCTGGGTTTTCCAGCTCCTGGCCGGGTTCTTGGCGCAAGTGCGCCTGGAGCGCCTCTTCGGCCTCGTGCCCTACGAGGTGGTCCACCACCTCTACGTCTGGCAGATGGCCACGTACCTCTTCCTGCACGGAGGCTTCCTCCACATCCTCTTCAACATGCTCGCGCTCTGGATGTTCGGGAACGAGCTGGAGGACCTCTGGGGAACGCAGCGGTTCGTGCGGTTCTACTTCATCACCGGAATCGGCGCGGCGCTCTGCTCCATCCTTGTCACGCCGAATTCCACCATCCCGATCATCGGCGCCTCGGGCGCGATCTACGGAATCCTCGCCGCGTACGGCATCCTCTTCCCGGACCGGACGCTGCTCCTCTACTTCGTCATCCCGATCAAGGCGAAGTACTTCGTCATCATCCTCGGGGCTCTCGCGTTCTGGGCCACCCTCACCTCCACAGGCGGCGGCGTCGCGAATGTGGCGCACCTGGGCGGGCTCCTCTTCGGCTGGCTCTACATGCGGCGATTCGGGCGGGGCTCGGGACGGGGCGGGTCCTTCCAGTGGCGAAATCCCATCAAGCAATGGCGCGAGCGCGTCCGGCAGAACCGGCTCCGGAAGAAGTTCAAGGTCTACTACCGGAACACGCGCGGCGAGGACGACGGGGGAGACGAGTAGGGAAGTAGGGATGGCGGCGCGCGCCGCGACCGAGCGAGGCTAGGCGCCTCCGCCGGTCATGAGGCCCGCCATGATCGCCTCCAGCACCTCGCGCGGCGGACGCACGCGATCGAGCGGCAGGGACGCGAGCGGCTCGTCCACGAGGCCGAGATCCTCGCCCAGGGACGCGCTCCCCTTCGACTGGTAGAGAAGACCCGTCGCGAATCGGTTCTCGATGCGGCCGCGCTCGATCGTGTCGATGGCCCGCATGCGGTCGGTCGGATCGTAGTCATCCTCGAGCTTCTTCAGCACGATCCTCGATCCGTCGTGGAGCGTGACCTCCCGGCTCTCGCCAGGCGCATAGTCGATCTCGATGTTCTCGAAGTGCGGGATGAAGGACACCTCGTGCAGCGGCGCGTCGTGCTCCTTGGCGTTCGTGTAGCTCTTGGTCGACCCCTCGTGGTTGTTGAACGTCACGCAGGGGCTGATCACGTCCAGCACCGACGTGCCTCGGTGGGAGAAGGCCGCCTTGAGGAGCGGCCGGAGCTGCTTGGGATCGCCGGAGAACGAGCGGGCGACGAAGCCGCATCCGAGCTGGATCGCCATCTCGCAGAGATCGATCGGCATCATCTCGTTCACCTGGCCCGACTTCGCGCGGGTCCCGACGTCGGCGGTGGCGGAGAACTGCCCCTTCGTGAGTCCGTATACGCCGTTGTTCTCGATGATGTAGACGATCGGCACGTTCCGACGCACGAGATGGAGGAACTGGCCGAGTCCGATCGAGGCGCTGTCGCCGTCGCCCGAGACTCCCATCATGATCAGCTCCCGGTTCGCGAGGTAGGCGCCGGTCGCCACCGAAGGCATGCGTCCGTGCACGGCGTTGAACGAGTGGGAGCGGCCGAGGAAGTAGGCGGGCGTCTTGCTGGAGCAGCCGATGCCCGACATCTTGGCCACCTTGTGCTGCTCGAGCCCCAGCTCGAAGGCCGCCTGGATGATGCTGCCCGTGATCGCGTCGTGCCCGCAGCCGGGGCAGAGGGTCGACTTCGAGCCCTTGTAGTCGGCTGAGGTGAGGCCGATCCGATTGACGTTCGCCGGCGTGCTCATCGGGTTGTCACCTCCGACGGCCGTTCGATCGCGCGGACGCCGTTCAGGATGCTCTCCGCGTCGATCGGAAGTCCGTCGTAGTGAAGCACCGAGCGGATGCGCGGCGCGAGCTCCGGATACTCCATACGGAGGAGCGCGGCCATCTGCGCGTCCCGGTTTTGCTCCACGACGTAGATCCGCTGGTGCCCGCGGATGAAGCGCTCGATCTCCTCGGGAAACGGATACGCGCGCAGGAGGAGGTAGGACGTGGGCATGCCCTCGGCGCGCAGCTTGTCGCGCGTCTCGTCCATCGCGTGGTGCGTCGAGCCGAAGGCGATGAGCCCGATCTCGGCGCCCGACACCTTCTCGACGAACGGCGCGGGCACGAGCGTCCTCGCGGTCTCGAATTTCCGGGCGAGCCGGTCCATCACGCGCGGATACGCTTCCGAGCTCTCGGTATACCGTGCCGCCTCGTCGTGCCCCGAGCCTCGCGTGAAGTAGGCTGCCAGTGGATGGTTCGTGCCGGGAAGCGTGCGGTAGGGAATCGCGTCGCCGTCCACATCGCGGTAGCGCTCGAACTTCTTCACGCGCTCGAGATCCTCGGCGTTCAGAACCTTCCCGCGGTCCCACGGATTCTCGGGATAGCGGAAGGGCTGGGACATCCACGTGTTCATCGCGATGTCGAGGTCGGAGAGGACGAACACCGGCGTCTGGAGACGCTCGGCGAGATCGAATGCGCGCATGCCGTACTCGTAGCAGTCCTGCACCGTCGCGGGGAAGAGGATGACGTGCTTCGTGTCCCCGTGCGAGAGGAACGCGACGGAGAGAATGTCCGCTTGCGAGGTCCGGGTCGGGAGCCCCGTGCTGGGGCCGATCCGCTGGATGTCCCAGATCACCGCGGGGATCTCCGCGTAGTAGGCGTATCCCGTGAACTCGGTCATGAGCGAGAGCCCGGGCCCCGAGGTCGTGGTCATGGCGCGAGCACCGGCCCACGACGCGCCGAGCACCATGCCGATCGCGGAGATCTCGTCCTCGGCCTGGATCACGGCGTAGGTTGCCTTGCCGGTCTGGGGATCCCTCCGGTAGCGCGCGAGGAATCCCTCGAGCTGCTCCGCGAGACTCGACGACGGCGTGATGGGGTACCACGAGAGGAACGTCACGCCGCCGAACAGGGCGCCGAGCGCGGCCGCCTGGTTGCCGTCGATCAGGATCTTGCCCGTGGTGCGGTCCGCGCGGCGCGCCTGGAACGGCGTCCGCTTCATGTGCTCCTCGGCGTACTTGATTCCGGCCTGCACGGCGGCGCGGTTCATCTCGAGCGCCTTGGGCTTCTTCCCGAGCTGCGCGACCAGCGCTCGGTCGACCTCGTCCGGATCGATGTTCAGAAGCCAGCTCACCACGCCCACGTAGATCATGTTCACGACGAGCTTTCGGAGCTTCGCGTCGGCCACCAGCGGCTCGACGAGCTTCGTGAACGGGACCTTGTAGAGCGTGCGATCGGACGGCACGGCGGGCATCGGGAGACCGTCGGCCACGATGAGGACGCTGCCCGGTCCCATCGCGGTCACGTCGGCCACGGACGTTTCCGGATTCAGCGCCACGAGCAGGTCGTAGCGTTTGATGCGCGCGATGTATCCCTGGTCGTTCGCCCGGATCGTGAACCAGGTGGGAAGTCCCGCGATGTTGGAGGGGAAGAGGTTCTTCCCGGAGACCGGAATGCCCATCTGGAAGAGCGCGCGCAGGAGGGTCGTGTTGGCGGTCTGGCTGCCCGACCCGTTGACGGTCGCGACGTGGATCGTGAATCGGTTGTCGATGGCTGACAAAGCTCGTCCCTACGTCGAGGGTTCGATGCGCCGGCCCGCGCCGGAGAGGCCCATGGTCCCATTTCGAAGCGAGACGGTCAAGACCGGTCAACGCCCCGCGCGCCTTTAACTCTTTTTGGACGCGCGAGATGCGCGGGCGATTCGAGTCCAGGCCCCAAGTTCTTCGCTTGACCGGGTCCCATCCCGCATCAAATATGACGGCTATGAGTCCCCGAGTCCTGACCGTTCCCGAGCCTTACCTGGAGCTGGACGATGCCGCCCTGGAGGCGCGCATCCGCGAGGCCAAGGCGCGCCTCGGAAGCTCGCTCGTCGTGCTGGGGCACCACTACCAGAGGGACGACGTCATCCAGCACGCGGACATCACCGGCGACTCGTACAAGCTCGCCCGGCTCGGCGCGGAGCGCACCGATGCGAGATGGATCGTCTTCTGCGGCGTCCACTTCATGGCGGAGAGCGCCGACATCCTGCGTCAGCCCCACCAGACCGTGGTGCTGCCCGATCTCAACGCGGGCTGCTCGATGGCCGACATGGCGCCGACCGACGACGTGATGGAGGCTGGCGCCGCGCTCGAGCGGCTCGGGCTCTCGTCGGTCATGCCCGTGACGTACATGAACTCGACCGCCGAGATCAAAGCGTATTGCGGCGAGCGCGGCGGCGCGGTATGCACCTCGTCCAACTGCCGCGCGATCTTCGAGTGGGCGTTCGCGCAGCGGGAGCAGATCTTCTTCTTCCCGGACGAGCACCTGGGACGGAACACGGCGATCGCGATGGGGATCGAGCCGGAGCGGATCGTCGTGTGGGACCCCAAGCTCCCGCTCGGCGGATCCACCGAGGAGGAGCTGCGCCGCGCCAAGGTCATCGTGTGGAAGGGTTGCTGCTCGGTCCACACCAAGTTCCACCTGAAGCACGTGCTGGACCGGCGCGCGGAGGACCCGGAGGTGAAGATCCTGGTCCATCCCGAGGTGCCCCACGAGGTCGTGGCCGCGGCCGACGCGGTCGGCTCGACCGAGACCATCATCCGCACGCTGCGCGAAGCGCCGGCCGGATCGCACTGGGCGGTCGGCACCGAGTATCACCTGGTGCAGCGGCTCGCGCACTCGATGCCGGACAAGAAGATCGTGATCCTCTCGAAGGAATTCTGTCTCTGCGCTACCATGTACCGCATCTCGCCCCAGAATCTGGCGTGGGCGCTCGACAGCATCGTCGAGGGGCGCCCGGTCAACGTGATCCGCGTACCGGAGACGACGAAGCGGTGGGCGCACGTCGCGCTCGACCGCATGCTCCAGGTCCACTAGCGGCCGGGGCACTCGAACGGAGCCGGGAGGCTCGGAGGAAGCATGGCTTACGAAATCCTGAAGGACATCTGCGAAGGGGAGAGCTCCTGCGTGGACGTCTGTCCCGTCGACTGCATCAAGAAGGGCGACGGCGAGAACACCAAGGGGACGGGCTGGTACCTGATCGTCGCCGAGGACTGCGTGAGCTGCAACGCCTGCCTGGAAGCCTGCCCCGTCGAGGGGGCCATCCTCCCCGACTAGAGCCCCCGGCTTGGCCCCGTGGGGCCGCCAATACCTCAAGGTCCGCCCACGTTCTACCGATAACTCGGTACGGATTGCTACGCCGTTTCGGGGCCGTTGGGACCTGGCTCGCACCTTGGGGGGATGCACGCTTCGTGGACTGCGCGACCGCCAAATCCAGGCTGGGTGGGCTCGTCTCGGGCCAATTGACGCCTGAGGAAAAGGCCGAAACCGAGTCCCATCTCGCCAGTTGCGAGGGCTGCCGGCTGGAGCACCATCTCCTCCAGGCGATCCACGGCACGTCCGGTGGCACGACGTCTTCGTCAGCCTCGCCGGCTCCGCCGCTGGTCGCGCCGATGAGCGCGAATCCTCCACTCGAGCCTGGATCGGCTCCGGCCTTCGGAGCTCCGACACCTCCGAGTTTCGCGGCCCCCGAGCCGGGCCTCGTGCTAGAGCCCATCACGCCGACGCTTTCGACGACGCCCGATCCCGAGGCCTCCTTTGCGGACCTCGCGCTCGAATCCAGGGCCCTTCCAATGGCGCCGACGAACGTGGAGGCGCCCTCGGCAGAGGAGCGGCCTTCGCTCATTCCTCCCATGCCTTCGAAGAAGGCGTGGGATTTCGAGCCGGTCGACCCGCCGCGCTCGTCCAGTCCACCGGAGGAGAGCATCACCTTCGCGGAGCAGGCACTCCACCGCTCGAGCCAGCGCGAGGGCTCGCGCGCGATCGTTCGCGTCGTGCTCTGGAGCGGTGGGGCGCTCGCGGGTGTGGCGCTCCTCGCAGTGTCGGTCTGGATGGCGATGGCGCATCGCGAGACGGCAAACGAGCCGGAGGCGAGACCCCGAGTCGCGGACAGCACGGCGGTGGGGAGCACGGCGATGAAGGATTCCGTCGCGGTGGCGCAGACCGCGGTCGCACCGGTTCCGACGCCGCCGCAGCCGAGCGCGACGACGCAAGCGCAGCCCGGCGCGGTTCAGTCCGGCGCGACGCAACCGGGCCCGGCGCGGAACGCCGCGCCGACGAACGCCACTCCATCCATCGCGACGCAGTCCGGCATCTCGCGCGGCGGTGCGCCAGGCACGGCCGCGACCAAGACCACTTCGAAGACCGTACCCACGACGACGGCATCGGGAGCCGCCACGAACCCCGCCGCCAAGTCGCTCGCCTCCGCGACCAAGTCGCAGCCGTCCGGTGACGCAACGGAGACGCCCGCGGCTCCGACGCCTCCCCGCCGCGGCCCGCCGACCGCCGAGGAGGGCTTCGAGCCTGTCGTGGACGGTCCGGCGGCCGACACAAAGTCGGCCTGGCCGCAGAACGACTTCACTCCGCCGCCGGCCTCGAAGAAGTCGGTGGCGAAGAAGCCCACGCTGATCATCGAGGAGGCGCCGGATGAGGCCCGCCCGGCGACGCCTCCGGACGAGGCCGACACGAGTGGTCCGGTCGGACGGCTCCACCTCGCGACCGTGAAGGCGCACGAAGATCGCGACCTGGAAGCGCTCCACAAGATCAAGACGTCCTGGAAGTCCTACATCCGGATCGCGCTCGGCTCCGAGCGCGAGCGGTCGAAGCGCGAGTACGCCGACTGCCTCTGGGCGATCCAGGAGCTTTCGGGGAAGGACGCCGATCGGAAGGAAGCCCTGACCGCGTATCGGGAGTACGTGCTCCACGCACCCGCTGGCGGCGCCGACGCGCGTACCGTTGCCCGGATGCGCCATCTGGAAGACGTTCTGAGCGAATCGCAGTAACCCGCTGCGCCGCCCGGCGTCGGGCGCGGCCGATTGACGCCTCTCCCTCGGACCCCTAGGCTCGTTTTCAACTCCATGGATCGGACCGAACCCAGCGAGCCGCGGCGTCCCGCAAAACCGCGTCCCGCACGACAGACTGCCCCCGCCAAGCTTCCGCCCGGGAAGGCCAAGGCAGGAAGCGGCTCGCGGTGGTGGGAATGGCGTCCTTCGTGGTGGCCGTCAGCCTGGCGGCCACCATCGTGGCGCCCGTCCTGGGCTCCGCCGGGGACGCTGCGCTGGCTCATCTTCCTAGCGGCGGTCGCCCTTTGCTTCCTCGGCTACGACTGGTTCCGTCTCTCCTCGATCGGATCATCGCGCTACGTGGGGCAGGGCTGGAAGTTTCCGACGCGCGTGTACGCCGACTGGAAGGACTATCGGGTCGGGGACGCGCTCCAGTCCTCCACGCTCCAGCGCCTCCTCGATGACGCGCACTACCAGCGCTCGGTGAAGCGCCCCACCGATCCCGGCCGGTATCGCGTGAACGGGCCGATCTTCGAGGTCTACCTGCGCCCCTTCACCTATCCGGACCGCGTGGAGCACGGCACGCCGGTGACCGTGCGCCTCCAGAACGGACGTGTGGAGTCGCTGGGGAACGGCTTCGGCGGAAGCGAGGAGGGGCGCGGGCTCCTCCGCATCGAGCCGGAGCTCTTGGGCGAGTTCGCGGATCCCGCGCGCGAGCGGCGGAGCTACGTGCCGCTCGACCATCTGCCGCGCCATCTCGTGCTCGCGCTCATCGCGAGCGAGGACCGGCGCTTCTACCACCACTGGGGGCTCGATCTCCTCGGCATGGGGCGTGCGACGATGCGAAACGTGCGCGCCCGCACGGTGGTGGAGGGAGGGAGCACCATCACCCAGCAGCTCGTGAAGAACTTCTTCCTGTCGCACGAGCGGAGCTTTTGGAGGAAGTTCCATGAGGCGCTCCTCGCGGTGATGGTCGAGCTGCGCTATTCCAAGGAGCAGATCCTCGAGTTCTACCTCAACCAGATCTACCTCGGGCAGCGCGGGTCGTGGAGCGTGTGCGGCGTCGAGGAGGCCTCGCTCTACTACTTCAACAAGCACGCCCAGGAGCTGACGGTGCCCGAGGCCGCGCTCATCGTGGGGATCATCCCCGCGCCAAACCGGTTCTCGCCCTATCGCGACGCCGAGGCGGCGATCGTCCGGCGGAACGAAGTGCTCCAGGACATGGCCGAGGCCGGCTACATCACGAAGCAGGACGAGCGGAAGTACCGGCGCACGCAGATGCGCTTCGCCGCGAATCCGCCGCCGGCCACGCTGGCGCCCTACTTCGTCGATTACGTGCGGGAGACGCTCTCCAAGGACATCCCCGAGAGCGAGCTCTCCGGACGCGGCTTCGTCATCTTCACGACGCTCGACTCGGGGCTCCAGGAAGAGGGGGAGAAGATCGTGCGAGCCGGCGTGAAGGAGGCAGACTGGCGATCGCCGTCGGGCGGCGCCGAGAAGGATCCGGCGCAGGGCGCGCTCCTCGCGATCGAGCCCTCGACGGGGAACATCCGCGCCATGATCGGCGGACGAAGCTACGCCGAGAGCCCGTTCAATCGCGCGGTGGACTCGAAGCGCCAGCCGGGCTCCGCGTTCAAGCCCTTCGTCTACATCGCCGCGCTCGACTCCTACTTCTCGGGACGCCGTCCGCCGCTCACCGCGGCTACAGTGCTCGAGGACGCGCCGGACACGTTCCAGACGGATCTCGGACCCTGGGCGCCGCGCAACTTCGAGAACTCCTACGCCGGCCGCGTCACGGCCGCCCGCGCGATCGCGCGGTCGCTCAACGTGGCCACGGTCCACCTCGCGCAGATGGTGGGCCTGAACCGCGTGGTGGACGTCGCGCGCTCGCTCGGCATCGAGAGCCGGCTTCGGGCCGTCGCGTCGCTCGCCCTCGGCACGAGCGAGCTCTCGGTGCTCGAGTTGACGACCGCGTACGCCACGATCGCGAACGGCGGCGTGCTGGTGGAGCCGACGCCGGTCAAGGCGGTGCTGGACCGCGGCGGATCGGTGCGGTGGACGCCGAAGCGCGAGAGCCGCCGCGTGCTCCATCCGGAGACGGCATACATGGCGACCATCCTGATGGAGGGGCCCGTGATCTACGGCACCGCCGCATCCATCCGGAGCGAATATGGGTTCGTCCGCCCGGCGGCGGGGAAGACCGGGACCACCGATGACGAGAACGACGCCTGGTTCGTGGGGTTCACGCCCGACCTCGCCACCGGTGTCTGGGTGGGGTGTGACAAGAATCGAAGGCTCGGATTGACCGGGACCCAGGCGGCCGTGCCCATCTGGGCGCGTTTCATGGATCTCGCGCACCGCGACCGTCCGCTTCGCGACTTCGAGCCGCCTCCCGACGTGGTGGACGTCTGGATCGACGGTGACACGGGCTACCGCGCGGGGCCCGGCTGTCCGCACGTGATGCAGGCCGCGTTCATCCGGAAAACGGAGCCGCGGCAGGTCTGCCCGGTCTTCCATCCGGTCGTGTGGCCCGACAGCCTGGGTGGATTCACGGCCGACTCGACGAGCACGCCGGATTCGGTGAAGCAGAACCAGGAGCCCGAGGAGCAACCGGACGACAAGACGCCGCCCCCCGACGATCAGGGAGGGCAGGGACTCTAGGCTGTGGGATGGAGCGCGCGAGAGCGCGCGGTGCGGCTAGAGGAACTCGTCGATTCGAAACAGTGGCCGGAAGGGAACGCCGAGCTTCGCGAACTCCTCGCCCCCGCCCTCGTTCCGATCCACCACGCAGGCGACCAAGCGCACGTCCGCTCCCGCTTCCTTCGCGGCCTGATACGCGGTCAGGGCCGAGCCCCCCTTCGTGATCACGTCGTCCACGATCGCGACCGGGAGCGCGGGATCGAACGGTCCCTCGATGCGATTCCCCATGCCGTGCGCCTTCTGTTCCTTGCGCACGAGGAATCCCATGAGTCCGCGTCCCTGGAGCTGCGTCCACGCGATGGTCGCGCCCACGATGGGATCCGCGCCGAGCGTGAGGCCGCCGATCGACGCGACACCGTGCTCTTGGAGAATCGGATCCATGAGCTGGGCGATGAGGAGCGCGCCTTCGGGGTGGAGGCTCGTGCGCCGGACGTCGGCGTAGTAGCGGCTCTTGGCTCCCGAGGAGAGCGTGAAGTCGCCAAAACGGATCGATCGCTCGAGCAGGATCGCGCGAAGGCGCAGCCGGGCTTGGGCCAGATCCGGCCCCGCGGACGAAACGGAGGTCACGCGCGCATCCTACACAGAGCGTTGGCTGCGCGCGAACGGAAATTCGTGGGGGAGGGGAAGCGCCTCGTGTAGACTGCGGCTATGCCCTTCTCTCGGCTGATATTGGCCCGCGCCGAAGGGGCTGCGTGAGTCTTCGATGAGCCAGCCCTTCGTCCACCTCCATAACCACAGCGACTACTCGCTCCTGGACGGCGCGTGCCGTCTCGACCGTCTGATCGCGCGCGCCGCCGCGATGAAGATGCCCGCGCTCGCGCTCACCGATCACGGAAACATGTTCGGCGCGGTCGAGTTCTACGACGCCGCCCACGCCGCCGGGATCAAGCCGATCATCGGATGCGAGGTCTACGTGGCCCACGGCTCGCGCGGCGACAAGACGCGCACGGCCGATGGACGCGGCGCCTACGACCATCTCGTCCTCCTCGCGCGAAACCGCGAGGGCTACAAGAACCTCACCAAGCTCTCCTCCGCCGGCTACCTCGAAGGGTTCCACTACAAGCCGCGCATCGACAAGGAGCTCCTGGCCGCGCACGCGGGCGGGCTCCTCTGCCTGAGCGCCTGCCTTCGCGGCGAGGTGCCGCAGCTCGTCGTGGCCGACGACATGGAGGGGGCGCGAAAGGCGGCCGGCTGGTATCGCGACCTCTTCGGGCCCGAGTTCTACTTCTTCGAGATCCAGGACCACGGGCTCGAGGACGAGAAGAAGTCGGCCCGGGGCCTGATCGAGCTCTCCCGCACCATGGGCATCTCGGTCGTGGCCACGAACGATTGCCATTACCTCTCGCGGGAGGACTCGGAGGCGCACGAGGTGCTCCTCTGCATCCAGACCGGCAAGACGATGCTGGACCAGGATCGCTTCCGCTTCACGACGGATCAGCTCTACGTGAAGTCGCAGGACGAGATGGAGGCGCTCTTCGGCGAGACGCCGGAGTCGCTCACCAACACGCTCGCCGTGGCGGAGCGGTGCGAGCTGACGCTCGACACCGAGCGCGTGCAGCTCCCGTCGTTCCCGATCCCGCCCGAGTTCGAGACCGAAGAGGTGTATCTGCGCCGCCTCGCGCGGGAAGGCCTCGAGCAGCGCTACCAGGGGCAGCCCATCACCGAGGAGATCGAGAAGCGCCTCGAGTACGAGCTGAATACCATCTGCCAGGTGGGCTATGCCCGCTACTTCCTGATCGTGCGCGACTTCATCCGCTACGCGCGCGAGAACGGCGTCGGCGTGGGGCCGGGGCGCGGCTCGGCGGCGGGGAGCCTCGTTTCCTACACCCTCGGCATCACCGACATCGATCCGATCAAGTTCGATCTCCTGTTCGAGCGCTTCCTGAATCCGGAGCGCGTGAGCATGCCCGATATCGACATCGACTTCGCGTACGAGGATCGCGGCAAGGTCATCGACTACGTGGTCGGGAAGTACGGCCGCGACAGCGTGAGCCAGATCATCACGTTCGGGACCATGGCGGCGCGCGCGGTGGTGCGCGACGTGGCGCGCGCGCTCGGGATGACCTTCGCGGAAGGGGACAAGGTCGCGAAGATGATCCCGCCCGATCTCGGGATGACGCTTCAGAAGGCGCTCGAGACCGTGCCGGAGCTGAAGGCGCTCCTCCAGGACGAGCGTCACGCACGGCTCCTTCGCTGCTCGATGGCGCTGGAGGGGCTCGCGAGGCACGCGTCCACGCACGCGGCGGGCATCCTGATCGCTCCGGGCAATTTGACCGAGCACGTGCCCATGTACCGTTCGCCCAAGGGGGACTTCACCACCCAGTTCGACATGAAGTCACTCGAGCGGGTGGGGCTCCTCAAGATGGACTTCCTCGGCCTCCGCACCCTGACGGTGCTCGAGCAGGCGGTGGAGCTCGCGCGCGAGGCGACCGGAGACACGATCGACCTCGGGTCCCTGCCGCTCGACGATCCCAATACGTACGCGTTGCTCCAGAAGGCGCAGACGATCGGCATCTTCCAGCTCGAGTCGGGGGGGATGCGGGATCTCCTCCGGAAGGTGCTCCCGGATACCTTCGAGGACATCATTGCGATCAATGCGCTCTTCCGTCCCGGGCCCATCCAGAGCGGCATGCTCGACGACTTCGCGAAGCGGAAGCATGGCAAGCAGAAGGTCACGTACATGCACCCGCAGCTGGAGGCGCTCCTCAAGAAGACGTACGGCGTGATCGTGTACCAGGACCAGGTGATGCAGATCGCGAACCGCCTCGCGGGCTTCAGCCTCGCGCAGGCGGACATCCTCCGGCGCGCGATGGGGAAGAAGAAGCCGGAGGAGATGGCGAAGCAGAAGACGGCCTTCCTGGAGGGATGCGCGAAGAACAGCGTCGCCGCGAAGAAAGCCGAGGAGATCTTCGATCTCATGGACAAGTTCGCGGGCTACGGCTTCGTGCGCGCGCACAGCGCGGCCTACGCGATGCTCTCGTACCAGTCGGCGTGGCTCAAGGCGCACCACCCGGCGGCCTACCTGGCGGCGTCCCTCACGAGCGAGGCGGGGGACACGGATCGCATCGTGACCCTGGTCGAGGAAGCGCGCCGGCTCGACATCGCGGTCCTCCCGCCGGACGTGAACGCGAGCGTCTCGTCCTTCACGCTCGAAGGTCCCGCGATCCGCTACGGGCTCGCCGCGGTGAAGAACGTGGGACAGGGATCGGTCGAGGCGATCGTGCGCGCGCGCCGCGAAGGCGGGCGGTTCCGCACGCTCGCCGACCTGATCCGGCGCGTCGATCTCGCGGCCATCAATCGCCGCGTGCTCGAGTCGCTGGTCCAGGCCGGTGCCTGCGACACGCTCGAGGGCGATCGCCCGCAGCTCCTGGCCGCGGTCGGCGATCTCCTCGCGCAGGCTCAGGAGCGTGCCCGCGCCGTGAATTTGAACCAGGAGAGTCTCTTCGGCGCCGAGCACGAGATCGCCGCGCCGGAACCGCCGCTGCCCAAGGCCGATCCCTGGCCGCTCGACGAGCGGCTCCGCCGCGAGCGCGACGTGCTCGGGTTCTACTTCTCCGACCATCCGCTCACGCCGTACCGGCCCTACATCGAGGCGCGCGCGACGACCGAGATCTCGCGCCTGCGCGAAGCGCGCGATCTGGCGGAGGTCTCGCTCGTCTGCCTCGTCCAGGCTCGAAAGGCGCATACGGACCGGAACGGCCGGCCGATGGCGTTCGTCACGCTCGAGGATCTCAAGGGAACCGTCGAGACCACGGTGTTCGCCGATCTCTACGAGAAGCATCGCGCCGATCTGGAGCCGGGCGCCGTGCTTGAGGTGCGCGGCCGGGTCAACCTCAGGGAGGACGCGGAGCCGAAGATGGTGCTCACGGCGGTCAAGCCGCTGGGGCCGCCTCCCTCGGGCGCTGCCGTCCACATCGACCTGGCCCACGGGAGCGAGACGGTCTCCCTCGAGGAGATCCGTTCCCTCCTGGTTCGCCATCCGGGCATCAGCCCCGTATACTTCACGGTTCGTGGCGATACCGACCCCGGGCCGACCCAGATCCGGGCCAAGCGTCTCCTGGTCTCGCCGAGCGACGAGCTCCTGGGCGCGCTCAGGGAGCGGCTCGGCGCCGAAGCCGTGCGTCTCGTGGAGCGCGGAGACGAGGTCGCCATCACCCCGATGAGCGGAGCCGCATGAACGGAACCTGGCTCGATTTCGAAAAGCCGATCATCGAGCTCGAGCGGAAGATCGAGGAGCTGAAGAGCCGCGCCGGCGGGGACGAGCGCGAGACCGCGGAAGAGCTCGACCGCCTCGAGAAAAAGGCGGACCGGCTCCGTAAGGACATCTTCTCCAAGCTCACGCGCTGGCAGCGCGTGAAGCTCGCGCGACACCCGCGCCGCCCCTACACGCTCGACTATCTCAAGATTTTGGCGCCGCAATTCATGGAGCTCCACGGCGACCGGCGCTTCGCCGACGACCCCGCGATCGTGGGCGGGCTCGGCATGCTGGACGAGCTGCCGGTCCTCTTCCTGGGACATCAGAAGGGGCGCGACACCAAGGAGAACATCCACCGCAATTTCGGCATGGCGAATCCGGAGGGCTATCGCAAGGCGCTCCGGCTCATGCGCATGGCGGCGAACTTCGGTTTTCCCATCGTCACCTTCGTCGACACACCCGGCGCCTATCCCGGTCTCGGCGCGGAGGAGCGGGGGCAGTCCGAGGCGCTCGCGCGGAACATCCTCGAGATGGCGCACCTTCCCGTGCCGATCGTCACGGTCGTGATCGGCGAAGGAGGATCGGGGGGCGCGCTCGCGCTCGCGGTCGGGGACGTGGTGATGATGCTCGAGAACTCGATCTACTCGGTGATCACCCCCGAAGGCTGCGCGGCCATCCTCTGGAAGGACGCGAGCAAGGCGGAGCAGGCGGCCGAAAGTCTCAGGTTGACCGCGCAGGACCTCCTCGAGCTCAAGGTCGTGGACGAGGTCATCCCGGAGCCGCTCGGGGGCGCCCACCGCGATCCCGAGGAGACCGCGCGCCGGGTGAAGGAGACGGTCCTGCGCCATCTCAAGGCGCTGATCGGCCTTCCCAAGCAGGAGCTCCTGGATCGAAGGCTGGAGAAGTATTTGAAGATGGGGGTGTACCTGGAGGAAACCGCCACCGCCGGAGCCACGCCAGCAGGCTGACGAGGAGCCAACCATGTCCGAGAAGAACCAGCAGCAGGACCGCCCGGGTGCGGGCGCGCCCATCAGCGATCAGCTCCTCGCGATCCTCGTCTGCCCGCAGTGCCGGCAGGACCTCGAGTACGACCGCGCCGGGGGGACGTTCACGTGCCATCACTGCCGCCTCCGGTTCTCGATCGTCGACGGTGTCCCCAATTTCCTGATCGAGGAAGCCGAGCGGCTCTAGTGACGTTGATGCGTCGCACGCCTGCACTCGCCGTCGCTTTCGCGCTGGCGGCGGCCCTCTTCGGGGCGCGGACGGCGGCCGCCGCTCCCGCCCCCGTCGTCTCGTCCGTTCAGCCGACCGGCTACAGGGTCCGCGTGGCGATGGGAGAGCCTTCCATCGTCCAGGGCGAATTCCTGGGCACGCCGCTCGCTGAGATCGATCTCGAAGGTGCCGTACCGGAGCGCGCCGGGCCAGGCGCGCCGCCGCTTCCGGCCCGCACCATCTTCCTTCGCGTCCCCTGGGACGCGCGCGTGCGCGCGTCCGTCATTCCGTCGACGGCGCGATCGCTCGGCACGCTCCGTCCCACGCCCATTCCGTATCTCCTCACCGACGCCACGGTGCGCGGGCGTGTCACCTCGGGCGACCTCGAGTCCGCGCTCGAAGCGCAAGGCGCTTGGCGCGGCTCGCGCGGCGCGGAGATCGCCACGACGCGCCTCATGGCGGCCGGGAGCGAGCGGCTCCTCGCGGTCACGATCCGTCCCGTGTCGTGGGATGCGTCGTCCGGCAGCGCCACGTTCGTCGACGAGGCTTCGATCGAGGTGACCTGGGACGTTCCGGCCGAAGCGCTCCAGAGCCCGGCCCCTCGGCGCGCCTCCACGACGCCCTCGACCGCCGTCGGTCCGTATTACGCCCCGGCGAAGCGGGCACGAGCCGCATCGGCCGGTCCCGCGCGTGCGGCGGCGTCGTTGGCCGGAGGCGCCGCCGCGATCGGCCCCTTGCGCGTCGAGCCCACGCGCCCCTGGGTGCGGCTCAACGTGATCCGCCCCGGCCTCTATCGCATCACCGCCGCCGACCTCACGACCGCGGGCATCGCGGTCGCCGCGATCGATCCCGCCACGATCCGGATCTTCCGCGCGACGCCGGGTGATCTTCCGGTGAACGTGAGCGTCGATCAGGGACCGGACTCGCTCCGCGAGTGCGCGATCGAGGTGACGGGGTCGGGGGATGGATCGCTGGATGCCGCGGATCGCATCTACGTCTACGCGACCGGATCGAACGGCTTCGGCTACGACCTGGCGCTCGGCGGAGGCTCCGCCTACGAGGAGTCCCAGTACTCGGACGTCGAGACGCTCTGGATGACATGGGGGCCGGGTCCAGTGGCCACAGCGCCGCGCCGCATGACGACGCGGAGCGCCGCGCTCGACGCGGTGGCCGCGCCGACCTACGTGGCGGTGCCGCACCGCGAGCACTTCGAGGAGAACCGGCTCTACAACGCCGACCTCTTCGAGTTCGGAGTTCGATGGGAGCGATGGTTCAACCGGATCCTCTTCCAGGGCTCGCGCGTTCGCTTCCCGCTGTCCCTCCCGGGTGCTCAGGCCGGGGGGGCGGCGGACGTGCTGGTTCGCGTGTGGGGCGTGGGGACCTCGATCGGGGCCGGCATCCAGGACCACGTCGCGCGGATCTACTGGAATCGCGCACTCGCGGACACCGCGGGATGGGACCTCTCGCGGCACCAGGACCTCACCGCGACAGGGCTCGTGAGCCAGGGGCGCGACACGCTCGACGTCGAGGTCCCCTCGCTCATCGACCCTGGTCCGTATCCGCAGCGCGCGGACCGGTCGTATCTCGCATGGTTCGAGATCGGGTATCAGCGGCAGCTCCTCGCGGTCAGCGACACGCTCCAGTTCGCGGCTCCCGATTCGCTCCCCGCCATGCCGGTCCGGTATCAGATCACGGGCATCACGGACACCTCCGCGGTCTGGCTCCTCGACCGCACCGATCCCGAGAGCCCGGTCCGGCTCGTGGGCGGATTCGTCTCGGGCGCGGTCGCGCCGTTCGCGTGGACCGTGGAGGACAGCGTCGGGGCCGGATACCGGCCGCGCTATTCGCTCGTATCGACGACGCGAGCCGCGACACCGGGAATCTCGGTCTACGCGCCCACGTCGAGCCTGCACACGATCGCTGATCTCCTCGATCCCTCGAACGGGGCCGATTACGTGATCGTGGCTCCGCCCGCGTTCCTCGCCGCGGCGGAGTCGCTCGTCGCCTACCGGTCGCTCGG
>Ga0068858_100000368_pt1 | contig 47468 bp, 63 predicted proteins | sample KBSSwiS12_FD_66589 | JGI IMG/M metagenome (GOLD analysis project Ga0068858, IMG submission 66589) | Switchgrass rhizosphere microbial communities from Kellogg Biological Station, Michigan, USA - KBS Switchgrass S1-2 | ecosystem: Host-associated > Plants > Roots > Rhizosphere > Soil ...
GCAATTCGGGGGTGATGCCGAAGCCCGGAACCTGGCCCTGCGGTTTCGCGCCAACCGCGGAGTTGTCAGGAGCGATCCTTTGCTCCTCGAGCGTGTGCTGGCGAACCTGGTACAGAATGCTCTGCGCTACACGCGCACAGGTGGAGTGCTGGTGGCCGCGCGGCGCAGCGGTGGCGACGTGGCGTTGGAGGTCTGGGATACCGGGCCTGGGATTCCCGAGGAGAAGAAGGAGATGATCTTTCGGGAGTTCTATCAGATCGAGAATCCCGAACGGGATCGCAGCCGCGGGTTGGGTATGGGTTTGGCGATTGTCCAACGCATCTGCCGCTTGCTGGGACATTCGTTGGACCTGCGCTCCAGGGTAGGCAAGGGCAGTGTCTTCCGGGTTGTGGTGCCGGTAGGGGATGTCACCGCAATGGACGCGACGATCCCCGAAAGCACGCTGCCAGCGCGGAAGCTGGGTACTGTCACCGTGTTGCTGATTGACGATGAACGGGCGATCCGGGAAGCGACCCGGGAGTTGCTGCGGCCGATGCAGGTCGATGTGATTCTGGCGGCGACCATAGCGGAGGCAGTCGCGCTGGCCAAAGAGTCGAAAGCTCCGATTGACATGATCCTGTCGGACTGGCGGCTTCGTGGGCAGGAAAACGGCGTCCAGGCGGTGAGTGCGGTGCGGGCCGTGATCGGGGAGGCTACGCCGGCGATGCTCGTCACCGGGGACACTTCCACAGATCTGCTGAAGACCGCCCACCAGGCCGGCCTCGTCGTGCTGCACAAACCGCTGCAGCCCCGCCATCTGGTGCGCCTGATCAAGCACCTGAGACGATAGCCGCGTCAGGCCAAGTCAAATGACTTTAGTTATTTGAACGGATGGCTGGCGGGGGCCAGTTTATGTGCCCATGACCCTGGTCCTGCAAGGCACCAAGCTGAACGACGAGCCCCTGAGCCAACCCCTGATTGGCCGCTTTGACGAGCGTGGGGGAACGATTGGCCGCTCGGACAATGCCACCTTCACTCTTCCGGACCCCGAACGACTGATTTCCCGCGTTCAGGCGCAGATCCTCTTCCGGGATGAAGGGTACTGGGTCGAGCACATCAGTAGTGCGAGCTCGACCTTGCACAATGGGCGGCCATTGAGTGCCGGAATGCGAATCCTGTTGAGCGAGGGCGACGAGCTCCGGATTGGTGGCTATACGCTCGCGGCGGCGTTCGAGAGCGATGAGGCGAGCGCCACCGTCCTTCGCGGACGGACTGTGATCATTCAGCCTGCGGGGCCGCCTACGAAGCCTCGTGCGGCGGCGGCCGCTCTGGAGTTCGGGTCGCCTTCGGCGGAGGCAACGCATAACTTTGTTTCGGCAGCTTCAGGTGATCCTGCGTTGTGGCAGGGATTTCTCGCGGGGGTGGGGGTCGAGGCGCCTCTGCCCGTGTTGCACGGCTCGTCGCCCGAAGCCCTGCGGGAAATGGGAATGTTGGTTGCGGCGAGCATGCGGTTGGCCCTGGAGGGAGTGCTCGAGCGGTATGCGGATCACTCGGACACCGTGCGCGAGCAGGCGCAGGAAGATTTCCGGCGCTTGTTCGCTCAGGCGTTTCGGCAGGCTCATGAAGCGCAGATCCGGCGCAGCACGAATGGCGTTGATGAGGTGGCCGCGCCGGGCCGTTGATCTTCTGTTGGGGGCGCGCCACGAAGACTCGCACGAGCCTGCATAGTCGCTGCTCGGCCCGCTTGGCCTCGTCGCCGCTGGCGGCTGAGGCCCGGCCGCGCTGTTCCCGATGTGCCCCTTACCTCAGCAGCCGCAAGGACCGACCAGGCCCGCGAATCCCAGAGCATTGAGACCGCGAGCGGCGATGAATGTCTTTGCGGCTGCTGTTGTCATGGGTAGTCAGCCTACACATCTCCTGCTCGACCGACAGGTGCCGAAAGTCAACTGTTGCGGATGACTTTCGACACCAGTTGCGCGTGGGAGGTCGAGTTATGTTTGATCCATGGATACAAACAGATGCAAAGCAATTGTCCGCCGGCCGCGCTGTCACGCACCGGGCCGGTGTTGGTATGGGTCGTTGGCGCGGTCGCTGGCGCCTTGCGCATATGCGAACAGCCGGGGACAGCGGCGCAAGCCCAGCTAGCGGTTTTTCTTGGCAGCCGCCCGCGCCTGCCTGGCTGCGTAGCGGTTCAACTGATCAATCACTCCTTTTAGCTCGAACAGGTTCGGCGGCAGCGTATCCCGCTCCGTTGCGACCAGGTAAATATTCCCGGATGCGTTGTTTGGATACGGCCCCAGCTCGCAGTAGGAGCCGATATCCTGGAAGAGCAGTTTGCCAGGATCTTCACCCGTCACGTTCTCGCCCAGATAGACCAATGACTCGACATTCGGCCACGGCAGTCCGTTGGGCATGTGAGTCACAATGAAATAATTGCCTCCTGGCTCGAGTTCGGATGCCGGTACGCCGAGTGGGCTCAGGGCGTCGCAGTCATCAAGGTGCTTTGGTCCGAGATCAGCGATCGAGTCTGCAAGGGGGAATCCAAGGTCCCCTTTGCGTCCTGCGGCCCAATGCAGCTCTCCGGCCCGATATTCTTTCGAGGTATACAGGTCTGCGCCAATCATTTTGTGCGCGAACTCCATCGCCTGAACGGCATCCACGCCTCCGGCCCGCTTTACGCGTTCAAATCCGAGCCCGAGTATCTGATAGGGGCAGCAGTAGTCAGGTGAGTCCGGAAACCTTTCCGGCTTCCCGATGAGAACGGTCACTGGCTTTCCTGACGAGAGTTTTAGCTCCCGAGTCGCAATCACAGTCCCTACATCCGTGAGCTTCAAAGTGGGTTCGCTCCTGTGGCGCTTTTCCCTATTGTCGCAGATGAACTGCTACAGTCGGGCCCGGTCTGAATTACCGACTTACGTCTCCGGCATTTATGCCTGAAATCAAGCGCCTGAGGCGCCGAAACGCCGTACTCGCCGTGTCTTGTGTCGTTTCAATGTACGGCGCGCCGCTATCGGCTGCAGATGCATCGACTGCAGTTCCTGCCCGGTCCATGAGCGAGTTGCGGCCGATTGCGACGATCCAGGTAGGAAAGACCGCCGACTGGGTAGCGATCACCTCCGATGCCGTGTGGGTCGGAAGTACTGGTCCCGACGCTGTCCACAGGATCGATCCGAAGACCAACGAGCTCGTCGCCACCGTGAAATTACCAGGCGAGCCGTGTGCAGGATTGGCGACAGGCTTCGGGAGTCTTTGGGTTCCGCTGTGCAGTCAACCCACGACACTGGCGCAAGTTGACCTCAAACACAACGCGCTGAAGGCTGTGATGAACGTCGGTCCCGCTGGACCAGAAGGGGGCGTCACGACGAGCTCGGACAGCGTTTGGCTCGTGATAGACAAGAACGGCTCACTTGCACGTATCGACCCTGGCAAGGGCGTGGTTCGTCAAATGATCAAGGTACCCGCGGGCTCCTACAACCCCTTTTACTTCGACGGTCAGGTTTGGGTGACACACTCTGATGGCGCCGAAGTCACGAGTGTCGATGCTCAGAGCGGCGCAGTCCTCGGGACGGCGAAGACCGGTCCGAATCCGCGCTTCTTGTCCGCGGGCGCGAAGGCAGTGTGGACACTGAACCAAGGTGATGGATCGCTTACGCGCATCGACCCCCGGACGAGGCAAGCAACCCAGACGATTTCTTTGGGCACGCCGGGTCACGGTGGTGATATCAGCATTGGCGGGGGAATGGTTTGGACGACAATGGCAAAGGTTCCATTGTCGGCGACTGATGCGTCTACGACTGTATTGCGATGCCAGTGGACAGGGCCCGGAGGCGATTCTCTGGGTATCGGCCATGGCGCAATCTGGCTGACGGACTATCACGGGGGAACGATTTCCCGGCTGCAAATGGAGACGGTGTTGGGCCACTGCCGCTAGAGTAAAATTACGAGGCGCCTGCGGTAAACGGAGCCACACTCGTGAAGAAGATAGATCTTGCCAAGGTAGCGGTCGACGCTCAGTCGAGTTATCCGCCGCCTTTCAATGAGCCCTGCGATGGCCAGATTTGCAAGCGACTGGGCCGCTCACAGGGTCTCACGCGCTTCGGCGTGAACCTGACCGTCATACCGCCAGGCTGTTGGTCCAGTCAGCGCCACTGGCATAGCCATGAGGACGAGTTTGTTTGGGTGGTCGAGGGCGAGCTGACCCTCGTGACCAACGCTGGCGAAGAGATCCTGCGGGCAGGCGACTGTGCGGCCTTCGAGTCCGGTGACCCGGATGGTCATCATCTGGTCAACAAATCCGATCGTCCCGCCAAAGTCCTCGAAATCGGCAATTCTGATCCATCAGACCGATGTACGTATTCAGACATCGATATGGTGGCCGGTCCGGGAGCGGCTGGTTACAGCCACCGCGACGGCACGCCCTACCGGTGATTACCCACGCTAGGCCTCCGCGATGGTCGTCCGCGATCTGGCGAGTCCCAGGACGCTGGTTTCAGCGAACTCAATCATCTCCAGGACTTCCGGACCGGTTCCAACTTCATTTTTCAACAACGCGATTGTCTCGCGCAGCGGGAGATTTTGCCGGAGCAAAGTACGGTATGCGGAGCGAATGGAGCGGATCTGGCTGGTTGTAAAGCCGTTCCTCTCCAGGCCTACTTTGTTGATTCCCCGCAGTACCGATGGATGCCCGTCCGCGATGCAAAATGGAAGGACGTCCTTGGCCACTTTGTTCATTCCGCCGATAAATGCAAACCGACCGATTCGAACAAATTGCACGACGCCGGTCATGCCATTGATGATTGCGTGATTGCCAACCTGGACGTGCCCGGATAGTTTCGTATCGCAGCTGATTACTACGTGGTCACCAACTATACAGTCGTGTGCTATATGGCTGTAAGAAAGAAACACCCCATTGCTGCCTACCACAGTGGATTCTCCCGGCTTCGCCGCGGCGTTCACTGTCGAGAATTCGCGGAAGACATTTCCGCTGCCAATGCGGGTAAATGTCATGGAATCGCGCCGATACTTTTTGTCTTCGGGCTCTGTCCCCAGGCAGGCGAACGGATGAATCTCGTTGTGATCGCCAAGACTCGTATGGCCGCCGATGACCACGTTTGCGCGAAGCACGTTGCCAGCACCGAGGACCACGTTGCGACCAATCTGGCAATAAGGGCCAATGTTGCAGTCGTCGCCAATGACAGCGCCCGGTTCGACTACCGCGGAAGGGTGAATAATGGTCGGCATGATGCACCTTGCAAACCTTGCAATTAGACCGCATTTCGAACACTACAGCATCGACTGCTCAGAACGCCAATCCGAAGGTTGATTGATTGAGTTGCCATAATTGCTCCCCAATCGTGCCGTCGGATTGCCCGTTTTGTTCCTAGAATCCTCTCTGTCCGTCGAGGAACCAGGGAGACATCATGTGGCGACCATCGGCCCTTTGGCTTGCAGTACTGCTCGTGAGCGGCGCGTCAGTCTCCGAAGCGACTACCTCAATTCCAGTAAGCACGCTCACGATAAAGGGCATCTACGCCACCAAGCCTCGTGATTCGACCCTCTACTGCCTTCTGGGTTCAGGGGCCTGCGCGGTGGTGGACGACGCCGGGAGGGCGGATGCCTTTATTGCGCAATGGCTGGCGAATCATCCAACCGCCGCTGCGTTGCCGATTTCCGACGAGCGCCATCCACCGCTGATGCGTGGCATGGCGATGCCACGTGAGGTATTTGTCTGGATCGAGGACTCCCAGGAAAGCCTCACTCTGGCGCTCGTCCGGCAGGGGTTCTATCCGGCGGCAGCATTAAGGGACGCGGTCGAGCAGTATCAATTGTTTCGACAACCTCTCTCCGAGTTAAACAACGCACGGACGGGCGCGTTCGATATCCCAGCAGAGTATCGGCCGCATCGGCTCGTGTCCGATGCTGACTATAGGGATCGGTCCAATCGTGCGGTTACTGCGGAAGTGGATGCCAAGCGACGTTCGGCAGGCATCTGGTCAGAACGCGTTCCGCATGCGAATGATGCAAGGGCCGCTGCCCGGAAGAGCCGGGAAGTATTCCCGCTCGAGGAGTTGTATGTCCGCGGAATACAGGCGCATCGGATAGGCGATCCGGATGCCTATTGTTTGATTGGTGGTGTTGCCTGCAATGGCCACTGGCGTATGTCGTCTCTCGCGTTGGGCGAGGACGAGTTTGTGGAACGTTGGTTGATGAGCCATCCTCGTGCGCGCGCCGTCCCGATCTCAGGCCAAAATTACAAAGAGCTCCGGGAGGGTCCCATGATGCACAGTACCTACATCTGGATCGAAGACCGGCAGCAGAGCCTCAACATCGATTTGATCCGCAATGGATTCTATCGAGCGGATGTGTTGGAAGATAGCGTGGCATATGATCAAAAGAACAACGGACAACTCGGGGTAGTGGACGACGAGCTTCGCAGGGAAAGAGCGGAGACGGGCCCGCCATTGAGATTCATTACTGCAGATGACTACGCGGCGCGCACGGCGAATGCGGCCCTGGCGGAGCGCGAGGCCGAGAGACAGAAGCGGGGAATGTGGTCGGATGCGCGTTTGCCGCTTTAGAAGCCGCCGAGTGACCATCAGTTGATAGCGAAGTATCAGGAGCACAAAGCCGCGTTCTCGCGCATTGCGGAACTCATCCGCAAGGACGAACGGCTCGTGGCGGTCAACGGCAATCCGAAATCCCATGGTGCCGCTATCCGTGATGGTGTTTCAGCCGAAGATGTTAATGCTTATGCGCGACTCCTGAAGACGCTCGGGGTCAACCAGGAACTCACTGGCGTCCAGGGTCTCGGAGACTTCTGTCTGATTGCGTCCGATATCGTCTACGGCCCCTTTGATACCGGCATAATCAAGGGGTATGTGTTTTCGCCCACTGATCCTCAGCCGCAGGCCCAGGATCTGGATCATTCAGATGATGCACATCCGAAGGCAGACACGGTATATCGACAGATTGACGGAAACTGGTACCTGTTTGAGCTGGAGCACTGACGAATATCTCTACACGGCGAGCTGCAATTGTCTGAGCCAATGACGCGGGCTATGACGCAATCCACGTTCTCGATTGCATTGACGGTGGCAAACTGGCCGGCCGGCCAGGATGGCGAGGTCAGGAGAGCGCGTCATGAAGAAGATTTCAATTTTGCTACTGGGCTCGATCCTGGCTGCCTGTGCGGGTAAGCCTCCCGTGGATAGTTTTGAAGCAGCCTGGAACGAAGGGCAGCACAATGAACGTGAAACCGCCGACGGCTCTCGCTACATGAAAGAAATGGTTGTCGGGTTGGGTCCCGCACTGACGGATTCAGAGGCCCAGTGCAAAACGGTATCCAACGAACCGAAATATCCATCGGTAAGACTGGTGATGAAGTTGGACCTGAGTGGGGCGGTTACTGAAGCAATCGTCAGACCGTCAAACGCGCGCTGGGAGTGCGTGAAGGACTCGCTCGCTAAAAAGCGCTTCCCGGCGCCACCCCGCGACTCCTTCTGGACGAGCGGGGACATCAGGCAATAGCTCAGGTGAGTGCCGTAATCAGTGGGAAGAAGGATGCCCGGCGGGACACCTGCAATCGCATTATCAAGGTGAATCATGCCGGCGAGTTCGGCGCGATCAACCGGAGTCTTGCCGCCAGCAGTGAGCTCATCCGAGCGCGTCAGAAAAACGCTTTCTGAGCGCCATCATGAGCGAGGAGCCGAGGCACGGATGCCCAGCTCCAATATCTCATCACCGTTGGCCGCCCGCTCCCCGGTAGCCCGCCAGCCCAACGCCCGATAGAAGCCGTGCGCGCGCACCGTCGGATCCGCAGCGGCCGCCAACCATAGGCGCGGCGAGCCAGCTTTTCGCAAGCGTGCCACCACGTAGTCCAACAGTCGCGTACCGATCCTACGGCCTTCGTAATCGGGTAACACCGCGAGAACGAGGATCTCGCCGGTTTCAACGGCGCCAGAGCAGAATCCGACTACCCGTTTCCGGTAGGTACAGACTGCCCCTACAGTTGCTCCGCTGATGAGGGCGGCGGATGTGGATTCAGGGGTAATTCCGAGCTCTGCCAGTGCCGCCCTCGACAATTGATTCTGGCGGGTATTGGCACGCACTTCGAACAGTGCGTCGACGTCCGTGATCCGCGTGTCTCGAAATTCGAGGTCCATCATCGCGGCCAATTCAGTCGAATGTGAGCCGTACACCAGCCCACACCGCCAAGGGGGCGCCGGGTGAGACAGCATTTTCGTTCGTCCAGTCGTCGGGGTTGAATCGATACGACCCGTTCGGATTGAAAGTGCTGGTCGTGAGGAAACCCGCCGTGGCGTATTGCCGATTCAAGAGGTTCGCGCAGCGCGCAAATACGTCGAAGTGCGACGAGACATGGTACGTGCCTTGGAGGTTGACCACGGCGTAACCGCCAATATGACCCGAACCCATGATGTACTGGCCTGCACCGTTGGTTTCGCCGGCCTGATTGGCATTGTTTTCATTACCGTGCAGGTACGAGCCTGACGTCACCACCACGTTGCCGCCAATGTTGAGCTTTGGCGTGAACCGGTAATCCAGGGTGAGTTTGCCGGTGTGCCGTGGGATCAGCGGGATCTGGTCGCCCGCGCGCACCAGAATATTGCCGTCAGATTCGGCGGTGCTGTTGGATTGTGCGCTGACTTCGAAGTTTGATTGGAACGTGGCATCCACAAAGCTGTAGCTCAGGTTCCAGTGAAGGCCGCCTTCCTTGCCACCGAGCGCCAGATCGAGCCCCTGGCGCCGTGTGTCGCCTACATTCGAGAAGTAGCCCGAGTTGGTTGTAGTGGCAATGAACTGGATGTCATTGGTATTGACGGTGCGGAACATATCCGCGCTCCAGATGAGCCGCTGGCTCGGCAGATTGCCACGGAGCCCGATTTCAAATGTGCGCGCGACCACTTGTTTGAGATCGGGATCGCTCGCGAAATCGTTTGGCAGACCGCAGGGCCGATCGGGGTCGGAACAGCCAAGCTCGATTACGGTAGGGGCGCGACTGGCTTCGTTGTAGTTCGCGTAGTAGGTGCGGTTGTCGGATGGTGCAAAAGTGAATCCAACCGCGGGATTGAGCCGGCTGTAGGTGTGATCCCCGGTGACTGGCGCGGCTTCGTCATAGTCGACGCCAAAATCCGCGAGATCGGTGTTCACACTGGTGCCATCCAGCTTTTCGGTATTCCGGTTGTATCGCGCTGCAACGTTGATATGGAAGTGATCGGACAGCGAGAAAGTGTCGGTCAGGTAGATGCCGAAGATCTTGTTGCTGCCGGTCAGTGAAATGATCGTCGGGTCGTTGAAGGGGGATTCCACGGCGTTCAGAAGGTGCCGGGCATCGAAGAATCCGTAGAGGAAGTGCTGAACAAACGTGTTGTCCGAGTCCGTGTAGTCCGCACCGACGATGACTTGATTTTTCTTGCCGAGCAGGTCCGACGTGTCGGTGAGTTGGAGCCCGAGCCCGACAGATCTCTGGCCGAGGCGGGAGATCTCGCTGTCTGAATTTGCACAGTAGACGATAGAGGCCCGATCTGGGAAGGGAGCGTTGCAATCAATCGGCGGCCCCGGATAGTTCTCATTCAAGTAGTTGTCGTTATCGCTGCCGTTGTTACTGCCGGTTACCAGCCGCCGATAGTAGGCGTTACCTGAAAGCAGCAGATGTTCATTCAGACTCTGCGTCCCGGTCAGGTTCACGAAGTGCAGCAGATTCTGGGTGATGTCGGGTGTATAGCTTTGTTCCTTGCGGTAGGTGTACATGCTCTGAGGAATTGCACCGTTGCCGAACAGGTCGGTGTCCGCATAGGTGTAGCTGAGGTCCAGATCCGTCTTCTCGGTCTGATAGCCCACCTTTCCGAACAGTTGGTAGACCTGCGAGGTGGAAATATCTCGCCAGCCGGTTTCCTTGAAATACGTCCCGGCAACGAAGTAGTCAAACGGACCCCGTGCGCCACCGGTCTGGAGCTGAACCGAACGGCGGCCGAAGGAGCCACCATAGACCTCGATCTCGGTGCCCGGGTTGTCATGGCCGCTCTTGGTCTGGATCGATAACGCCCCGCCCAACGTGTTGAGGCCAAATACGGGATTGGAACCCGAGATCAGAGACACATTCGAGATCGCGGACTCCGGGATCAGATCCCAGTTGACGGTATCGCCAAAGGATTCATTGACGCGAACGCCGTCAACATAGACAGAGAGACCTTCCGGAGTGCCGATCAGAGGCGAGGCCGTAAAACCGTGGTAGTTGATGTCGAGCTGAAAGGGATTGTCCGCGCTGTCGCTGACGTTAACCCCCATGAATCGTTGACTCAGAAAGTTCGCGACGTCATTGACCTGCGAGTTCTCCAGATCCTGGCTGGTTGCCGTTTGCACATTAGAAGGGATCTGGTCCAAAGGAAGTCCGAAGCCCGGCAGGGGCGCGTTGCCGATGACCAGAACCTGCGGAAGCTCATGCGCCGCCGCTCGGTTTGCCATGGCGGAGTCATCGCCCTCGGAGGCACCGGCTGGAGAGATCGAAACAGTCAGAACCGCCAGAACGGCCACACACTGAGCAAATCCTTCCCGATCCATCTCTGAGCTTCTCGTGACCCCTTGATCCATTGGGAGAATATCCGGATGCGACCGGGAGAATTTCCCGACTCTGGATGGCGTGCGGCGCGGCAGGCGCGTGGGTGTTCTGTAGATGGAACGGTTGAGCGGCGAGGTTCACTCCTCGGAGTTGGGCGAATAGTCTATGAGTATATCGCCGAAGCTCTTGGCTCGACGCCCGTACGTTCGTCGTGGCTCGTAGTTGATCACGAGATGTCGAGCACCGACCCAGTGCGCCGTGACGCTATTGTCGACATTGATCTCTTCTTGCGCGTAGAAGACAGCGGAAACGCTGGGATCTCCGTGTACTAACACCGAACTGCCTCGGATCAGCACATGTATTTCGTTGTACACGGCGCCCTGTCCAAAACCCAGGCCGTTGTCGACACGTTCCACTATGGCGTCGAGGGCATTGTCGGGGGAGGGCGCGCGCTCCGATTCGAGAACGATAGGCGTGCCGTCGTCACAGCCGCCGCATGCGAGCAACGGAATCAGAAGTAACCAAACAGCCCGCATCATTTGGCTGATTATATCGCTAATACAAAGTACTCTGCAATATAAAGAAATGAGCTTACGGCAGGGTCGCTCTGATCGCGAGCCAAGGGATGCTCATCGCCTCGCGCGCTTTGCTACAGAGCTTCGACCCCAGGACAAGCAGGTTCCACTGGTTAGGATCCACAGCTCCGGCGCGCATTGCCTCGAGCCAAATACCAACTGCCTCAGGACCGAGGAAATCAAAGCCTCCAGCTTCCATTCGGTCCAATTCAAAGAACGCTTCCTCCAGATTGGGATGACGCGCGTTGAGGGACCATGCGTATCAGTGCCTTATGGGTTCGATATTTCGATCTGAGGGAGGTCCGCATAAGGACCAAATTGCTCGATGATCGCTGCCTTGGGCACCTGCACAACCAGCCTGGGCCCCTCATGCCAGGATAATTGCATTTCACCGATACGGGGACCTAACTCGAGCAATACAAACTTGTCTGATCTTCCAGCAACTCCCATCATCAAGCGCACGCGAGACTTGGTTCGGTCTGTACAAAGAGTAAATTGCACTTGATAGTAGTATTTGTGATCGGCTGAGTATGTGGGGCCACTTTCACTATATTTGCAGCTCATCAGATTCGACACCAGCCATACACCTGATACAACAGCTACTACCGCAGTTCCCGAGAGGATCGTGAGCCATATCGATTTCCGGGTCATCAAAAAAACTCCTGGTGCGGGGCTTGTTGTAGCAGCAGTCAAAGTGAACATCTTCGTTACTTCATTGTCGCTCCATCGGCTACCTGGTGGTGCGAATTTAACTGATCTGAGCGGGCATAATCGACGGGCATGGTGGAGCTGCCCTCGTGTTGGCGGCCTGAAGTTGAAGACTATGCCGACTGGCGGGCGTCGGCGCCGTCTTTCGAGTGTCGGACCAGCCAGGTAGATCGTGAGCGGCGAGCTCCCTCGGGGCCAATGGGCGATCGTGGTGGAATTGCCGGATCGGCAGCTGGGGCCGCGCCACCCTACTGGGATCGAGCCTTTCTGAGTGGACTCTATCATTCCGACCAAGCCACGGTGACGCTGCGCTCGCAGAGCGCGGTCAAGATGTCACACGACATCGTGCCGTGATTGGTTTGCGCAACCGGCGACCGCAGGCGCATGGATCTAGTTGCTTGCGCCGATATGCTCAATGTCGAGCGACATCGGCGCACACTTTTGAGCCCAGGCCAGCCTGGCAGCGCGGTTGAGTTGCTTCAACGCTGCTTCCGCCTTGAGCGCTTCAGACTTGCTGGCGAATGCCTGTGTGCCAAGAACGCGAACAGGAGGGTTGGAGCGTGTGAATTTGGCTCCTTTACCGCTACTGTGCACAGCGAACCGAGCATCAACGTCGGTCGCGATGCCAGCGTACGTCCGGCCATCGCGGCACACGAGCAGATATAGCCACCAGCACTGCGTCATGCGGATAGAGTCATTGAGAGCGCACCTGTATTACCACATCCCCGTCCTCTTCATTTTCGCCGAATTCGCTCGAATTCGCATCTGGAGGACTGCGCCTTCGGCCGTGAACGGCTACTGACAGAATTTGACCTAGGACTCCAATAGTCTCCTTTGGCCCACCCAGGAGAGGAGATGTGAAGATGGATCCTGACGTAATGAGCGTCCCTGCAGTTGTTCCTGCCATGTACTGCGAGCGCTGGACGGGTATGTGGAATCGCCTGATGCCCGCGACCGAAGTGGTCGCCTCGGAATGTCGAGTCTATTTTGGCCGAACACCTCAGACGGCGCGCTCAACTACGACGACTGGGCCACACGAGCTGCAAATCGTGATCGATGCCATTCGGGAGCACCGCTCTGGCATCCGTTATTTTGTTCACAGCCTGCCTCGCTATCAGGTCGACTCGCACACGACCGGGATCATCACATTGCTCTGGAATGCGACTGTCCCAGGCCAAGGCACGAAGACCGGGATCGATCTGCTTCGACACGAAGGCGCTCGGATCACCGAGGTCTGGTCCATCACCGGTGATCTCCAACTCCCATTCATGAAGTGAGTGGAATGGCCAACTTCGGCTCGGGGCCTCATGTGTCAGTAATCTGCACGCGCTTCAGGCGCCCGGACGCTCCGCTTTTGATGGATACCTGGGCTTTGCGCACACTGAAATGCTCCGCAATCAGCTTCACCAACTCGTCGTTGGCCTTGCCGTCCACCGGAGGGGAGGCGACTCGGGCGAGCCACGTGCCATCACTCAACTCTTCGAGCTCGCTGGTTCGGGCATTCGGCTTCACTTTGACCTGGATAATTTTCACACTGCCTACGTTGCCCATCGCCTGTGGCCGGAAGCTCATGGATTCAGTTTAGTTCGCGGAGGACCTCGAGTGCCAGCGGCCGTGGCGGCGCACCGCCGTTACAGCTCGAAGCAGGACAGGACGACACGGCAATCGCGAGGTCCATTTCCGCGCGCACGATCAGCGAGTCACCCGCGTGAGATCGAGGAGGTGCGATAACCAGGCTCCCGTCGGCCCGCACGTCCACCGACATGAAAATATTGAACGCGGTCGGAAGAGGATGTCCCCGCTCGAAAGATAGATTTTCCGCCGTAGTCGAACGTACGTCCGTTCGAAAGGCGTTGGCGCCCGTCCTGGGAAAACGCAACGAGATCGCCACTTTGTCCTCCCTGAGGATCGATGATCCGCAGTTGCTCGCCGCGCCGCAGTTGCAGACCCATTCCTCCAGCCGCTGGAATTTGCTGTCGCACGACGATCTTCCTTGCCGCTTTCCCGGCGTTTGGCGATTAATTGAACAGTGTTGCGCCCATCAGTTGGCCAGCTCGATCCGCTCAATGACACCGGTGATGCTTTCCTGGCCTACCGACAGGTATAGATGTTTCTCCATCACGGTTAAGGAGAGTGCCATCCGTCGCGCGAGTTTACCTTCCAGGCTCGTGAGCAGGTTGCGATCGAAGGCATACACCTCGAGCGCCTCGATGCGGTGAATCCGCTCGCCACGCAGACGCGCCACGAATTGAGAGACATCCTTGTGGTTATACACGGCTACCCGCGGTGTGGCTTTGCTGGCCCGATGCAATCGCTCCGGACTCGGCGCGCCAATGTCAATCCATCCCTGCATCGCCCCGGTGAGGTCTCGGACGGCAATGGCCGGTTCATCGGGCGTTGACAGCCCATTTGAAAACGAAATCCCTTCTGTATATTCCAGGCAGTATGCAAGGAGCCGTGCGATCAGGTAATCAGGCGCTTCGGACGGATGTCGTGCAGCGCGCAATTCAAACGACTCGTACACCCCCCGGTCGGAATCCGCGAGCTCTATCTCGAAAACATACATGGTGGCACCGAGCGCCATAGATCAGATGCCCTCGCCGAGTGAAAGCCGCATGCGGCATTCGCCGACAGATCGGCCCTTGAATCGAATCGCATCCGGCTCAACACCCCACGTTTCGAAGCCGGCCTTTTCATACAAGCGCCGCGCAGCGACTGCAGACTCGCTGACACTCAGGTGCACGGACGTAACGCCGTCCAAAGTGCGTGCGTACCGGATCGCCGCGTCGAGGAGCTGCCCAGCTACCCTTTGTCCTCGGAATGCCGGGACAACAAACATTCCCCAAAGGTGAACCTTATGGGCTGCCTTTCGCTGGGTAGCCCGGTGCAACCCCAGCACTCCGATCAGCTCCGGCGTATGCGCTCCGAAGACCGCTGACTCCCGCTGCGTCTGCAGTAGTTCGCGCACGGCCGTTTCCGAGGACGCGGAGTCGTCTTCAGGGGAGGCCAGAAAGGCCATGGGAGAGTCCAGAAGCGCACTACGGCGCAGGCGAAATAGCTCGCCTGCCTCGGTTGGGTTCAGGATTCGAATCTCCAGTGTCATGCTATCAGGTTAGCACGGCGCGGAGCGGATGCCTGCGAAGGGGCGGAACCTCACCATGTGCGCTTTCCGCACTCGCTGCGTAAGATCATTCGGGACGCTTGTGGACGCAAAGTCCAGCCGCTCACGACACACCTTTTGCGTCGTCGCAGGCTTCCAATCGAGGCGGCAACCAACGTGTCCCGCCGGACAAGTCTGCTGTCGCAGCTCGTGCAGGGTCAGTTGGAGTCAAATACTGAATTCAGGTCAGGCGCGTCGAAGGCGCGCTCGACCCACGATTCAATCGCGTGGACGTCTGCGGCGAATATACGGTGCCGCAAATGCTCAGGAACGACACCGAAGCGCCGCTCCAGGAGGCGGCACAAGATCCTGGCCTCACCTTCAGCCTTTCCTTTGGCCTTACCTTCCGCCAGGCCCTCAGCCATTCCGCGGTCATAAAATGGTTGCGTGATACATCCCATGATTTGCTCCGTTTGGTGTGGCACGATCCGTAGCAACGCCTCGCGCATAACCCCGTCGTTTAACACCGTCGAACTCTTATCGAGATAAGTGAGGATCCTGATCTGCTCCTCCATTGTCAGTGCCGGTGCCTCCGCCAGCACAACATCGATGCGCAGGGCCAAGTCTTTGCGTCGGCTGTACTTTAGCGCCTTCAGGAAGGCCCGCAAACGTACTTGAGTCGACAGTGCATCGTCACCGACCCGTGACAAGTCAACCAAGGCATGGCGGAAGGAGGGTAGGTAGGCGGTCATTGCCGACGGGACCTCGCCGAAGAGAGGGGCGAACTCGCAGGAGTACGTCCAATGATCAGGCCCTTGGTTCACGAGAAGCGGCAACACCGCGGGCAATGGCAGCTCGGGACGGTGCTGGTCGTGCCACTGACTCAGAATGCGCACCACATAGCGCAACAACTGCAGAGGGGCACCTTCATCCGGGCGGCTTTTGTGCTCCATGAGCAGATAAGCGAAGGCTTCTGTACCGGCTTTGAGTTGAACACGGAACAGCAGATCGGAATGATGTTGGCGCAAGTCTTCATCTACAAAGGAAGCAGGAACGGGCTCGGGTGGCTCGGGGCCGAGAAGAACCGCGACGTCGGGAGGTAGGTGCTCGCGCAGGAATGTATCGGTGAGCTTCGGGTCGCTCAACACTTGTTTGAAAAATGCGTCGTGGACGCTGATGATCTGACTGGACATGGATGGATGTCGGTCGGGTGCCCGCCTGTGAAGTATCCTCTCATTCAAACACGTCGGAGGGCGGCGGGGAGTTGCTCTAATCTGGGGAATTTCCGCAATAATGGCCAACAGGCCCGCATTGGGATGGCTTGGTTATAACAATTCATAAAAATCCGTATTTGTTTGACTGGAATTACAGATGCTATCAGTGAAATATGAGTCGACAGTCCTCTTAGGATCCCCGATGTGGTCAGTCCACTGGATAGCGGGAGCCGCCGGTGATGCGGCCCGCGGGTAAAAATTGCCGGCGACGGCGCGGCGCACGTGGTGCTCGGCGATTTAGCTGCCATCCTGCAATGTCTGAAGCACGAAATCCGCGCGCTTTGCGACATCTATCTTGGGCAGAATGATCACCTGGTAACCGAGAGTCGGTAGGAGCTCACGCAGATGCTCGTACTCCGGTACAGCGTCGCTGAGATTGTGACGCCTTTCCCGGTCGGTTTGGTAGATTTCCGGCCAGGGAGGTGTCAGAAACACGTGCTGATGATAGCGATGCGATGGACCGAGACGTGTGAGCGCCGACTCTCCTAACAATCGCTCGAGGCCTGCCGCTGCATCGATCAGACCGCGGTCGAAGAAGATCCATCCATCATGAACGCTGGCGTTTCTGTAGTCTGCGACTGCAAGGTCAAAGGCTCGACGCAGGAAAGCTTCCGCGTCCATCCAGGGCAATGCTGAGCCGCCGCACTCCATCTCCTCCTTGACGATCCTTCGCCCAGGCTCCTCCACCGTGGCGTAACCGCGTCGGTGCAGCTCGGTCAGCAAAGTGGACTTTCCGCCTCCTGAGCATCCCGAGATCACAACGAATCGGCCCGAGGATTCTCCGACGGCTCGCCTCAGCGTGGGTGCTATAGAGTTCATGGCGAATTGATCTCTTCGACATAGGTTTGCCGAACTACCACAGTCGGCTCCACAAAGTAGCCATCAGATACCCCCGTCGCGCCCACGGGGCGCCACCATGGCATCCGGGACGCGGGCACGAGCCCAAGGTCCTATCAATCCCTTGACCGTCGAGCCGATAACGCCCGTATGCAGTGGCCCGTCGTGCAGGAGGCACATTGATTATTGGAAAAACAGGACAGCCTGCCTACGCGGTGCTGGATCAAAGCAAGGTTCGGGCTTCGGCTACCACCGCAACTGATGGCAGCGCGGTCTCCGCGATCACAAGAGCCGACGACGATGGTGTACGGGTTACCATTTCGACGGACGCACTCCTGCAGTTGAGCAACGACAGTGCCCAGAGCGATGCTCCATCAGTCCCAGCAAGCTCCTCCACAGTGTTGATCGCTAAGGTTGTGCCAAAATTCGACGAGTCAGCGTGGATGGCCGCGTACACAGCGCAGCTCGCCCGCGGAGAGGACCTGCGGCACATCGCTAGGACTCTTGCGGCCGCGATGACCAAGCTCATGGACCGCCCCAAAATCGGGAATGCAAAGTTCGACATTCAGACCCATGACGGTCACATCCAGGTAATCTCGAAAGACATGAGTGCCGACGATCGGCAGTGGGTTGAAACTCAGCTCAACGCCAACAGCGCCCTCGTCAACGCGGCACGACGCTTCCATGATCACACGGTCAGCAACTACACTCTGCTGGCGCAGGCGTTCGGAAAGCCTCTGACCTCAGATCAGGTCCAACAGGCCAGTGACTGGGCGGACAAGACATTCAAGTACGTGGACTTGCTACAGCAAACCGTAGGCGATCCAACACGACAGGCGTATCGTGACATGACGGGGCTCACATTCCGGGACGCGAATGGAAACAAGGTGGATCTGCCGGAACAGCCGGACACCGCCGTCGGCCTGGCGGCCTTCATGCATCGCCTTCAGGCGCTGGATGGGTCTGCGATCCGGGCGACGAATCTTGCGAGTGGGCACTCCACGATCATGCGATTCAATGACCCGTTCTCGCTCGCCGGCCTGATCGCGCCGCGATACATCGCCGATCCCAATTCAACCGCTGCCGCAGATGTGGCTGCTCGAACGGCGCGATAAAGGCTGCTGGGATGGCAGGCAGGCAGCCCGCTCGAGCGAATGTGACAGTCCGGTGTGCTCATTCATTGGGGAACAGACCGGGTGCTGCAAATGCAATCATCAACAGGACACCCATTAGAATCAACAGGGCAAGCAAGCTGACTCCGATGACCCTCCACCATGACCCCGCGCGACCGCCAGCAGCGAGGTGCTGCTGATACGATGTCTTAAATAGAAACGACGCATATTGGTAGATTGCAAAACTGTAGGCCAGCGGTAGCAGTGCGTTCGGGAAGTGTTTGGGCAGGTAAAAGGCAGCAACAAACACAGCGACGGTTGCCGCTAAACCGAGCCACACCGTGCGAAGGCTGCGAGACTCAGGCTTCAGAACCTTGAAGTTCCGGTGAACGAGCCACGCGGCGGCGATCGGGCTGCCCAGGAACGAAGCGGCGAAAATTTGCCGGGGTGAGTACAGCGTTCCGGCACTCACGACGTCGGCGACCGAAGCGGCGGGAGGAGAGTACGGATTGTGATCCATCGCATGGTGCCCAGATTACGGCCTAACCGATGCTGGATATTAGACCGTTCTGGCCTCGGAATTGTCGTCGTTTTGGGATGGAGCGCCGGCTTATAGCGTATGATCAGGGATGTTGTTCCAGGAGAAGAGATCCGCTGTCGGTAGTTGGCTCTCGGACGGGTTAGCGAGCAGGTCGGAAGGGGGTGCGTATGGTCGATCCTCGTGCGGCGTTTGCTGGTGCGGTCGGGTCGTGGGTGATTTACGGGTTCAAGGGAATGCGATACCTCGTATCGCGGAACTATCGCACCCGGGTCCACGCATTTTGGCATGCTCATCCGGAGCGCCGCGGGGGCGGTATCCGACGCATGATCCTGGGCGCAATGTTGGATGTATTCCTGATCGCCACCGTCGTTTTGGTGATCGCGTCGCAAAAGAGATGATAGAGGGGAATCTCAGGGAACTGTCAGGGTGTTCGAATGTGTGCCCACCCGGATCGCTAATTCTTTTCGCGACTAGCCGATTTCGCACGCCGCGGGCTGCGACGGCCGATCACGACCGTGCGCGGACGTTCGGTCGCTGAGATCGCCACCGCGCGCTGGGGGTGAGTGGAGGCACGAATTTGGCGTCGTGGCGGGCTCGCCCACGGTCGAGCCAGGCTGTATTCATCCGGTCTGATACCGGCGCGTAGAGCGTCCCAGGTCGTCGGAGCCGCAATGGGGAAGCCGCGCCGGGCACGAGGGGAGAACGCGGCCACCGCCGTCGTGCCGCGGCCGTTCCGAAGATAATCAATAAAGAGCCGACCCTCGCGCGCCGACAGCGCGGCCGATGTGGTGAGTTGATCGGGTTGCCGTGCTGCAAGTCGTTCGGCCAGTGAGCGGCTATAGCGGTGCGTGTCATCGTGGGAGAGGTTGCGCCCGATGATCGGCACCATGACATGGATTCCTTTCCCGCCGGTCAGTTTGGGCCAACTCTCCCAACCTTCACCGCTCAGCAAGTCGCGCAGGGCAAAAGCGGTTTCAACGACGCAGCTCATCCCGATACCCGGTCCGGGATCCAGGTCAAACACCATGACGTCCGGTTGCTCGATATGATCCACGGTGGAATTCCAGGTATGTAACTCGATGACCCCCATGTCGATGAGTCCGAGCAGCCCGGCCAAATCATCGACCCATAAACGCGTGCCGACGCCGCCTTCACGCTTCTGGATCTCGAGCGAGTGCACGCTGCGCGGCACAGGCGGAAGGGGGCCTTTGTGGTAGAACGTGATTCCCCGATCGTGCCGGACGAGTTTGAGCGGACGCCGGGCAAGGTAGGCGAGCGCCTCGTCCGCCACGGCCGTCCAGTACCGTTTGAGTTGGTCACGAGTGGGAACCACTGCCTCGGGCAGAAGTTGCAGGATGTTGGCTCGAGGAACACGGGAGGGGGGTGTTGGACGTCGTTGGACGCGCTTTGGACCATGACGGGGCGCGAGCAGGTCCTCGCGGATGCCTTTGAAGACGGGCGCACGCAAGCGCAGGCCTTCCGTGACGGCACTGTATTCGATCTCGGCCAGCAGCGCGGGCTCCATCCACGTGGCTTTGGGTTTGTTCACCGGAACCGACAGCGGCGAGGTGTTTCGGATAAACGGTTCGAACCGTTCTCGAAGCTCATACAAGGCGGCGTGCTTGAATCCCGTCTGCGCCTTACCCGCATAAAGTAGCCGATCGCCCTCCCAGCGGCCCAGGTATAACGAAGCAATCCGTCGTGGCACGGCACCGAGCTTTTCCACAAAGGCCACGATGGGAAAGGTCTCTGTTTTAGCGCATTTGATTTTGATCCAGGTGTCCTGGCGACCCGACCGGTAGGGGGCGCTGCATTCTTTCGACACGATGCCCTCCAGATGCATGGCGCAGACCTGCTCGACGACCGCGGCGGCGTCCGCCTCAATGTGCGGATTGACGGTGATCCTGGAGCGGTCCTGAAATCCCTCGAACAGCGTGTTGAGTGTCCGTTTGCGCTCGATGAGTGTCATCGGACGAAGATCGAATCCATTGAGGTACAGAATATCAAACACAACATAACCGAGACGATCGGACTGGCCTCGGGCGAGTGCCTCTTGCAACTGGTGAAAGTCTGAAATACCCCGGGAATCCGTGACGACGACCTCGCCGTCCAAAATCACCTGCGTGGCCGGCAGGTGTGCCAACGCTTCGGCAATTCGCTTGAAACGCGAGGTCCAGTCATATCCGTTGCGGGTGAAAATCTGCGCGCGGCCGCCGGTGAGGTGGGCCTGCGCACGATAGCCGTCGTGCTTAATTTCGTGGATCCACACTCCGGCGCGCGGGACGTCATTCCCCGCAGTAGCCAAGCACGGTTCAATAAAGCCCGGATAGGCGGCGCGTCGGGCGCCAGGTGGAGGGTTTGTGAGGGTGCGCGGGCGGCGGCGGGCCGCGGAACGTCGCATGGCGGTCCGCTCCAGAAAGTTAGGAATTCTAAACGATTTGGACCCCGGCTCGTTCCGAAGTTCCGACAGTGCGCAGGCCGCCAATGGTTCAACGCGGTGTCAGTCACCGATGCCTGTGCGCCTGGAACGGAGACCTGATTATGGCTGTCAGATTATGGGAGGGATTGTTGCGATCCCTGCCATCTCAGCGATCCCATCGGTTCTTCGAACACGACGAAATCTGCGCCTGGGGCGTAACGCCATGGATAGCGACGTGCGCCGAGGTTGATCAGGCGCTCGACTTCGACCGGCCGGTCTGAGGTATAGAGGTCGAGGTGAATCCAACTTCGGCTGCGAGCACGACGTTCACGGGCCGATGGAGCCAATCCTCAATGGAGCATCCATGGCCGCGATCTCCTAGCCTGGGGGCTCCCGTAGGCGCAGCAGGTGAGCGCACGACGACCGGGTTCAGGGATCTGAGCTGGGCGCGTCGCAGTCGACTCGCCAAGTCCACTCGTGTTCGTTTTGGAGGTAGGTTACCGATCAGCGCGACACTTCTTTGTTGTACTTCCTGCCTAAAGGTAACGGGATGACCGAGGGTCAGCGACGCGGGGGCACATCCCGAGGATTGTTAGTGGCTTTGAATCGGAAATACATCAGTATACGAACCGGTTGCCCGTCCAGTTTCGCCGGGGTCTTGAATCGGTAGAATGGCCATAGCCCGAGTGTCTGCTCGTCGAGCTGTTTATTGCCGGACCCGACAATAATGGTCGTATCGTGCACGGTGCCATCGAGATCCACCATGAACGCCAACAACAGGTTGCCGTTGAGTTCTCTCGGATTCCCGCTGCGATTGAGAAGAACAATATCCTTGGGTTGCGTCAGTCGGCCAGCCACCGTGGGATCCGTTACGTCGACCAGTTCTCCGTTCGAACGTTCGCAGAGACGCAAGAACAGCTCGTTGCGAATGGAGAGAGACTCCGGAGCCAGCGCCAGTTTGATTTGTGCCTGGTCAGGGCTGCACTCGGCGGCGGCCGGCAGCGGCAATGCCAGGGGCAGGGCCATCGCTAAGCGAGGAAATAGGGACGCTCGAGCCGAAGAGGGCATGCTACCTCCCGATGAAAACAGAATGCTACCAATCCGCAACTCACCCGTGCAGTCGTTATATCTTATGACGAATCAGACCGATTTGGGGATCGCGCTTGGTACAGAGTGGGGAAGATGAGTGAGTAAGGAAGATCGCATGAGATCCCACGCTGAGAGCATCATCGGGTTGTATCAGCGTCACGGCCGGGCATGGGCTCATGATCGGGGAAATCGCCTGATCGAGACCGCGTGGCTCGATCGGTTCCGGGCGCTACTGCCCGCCCAGGCGAATATCCTCGATCTTGGCTGCGGCTCAGGAGAACCCATCGGGCGCTACTTCATTGAACACGGGTTTCGTCTTACCGGTATCGATTCATCGCCGCCTCTCATCGAGCTGTGTCGGCAGTCCTTCCCGAGTCAAGACTGGCGGATCGCCGACATGCGGGCGCTGTCGATTGAGCACACCTTCAACGGCATATTGGCGTGGGACAGCTTTTTTCATCTCTGTCCGGAGGATCAGCGAAAGATGTTCGTCGTTTTCAGTAAACGAGCCGCGCCGCGTGCGGCACTGATGTTTACGAGCGGAACCTCCCATGGGATCGCGATGGGCTCCCTCGCAGGTGAGCCGCTGTACCACGCGAGTCTGGACCCGGATGAATACCGAGCGCTGCTGGAGGCAGGTGCATTCGATGTCGTCGACCATGTCATCGAGGACCCCACCTGTGGGGATCGCACTATTTGGTTAGCCCAATTTCGTGAATGATTCGAATGAGGGGAAATTCTGTCCGCGTCAGGAGCGCTCATCCATGGCTGTTCGTCCTTTCTTGCAACTAGCTCGAGTACTCGTCACTCTTGGAGGACTGCTTGCAGGAACGCTCTACGGCGCCCGGGCGGCCACACTGGAGCAGGAGACGCTCACTCAGCTGAATGTGATTCGAGCTGTCGAAGCGGGTGGGACGGCAGCACAGAACGCCGCATACAACAAACAGATGGACGCCGCCTGGCGCTTTTTCGCCGCAAACAAACCCCAGGTGTTGCCGATCCTGCGGAGCCAACTGACGGCGGAGCTCGCCAGAGAACAGCCGAACGATTTGATGCTCCTGGATATCGGGTTCTTCTTGAACACAAACGAGCACAGCGAACACGAATCGGTCGCTCGGGATGCTCTTTTTCGAATCAATTCGCGCGCTTCGATTATTCAAACAAACTACCAGGAGTTCTTCGAGTTCGTTCACGCCGTGGCGCAGGAACATGATTCGCGCGTGCTCCAACTCATTGCCAGCGAATTTCTCCCAACTGGTCAGAAGATCTTCATTCCACAGCACGCCCTCGAACTGGATGGGACGCTTGCCTGTGTATTTCTATATGGTGCGTACGGCGCGGATGCTGAGCGGGTACTGAGAGCAAGGCTCAAAGACCGGTCGGACGTAAAGCGCGTTTTGGAACTGCTCGCTTGGCTCGGGTCCCCGGACTCCGTGCAAGCGGTTGGAGAGAGCTTGGCGGTGTCTCCTGACTATGAAACGTTCACTCGCGTGACGTCATTTATGATGCGAGCCGGTGGCCCGGCGGGCCGTGAGTTCATGCTGACGCTCGCGCCAGATACGTTGGACGCTCGATCCCGCGAATATTTGTCAAAGATCCGAGCTGCCATTCAACATACGTCGTTCGAGACCGTCAGGGAATCTTTTGTGAACCTACCGGGTGAGAAGACGCTTCCAGATGCGGAAGTGAAATCCCGGCTCGATGCGATGATTGCCCATTTCGGAACAGACGATCGAACAAACCCCGTGGCAATCCTGGATTCCGGTCTCGAGTCTGACTTCCTGATCGCACAGCTTCTCGAAGTGCGCAGGCGTTCCTTGTACCGTCTGTCGGATGAAGCGCTCGACGATGTGAAGGTCACCAACACACTGATCAATGGGCTCCGTTACAGGCGCCATTAAACATCGTTCCCGGATCGGGAGCCAAAGCGATCTGTCGCTTAGCGCACGTCTGACCGCCCATGACTAATGAATTCGACACTTGCAAAAGAATGGCTCTGGATGGACCTCAGGGCGTCGGCCACGCGCTCAAATGCAGCTCGCGGGTCGACGTCTACGAGGATGTGACAATCGTGTCCCGGGAACTGCTGCTCCAGCTGAGTCCCGACGTGTGAGCAGTCGACGACCCCGTGCTCGATAGCACATGACCCATCCGCAAGAACGTGGACATGAACGCCGGCCTACGAGACCGCATTGGCACGCGGTCGATATTTTTCAAGACTATTCCAGCATTCGCTTGGCGAAGCTCGATCCACCGTCCGTGAGAAGCCACCCAAGAACGATGGAGTTCAGCACTGCGGTTACCCAGAACGCCAACTGAAAGCTTTGCTTCCGGGTCTTGTGGCGCAGGATTCGCTGCGCGACGACCGCACCCGGCCATCCGCCTACCAGGCCAATGAGAAGCAGCGAGCGCTCTTGCATCCTCCAGGCGCCGCGTCGAGCGGCCGACTTGTCGAGCCAATAGAGTAGAGATGTCACAATGCTGACGACGCCATAGATGCCAATGATGACTGGCGGCAGTCGTCCCGCCCGCGTACCCGCGGCGACGATGAGGATGAACAGCGAGCTGACAATCAATGGAGCGACGCTCGATGTTGATGTGCGCGCTTTTTGAGAACTTCGGGAGATGGGTGTCGATTTCTTGACCCGGGTGGCCCGAGGGCGTTTCCTCTCATCGAGGGTGATATCGTAGGTCACGATATCGCCCACGGCGGGTGGACGAGTTCGATCGGCGATTGCCGTGATATGCGCGAAGACTCGCTCGCCGCCACCAATCGGAGTGACATAGCCAAATCCCCGTCCTGCATTCCAAGTTGTGATCTTTCCCTTGTGCCGCACGATGTTGACGATGCCTTGTCGGCGTCCCTCCTTCTCTCAGGTCTCACTTCGAATATTACCGGAACCCGCGACTCTCATCGGGTCAGACAGGACAAGCGCATCGCCGCGGAACGGAATGAGATGACAATCACCACGGGATCGTACTTCAAGCGCTAGACTCGCGACAGCGCGTTGTTCGATGCTGTCGGTTCGGAGAAAACGAGGTGGTCGCCGTGCGACATTGGGTCTCCTGCGTCTTAGTGCTTCCTTTTGTGGCCGGCGCGGCGGAGAAGAGTACCGCCATCGTCGACGACGTCGCATACACGAAACCGCAAAAACTCGTCACAATCGAGTCGCGCCGCAGACTAAACATTTACTGCACGGGCGTGGGCTCGCCGACCGTCGTCTTTGATTCCGGGCTCGGAGACGGGACGGCAACCTGGGGCTTGGTTCAGCCCGCCATAGGCACGCATACGCGCGCCTGCTCATACGACCGCGCGGGCCTCGGCTTTAGTGATCCACCCTCGAGGCCGAGCACGAGCGCCAACATGGTGGATGACCTTCATCGCCTACTCGAGACCGCGCACGTCCGACCCCCGTATGTGCTCGTTGGACATTCACTCGGCGGAATGACAATAAAACTCTACGCCGAGACATACTTATCGGAGGTAGTCGGACTGGTATTCGTAGATCCGTCGCACGAGGATCTCGGTAAGGGTGCCTGGGCGATCGATCCGGAGAGCCAGAAGGGCTATGCGCCGTATATGCAATCCCTGCACCGATGCCTCGAAGCGAGCCCTGACAAGTTTGTTACAGGGTCTGAGTTGGTTCAGAACTGCGGCCCGTTCCCAAACCCGCGTTACAGTCCCGCAATCAATGCCGTGGAACTGGAACGCGGCAAGCAGCACGGACGGCTGCAAGCACGAGTTTCTGAGCAGGAGAACGTTTGGTTCATGAGCGCCGACCAGGTGCGAGCAGCCTATCGCCCGCTGGGCGCCATGCCGATCATCGTCCTGACGCACGCGGCCTCTGCGCGGGGTCCGGCCGAAACTCGAGAACAGCGCGATGCAAAGAATAGACTGTGGATAGACCTGCACGATCAGATTGCCGCTATGTCAACTCGCGGGAAGCGGCTCACGGTTCCCAATGCGGGTCATTACATTCAGATGGATGAGCCGCAGGTCGTTATAGATTCGGTTCTCGAGGTCCTGCAGGCGTCTCGGGGTCAGTAGGTAATCTGGACGGCGGAGCGCGGCTCACGAGTGTTGACCGGATGGGCCTTACGGAATGGCGGGAAGCTGAATGCGACGCTCCGTGGTTGCCTCGAGGCCAATGGCCACTCAGGGTCGATTCCGGTCCGTTCCTCTTGTGGCTACACTCAGCGGATCTCGGCGCCACCTTCGTGCGCCGCAACGCACGCTTCACTGAAGCCGAGGAAAACTACGAATGTCGAATGAGGACGGCACCAAGATCATTCCCAGAAGGACGCCAGAATCAGCGGCCATGGTGGCTAGCGTCAAGCGGGCGATGGCGATCACCCCGGCTCTCAACCGTTTGACGTTCGACGATGCTGAGGAAATTCGGGCAGTGTTCAGCGACTTGATCCGCAGCAAGGTGCACGACAGCTTTTCGCTGATTCCACCGTTCTACACGACCGGTGGTGAGAACATTCGTGTTGGGCGCAACGTGTTCATCAACCAGAATTGCACCATGTACGACCTTGGCGGAATCGACATTGCCGATGACGTAATGATCGGGCCCAACGTAAGCATCATCACGTCAGGTCATCCCCTCGAACCTTCCAAGCGGCACGCCTTCGTGATTGCAAAGCCCATTGTGATTGAGAGAAACGTCTGGATCGCAGCCGGCGTAACGATCATCGGCGGGGTGACGGTAGGCGAAAACTCCGTTGTGGCGGCGGGATCGGTTGTAACGCGGGATGTTCCCCCGAACACGCTCGTCGGAGGAAATCCAGCGCGGGTCATTCGTTCGATTGGAGCGGGTTAGGCCGGGAGCCCAGGTCATTCATGCGCTTCACCGAGGCACACCGGCCAACCGTGACTCGACCCCGCGGGTGATGCAGGCGGTGGCCGCGTGCAGCGCTGTGCGCTTCGGTTGAGTTGGTTGGGACTGCGGTTACGATCACCGGTGGTTGATGCCCAGATTTCGACCCGGGCGCGGCGGGCCAACTCGAGCCCACACCAGTTATATTCCGTGTATCCTCCAGGCATTCTAGTGCAGGTGCTGTAATGTCCCCTAATTCGAAGGCCCGAACCGCGGGTCTGCTCTATGTGATATGTATTGCGTCAGGATTCGCAGCAGAATTCTTCGTGCGAGACAAACTGGTCAAGTATAGCGACGCTGCGCTTACTGCCACGAATATCGTTGCATCGCCCTCGCTATATCGGTGGGGATTTCTGGCCGACCTGGTCTCGTTTACAACTGGTATCCTGATCGCAGTCATCTTCTACGATCTGCTGCGGATCGTTAACCGTCCGGTCGCTCGCGTCTCCATCACCTTCGCAATTGTGTCGAACGTGGTGTCACTTGCTGCGTCGATATTCTGCTACGCCCCATTGGACATCCTGAGTGGTGCCAGCTATCTGCAGCCGTTCGAGCCGGCGCAGTTGCAATCGCTGGCCTTGCTGTCACTGCGGCTCTACCAGGCGGCATTCAGTGTCAATCTGGCCCTGTTTTCGTTTGACTGTTTCGCGACCGCCTACTTGATCTACAGGGCAACATTTCTGCCGCGCGCGCTGGGTGTGCTACTTGGGATTGGAGGATTGTGCTACCTCTACAATAGTGTTACTTATTTCTCGGCGCCCGGAACAGTTCCGGACTTGTTTCCCTTCATCTATCTGCCCAGTCTGCTTGCCGAGACATCGTTGGCACTGTGGCTATTGGTTGTGGGGGTAAATACTGCAAAGTGGCACGCCGTGGCGGGTATGACTGTGCGGGATGCCGTAGCGCCCGCTGCCGCAGAAGCACGCGCGCCATGATCCGCCCAGCGGACTTCAGCCTGAAAGCCGTTTTTCAGCGGGACAGCCGCTACGACGGTGTCCGAAGAATCCAAGTTTATTTGTTGAGGCTGGTCTACGGACTGATGTTCTTTGTGTTGGGAAAAGACACTTGGACGCACATTCTCACTCACCGCGGAGCATGGAACCCCGAAGACGCGATGGCGTGGTGCGTTTGGACAGCCTTCGCAACATTGGCAGGAATCGGGATCATTCGCCCACTGAAGATGGTTCCGATTCTGCTGCTGGAGATCTTTTACAAAGTGCTGTGGCTTTTCATCGTCGCCTACCCACTGTGGTTGACGGGCACGCTGGTTGGCTCGAGTGCAGAAGGCACCACATCGGCGTTCCTCTGGGTGCTACTACCCATCGTTGCCGTACCGTGGGTCTGGGTGTTCCGGTCGTACATTCTAGGGCGGACGAGAAGCCTATAATTTCAGATGCACCGGCAGTGCCGATGTCCCGGTGGCACCCTCGCTTGCTGTACCATTACTGATGTGTCACAGTATCTGTGTGTCACTACTCGGATTCAAAGCTCAACCCGGACAGTCCATTTTTGATCAGCTGATCTTCGCAGCCGAGAAGGCGTTTCTCAGTGGAGAGTTCTCGCCGGGGCAGGCATTCCCGTCCGTGCGCACGCTGGCGACTGAACTGAAGATTCACCCCAACACGGCGCAGAAGATTGTTCACCACCTCATCGCGGAACGTTGGCTCGAGGTGAGACCAGGTACCGGCACGGTGGTTGCAGAACGACGCGCACCGCGCGCAGGTGATCGGAAGCGACTGCTGAAGGAAGATGTGGAGCGCCTCATTGTGGAGGCAAAGAAGGTGGGGGTCAGCTTACAGGAGGTCGTCCAGGCGCTATCGGCAGGATGGGCAGAGCTGGATTCGATTGCCGCCGGACGTAGAAGGTGATCATTCAAACAAGTGATCTGCACAAGGCTTACGGCCGGCACGATGCCTTGCGAGGATTGAATCTAACAGTCCCCGACGGTTCTGCCTTTGCACTCATCGGAGCGAATGGCGCCGGAAAGACCACGACCATCAGGGTCCTGTTGAACCTGCTGGCGCCATCCGCGGGCACGGCAACCGTTCTTGGTATGGACTCGAGACGACTGTCGCGACGCGAGCTCGTGCAGATCGGTTACGTGTCTGAGAACCAAAGGATGCCGGGGCGCCTGACGGTATCCCAGTACCTGGCCCATCTGCGGGCATTCTATGCGAACTGGGACGGCGAACTCGAACGCTCGATTCTCACTCAGCTCAGATTGCCGCCGGAGCGCAAGATAGCCGACTTGTCGCACGGCATGCGCATGAAGATGGCGCTTGCCTGCGCCTTACCTTTCCGACCCAAACTACTGGTGCTGGACGAGCCATTCAGCGGGCTGGATCCCTTGGTTCGCGACGAATTCATGGGCGGGCTGTTGGAGCAGGCCGGCGCGATGACCGTCCTGATCTCTACGCATGAGCTCGCCGACATTGAAGACGTGGCTACCGATGTCGCGTTTCTAGACAACGGCACCTTGCTCTTCCAGGAGTCAATGAGTGACCTGACCGGCCGGGTGCGCCGCGTCCAGATAGTTCTGAGTCAGGAAGCGACAGAGCCACTGCAAACACCTCCGAGTTGGCTCGAGGTACGTGCGATGGGCAACGTACTCAGCTTTGTGGAGACGCAATTTTCGAAGGACGAACTGGGCGCCCGCATCGCGGCGGCGATAACCAAGGTGAGAAGCGTCGACGTGCAGCCTATGTCGTTGCGATCAATCTTCACCGTGTTAGCGCGAAACGCGCAGCTCGAGGGACGCTGACATGGTCTGGCACTTCTTCAAGAAGGATGTCCGGTTGCTGTGGTCCATGCCGCTCTTCGTAGTCGCCGCTGCAGTCCTCTGCGCTCTGCGGACAACGCTGTTGGGATTCTTCAATCAGCCGGCACTGGACAGGCTCACCTTCTTCTTGCCCTATCTGGTCTATCTCGGAATCGCCATAGCAGCCATCACGGTCGTACAGCAGGAGCCGCTGTCCGACCCTCGGGAAGATTGGTTGATCCGGCCCATCCGTCGACGGGACCTGGTGTTGTCGAAAGTTCTGTTCGTGCTCCTCATGGTGAACGTGCCTTTGATGATTGTCGACATAGTGCAGCAACTGGCGCTGCATTTCCCTGTGTCCGCATCCATCGGCGTCGCTGTTTCTCGCGCTCTGGGCGTGGCGGTCGCATTCTCTTTGCCTGCGCTCATGCTCGGGGCGGTGAGTCGATCGCTTATCGACGCATTGGTATTCGGAATCGTATCCGCCATCGGCTTTGTGTTTCTGGTCATGTTTGCCACATCGCTTCTGAGTCCCACCCTGCTCGGAATCGGCGGCCAGGAGGGAATGACGTGGATCTCGGCCTGTGTTGCCGGACTCGTCATGCTCATTGGCTCGGCGGCGACCCTCGCATTTCAATACTCCACACGGCATACCACGGTGGCTCGCGGGATCGGATTGGCCACAGTTCTCGCTGCAATGTGCACTCTCGTATGTTTGCCGAGGACGGTGGTTATTGCGATTCAGGAATCCCTGTGGGGAGCGTCGAACAACGGCGGAATCAACCTCAGATTCGATCCATCCCATGAATCGGCGCGTAGCGAACCAGAGCACGCAGCCGCTTACGGAAACGGGCTCGTTCCAGCGGCGGTGCTCGCCGCCCGTGCCGAGGAGGCTGCGCGCATAGGCAGACAGATGGAGAAAATCCGTCTCCCCTTGAGCATTTCGGGCCTGCATCCCGGTGATATTCTGTTTGCTGATCGGATCACGGTGCGGCTCGTAGCAAAGACCGGCCGGGTGCTTTACGAGGGCGCAGGCGTTTGTACGCGAGGAGGCACCGGTGTGGGTTTTACCTGCTCGGATAACCGTCTGGAAGTATGGGCGAGCTCAGCCGACACTACCCAGATACCGGCCGAGCAGAAGTTGAATTTGCCGATAGCGGTGTATCAACAGATCAAGGACGAGCCCGTGCGTGTGGAGATCATGTATACACTGACTCGGTTCGTTGCCCGATCCAGCCAAAGACTCAACGCGGCGGGTGATATGCAATCGCTACCCGAAATGGGCTGGTGTGCCACGCGCATCGATAACGACGCAGATGAGATCGAGCTCGGCTGCCTCACCAACGTTGGCGTTCCATCCTGCGCAGGTGTCGTTCTCGAAGATCCGCAGACAAACAAACGCAATCCGGAGTTGCACCTGTGCGACCCGAGTTACGGGCCGCTGCACCGCGAAGCACTGGAGGACGCTGTCGAGCGCTCGGAATTGTCCATTCCATTCCACGATCGCTTTGGACTCGCGCACTACCCAGTGGGCAGCGAGGCAATTCATCGAGCTCGTGTTGATGTAACTGCCTACGATCCGGTCGGTCACTTCCGCAGTAGCATCGCCATGTCGGACATCCGCTTGGTGGAATGGCAGCTACGCAGCGCAAGCAATCCGAGCGCCTCGCAGCCGTGATCGTTCATAACAGCCGCGGCCGAGGCAATTGCGTGTCTTCGGAGCGACGCGCTCATGAACACTGGGGTTTCAGGACTATGAGTCGCATCGCATGTGTGATGATGCTTCTGGCGGCCACGACCCCCGTCGCCGCTGATTCCGCCCTTCGCATCGAGCATGTGACTGTCGTTTCGCCGGAGCGCAACCAGCCGCTGCGCGATGCGACCGTGTATATCGGACAGGGTCGGATTCTCTCCGTGTCAGGCGGATCAGGAGCGAAGGTGGCGTCCGCAAGTGCCGCTACTGTCGTCGATGGCCATGGGCTTTATCTTATTCCTGGCCTCATCGACAGCCATGTTCACACGGGGGCCGTCAACGGCATGAGCCCGAAGGACGAAACCGCACATCCCGATATCGCAAGCGCAGCGCGCGAGCAGATTCCTCGCAGCTATCTCTACTTCGGTTTCACCACACTGGTCGATCTCGACTCGGGTCCTGAGCCGATGGCGAGGTGGAATGCGCATGAGGTTCGCCCAGACACCTTCTTCTGCGGCGGGGCGCCCGTGGTTGACGGTTACCCCACGACGTGGGAGCCCAAGGAGCAGCGCTTCCAACGTCGCTATCTCATCGTGCAGAAGGGCGATGAGGCCAAGATGCCGAAGAGTCTCGACACCGCGGCCCACACGCCTGAGGCAGTCGTCAGCCGAATGAAGGCCGATGGCATGTATTGCGTCAAAGCCTTCTATGACGAACGGGAACTCGGTCCTGACGTGATACCGCCGGTTCCACGATTGGAAACGCTGCGCGCACTGGTCGATGCTGCTCACGCTGCGCACATGCCGGTGTTTGTGCATGCGCTCACTACCGAGGCGCAATCCATGGCCCTGCAATCGGGGGCGGATATCATCGCGCACGGGCTCTGGGAGTGGACCGGCGAAGCCCAGAAGGTTGAGCTCACTGCCAAAGTGCGTGAGGTGCTCGACGAAGTGGTTCGGAAGAAGGTGGCATGGCAGCCGACAATGCAGGTCGGCTACGGTTTCCGTGATCTCTACGATCCGGGATATCTGTCGAGCCCGCTGCTTGCACGCGTGCTGCCCACTGCTCTCATCGAATGGTATGGGACGACGGAGGGCCAGTGGTTCCGCAATCAGGTAGCCTCGGGCTTGCCGAAGGAGCTCGCAAAGATGACGCCGGAGGCTCGATGGGCGTGGGTGCGGTCGGAGCCGGCATATGTGGGAATGTTTTCGCGGGTGGCGCGCACAACGAAGTATCTGATGTCACACGATGGGCGTGTGATCTTCGGAACCGACTCACCTTGTGCGCCGCTCTATACAAATCCGCCGGGCCTCAATGGATGGAAGGAGATGCATCACCTCGCCGAGGCGGGCCTGACTCCTCTCCAGATCTTCCGCGCGGCGACTCTCGTCAACGCGGAAGCAATTGATCTGAGCCGTGAGATTGGGACGGTGGAAGCCGGGAAGCGCGCCAACCTTTTGCTCGTTCGTCGGGACCCGACCGAATCCATCGAGGCTTACGACCAGATCGAAAAAGTCATTTTGAGGGGACAGGTTTTCAACCGCGAAGAGCTTTCGGCGAAGCGACTGCGGCGACAATGACAACACCGTGGGTGCGGCTGTAGCAGGGCGGCGTGGCCTGCTTGATTCGATCAATGCAGGTCCGGAGCAGCCTTCATATTCCCGCGGGCCTTCGGCACGAGCAGCGTGAGATTCACCGCCTTCGCCATTGCCTGATATCCCGCATCGTTAGGATGCAAATGGTCGCCGCAATCGTAATCGGGATTGAGGTGTTCAGGATTCTTGGGGTCTGCGAGTACCTCGTCGAAGTCAATCAATCCGTCAGCGGTTTTGTTACCGCGGATCCAGGCATTGACCTCCTGGCGGATCGCCTCCTTTTCAGGCGTGTAGTAGCCAGACATCGGAGTGCCTTGAAACGAGCCCGCGAAAGGCGTGAGTGTAGCGGCGACAAATCGAAGGCCGTGCTCATGCGCACGCTCAATGATTTGCATGTAGCCTCCAATGATGTCGTCTGCGGTCGGCGCCGGGTCAGTCGGCATCGGCGAATCCTTTCCGGGCCAACCGATATCGTTGATCCCCATCAACATGATTATGGTTGAGATGCGTGGATGACTGAGGACCGACATGTCGAACCTGGCCACGGCATTCGTGCCCATGCCATTCATCAGTACGCGATTGCCTGAGTACGCCTCGTTGACGACTGCAATATCTGTGTGCCCTTCGGCCTGGAGGCGCTCAGCAATGTGATCGGGCCAGCGGTTGTTTGTATCAGGGGTCGAGCATGCACCGTCGGTAATGGAGTCGCCGAAAAAGACAACGGCGGCAGAGTTTGGTTTTGCATCCGAGAGCACGGCGCTGAGAAACAGGCGGGACTTCGTAGTCCCGTCCGGGGTGAAGGTTGCGTCTCGTGTCTTGTCACCTGGAGCGGAGATATATGCCGTCTGCACGCCATCCCAGTGAACTGAGCTGACAGCGCTCTTCTTCGGCAGGTAAATGCTGACAGCGACATTGGACAGGGGCCTGGTTGCCAAATCGACCGGATCGCTGATAAACGGAGCGCCCGGAGGAATGACTGCCGACGGTTTGCCACCGAAGGTCACGAGCCTGAGCGTCGCTGGATCAACTGCGCCTGAGCCGCTGGAGAGGGCGACAGTCGCGGCGCCGATGGTCAGAGGCCGAATGCCAAACTGATTGGAAATGACGATCCGGAGCTGGATGCCGCCGACGCTCGTTCTCACAATCTGCCGAACGGTCTGGTCGGCCAGGGTTTCGGGAACGTTGAACGGCGGGGCCAATTCTTCACCCCACCGGGGGGCAGGCGTTGCGGCCCATGTGGAAATCCAGGACTGGACCGGAGTCGCACCGGCAGCAGCGGTGGAAATCAGAGCCGCGAGCGCATATCCCACGAGGGCGTAACGTGACTTGTTGTCAGACAGCACGATTCAAACCTCATCAGCCGTAGTTGACGCAGAGCTCGATTTGTACCGCATTGTCTCACCAGATGTTCCGTTACCGGTGGCCGCATCCGGGGGTCCTGAGCTCGCCAACGCTTGACAGCTTGCTATTAAAACTACATTGTAGTTCTAATGCTAGGCGAATTTGAATATCTACTGATCAGCGTCGCCGCTCGGCTCGGCGAGAACGCGTACGGCGCCGCGATCCGCGAAGAGATCGAGGCAATGGATCGAACGTGCTCAATTGGCGCGCTGTACACCACGATCGACCGGCTCGAGAAGAAAGGATTTCTCAGGACCTGGATGGGCGATCCGAGTCCGCAGCGGGGCGGTCGCGCCAAGCGCATGGTACGGGTAACCAAGGAGGGCGTAGTGGCCGCGGAGGAGTTCTACAACTCTGTGATGCGCACGAGTCAGGGCGTCTCCTGGGCGATGAAATGATTTCGTCGCCGTCATTGCTGGTGAAACTGACAGCCCGGCTACTGGAGCCCCGTGAGCGCGAAGTTGTACTCGGAGACCTGACTGAGGTCCACGCTAGCTCCGGGCAGGCTGTGTGCGAGGTATTGGGTCTCGGCGTTCGCCGTCACGCTGCATTGTGGCTGAATTGGCGCCCGTGGCTCACGGGGCCCGGCCTGGCATTGCCCGCCAGTTTCCTGTTGATGGGAGTTTCGCTGTCGGTCAGCCAGGCATGCCTGCAGCTCGTTGACTCCGATACGGGCAGTGTGACCTGGCTGCTGACGCAGATGTGTCTGTTACTCGTCTGGTCCTGGACGTCCGGCTTTGTCATCGGCAGCCTCTCGCGCCGCACTCTCTGGGCAAGCATCGCGATGTGTTGTTGGCCCTGTTTAGTATGCCTGTCGAAATTTCACTTGGAATTGCTTTCCCCGGTATGCCTGCTGTGGTTTCTGATCCCTGCAGGTCTGGGAGTGCGACAGGGACTGAGCGGGAAGAGAATCCGTCGGTCTGTCGCCCTGACCATAACGACTGTCTTGATGTTGACAATGCTGCTCCGGTGGCAAGGCGGCGCGCAGCGGTGGTGGAGCCCGCCTTGGTGGTTGGTGGATTTCGTCATGAGTTGGCCCACATTGTTCCTGGTGGCCAGGGCAAGCAGCCGCGCGGAGGCAGGGTAGAGATGTTGCGTCAGATGAAATGTTGGATCTGCGCTACCGTGTTGTTGTCAGCATTGGGATGTGTGGACACCGCGACGGCGGCCGGCAGCAAGCTGGTCACGCGAGTGATCACAGCAAAGAGTCTGGCTCAGACGCGAATCGGCGTTGACCCCAATCGAGCCATGGTCGTTTACCTGCCCGCAGGATACGACCGTTCGGCGCACCGCTACCCTATGCGCTGCATCCGGTAGGCACCGGATCCGGCATCCAGACCATGCATTCCCGGCCGGATTGGGACCGGCTCGCTCATTCCAACCAGGCCTTCACTCACAAGCTCGACGAATTCGGGATCCGGCACGAAGCCGAGGAATATCGGGGTGGATTTGGCGATCGGGTCTGGGGTGAAGAGGGACGCGTCAACAGCGACGTGTTGCCGTTCTTTCATCGACACCTTGCGTTTGACGCCCGGGCCCGCGACCCACGTGCCAATACGACGTGAGACACCCACCTGCGACGACGGCGACGATTTTCCGCCACGGACCTCTCAGTTCGAGCGCTGGTACTCGCGGAGCGCCGACTTCAAAATGGTGAGGATATTGGTTGGCGTGCCGTCGGTCCTACTCGCCAGATCAATCGCGCGTTCCTGCGCCTGAATGGCTCGATCGCGATGACCCAGCCGGTTCTGCGCCTCCGCCAGCGCAGTCCAGTTCCAGATCTGGCTGGCAGAGTTGGTCGAGTCGGAAGGGGCGGCGGTGCCTTTGGATCCAGCCATGCTGTCAGTTCCGCTGGTCGCTGTTTGCAGATACTCGCTGGCAGTCTCGTAAGCGTTTCTCGACAGGTCCTTCTCATCTGCAATGGTGCGCCCGACTATTCCCCAATAGCTCGAATCATCCGTGGCATTCAGCACCTTGCGTAGGTCTGTGGATTTTGAAGCGCTGAGCACGTAGGCCAGGCCGTCATGCTCATTGACATGCAACATTGCTGCGAGCTTCAACGGAAAGGCCTCGGGGGCATATTCGGGATGTTGGGCAAGGACCCGATCGATCTCGGTAACCACTGTTTCGAAGTCACGACGCATGCGGGCATCCTTGCGGACGAACGCGCGGACGGAATTCTCATCACCCTGGCCCATTGCCGATTCCAGTACGTTGACGCCCACTACCGTGACCTTGTCCGGGTACTTCGATTGCAATGCAGTCAGCCGAGGTACGGCATCGATGCACGGCGAACACCAGGTGGCCCAGAACTCCACCACGTAGATACGACCGGGCTCGTAGTGAGTGATGGGCTCTCCTTTGATCCAGACCATGGGGCGGAGGATAGGAGCCGGATCTCCGATTTTGAGATGAGGCACATTGTCCGCCGCATTCGCGATTGCGAAGTGGAGCGTCAATGCAAGAAGAGCGGCCCAGCGGAGCATTTCCTTTCCCTCAACCGGTGCTCCGCAGTGTAAAACGAGACCCGCCGCAGCGGAATACATCCCTTGGAGCCCGCAATGAGTCTATTCAAGTTCTGCCCCCATTGTTCTGCACCCCTCATCGAGACCACCGTGCAAAGCGAGCTGCGCAGCGTGTGTTCCAAGCAATGCGGCTTCATTCACTATGACAACCCAACACCGGTTGTTGCCGCCGTAGTCGAGCACGACGGTATGGTGGTGTTGGCGCATAATCGTGCCTGGCCGCCGGCAATGAAATCGTTCTATGGACTCATCACCGGATTTCTGGAGCGTGCAGAATCGCCGAGCCAATGCGCGTTGCGCGAAGTAGGGGAGGAGCTCGGTCTCCACGCAACTACAGCCACCCTCATCGGTGTCTATCCGTTTGTCCAAATGAACCAGGTCATTATTGCCTACCACGTCCCCGCTGACGGAACCATTACGCTGAACGAGGAGCTCGACGACATCCGTCACGTGCCGTTGCACGAATGCAAGGTCTGGCCCGCCGGAACAGGCTTTGCCTTGCGCGATTGGCTCCGCAGCAAGGGCCTCGAGCCACCGGAACTGGAGATACGCGGTACCCCCAAGTCGGAATAGCCGGGTGATCGGAAGACGGCTGTCGCCTGCGTGCAGACCTCACGTCACTTTTTCTGACGGGGTCGCTTCCAGAGTGCGTTTTCACCCGCTTTACCGTTCCGCAGGAGCTGAATCGGCTGATCGGGGTACCCGAAGCAGGACAGGTATTCCTCTGCGGTGATCCAGGCATTCACCGCGTACCACTCCGGGATGCGTGCCAGTTCCTTCGCTGAAGGCACTTCCGTGACTGGATTCTCTGACGCCAGGGGCTCGAAGATGCCCATCGCTTCCCGGAATTCCGCTGTGAGCTCGATCGCGGCTCCCAGCTCTGGTGGTAGTTCTGGTCTTTTTGGCATCAGGTTTCCGTGCCGACTTTCGTCGGACTGTAGACCCACCGCGACGCGTCAAGCAAGGTGCGAAATGCCTGCTGTCTCAGGTTAAATCCTATCAAATCGGCTCCTGATATGAGTAGCCTATGTGCCTCAACGAGGTACATGCGGCGCGGAGGCGTAGTTAACCACGCTCCTTGAGGCAGGAGCGCCGCGGACTTGAAGAGCATTCGCAGCCCCGAACAGCGGGAGCTGGCAGCACTATTGAAGAAATGGCGGCGAACGGCCAAACCGAAGCCGCTGACTCAGGAAGAACTCGCTCAGAAGATGGGGTTCAAGGATCGCAGAGTCATCGTGCGCGTCGAAATTGGCGATGTCGAACCGACCGCGGTCTTCGTGCGCCGCTGGTGCCGAGCCTGTCGTCGATCGTCTCGCGAGTTGTGGCTGAAGTGGGAATACAACTGCCGTCGCCTGAAGTGAAGGAGGAGCGTCGGCTTCCCCCTCCATGCGCCCAGCCCTGGCGCTCCCCGGGGTGCCCTTGGGAGGCGGAGGTTGGACCCGCTTCGGTCCCAATCGGGGCCGCACGGTCGATGGGAGGTGTGCGACCCTCTCCCGCGTTGCCGGCACTCCTAACGGATGCGCAATAAAGCTCGAGCTCCGTCGGTCTGCCCATCGAGTCACATGCGGAGAGATGAATGCGTGGGGAGTTACGAACGCAGAGCTTCTGGTCCGCGATGCGGACCCAGATTCGGTCGAATGCCCTGGCGCTCATCAGCCTGGGCATCGCGCTCACCAGCGTGAGTTACAACACGTGGCGCAATGAGCGAACCGAGCACAACCGCAACGTGCGCGCGGCGACTTTTCAGATACTCACGAAGCTGGCGGAGTTCGAGCGCGTCGTCTTCCTGGCGCAGTACGATCGTGACCGCGCCCAGGGCAACCCACGAATCGGCTGGACGGACGTGATCGTCATCCACGACCTGGCGAGTGTCGCGCCCGCGCCGTTGGAATCCAAGGCGGCCAGGTTACGCGAAATCTGGCGGGCGAATTGGGAGCACCTGGGCGAGGACGATGAGTCCTCGGTGGATCGCATCGAGGCGGCCGTGGAAGAGCTGCGGCAGGCTGCGCTCAATGCCCTGCGGGGGTTGAATTGATGACCGCTTTGTTATCCCATTGTACTCTTGATCGGATGTGCTGCGATGACCTCGGAAGCCGCTGACGCAAAACTCGCTTCCCTGCGGAGTTTTCAGCCGGGCGACTGCCGTCGCCACTGTCGGCCGAGTGTCCAGGCCGCCGCCGAAAAGACGAGTACATTCGCGGCTATCACCGGCACGGCGCCGATCAAAAAGCCGTATACGATCCACAGGGTGGCGCCGCCCATCTGTACGGCCCGCAACGGGGCAGGACGCGAGAAGAAGTAGGACGCCACGAACACGGTAGTTGCAACCCAACCCAGCGTTTCAATCATGTCGGGTTCCCAATCACGCAACGGCCGCTTCGGGTTCTGACGGTGGCAGCTCGAGAATTTTCACGCGATCCGTTCTCGAAGCCCGTTCCCAGTCGTGCAGCAGCAGCCCCTGCGCCTCGAGGATCGTGCGGATCTGCGGAGTCCGTAGATTCAACACCTGGTTGAGCACGGGAAACAGGATACTGAACGCGCTGTCGCTCAACACAGTGGCCTGCGCAATTCGGGCCAGCTGCTGGTTTTCGGACACTGCGATCGTAAATCCGTCGCTGTTGTTGACGTGCAGCATCACGTGGACATCCGAGCTGCCGTCGCCGACATAGACGATGCGGTCGGAGACGACTCCGAGCTCGTGAGCGAGCTCATCGAGCACGGCGACCTTGCCGTAACCTGCCGGGACGCGAGTGATGGCCCGTACCTCGCCGCTCCAGGGGTCATAATCGAGCTCAGTCCCGAAAATGTGTTCGCGCGGTACGATTCCGGCCAGCGCGGAGGCGACCAGCTCCCTGGGCGCCGCTGAGATCACTCGGAAGGAAAACATGTTGCCGTGCAGGCCACAGCGTAGTGTCTCCATCAGAGCCGGTAGTCCCTGCTTGATCCTGACATGACGGCCTGCCTCGATCAGGTGCTGGCGGCGAACGCCCCGGAAGTCAGGATCGTGGCGGATCAGATAGGCGAGCTCGCCGCCTTGTTGCACGAGGTTGCTGCGCGCGAGGCCAGTCACCTTCTGCTCGAAATCTCGCACACCCAGTATTTCGCTCAGAACGTGGCCGGAGTCATTGAAGCTCAGTGTCTGATCGAAGTCGGAAGCCAACAGGTAGTGTTTGGTCGGTCCGGTACGCATGATCCGTCTCCATGTCTGGCGCTGATTGCGAAATTAACAGACACGAACGGGCAAACAGGAGAACTGCATCACTCTCGCCGGGTGATCGTTTTTCATCCGATACAAAAGGGTGCGGGAAATACGGCACTGCACGCTAAGGGTGCCCGCAACAGCATTCCGGCGCCGCTGCGCCGGCGGCCTCAAAGAGGTGCGCTCGAGCCGCTCACTCGGATACGTCGGGCCCCTCGTATTCCTCGGGCTCTGCTACAGTCCCTGGTCGGCGGTTGCTTCGGAAACGGTGTCAGTGCCTACGGTGCCTACCTGCATGCGCGCGATCGTACTCACCGGACACGGTGATGTCGATCGGCTCGAAGATCGGTGCGATGTGCCCGTACCACGGCCGCAGCCCGACGAGGTGCTCGTTCGCGTGAGTGCCGCCGGACTCAACAATACAGATATCAATCTGCGCATCGGCTGGTATTCCGCGGGCGCCGGGACGTCGGACGCCCGGGACGCCGCGCAGTCCCCGACGCGAGCGGAGGATGCGGGTTGGTCGGGGCGCCCGGTGTCCTTTCCCCTGATTCAGGGCGCGGATGCGTGCGGCTCTGTTGTGGCGGTCGGCCGTGACGTCCCCTCGACACGGTGCGGCCAGCGCGTGCTCATCGATCCGGTGTTGCGGTCGCGTCCGTCAGCGCGGGGCCTCGATACGCTGTATCTGGGATCTGACTGTAATGGCGCATTTGCCGAGTACGTGGTCGTCCCGGCGATCAACGCGCATCCCATAAAAACCGCCCTTAGCGACGCCGAATTGGCCTGCATCCCGTGTTCGTTCTCGGCAGCGGAAAACATGATCGAACGCACCGCGGTGCGGGCCGGCGAGACGGTTCTCATCACCGGCGCCTCGGGCGGCGTCGGCTCCGCGGCTGTGCAACTCGCGCGGCGGCGCCAGGCGAATATCGTGGCACTCGCGGGGTCCGCGAAAGCCGACCCGGTATCCCGGCTCGGCGCCGCCCGGGTATTGGCGCGCGATGCGGATCTGCTCGCAGCGTTGGGACCCGGATCGGTTGATGTCGTGATTGATGTCGTCGGCGGCTCTGGATTCTCCGCGCGCCTGAACCTCTTGCGCCGGGGCGGTCGGTATGCGATCGCCGGCGCCCTGGGCGGGGCGCGAGTGACAGTGGATTTGCGGACGGTGTATCTCCAGGATCTGCACGTATTCGGGTGCACATTGACCGAGGTGACCGTGTTCGCGAATCTCGTGCGTTATCTGGAGGCCGGCGAGGTGCGCCCGCTGCTGGCGCAAACCTACCCGTTAGCCGACATCGCGCGGGCGCAGCGCGATTTTCTCGAGAAGCAACACACCGGCAAGCTGGTGCTCCTCGTCGGTCAGAAACCGCCATAAGCTGCCTGGCGGTCTTACGGAGCGACTGCGGGAAAGATGGTTAGCGGCGTTCAATCCGGAAGCGGTCTGCGATTACCCAATTCGCCCCGGCGATCAACGCGCGCATGGGCTCTCTTGGGCCGTGCAGCGGCACTTCCGAATAACGCACGTCGTGGTGTTCGAGAACTGACTTTGCTGCCTCCACAATCGGCTGGGGTGCTCGCAGGAGTAGTCCGTAGCCTTCCTCGAGCGCAGCGTGCGCATAGCCGCCGTTGAGATAGTGAGACGCCGGGCGCCAACCATTGACCAACGCACTCGCCGCGTCCGCGATGCGCGCAACAATGGCGGCGCTGTCATGCGCTGCCCTGGATACATACAGGCCCGACCATGAAGCAGCATAGTCGAGCAGCAGGGGATGCTCCTCGACAACATTGAATGCCGGAATGATCGCCTGGGAATAGTGCCACTCGGACCTTCCCACAAAATGAACACGAGAAGTGCGATGCTCGTCCGTGAAATCCCAAAACGTAGTCTGTCTGCTCGAGATCACGTACGACACGGTTTCGTCCTGGTGCATGAAGTCATGCGATCACCAGCACCGTATCATTGCGCGAACTGATCGGCGAGTCTTCATTGCGCGAAAAATTCGTGACTGTTTACGGGACGCAGAAGCGGACGCCTGTGCCCGGTATTAGAGCTCGTCGTTGACGCGGGCCGCTCCGATTATGTTGGGCATCTGATCACGCTCAATGCTCTTTATGGAGGATCGGATCGCCACGAGATGCTCGGACCCGGATCGTCCGTTAGTGATCCGACGCATCCTGATCGCCTCAATCCGACCACCGGCGCGTACCCACTCAACAGTGCTGCCTCGTTGCTGCGGGGTTGGGATCAATCGATCCCACTCGAGGCCAAAACAACATGGCGAGATCGGTGGTGGCAGCAGCCTATCAGAAAGCCGCATTGGCGAGCGATCCGAGCTCCGGCACACACCAGCCGCCTGCGTTCCGCGCCCCTCTCGGGCGATCGACGGCCGCGATCGACTCCTGGGCGAAATCGTTGCATTCCTCGCGGATCGGGATTTGCCGAATCAAGGGAAGTAGACCATCCGTGGCCCGTAACGAAGGCGAGTTTATTGGCTATTGCTGGCAATATACAGGCAGGAACGTGTACGCCGTCCGTTCGCTAAATGTTGGCAAGTGACGGCGGTGGCGGTCCGCTGACTCAACCACCAAAAATACTGCAACGGAGATCATCATGCGGCTCGCAATTTCAGCACTCGCTCTGCTCACCGCTTCGGCCTCGACTGCGGCTCTCGCGGGAGCCCGCCAGGACGCCAAGGTGGTGATGCCGTCGGACCCAGCCGCTCTCAAGGTCTGGGAGGATTGGGGCTTTTCCGACGCCATCGTGACCGGCGACACGATCTATCTCTCGGGAGTTGTGGCAGGTGTTCGTGAGGGCGAAACCGATCTACGGCTCGCATACACCCGCGCGTTCGATCGGATTGGTGAAATTCTCAAGAATGCCGGGGCGGGCTGGGACGATGTCGTTGAGATCACGAGCTTTCACACCGATCTGACGATGCAGATGCCAGCCATCGTCGCTGTCAAAAAGAACTATGTGAAACCACCATTTCCCGCATGGACGGCAATTCAAGTCTCACGATTAATTCCGACCAACGGTATTACCGAAATAAAGATCGTCGCGAAGCTGCGGAAGTAGCAGCGACATCCGGTGGGAAACCCTTTCGTCGGAACTCCGATTGGCTCGAATCGAGCGGCCCGACCCACGCGTCGTAAGTCACTGTAGCGCGGAGAGATCGAGTCGTGGGTGAGATCCTAATCGCTGTCGTTCAGTTGCTCGGCGAACTGTTGCTGCAACTTCTCGCCGAATTCTTGGCGGAGTCCGGGCTCGAGGCGATTCGTGAGGCCGTGAGACCCAGCAAGCCCGGTCGGCCCCTCGTCGCTGCAATCGGATATGTTCTGCTGGGCGCGTTGTTCGCTTTTTTGTCGCTCTGGCCGTTTCCGCACAGCGTGGCTCATCCCATTTGGCTACAGCTCGCAAACCTCGTGATCGCTCCCGCCTTAGCCGGGTGGGTCCTGGTTGCAGTGGGCCGATGGAGAGTGCGTCGTGGACAGGGCGCATTGTATTTGCACCGGTTCATTTATGGATATGTGTTTGCGCTGACGTTTGCGCTGGTCCGATTTGCCTTCAGCCGGTCGTGAGCTCGCCGTCGCCGTCAAGAGGGTCCGGAATTGCCAACTCGAACATGCTCGTTCATCAATGGCGCCCCGAAGCGGGGTGTGGCACAGGATTTCATATGGCCGCGGCCTGGGGAAGCGATGCGCGCACCGAGGCGTGCGCGTCTTTGTCCTCGCCCTGCATGAAAAGCCCACAGGCGCTCATTTCCGTCCAACCGCACAGATGGTTACATTGCGAACGCGAAAGCTCCCATCGACCGCCGCGTAACGCCGGAACTCCTGGGCCAGCAGGTATTGATATTCCTTCTGGCGCATGAGTGGCTGATCGGAGAGTAAAGCGGCGACTACCGGAGAAACATCCACGAGATATTGAGTGAAGGCTTCGGCGGACGCCAACTCCAGGGTGACGGTCAACTTTTCAGCGCGTACATCGGCAAATCCGGCACGAATCATCACGCTTTCCAACGTGTCGTCCGGTATTTCGGTGGGTGGTTCCGGTCGCGGTGGCGGTAACTGAAACATCTCCTGTGCGATGGTGTTGGCGATGCTGATGAAGGGAGGCCGTGAGGCTTCATCCCAGACCGAAGTGGCAAACAAACCATTGGGTGTCAGCATTCGCTTTATCCTGAGCAGCAGATTCGGATAATCCGGCAGCGACGTTATTCCCCAGCGACAAAGAATGGCATCGAAGCTGTGGGCAGGGAAATCCAACCGTTCGGCATCGGCTTCGAGAAACTCGACATTCGTCACTCCCGTTGTACTGGCTCTGATCCGGGCGATATCGAGCATCTGCTTTGAGATGTCGGTAGCGACAACCCACCCCGCAGAACCGACACGGCTTGCAGCTGACAACGCGGGTTCGCCGATGCCCGTCGCGATGTCCAACACACGCTTGCCACGTGCGACTCCCGCGAGGTCGACCAAGCGATCGTTGACGTGTTGCGCGCCTTCTTCGATGGTGCGCCACCACTTTTCCCAACCCGCGGCGACGCGATCCCACTCCTGGCGTTGTCGGTCCTTATGATGCTCCGCGTCTGCAGGTCCAGTGTTCATAGTTCGGATCGCATATGCAAGTTAACGACTGAGTTCACGGCCAAGGCGGGCGCGCCGGTCGCCACATCTCTCCACCCGAAAGTATGCCCGGATCGTACGCAGCCTGGTCCGCGAGATCGGTCTCGACCCGAGCCCCGACGGGACGCACATGCTGAGGCGCGCGATTTGCTGACGAGCCAAGAACCTCCGAGCTGTTCAGCTGTATGAGATCGCCGAGCCGTCAGCGCCCGTCGTCGCGGTCCGATTGTGGACCTTCTCGAGTGTGCAGCATACTGTTTGCTCGCAAGAGGCTATGGACCCGACGCATCCTCGATGGCGGCGAGCTCCTGAATGCCGGTCGCTACCGTATCGTCGACCCGAATTAACCGCATGGTGTGGGCCAACTGGTCGGCGCCGACTTGTTATGGCTCGCTGTCTTTGGAGGCACGCGATCAGATAATCTTCAACTAATACATTCCCCTCCCATACACGGCCACGAGCCAGGGCAGTGCTGAGAGGAAGCTAGTCACCAAGGCCAGTATTGGCCAAAGTGGCCGGCGCGGAGGGTGCCGACAGCTGCGAAATAGCGCGATAGAAGATAGTAGGACCGAACTCGGAAACGCCGCGGCCGAAAAGTACACAAGCGCCCACGAGATTGACTTGTATTGATGATACTTCGCCGGACGCCAATTCTCGTACACGTTCTCGGCGACAGCGTCGAACCGATTTGCCGCCCGCATCGCGCCGCCGCCACTCGAGGCAATGACCACCGCGAGAATCGCGAGCCAAGTAGTGATTCGCCGGCTTGGTTCAATCATGAGTGTCTGTCCGTGATGTTCGCTCTTGACTAACAATGTTACGGCAAGGCAATAACCACGCCCAGTACATCAGGAGCAGAGCAACGTTCACGGCGAGTTTTCACACGAGCTCGGTCGTGAGCAGTCTTTCGGAAGCGATCTGGGAGTCGATCCCGTCCAGTGCGGTGCGCCCAGTTGCGCGAAGAGGTCGGAAGTCGGATAGCAGCGAGGCGCCCTGGTGAGCAGCGATGGCCGCGTTGTACGAGCCGCTTCCCGACAGCTTTCGAGACGCATCATTCGCGATTGGGGTCGTAAGCCGGCGCTGCCGTGCTCTGCGAAGTCTCCGCAGACCAGCCGGCTGATGGCACGTGTCGGATACAATATACAGGCAGGAACGTACACGCCGTCCGCTGGGTAAATGTCGGCAAGGGAACGGTGTGGCGGTCCGCTGACTGAACCAGCGAAAATACTGCAACGGAGATCATGATGCGGCTCGCAATTTCAGCACTCGCTCTGCTCACCGCTTCGGCCTCGACGCCGGCTCTCGCGGCAGCCCGCCAGGACGCCGAGGTGGTGATGCCGTGGGATCCAGCCGCTTTCGAGGTCTGGGAGGATTGGGGCTTTTCCGACGCCATTGTAATTGGCGACACGATCTATCTCTCAGGGGTTGTGGCGCGTGTTCGTGAGGGCGAAACCGATCGCAGAGCGGCGAACGGCCTTTCGGGTGGAACCGAGGTGTTGGAGTGCGCGCGTGTCGCGGTAATCGGCCCTCGGCCAGGAGCGGTCAACCGACAGGTGGGAAAGACTCCCCGTAAGCGGTCCTTCCGAAGACTTGCTGACATTAATCAATGGTCGCTGGTATGACTGAATGCTACTCGATTTGGGAACCCCTGCCTGGGATTGCTTTTCCATGCGCAGGTATCTCCCTTAGTTACCATCACAAGACCGACCTTCAAGTGTTGATGCATTTTTCGAATGTCGTGAATGGACCCGGACAGGATCTACTACTAACGTTCAGAGGCGTTATCGGATTTCGCTGGAATCCAGAGGATCTAGGTTCTGTTTTCTACCCGGTACGACGGCCATTGCCCAAGCTTACCGACCCTCGTTGGGAAGATTGGACGTTCCCGTTATTGGAAGTTTGTGATTCAAAGTGGCTGGCGACGTATAAGGGATTTCCGTCAACGGAGGGGCGTAAACACTATTACCTGATTGCGATGAACGATCTAGTGGACATCTTGGCCCTGCCCGATGTTGTCGCAACGTGGCAATCCCCGGAAGAAGCCAGTGTCGATTCCACTTCCCAGGTAGCCTCCGATTACCCCTGAGGCGCCCGTGCCAGGGGCGAGGAGTCGCACGCACCCTAAAAATGATGCGGATACATATGCAAATGCATTGAAATGGCGAAACTGTGATTCGCTTCACAGTTGGTGGGGTACGTCGCCGGCTGCGCCGGGTTGAATTGACAAAACATGTTGAATGGGCGCCGCGCCGAAATATATAGTCGGCGCGGCTCTTCAGTCCCAATACCAACTTCAATTCCCCGGGGCTCACATGAACACACGGATTGTTGCTGTTTCAATCGTTTCCTTGGTTTTGTCCACAGCGGCCACGGCCCAGGCTCAGGCGCCGTCGCTCACTCTAGTAACACTGCCCGTGCCGAGCGGCGCGCATTCGTTCGCTCTCAAGGATTTGGATGCTGCCGGCAATGTACTCGGCAGCGCGCAGATCGGCGCCCATTCCGAGATCGTCGAGTGGCTCGGTGGCAAGACGCCGGTAATCTTTCCAAGGCTCGCTGCCGATCAGGGCGCTAATAAAGAATACAC
>Ga0068858_100000371_pt1 | contig 46917 bp, 34 predicted proteins | sample KBSSwiS12_FD_66589 | JGI IMG/M metagenome (GOLD analysis project Ga0068858, IMG submission 66589) | Switchgrass rhizosphere microbial communities from Kellogg Biological Station, Michigan, USA - KBS Switchgrass S1-2 | ecosystem: Host-associated > Plants > Roots > Rhizosphere > Soil ...
TGACGACGAGGTGACTTACCGGCGCAATACGGCCAGTTTCGAGCGCTGCGATCTGGTGCCGAATGTTCTGCGTGGCGTGGAGAATGTCGATCTGTCGGTCACGGTGATGGGGCAGAAACTCGCGTTGCCCGTGTACTGTTCGCCGACCGCATTGCAACGTCTGTTCCACCATCACGGCGAGCGCGCCGTCGCCGCCGCATCGGACAAATACGCCACGATGTTCGGCGTCTCCTCGCTCGGCACCGTGAGCCTGGAAGAGGTGCGCAAGCTGAGCGGCGCGCCGCAGGTCTACCAATTCTATTTCCACAAGGATCGCGGCCTGAATCGCGCGATGATGGAACGCGCCAAGACGGCTGGCGTCGAAGTGATGATGCTGACCGTCGACAGTATCACCGGCGGCAATCGCGAACGCGACAAGCGCACCGGTTTTTCGATTCCATTCAAGCTAACTCTCGCCGGCATGCTGCAGTTTGCGATGAAGCCGGCGTGGGGACTCAACTACCTCACCCACGAACCCTTCAAGCTGCCGCAGCTCGATGAGCACGTCGACATAGGGGGCGGCACCATGTCGATCAGCAAGTATTTCAGCGAGATGCTCGATCCCTCGATGAACTGGGACGACGTGGCGCAAATGGTCGAACAATGGTCCGGTCAGTTCTGCCTCAAGGGCATCATGTCGGTGGCCGATGCCAAACGCGCGGCCGATATCGGTTGTACCGGCATCGTGCTGTCGAATCACGGCGGCCGTCAGCTCGACGGCTCGCGCACGGCGTTCGATCAGCTCGCCGAAATCGTCGATGCGGTCGGTGATCGCATCGATGTGCTCATGGATGGCGGCGTGCAGCGTGGCACGCATGTGCTCAAAGCGCTCTCGCTCGGAGCCAAGGCCGTGGGCCTCGGACGTTATTACCTATTTCCCCTCGCCGCCGCGGGCCAGGCCGGAGTCGAACGCGCGCTCGAGCTGATGCGCATCGAAATCGAACGTGACATGCGATTGATGGGATGCTCGTCGGTGCAGCAACTGTCGCGCGCGAACCTGCGTTTTCGATGAGCCCGTTGGATTTCCTTCGGCGCAGGACGCTTCGTCGCTTCAATTCCCGGGAAGCGACACTTCGCCGCGCCGGTCGAAGGCGTGGCATCGTTCACGCGAACGTCAACGCATGGATCGGCGGCAGATGCGCCGGCAGGGCCTGCCAGTTGTCGCCTTGGTCCGCGCTGGTCCACAGATTGCCCGTGGTCGAACCGAAGGCGAGATGTTCGCCGTTCGCGTCGATGGCGAGGCCGTGGCGATAGACGAGATCGTAGGCGTCCTGCTGCGGCAGACCGTTGCGGCAGACTTCGAAGCTCGCGCCGCCGTCGCGCGTGCGCGCAACGACGAGGCGGCCGTCGACCGGCACGCGGCGCTCGTCCTTGATCGCGGGCACGAACCACGCGGTCGCCGGATCTTTCGGATGCACGGCGACGGCGAAACCGAACACTGACGGCTGCACATTGGCGACCTCGCTCCAGCTGCGTGCGCCGTCGACGCTGCGGAACACGCCGTTATGGTGTTGCACCCAAAGATGATCTGGGGCGGCCGCGCATTGCACCATCTGATGCACGTCCTGGATCAGCGGATCCTCGCGCCGCTCGGGCGGCATGTAGGTGGCGAACATGCCTTTAGCCGTCACGTTCCAGCTCGCGCCGGAATCATTGCTCTCCCATACGCCGCCGCTCGAGATGGCGATGCGCAGCGTGCGCGCGTCGCGCGGGTCGACGCAGATCGAGTGGATACCGGGCGCGTCGTAACCGCCGCCGAACCATTGCATGCGCTCGGGGCGATCCCAGAGCCCACGCTGCAGTTCCCAGTGTTCGCCGCGATCGTCCGAGCGGAACAGGCCGCCCGGAATCGTGCCGGCCCAGATCCTGCCGGGTTCGTTCGCGCCGCCGCTGGCGAATGACCACAATTGCATCAGCGTCGCCGGTTTCGGCGGCTTGCCGTCGGCGGACGCGATCACGTCGTCGGAAGCATAGGCCGGGACGGCGACTTCGGTCCAGGTCTTGCCGGCATCGTCCGAGCGCTGCAGCTTCGCGCCGAAATGGCCGAGATTGAGCGCGGCATACCAGCTGCCGTCGCGCGCATCGACATGAGCGAGGGTAACGTTGTCGCCGAGGAACGCAAGGCGTTCGATGCGCCAATCATGTCCGTTGCGCGTGAGCGTGAACAGGCCCTTGCGCGTGGATGCGAGCAGTTGTTGGCTCATGTCAGCCTCCCGAAAGTGCCTGCAAAATGTATATTTCTGTACTTTTTGCGACGGGGATTTCGAGCCGATGCTTGTCGGCGATCGCCGTGCCGTTGACGAAGATCGCGACATGGTGGCGCACGCCGCCGTGTTCATCGAGCACGTAGCCGCGCAGTTTCGGATGGTGAGAAAACACCGCATCGAGCGCCGCGGCGAGCGTGTCGCCGGCTGCGTCGAGAGCGATCTCGCCCGGTCCCGCGGCCGCGGGATCGAGCCAACGCGTCAGTGCCGAGGCGAGCACCACCCTGGGCATGGCATCTCCGGTCTGCGGCCGTCGTGAGCCGCGTGCGGGCGCAAGCCTAACGCAGCGCGCGGCTGAGCGCGAATCTCGACGTTGCTGGAATTGCGCGTCGGTCGGATCAGGTTCCAGAGTGGATCCGCGTCTTCACGAGCCCAAGAGCGTGTGACTTCAGGGTTGCCTGTTCTTTGGACAAGAACCAGACCGGCTCTACCGACTGGCGTTGGATGTGCCACAAACCTTTCCGGAGGCGGCGTTCCAGCGCACAGGGTGGTACGTACGCGAAGACCCCTCAGTGAAGATTCGCCCCGCGCGCATGCGGGGCGAGCCTCAGGGCGGACGGGGAGCGGGTGAGCCCGTCATTTCGACGCGAACGCGGTCAGGTGCTGTTCGTCATAGGCGCGTGCGAAGTCGTCGTAGCGGCGCGTGACGTTATCGTACGAAATGCTGTTGTACAGAAGGGAGGTCGTCGCGGCGCCGAAGAGCATGCGGATTTCGCCCATCGTGAAATTTCGGCGGATTTCCCTGTGGAAGGCCGCGCACTCGATGGCGGAATTCGGCGGGGTGCAGTCGAGCGTGTAGCCATTGCGCGGAGCCCCGGCGGAAGAGCGTTCCGAATGCACTGCGACCGATGGAAGGGATGACTGCGGATCGGCTTGGGCGAAACCGGCTGCAGTGGAAAGGGCGATTGCGATGAGTAGATGGGTTTTCATGACATGGCCTCGAAGGGATGGATGGGCAGAAACCTGCTCAAGCGCGGATGCGACTTCCTCACGCCCGCATCGGCTCGCTTGAGCCGTGGCGTTTGCACTGAAACTGCCGAAGTCTTCCGTTTTCGACCTGTCAGTGCGGGATTCGGCGCGTGATTACAGCCTTGTTGCCGAATGGAAAAATGCGCGCGCAGCCACACGAGACGCCGCGGGTGCTCAGCTTCCCGAGCGCACGGCCACGCTCTGGCCGGCGCTCAGGCGCTCGGCGCCGCGCACGACGAGACGATCGCCGACGTTGAGCGCGCCGCGCACCTCGACCAGCTCGCCGCTGCTCGTGCCCAGGGTGACGACGACCTGTTCGGCCTTGTTGTCGCCCGAGACGCGCATGACGTAGGTGCGGTCCGTGCGGCGCACGAGCGCGTCGCGCGGAACGGTCAGCGCTGCGTTCGCGGCTTCGGCGGTTTCCGGCAGGGCGACTTCGACCGCGCTGCCGACAAGGGCGAACGCGGGATCGACACCGACGCGCAGTTCGAACTGGCGTGCGCGCTCGTCGCCGACCGGCACGACCGCACGCACGATCGCGTCCTGCTCGGCGGGACCTTTGCGCATGCCGACCTGCATGCCGGGGCGGATCTTGTCGGCGAGCGCGAGCGGCGCCTGCACGCGCGCCTCGATGTGTTCGGTGTCGACGACGTGGACGATGTTCGCGCCGATCTGCAGGTATTCGCCGCGCTGGGCGAAACGCTCGGTGACGATGCCCGAGAACGGCGCGCGCACGTCGGCCTGGGCGATGTCGTACTCGACTTGGCGCAGTTGCGCGCGTGCACGTGCGGCGGTCTGGCCGTCGGTTTCCAAGTTCGCGCGCGCCTCGTCGAGCTGCGAGCGCGCGATCGCGCTGCTCGCCTCGAGCTTGCTCAGGCGATCGAGCTGGGTCTTCGACAGCGCCTGCTTGGCTTCGGTGCGGCGCAGCTCGGCGAGCAGTTCCTCGCGGCGCAGGCGCAGCGCCTGGTCGTCGAGCTTGGCCACGCGCTCGCCGGCCTTGACCCGCGTGCCGACTTCGGCGACGAAGTCGAGCCGACCAGCCTCGGCGCTCGCGATCTTGGCGTCGTCGCGGCTGACCACGCTGCCGGGCACCCAGCGCAGTGGCGCCAGCTTCGACGCGGTCGCCTGACCGACTTCGACGATCGCAGGCGGCGTGCTTGCGGTTTGCGCTTGCGCGATGCCGCAAAGTATAGAAAGTGCAAAAGTTTCGAATTTCCGGTTCATGGGTTCACCTGAGACGAGAGTCTCTTTTTAACGCGGATAAGAGCGGATAAAGGCGGATTGACGCAGATAAGATGAAAGCATTTTTTTCGTCTTCATCCGCTTTTGTCGGATTTGATCCGCTCTTATCCGCGTTAAGAAACATTTTTCAAGCAGCCTCCGCATCGACTAGCCGTGGCCGTTTGCCGCGCGGCGGCGCGAGCGCGACGCGCTTGCGTTCGCCGGCGAAGAACAGCTGCATCAGGCTCGGCAGCAGCAGCAGCGAGAAGATCAAACTGACCACGACGCCGCCGACGTTGACCGCGGCGAGGCCGCGGTAGATCACGCTGCCGGGGCCGGGATTGACCGCCATCGGCAGCGCGCCGAGCGCGCCGGTCAGGGTCGAGGCGAGGATCGCGCGCAGGCGCTGGTTAAGCGACATGCGGATCGCGTCGGACAGGTTCGCGCCGTTGGCCTGCGCGTGGCGAGTCAGGTCGACGAGCAGGATGGCATGGTTGACTACGACGCCGACCATCATGATGAAGCCGATCATCGACAGAAGGTCGAGCGGCTGGAACGCGAACAGGCCGAGCACGCGCAGGCCGAGCATGCCGCCGATCAGCGCGAGCGGTACGGTGAGCACGACGATGACGGCATGACGCAGCGACTTGAACATCGCCGCCATGAGCAGGCCGAGCACGAACAGCGCAAGCAGGAAGTTCTTGCCGATCGTGCCGACGATGCGCTCGAGGCGGTCGGCGCTGCCGGCGAGGCGGATCGTGCCGTCCGGCAGTTGCTTGCGCAGCGTCGGCAGCACCTCTTTGTCGATCGTCGCCAGCGCATCTTCGAGCGCGAGCGTCGCCGGCGGGTCCATCGTCAGCGTCACCGTGCGCCGATGGTCGAGGCGGCGGATCTGCGAGGGGCCGAGCGCGGTGTCGAGATGCACCATCTCGCCGACTGTCATCACTTTGCCGTTCGGCGCGACGACGGGCGTCTGCGCGAGCTCTTCGGGCGTCTGCCCGGCGCTCGCGCGCAGGATCACCGGCACGCGCTGCTCGCCGTCGAAGTATTCGCCGAGCCAGGCGCCGTCGCCGAGCGTGCGCACGATGTCGCCTAGCGTGGCGCGGTCCCAGCCGGCCTCGGCGATGCGGCGGTCGTCGGGCGCCGCGCGCAGTTCGAGTTGCGCCGCGTCGGTCGGCGGGAACGCCTGCACGTTGGCGCCCTTGAATTTCGCTTCGAGCAGCTGGCGGCCGGTCTCGGCGACCTTGTACAGCTTGGCCGGATCGTCGCCCTGCAGATGGATCGACACTGCGCGCGCCGACCCGCCGAAGCCGCCGAACAGATCGCCTTCCTGGGTGAACGCGCGCGTGTCGGGGAAACCGACCGTGATCTCGTCGCGCACGATGCGCTCGAGGTCGCCGATACGCCTCTCGTCGACCACGCGCGCACCGATCGTGCCGCCGCCGGGGAAGAGCAGCACGTACCAGTTTTTCAGTTGCGGCTGCTTGGTGCCGTCCATGTACGGCTTCATGCGCGCGAGGATGGTCGGCACGATCTCGCGGTCGATCACCTCGGGCGGCATGCCGGGCGGGAAATTGAAGAACGTGTCGATCGCCGCGCGCTTGACCGGCGGCAGATAGTCGAGGCGTGGCATGAAGGCAAATGTCATTGCGAGCGGCAGCACGAGCAGGGCGAACACCCAGCCGATCTGCTTGGGCCGCGTGTCGGTCCAGGCCATGATCTTGTCGGTGAGCCAGGGCCAGCCGTCGCCGTACCCGGATTTGAGCTTCTTCGCCTTGAGCCAACCCGCCGCGGCGGGCAACGCGGTGATCGCAACGATGACCGAGATCGCAACGGCAATCGAGATCGTCAGCGCGAGGTCGGAGAAGATCTGACCCTCGACGTCGCGCAGGAACACAACCGGCAGGAACACCGCGACCGTCGTGATCGTCGAGGCGATGAGTGCGCCGACCACCTGGCGTGTGCCGGTGAGCGCGGCTTCGTGCGGCGTGATGCCGGCTTCCTTCAGGCGCAGGATGTTGCCGGAGACGACGATTGCGCCTTCGACCACCATGCCGACCGCGAACGCGAGCCCGGCGAGCGAGATCACGTTGAGGCTGTGCCCGCTCAGATGCAGTGCGGTGAACGTCGCGAGCAGGCAGATCGGGATCGTCGCCGCGATCAGGATCGTTGCGCGGATGTCGCGCATGAACCACCACACGCAGAACAGCGAAAGCAGCGCGCCGACGATGAGGTTCTCACTGAGCAGGTGCACCGCGCGGTTGATGAACAGCGAGGAGTCGAACGACTGCTCGATGCCGAGGCCCTTGTCCTTGAGCGCGCCTTCGCGCAGCTCGGCGACGACTTTCTTCACTTCGGTCAGCGTCTGCAGCACGTTGGCGCCGCTGACCTTGTCGACCTGCAGTCCGATCGCCGGATTGCCGTTCTGGTAGGCGTAGAACTGGCGCCGCGGCGGCCGCACCTCGATCGTGGCGACGTCGCTCAGATGCACGGTCTTGTCCGCGCGCGTCGACAGCACGAGCGCGCCAAGCTGCTCCGGCTTGTAGCGCCCGGTATAGCGCAACTGGTACTGCTGGCGGCCGACATCGACCTGGCCGCCGGACACGTCCGCTGCGGCGGCTGCGCGCGCGGCGATGTCGGGTATCGACACGCCGAGGCTGGCCGCCTTGGCCATGTCCACGGTGATGCGCACCTCGTCCGGCGGTCCCGCGTTGACGATCACCTGGGCCACGCCGGGCACCGCCTCGATACGCGGCTTGACCGTGTTCTCGATGAAGTGGCGATACTGTTCCATCGGTCCCGGCGTGCCCGGCAGCAACTGCACGAAGAACCAGCTCAACGTATTGTTCGCGCCGCCGTTGTTGCCGCCCATCTGCACGACCGGGCGGTCGGCATCTTTCGGAATCGAGCGCACGCGGTTGATCCGCCCGATCACCTCGACCAGCGCGTTCTTCATGTCCGTGCCGATAGCGAAGGTCAGATTGATGTTGCTGCCGCCCGCGGCGGCGTTGCCGTCGAGTTCCTCGAGGCCAGGCAGGCCCTGCAGCACCTGTTCCTGCGGCTCGAGCAGTTCGGCCTCGACTTCCTCGGGCGACGCCGCGCGCCAGTTCGTCTGGATCGAAATCTGCGGCCGGTCGATGTCGGGAAACAGTTGCAGCGGCAGTTCGCGCAGGCTCAGCAGGCCAAGCAGGGCGATCAGCAGCACCGCCATGCCGACCGCAATCGGATTCTTCAGCGAGGCTTCGATGATCTTCATGGGCCGCTCCCTTTCGTGCCTGGCGAGCATGGCGCGCGCCTCGGGGAATGAGATGTGGCAATCGTCATGAAGGTTGCATCGTCTGCGACGAAGCGTTGCTTGCTTGCGGTGAGGCGTTGGCGCGTGCCTGCTTTTGCTCGTCATTCCGGCGGAAGCTGGAATCCGGTGTCTTTGCTTTTGGGCTTTTATGCGCAAGAGCTTCCGCTCGTCCTGCGGACGAGCGTCTTACTTTCTCTGCTCGTGCAGAGAAAGTAAGCAAAGAGACACGCCCCAAAGCATTGCGCCCTTCGGGCGTTCCGCCCGAAGGGTCCGCGTCAGCAGCCGGGTTCCGCTAATTGCACGTCCGTGTGCAATAGCGGAATGCGCGCAATCCACGCGCGCACCCTTCGGGCCTTTTCGACCGCTGCCGCCGCAATGCAATGGGGGCCCGGAGAAGCCAAAGCAGCGCGCTCCTGCGCGCAGAAGCAATAGCGGAGAAGCCTCGCACTCTGTTGCTCTTGATCTTCGGCCCCCGTTTGCCGCGGCGAGGGCATGACGGAAACGCCCGGAGGGGCGGCGCGATGGATCGCGCCGAGTTCGTTGTCTGGACAAGGATGTTCAGTCAACGAACCCCGGCATGCCCTCGCGAACTCGCGCGGCTTCATCGCGCGAGCGCGGCATCCGGGGTGTGTTCTCTTTGGTTACTTTCTCTTGCACAAGCAAGAGAAAGTGACCCGCTCGCGGGAAGCGAGCGGGAAGCCGAATGGATGCGCCATCAGATGTTGAAAGAGCGGGCCGCATGGCATCCATGCAGTCTGGCTTCGGCAATCCCTGCCGGAAAGACGAGCAACAAGCCCACCTCAGGTGAGCAACTTCACCTTGTCGCGATAACTGCGCGACAGCTTCAATTCGTGCCCCGAATCGAGCACGAGGAAGTACTCGCCGTTGAGGTGCGGGCGCATCTCCCTGACCCGGGCGAGGTTGACGATGCTCGAGCGGTGCACACGCGCGAAACGGCGCGGGTCGAGGCGGCGTTCGAGCTGCTGCATCGTGCCGCGCAGCACGTGAGTGTCGTCGCCGGCGTGGATGCACATGTAGTCGCCGGCAGCGTCGATCCAGCGGATCGTTTCGATGTCGATGCGCAACAGGCGGTGGCCGTCCTTGACCGTGAGTTTGCTGGTTGCGGGCAGCTCCGTTTCGTCGGCGAGATGCGCGTCGAGCTTCGACTTCGCGCCTTCCGGCAGGGTTGCGATCAGCTTGAGCAGGCGCTCGTAGTGGTCTTCCGCCTTGCGCGCGCCGAGGCGCGCGCGTGCGCGCTCGATCGACTCGTCGAGGCGCGCGTCGTCGACCGGCTTGAGCAGGTAGTCGAGCGCGCTCGCGGCGAACGCGGCAAGCGCGTATTGGTCATAGGCGGTAACGAACACGGTCAGCGGGATCTGCGTCGCCGGCAGTGCACGCAGCAGTTCGAAGCCGTCGATGCCGGGCATCTGCACGTCGAGGAACATGAGCTGCGGGCGCAGCGTGGAAATGGCGTGGAAGGCCTGGCGACCATTGCCGGCCTCGGCGACGATCTCGATGTCGGCGTGGCGACGAAGGCGCAATTCCAGCCCTCTGCGGGCCAGCGGTTCGTCGTCAACGATCAGAGTGCGGATCGGTGTCATCTCAGGCGGTTCCCTGCGCGATTTCGAACGGCAGGCGGATATGCGCGTCGACGCCATGCGGCTCGCGGTTGCCGATTTCGAAATGCTGGCGTTCGCCGTAAAGCACGCGCAGGCGCTCGCGCGAGTTGGCGAGGCCGACACGCGCATGTCCGTTCGGCACGAGCTCGACCTCGGCGAAGCCCGGGCCGTCATCGCGCAGATGCAGGTCGAGCATGTCGTTGTCGCGGCGTGCCACGAGTTCGATGCGGCCGCCTTCCTCGCGTTTGGACACGGCATACTTGATCGCATTTTCGATCAGCGGTTGCAAGATCAGGCTCGGCACGAGTGCCGTGCGCGTTGCCGGCTCGATGTCCATCGCGACGGCGAGGCGCTCACCGAAGCGCAGCTGCTCGATGCCGAGGTAGAGGTTGAGCGCGTCGATTTCCTGCGCGAGCGGCACGCGTTGCTCGGGGTCGGAATCGAGCGAATGACGCAGGAACGACGAAAGACTGCCGACCATGCGATAGGCGGTGTCGCGCTTGTCGTCGAGCACGAGCGTCGAGATCGCGTTGAGCGTGTTGAACAGGAAATGCGGATTGAGCTGGTAGCGCAGCATCTTCAGTTGCGCCGTGTGCGCGGCATTCTGCGCGCGCAGCGCGGCTTCCTTCTGCTCGGTCAGCTGACGCGCAAACTTGATGCCGAAGTACAGCCCGCTCCAGGACAGGAACACGTAGAACATCGACAGGAAATACCACATGTAGCTGAGCGGATTGTGCGACATGCAGTCGTCGCAGAAATGCAGAGCGAATTTGACGCAGACGTAGATGAGCGCCTGCACCAGCGTCGCGGCAATCAGCAGCGCTGCGGCGAGGCCGGCCATGCGCGGCGGCGGCAGCGACCACACGCGGCGGTAGCCGAGCCGCAGCAGGCTGGTGACGACAAAACCGGCGATCGCGACGCTCAGCGAGACCCAGACGTAGCGCGGTTCGGTGCCTTCGCCGATCACCGCGGTGGCATTGAGGATGAAATAGGCCGTCCAGCCCGCGATTTGCAGTGGCCAGAATGACGGCTTGCCCGGTGCCGGAAAGGGTTTGGCGATGATCGTTGCGTTCACTCGGCGCACGCTCGCGTCTGCAGGGCGCACACTATGAACCGATCTGCATCCGGTTTGAAGTGACGCGCGAAGAAACGGCGGGGCGGGCCGAGGTAATTTTGCGCCGAAGCGAGGTTATTCCGCGCCGAATCGTTGGCCGACGAAAACGTAGTAGGGCACGCGCACCAACGGCAGATACGGCACCGCGGCGCGATGCTCCGAGAGTTGGTGTTGCGCCAGGAGCTCACGCAGCAAGGCGAGGTGCGCGGGATCGAGGCGCACGCCGTCGTGGCCGAACCAGCGTGGCCAGAATTGGCGCGTGAACGCATTGTGGCGCACGAGGCCCGCGGCCGGCCGCGCCGAGGAAGTATAAAAATCCACCACGCCGAGCAGGCCGCCGGGCTTGAGCATCGCGAGCGCGTTGGCGAGCGCCGCGCGCCAGTCGGGGATCATCGTCAGCGAATAGGAGAAGTAGACACAGTCCACCGGCGCGTCGGGTTGCCAGGTCGTTGCGTCGGCTTCGATCATACGCACCTGCGGATGGCGCGCGATGCGCACGCGTGCGCGATCGAGCAGGGCGGGGCAGAGGTCGACGAGGTCGAAGCTCGCGACGTCGTGCAGCCGCTCGCCGAAGAAGTCGAGATTGCGTCCGGTGCCGCCGCCGAGCTCGACGATGCGCGCCTGCGGCGGCAGTTGCGCGACGAGGCGCGCGATCAGCTGCTCGCGACCGCGCAACAGGCGTTCGCGGAAGCGGTCGTAGTCATCCGCCTGCGCGCTATAGAAGCCCTGCAGATTTTCCGCATGCGAACCGCCCTGCGGTATGCCGCGCAGCATCGCGCGCAGCACGCCAAAATCGGAACGCAGTGCCTCAAGCCTTGGCATCGGCGATCACGAAGCCCGCATAGGTGTGCACTCGATCACCGCTCTGCAGCGAATCGGCAAGAGCGTCGTCGAAATGGAAGATCTCGCGCAGGCGGTTCTGACCGGGGCCCACGCGAATGCTTTCGAGGAAGGCGGGCTTTGACTGCGCGCTGCGCAGCAGAATGCGCGCGCCGGGCGTGGCACGGCTGAGGATCGCATTCCATTCCTCAACCAGAGCGTCGGGATAGTACGAACTCATCCAGTCCATGTGGTCGAGCAGGACGAAGCGCGAGATCGGCGTTTCGTTCTGCGACAGCAGCTCCGTTACCGTCGTCGTGTGCAGCTCGATGCGGTCGACGAGGCCGGCCTTGAGCGCGTTGAAGCCGGTTTCCTTCAGATACTCGGGGCAGCAGTCGCGGCGGTAGCGGCCGGTGAGGTAGACGCGGTAGAAATAGTTGTCCGACAGCGGCAGTTGGCGGAACACGTACTCGACCGCGCCGCGGATGAAGCCGTGGATGCCGAATTCGTGTTGCGCCTCGACCAGTTTGCGCTGCGGATACGGGACGCCGAGCAGGCTCATCACGAACTGGCGCGAGATGATCCAGTTGACCGTCTTGTTCCACAGCAGCGGCGACACGCGCTCGTCGTAGATCTTCTGCTGCTCGGGCAGCGACTTTGCGTCGAGCAATGCGTTGATCGCCGATGCGAGCCCGGGACGCAACTTGAAATATGCGCGCACGCCGCGCGCGACCATGCCGGACAAGCCGTGGAAGTAGAAGCTGCCGTGCTTGCCCGCGAACCAGTCCCAGTGCTTGTCCCACCACTGCCGTGCGAACGGCGAGAGCTGCACGCGCAGCTTCTGCTGGTAGAGATTCTTGAAATCGGAATGATGTCCTTCGCCGAAGATCGCGAAGTAGTCGTCGTAATCGAGCGCGCGGATCGCGGCGATCTTCAACTCGAGCAGCGCGATCTGGCGCGGATTCGCGTCGACCGCATGGATGCGCTTCGGCCCGAGCAGGGCGTAGTCGAGCACGTTGCAGCCCGCGCTGGAGATGACCAGCATCGTGTCGTCGGGCCCGAGCGCGAGCGCCTGACGGTCGATTGCCGGATCTTCCCAGCAGGTGTTGTAGACCAGGTTGCGCGAATAGATCGCGTTGAACAACGCGTGGTCCAGTTTGTCGATGAGGCTGGGCTTGGACATCGGCGGGCGGCTCGGCGTGGAGACCAAGCCGTCACGCTAATGGGCGAAGATGACGTCGCGGTTACGGGTGTCGAAATCGGCTAAGCTGCGGCGGCCGCCATCGGGGAGGAAATGCATGTCGCTGCGTCTGCTGCTGCTGTCTTGTCTGCTGTCGTGCTGCGCGTGGGGTCACGCGGCCGGGTCCGCGGCGAAGCCGCGCAACGTGGTCCTCGTCACGCTTGACGGCGTGCGCGTGCAGGAGATGTTCGGGGGTGCCGACATCGCCGTGATGAAGCACCTGGCGCGCGGCGCGCCGCTCGATGGCAATGCGTCCTACCAGCGCTATTGGGCGCCGTCGGCGGAGGAGCGGCGCGCGCGGATCATGCCGTTCCTCTGGGGCACGTTGCTGCGACAGCACGCCTGGATCGCCGGCGATCCGGCGAAACGCAGCCATGTCGAGGTGACCAATCGCTTCCATACCTCGTATCCGGGGTATGCGGAGATACTTACCGGTCGCGCCCACGACGAGGTGATCGTCGACAACAAGGAGCAACGCATTCCGGTGCCGACCGTGCTCGAATTCGCGCGCCGCGAACTGCAACTGCCGCGATCCGCGGTCGCCGCGTTTTCGAGTTGGGACCTGACCAATTCTTTCGCCGAGCACGAACCCGGCACGATCACGCTCAACGCCGGTTTCGCGGCGTATGCGAGCGGCGATCCGGGGCTGCGCGCGCTCAGCGCGGCGCAGGGTGAAATGGTCGCCTGGGACGGTTCTCGCTTCGACTACATCACCGAGCGTTTCGCCCTCGACTATCTCAAGCGCGAACGGCCACGCCTGCTCTACGTGCTGCTGGGCGACACCGACGAAGTTGCGCATGACGGCCGCTACGAACTGCTGCTGCAGTCGCTGCGACACGCCGATCATTTCCTCGAAGAGCTGTGGACCCAGTTGCAGGCCATGCCGCAGTATCGCGACAACACGGTGCTGATCGTCACCGCCGACCACGGCCGCGGCAAGACGCCCGACTTCTGGGGTTCGCACGACGAGGAAATCGAAGCGGCGAAGAACATCTGGCTCGTCGTGGCCGCGCCGGACGATGCGCGACGCGGCGAAATCGAAGGCGGTCCTACGCTTTACCAGAACCAGATCGCCGCAACGATCGCCAAGGCGCTCGGCCTGGATTTCGATCGTGCGTATCCCGAAGCGGGTCAGCCGATCGACCTGCACGGTACGCCTTGAGCAAACGCGGCGACGGCGACGGCCTTACTTCGCCGCCACGCCGTCGGCGCGCGTATAGCGATCGGTTGCGTTCACTTCCCAGGTCTTGCCGCCGTCGGCGGAGAACGCCTGCTCGGACTGGACAACATCGGCGCCGGTGCTCCAGATCGACAGTCGCGCCAGCGTGGCCTTGCCGTTGACGCGCCGCTGATCATAGAAATCGATGCGCCCGTCGTGGGCTTCGCCGATGCCGGGCACGTCGCCGAGCATGCCGCCCTTGAGCGTGGCGAAGTTGATGCTCCACTGCTTCGTCGTCGGATTGTAGACGCGCAAGGCGAGCGCCTCGTCGGGACCCTCCGGGCTTACGATCTTGAACTCGACGAGGCTGGCCTTGCCGCTCCAGACCGGGGTCACCTGGGTAAGCCCGTCCGCTTCGACCCAGTCCTTGGCACCGGTCAGCGGATGCTGCAGCCGCGAGGAATGCGTTTTCCAACTGCCGAAATCGAAATCGAAATCGTGGCTGCCGTCGTGATCGGCTTTGACCACCGGCGCGGGCGCGGCATCGGCCAGGCGCGTCTTGTCCGCGGTGAACTGCACTTCCCAGGTCTTGCCGCCATCGGCCGAATACGATTCTTCGTAACGATGCGATTTGGGCGTGATGTCGGACCAGGCGCCGCGCACGAGGATCGCGCGGCCGTCGAACGTGTCCGGTGCAAACAACTCGCCGCGACCGTTCCTGAAGGAACCGATTGTGCCGCCGGCGAACGCGCCGCCTTTGCTGCCGATGAAGGTCTGGCTCCACTGATGCGCGCTCGGGTTGTACAGGAACAGCGACATGCCCTGCCAATGGCCCAGTGGGCCGTCCGTTTCGATTTCCTCGAGTTGGGCGCGACCGCCCCAGACCTTGCGTATGGTGACCGTGCCATTCAGCTCGATCCACTCGGTCGAACCGCTGAGCGGATGCAACCTGCGCACGATATGCGTTTTCCACACGCCGACATCGAAATCGAAGTCGTGGCTGCCGTCGCGCTCGACGGAAGGTCTCGTGGACGGATTGCTATGCACAGTTGGCGCAACGAGCGCGCCGGCGGCGGCGAGTGCGCCAGCGCACAGTAGCGAGGAGAGTTTCATGTTTGCTCCGCGGGAAAAGATCGGGAAACGCTGCTGCCGGCGCTTAGCCCGGCTTGCGGAATTTCAGGATGAACTGATCGGTGTGGCCCTGGATCGACGCATCGAACGGACCCTTCGTATGCGGGTCGCCCGGATTGGCAAGCAGCTTGCTCTCGCTGTCGAACTTGAATCCGGCCGCTTCGACCTCGCGCCGCACGGTGGCGGGTTCGATGCGATGCAACGTGTCGGTGACGTTGACCGGCGAGCCTTTCGCGGCGATATGGTCGAGCACGATGTAGACACCGCCCGGTTTCAGCGCGGCGTAAACGGCGCGGTTGAACGCGGCCATGTCGACCGGACCCATGAAATCGTCGGGCAGGTCGTGGTAGTTCTGCGAGATCCAGAACACATCGAGCGGCTCCGCATAGCGCGCAGCGTCGATCGGCGCGGCGTAGGTCACGCTTACGTTCGGATGCGTGAACGCGAACTGCTGCACCTCGGCGATGCCTTTGACGATGTTCGGATACTGCAGCAGTCCGCTCGGCACGCTTGCATAGACATGGCCGTTCGCGCCGACGATGGCGGAGAACAGCCGGGTGAAATAGCCGGCGCCGGTGCCGTAGTCGGCAACTTTGTCGCCGGGTTTGACGCCGGCGAACGCGAGCACGGGTGCCGGCTTGCGATTGGCGTCGCGCACGGTGTCGGTCGCGGGACGTGAAGCATCGGCGACCGCCTTGGCGATTGCGCCATTGCTGTCCTCGGCCGCATGAGCCAAAGTGACGCCCGTGCCGAGGACGGCGCAGAGCGCCGCGACAAGAATGGATTGGTACATGACAACTCCTCAATTTCGATGACGCAATGATTCGGCCGCAGAGCACTTGCCTGAAGAGCCACATGACGAAAAAATTGCTGGGTCACTTGTCGGACAGCTGAGCGTTGAAGCCCTTCTTCGAAATCGAACTCGTCCCGACCGAGCCGGGATCGCGCAATGTCGCGCGCAACCTGCAGGCCCAACTCAAGGCGGCGATCGTCGACGGCCGGCTGCCGCTCGGCGCGCAACTGCCGGCGACGCGGCAGGCGCGGGCTTTCTTCGGCGTCTCGCGCAACACGCTGGCCGAGGTCTACGACGCGCTGCTCAACGAAGGTTATGTCGTCGCGCGGCGTGGCGCCGGCACGTTCGTCGCCGAAACGCTGCCGAAGGCGCCGTCGCGGGCGAAGCGCTCGGGCGCGCGCGCAAGCACGCATCGTCTCAACACATTCTGGCTGCGGCCCGAGGTGACGGCGGCGATGGGTTTCTGGCGCGATCCGCCGGTGCAACCGACATCGCGCCGCGCGCCGGCCATCGACCTGCGGCCTGCGTTGGTCGATTCGCGCCTGTTTCCGCATGAGATATTCCGCCGCGTGACGGCAAAACAGCTGCGCACGCTGGAACGCAAACCGGCGAGTTACCGCAGTCCGCAGGGCAATCAGGGCAACTACCACCTGCGCAACGCGATCACGCGGCATATCGCGCTGACGCGCGCGGTCGCTTGCCATGCGGATGACGTGCTCGTCACCTCGGGCGCGCAGCAGGCGTTCGATCTGCTCGCGCGCGTGCTCGTCGTGCCGGGCGAAACCGTCGTCGCGGTGGAAGACCCGGGCTATCCGCCGATGCGCGTGGCGTTCGCCGCGGCCGGGGCGAAGCTCGTGCCGGTCGGTGTCGACGACGAGGGGCTCATGGTCGACCGTCTGCCGGCCGACGTCGGCGTGATCTGCCTGTGTCCTTCGCATCAATTCCCGCTCGGGGTGACGATGTCGGCGCGGCGGCGACGTGCGCTGGTCGAGTTCGCGCGCAGGCATCATGCGGTGATCGTCGAGGACGACTACGACGGCGAGTTCCGCCACGACAGCAGCCCGCTTTCGGCGTTGCGCACGCACGAAGCCGCCGACGTCGTGTTCTACGTCGGCACGTTCTCCAAATGCATGTTGCCGACGCTGCGCCTCGGTTTCCTCGTCGCACCGGAATGGGCGATGCCGACGCTGATTGCGGCGAAGAACTGCCTCGATTGGCATTGCCCGACGCCGTTGCAGCGCGGCGTCGCCGCGTTCATCGACGAGGGCCATCTGACCCGGCACGTGCGCAACATGCGCCAGCTGTACCAGCGTCGTCGCGAACATCTGACGCAGCGCTTGACCACCGACTTCGGCGAATGGCTGGCGCCGATTCCGTCGCTGTATGGCATGCATCTCAGCGCGCAGGCGCATTCTTCCGACGATTGGGAGCCGGTGACCAAGGCGCTGCTGCAGGCCAACGTGAAGCTGCACAGCTTCAGCCGCTATTTTCTCGGGCGCGAAACACGCACCGGCCTGATCTTCGGTTTCGGCTGCGTCGATTTCGCGATGATCGACCGCGGCCTGTCCGCGCTGCGCAAGTTGCTGTCGAAATAGCGGTTGCGCGGATTTCTACGCGTGCAGACCGAGTACGCCGCGTGCGCGCAGCTCGGCCACGATGCTGTCGGCAGCGGCTTCGGCGTTGAGCTTCTCCGTTTCGAGATGCAGCTCGGGCGCATCGGGTGCTTCGTATGGCGAATCGATGCCGGTGAAGTTTTTCAATTCGCCGCGCCGCGCCTTTTTGTACAAGCCCTTCGGATCCCGCGCTTCGACGACGGCGAGCGAGGTGTCGACGAAGATTTCGACGAATTCGCCGGCGCCGACCATGTCGCGCGCGAGCTTGCGCTCGGAGCGGAACGGCGAGATGAACGCGGTGAGCACGATCAGGCCGGCGTCGACCATGAGCTTGGCCACCTCGCCGATGCGGCGGATGTTCTCGATGCGGTCGGGGGCGGTGAAGCCGAGATCCTTGTTCAGGCCGTGGCGCACGTTGTCGCCGTCGAGCAGGTAGGTGCGCACGCCGAGCGCGTGCAGCTTGCGCTCGACGAGGTTCGCGATCGTCGACTTGCCGCTGCCCGAGAGGCCGGTGAACCAGAGCACGCAGGGTTTGTGCCCATTGAGCCGCGCGCGCGCTGCCTTGTCGACTTCGAGCGCCTGCCAGTGGATGTTCTGCGAACGACGCAGGGCGAAATGAATCGTACCCGCGGCGATCGTGTGGTTGCTCAGGCGATCGATGACGATGAAGCTGCCCATGTCGCGGTTGTCCGCGTAGGGATCGAACGCGATCGCGCGGTCGAGCGTCAGCGTGCACACGCCGACCTCGTTGACGTTGAGCGTCTTGGCGACGAGACGGTCGAGCGTGTTCACTTCGACCACGTATTTCGGTTTCGAGATCGAGCCGCCGACCGTGCTCGCGCCGGTCTTCACCAGATAGGCGCGGCCCGGCAGCATCGGCGTCTCGTCGAGCCAGGCGATCGTCGCTTCGAACTGATCGGCGAGTCCGGCCGGATCGTGTGCCGAAGAGATCACGTCGCCGCGGCTGATGTCGATTTCGTCGGCGAGCGTCAGTGTGATCGATTCGCCGCTCACGCCTTGAGCCTTGTCGCCGTCGAGGCTGACGATGCGCGCGACGGTCGAGGTCTTGCCCGAGGGCAGCACGCGGATTGCGTCGCCGGGTTTGACCGAGCCGCCGAGGATGCGGCCCGAGAAACCGCGGAAGTCGAGGTTCGGGCGGTTGACCCATTGCACCGGCATGCGCAGCGGTGCATTTGTGGAAGATGCGGCAATTTCCACATTTTCCAGGAATTCAAGCAGGCTCGGCCCGGTGTACCACGGCGTATTCGTGCTCGCCTCGGCGATATTGTCGCCGCGCAGCGCCGCCATCGGGATGCTGGTGACGCGCTCGATGCTGCCGTCGAGGCGTTCGATGAAGGCGCGGTACTCGCGGTCGATCTCGTTGAAAACCTGTTCGGAATAGCCGACGAGGTCGAGCTTGTTGACCGCGAGCACGACGTGCTTGATGCCGACCAGCGAGACCAGATAGCTGTGCCGCCGCGTCTGCGTGAGCACGCCTTTGCGTGCGTCGATCAGAATCACGGCGAGGTCGGCGGTCGAGGCGCCGGTGACCATGTTGCGCGTGTACTGCTCGTGCCCCGGCGTGTCGGCGACGATGAACTTGCGCTTGTCGGTCGAGAAGAAGCGGTAGGCGACGTCGATCGTGATGCCCTGTTCGCGCTCGGCGGAAAGACCGTCGACCAGCAGGGCGAAGTCGAGTTCGTCGCCCTGCGTGCCGTGCTTCTTCGAATCGGCGTCGAGCGTGGACATCTGGTCGTCGAGCAGCGCCTTGGCCTCGTACAGCATGCGCCCGATCAGGGTACTCTTGCCGTCGTCGACGCTGCCGCAGGTGATGAAGCGCAGCAGCGACTTGTTCTCGTGCGTGCGCAGGTACTGCTCGATGTCGGTTTCGATCAGGGCGCGGTCGGTGGATTGGAAAGCGGTGTTCATCAGAAATATCCCTCCGCCTTCTTCTTCTCCATCGACGCACTCGAGTCGTGATCGATCAGGCGACCCTGGCGTTCGGTGGTCGTCGCGAGCAGCATCTCCTGGATGATTGCGGGCAGGGTCGCCGCCGTCGATTCGATCGCACCCGACAGCGGGTAACAGCCGAGCGTGCGGAAACGAACGGATTTGTTTTTCGGCGTCTCGCCGCTGCGCAGCGGAAAGCGTTCGTCGTCGACCATGATCAGCATGCCGTCACGCTCGACCACGGGTCGCTCGGCGGCGAGGTAGAGCGGCACGATCGGGATGTCTTCGAGGTGGATGTACTGCCAGATGTCGAGCTCGGTCCAGTTCGACAGCGGGAACACGCGGATCGACTCACCGGGATTCTTGCGCGTGTTGTACAGGCGCCAGAGTTCGGGGCGTTGGTTCTTCGGGTCCCACTGATGCTGGGCCGAACGGAACGAAAACACGCGTTCCTTCGCGCGCGACTTCTCCTCGTCGCGACGCGCGCCGCCGAAGGCGAGGTCGAAACGATGCAGATCGAGCGCCTGCTTGAGACCCTGCGTTTTCCACATGTCCGTATGCTTGGCCGAGCCGTGCGTGAACGGATTGATGCCGAGCGCTTCGGCTTCCGGATTCTTGTGCACGATCAGCTCCATGCCCGACTCGCGCGCGGCGCGTTCGCGCATCGCGTACATGTCGCGGAACTTCCAGGTCGTATCGACGTGGAGCAGCGGAAACGGCGGGCGGCTCGGGTAAAATGCCTTGCGCGCGAGGTGCAGCATCACCGACGAATCCTTGCCGATCGAATACAGCATCACCGGCCGCTGGGACTCGGCGACGGCTTCGCGCAGGATGTCGATGCTTTCGGCTTCGAGGCGTTGCAGGTGGGTCAGGCTGGGCATCTAGCTATTATGCGGCAAACGCATATCGCCGGAAGCAATAAAGCGGGCAGGAAAGGGCGCGCGGGTCCCGAAGAAAAAGCATAAGCAAAGAACGATTTCTCCGCTTTCTTCGGGCCCCGTCTTCCGCGACACGGGCTACTGCAGATGCGCCTCGAGGAACCACAACGACTTGTCGAGGCCGCGCGAGATGCCGGTGAACAGGTCGGCTGTGTCGGCGTCGCCCGCGTCGTTGCTGGCATCGATCGCGGCACGGGTCGACTTGGCCAGCTGGGCGTAGCGGTCGGCGAGCAGGGCGACCATCTGCATGCCGTCGTAACTGTCGTGCGGCAGTTCGGCGAGGCGCGAGGCCTTGGCCGCAATGCGCGCCGTGCCCATCGCCACGCCGCCGAGCGCGGTCACACGTTCGGCCACGTCGTCCACCGGTCCCTCAAGCTGCTCGGCGAGCTCGTCGAACAGTTCGTGCAGGGCGATGAAATAGGGGCCTTTCACGTTCCAGTGCGCCTGCTTGACCTGGGTGTACAGATCGAGCGTGTCGGCGAGTTGCGCGTTGAGCAGCGCGATCATCTTCTCGCGCAACTTCGGCGCGATGTCGATGCGGGTTGGATTCTGCTTGTGCTTGGCCATGGATCGCTCCTTTTGCGGGGACAGCGTCACTATAATGTCGCCCGATTCCACATTGAAGTCGATTGTTGCGATCCCCGCGATAGACCACATCTATCACGGACCTCGCCACCTGCCGCTGCGTGAAACCTCGTATTTCTCCCGACTCCCCGCTTTCCGCCCTGCGCGCCGAGATTGCCGAAACGATGCTGCGCGATCGCCGCGCGCTGTCGCGCGAGATCGACCGGTTCGCGTCGCGCGCACCCGACGAGGCCGCGCTCGCGCGCCTGCGCACGCGCATCGTCGCTGCGCGTGCGCGCTATGCGACGCGTTCGGCGAGCGTTCCCGAGATCCGTGTCGACGAGTCGTTGCCGATCGCGGCGCGCACGGACGAGATCGTCGAACTGATCCGCAAGCATCAGGTCATCGTCCTCGCCGGCGAAACCGGTTCGGGCAAGAGCACGCAGTTGCCGAAGCTCTGCCTCGCCGCCGGTCGCGGCCGCGCCGGCTTGATCGGCTGCACGCAGCCGCGCCGCGTCGCCGCGCGCAGCGTGGCGCGGCGTGTGGCGGACGAGTTGGGGACCGAACTCGGCAGCCTAGTCGGCTATCAGGTGCGCTTTGCCGACCAGGCCAGCGAACGCACCCTGGTCAAGTTCATGACCGACGGCATCCTGCTCGCGGAAACGCAGGGCGATCCGTGGCTCAACGCCTACGACACGATCATCATCGACGAGGCGCACGAGCGCAGCCTCAACATCGATTTCCTGCTCGGCTATCTCAAGCGCCTGCTCGCGCGCCGCAAGGATCTCAAACTCATCGTTACTTCGGCGACGATCGACACGGCGCGTTTCGCCGCGCATTTCGGCAACGCGCCCGTGGTCGAGGTCGAGGGCCGCAGTTATCCGGTCGAAGTGCGCTGGCGGCCTGCACCGGAAAAGGAAAACCTGACCCAGGTCGAGCAGATCATCGCCGCAGTCGACGAAATCACGCGCGAGGATGCGCGCGGCGATGCGCTGATCTTCCTTTCGGGCGAACGCGAGATCCGCGAAACGCATTTGGCGCTCGCGCGGCGCAACTACCGCGCGACCGAAGTGCTTGCGCTGTACGCGCGCCTGTCCGCGGCCGAGCAGGATCGCGTGTTCAAGCCCGGTGCCGCGCGGCGCATCGTGCTCGCGACCAATGTCGCGGAAACCTCGCTGACCGTACCGCGCATCCGCTACGTGATCGACACGGGCACGGCGCGGGTCAAGCGCTACCTGCCGCGCAGCCAGCTCGAGCGCCTGCACGTCGAACCGATCTCACAGGCCGCGGCCGAGCAGCGCAAAGGCCGCTGCGGTCGAATCGGACCGGGCGTGTGCCTGCGCCTGTATGCCGAGGACGATTTCAACGCGCGGCCGAAATACTCCGATCCGGAAATCCTGCGTTCCTCGCTGGCCGGCGTGATCCTGCGCATGCTCAGCCTGAAGCTGGGCGAGGTGGAAAATTTCCCGTTCGTCGAAGCGCCGAATCCGCGTGCGATCGGCGATGGCTGGCGGCGGTTGCAGGAACTCGGCGCCGTATCTATGCGTTCATCCTTGAACGCAGAAGATCAAAAAGCAGCCATCCATGACCGCACTTCTCAATATGTGCTGACCGATATCGGTCGTGGCATGGCAGCGATGCCGATCGACGTCGCGCTGGCGCGCATGCTGGTAGAGGCGCAGCGGCTGGGCGTATCGCGCGAACTGCTGATCCTCGTCGCCTTTCTTTCGATCCAGGATCCGCGCGAGCGCCCGCCCGATGCGCGCCAGGCAGCCGACACCGCGCACGCGCAATTCGTCGATGCGAAATCCGATTTCATCGGCGTACTCAATCTCTGGCAGGCGCATGCATCCGCGCACGAGGACCTGACCCAATCGAAGCTGCGCGACTGGTGCGGCGCGCGCTTCCTTTCCTATCTGCGCATGCGCGAATGGCGCGAGCTGCATCGGCAGTTATTGTTGCTCGAGGCGCCGGGGCAGGAGACGCGCGAAAAGCTGCCCGAAAAGCCGAAAGCGAAGGGTGTGCGACAAGCGGCCCCCGGCGCTGCCGAGACCGAATTGCAGAAAGCGGCGGCGGCGAACTATGAAGCCGTGCATCGCAGCCTGCTCAGCGGCTGGCCGACCCAGGTCGCGCTCAAGGACGAGAAGAACCAATACCGCGGCACGCGCGAGCGGCGCTATCAGATCTTTCCCGGCTCCGCGCTTGCGAAGAAGCCGCCGCGCTGGCTGTTGTCCGGGCAGATCCTCGATCTGCAAAAAGTCTATGCGATGCTCAACGCCGAGGTCGCGCCCGAATGGATCGAGCAGCAGGCCGCGCATCTGGTCAAGAAGGCGTGGCGCGAGCCGCACTGGTCGCGCAAGCGCGGCGCCGTGCTCGCGTTCGAGCAGGTGACGCTGTTCGGATTGATTCTGGTCGAGAAACGCACCGTGCAGTTCGGCGCGCAGGACGGTACCGATCAAAACCGCACCGAAGCGCACGAGGTATTCTTGCGCGAGGCGCTGGCCCGCTGCGATATCGACAGTCGTGCCGATTGCGTGCACGCGAATGCGCGCGTGCTCGAGCAGGCGCACGAGATCGAAGCCAAACAGCGCCGCAGCGGACTCGTGCGCGACGAGGACGAACTCGTCGCCTTCCTGCGCGGCAAGCTGCCGGCAGACATCAGCACGGCGGCCGCGTTCGATGCATGGTATCGCCGCGCTTCCGCTGCCGAGCAGGCGGCGCTGCGCTGGTCGCTCGACGACGTATTGGAGAGCACACCCGGCTTGCGCGTGAGCGATTTCCCGACGCACCTCGACTGCGCTGGACACAAGCTCAAGCTCGACTACCGTTTCGTTCCTGGCGATGCCGGCGACGGCGTCACGCTGCAGGTGCCGCTCGCCTTCGTCAACGCGGTTCCGGCGCGGCGCTGCGAATGGCTCGTGCCGGGCCTGCTGCCGGAAAAGATCGCCGAACTGATCCGCGGACTGCCGAAGGCGCTGCGGCGCAATTTCGTGCCCGCGCCGGATTTCGCGCGCGCGTTCGCCGAGGCAGAACGGCCGCGCGACGAACCGCTGTTCGAAGTGCTTGCGGCGTATCTCAAACGCGTGAGCGGGATCGAGATTGGCGCGGGCGACTTCGCCACCATCGAACTACCGGCACATTTCTCGATGCGCTTCCGCGTCTACGACGAGCACGGCAAAACGCTGGCCGAGGGCCGCGACATCGAGTCGATCCGCGATGCCTGGGGCGGCGCCGCGAACGCCGCGTTCTCGCGTCGTGCCGATGTGGAACTCGCGCGCGAGGAAGTCGCCGAGTTCGACTTCGAGGACATTCCCGAGCGCATCGTCAGCGCCGGCAACCTTGTTGCCTATCCGGCGCTGGTCGACCTTGGCGAAAGCGTTGCCTTGCGCGTGTTCGAGCGCGCCGACGAGGCGCGCGACGCGCACCTGCGTGGCGTGCGCCACATGCTGCGCCGCTCGTTACACGAGAAGATCAAGCAGGCAAGAAGACAACTGCCGATCGAGCGGCGGCTCGCGCTGAAGTACGCCGGCATCGCCAGCGTCGACGAACTGCGCGAGGACATCGTCGAGGCGGCGCTGACCGAACTGCTCGATGCGAGCGATCTCGATCTGCGTCAACGCAGCACGTTCCGTCACGCCGAGGCTGAGATCGGTGGCAAGCTGTTCGCGACCGCGGTCGAACGGCTCAAGCTGGTCGAGGACGTGCTCGGCGCCTATGCGGAATTCACGCCTTGGCTGGAACCACCGCTGATCGGCTATGCCAAGGCGAACTATGACGACTTGCGCGAACAGCTCGCTGAGCTCGTCCATCCGGGATTCGTGCAAAAAGTGGACAAATCCCGTCTGCAGCATTTTCCACGCTATCTCAAGGCGATGCGCCTGCGCGCCGAACGCCTGCGCCAGGACGCCACGCGCGACCAGGCGCGCATGCTGACCGTGCGCGGCTACTGGCGCGAATACCTCAAGCACCGCGCCAGCGGCGATGCCGATCCTGCACTGCTCGAAGAGCTGCGTTGGCTGATCGAGGAACTGCGCGTCTCGCTGTTCGCCCAGGAATTGAAGACCGCCGAGCCGGTGTCGCCGAAGCGGCTCAACAAGCTGATCGAAGAATTGTAGGCGCGCGATTCCGCATGCGCGCTGCGGCTACTTCGTGCGTTCCACACGCAGGCTGTCGCAGTCGCAGCCGCTCACGAACAGCAGCCAGTTGCCGGACATCGTCGGCTCGAGCTTGACCTTGGGGTTGTGCAGCTTGCCGCCGTCGTAACGACCGGCCTGCGATTGGGTCCATTCCTGCCCATTCTGCAGCTTGAACACGGTCTTGCCGGTCCAGCCAGTGAACAGGCCGTCGATGCGCGTCTCGATGCGCTCGCGCGGCGCGTCGTCGGCATAGAAGATGGGCTTGTTCGAGGGCGTGACGAGCTTTGTGACCGTCACGGGATGCGCGGCGAGCCAGTCGTTGAGCCGCTTGAGCGCGTCGGGACTGAGCTTGTCGAGCTCCGCGGCGTGGAACTCTTCCTTCGACATGCGCTCCTGCAAGGCCGGCTGCTCGGCGGCAGACGCGCCGCCGCAAGCCGAGGCGATGCCGAGCGCAACGCACAGCAACGCGGCTTTGCGCAAACTCACTTCGTGCGTTCCACGCGCACGCTGCAGCCGCAGGGCTCGACGTAAAGAAGCCAACTGCCGAGCAGCATCGGCTTGATCTTCACTTTTGGATTGTCGTACTTGCCGTTGGACATCTGGCCCGACTCGGCTTGGGTCCATTCCTGGCCGTTGTCGAGACGGAAGATGGTCTTGCCGTACCAGCCAGTGAAACGGCCGGTGATGCGCGTTTCGATGACTTGGCGTTGCCCCTGATCGGTCTCGAACACCGGCTTGCCGGTCGGCGTTTCGATCTTGGTGATGGTCTTGACGATCGCATGGCCGCTGAGCCAGTCGTTCAGCGACTTCAGCTCGGCCGGGCTGAGCTTGTCGAGGCCGGCGGCGTGGAATTCGCCCTTGGACATGCGCTCTTCGAGCGTGGGGGTGGTTTCCGCGGCGATTGCGCTGAGGGCGAGTAGGGAGAGGGCAAGACCGACAATGCGACGCATGGGAAAGACTCTCGGTTCGAGCGAAGGCGGCATTGTAGCGGCTTGTGTGGCGGCTGCACACGCTCGGGCCGTTCGGCATTCGCGGCGCGTGGCGGTAGAATCCGCGCATGAAACCCGCTGTGCAGAAACCCGCATCGTTGACTGCATGGCTGGCACGCGTGGCGAGTGGCGACGAGGCGATGAACCTCGCCGCAGCGGCGCTGGCGCAGCCGGAGAACGAGGCGAAGCTCGCCGCCATCGAGGCGGAAATGCTCGCCACATTGCAACTGCTTGAATCGCTCGATCTCGATCGCGAAACGTTGGCTGCCTATGTGCTGCACGCGTTGCGGCAGGGCGGTGTGCCGTTCGATGCCTTGCGCCTGGCGAAGCTGCCATCGAGTCTGAGGGATCTGCTCGACGGCCAGCAGGCCGCGGACAAGGTCGGTGCGCTCTACGCGGCACGCAGCGGCGGCGGCAATGCCGAGGGCCTGCGCCGGCTATTGCTCGCGATCATCAAGGACCTGCGCGTCGTCTTCATCCTGCTCGCGCGCCAGCTCGCGCGCTTGCGCGCGGCCGAGCGGCTCGAACCCGAGCAACGTCGCGAGCTGGCCCAGCTCACTGCCGACATCCATGCGCCGCTCGCCAACCGGCTCGGCATCTGGCAGCTCAAATGGGAGCTCGAAGATCTGGCGTTCCGCTACCTGCAGCCCGACACCTATCGTCGCATCGTGCGCCTGCTCGACGAACGCCGCAGCGAGCGCGACGGTTTCATCGAAACGACGATCCGCATGCTGCGCGGCGCGCTCGACAAGGCCGGGATCAAGGCCGACATCGCCGGTCGTTCCAAGCATATCTATTCGATCTGGAAGAAGATGCAGCGCAAGGGCGGCGATTTCTCCGCGCTGTACGACATCCGCGCGGTGCGCCTGCTCGTCGACGATGTGGCCGCGTGCTACGCCGCGCTTGGCGTCGTGCACACGCTGTGGCCGCCGATTCCGAGCGAGTTCGACGACTACATCGCGCGGCCGAAGGGCAACAATTACCAGTCACTGCACACGGCCGTCGTCGGCCCGCAGGGCAAGACGCTCGAAGTGCAGATCCGCACGCACGAGATGCACGCGTTCGCCGAGCGCGGCGTCGCCGCGCATTGGCGCTACAAGGAGGGCGGCGGAGGCGACCAGAGCTTCGAGCGCAAGGTCGCGTGGATGCGTTCTTTGCTCGAAGCGAAGGACGAGTCCGGCGACGAAGCCGCGTTGCTTGCCGGCTTCAAGACCGACCTGCTCGAAGACCGCGTCTACCTGCTCACACCCGCGGGCGAGGTGATCGATCTGCCGCGCGGCGCCACCGTGCTCGACTTCGCCTACACCGTGCATACCGACGTCGGCCATCGCACGCGCGGCGCCAAGGTCAACGGGCGCATCGTGCCGCTGGCGTTCCAGCCGGTCTCGGGCGATCGCGTCGAGATCCTCACCGGCAAGAGCGCCGAGCCGCGCCGCGACTGGATGAACGCGCAGTCGGGGTTCCTCACCACGCAGCGCGCACGCGCCAAGGTGCGCGCCTGGTTCAAGAAGATCGACCAGGACATCAACCTCGCCGCGGGCCGCGAGATCCTCGAGCGCGAGTTCAAGCGGCTCGCGCTGCACAACGTCGAGCTTGATTCGCTGCCGCCGAAGTTTCACTACAAGACGCTCGATGAATTCCTCATCGCGCTTGCGCTCGGCGATATTACCGCCGGTCACGTCGCGCGCACACTGCACGAGGCGCAGGCACCTGCGACGCCCGCTGTCGCGCCGGCGCCCGTGCGCGCGCCAGGTCGAGTCCAAACCGGCGACAAGGACGCGATCGTCATCGAAGGCGTCGGCAACCTGCTGACCACGATCGCGCGCTGTTGTCAGCCGCTGCCGGGCGATGCGATCGCGGGCTACATCACGCAGGGCCGCGGCGTGTCGATCCACCGCGCCGACTGCACAAGCCTCGCGCGCCTCGTTGCACGTGACCCCGGCCGCGCGATCGAGGTCGAGTGGGGCGGCGCGCGCAAGGCCGACTACGACGTCGATCTCGTCGTGCGTGGCTACGATCGCAAGGGCCTGCACAAGGATGTTACCAACGTCATCGCGACCGCGAACATCAACCTTATCGCCGTCAACGCGCGCGTCGATGCGACGACGGGCTTGGTGACGATGAATTTTTCCGTACGCGTCGCCGACTTCGAGCAGTTGTCAGCGCTACTTGCACGCCTCGCCGGCGTGCCGAACGTGATCGAGGCGCGGCGCGTGGCGTAGGTTGGCGGAATCAAGCGAAGCTAAACCGACGACGGAAGCGGCATCCACTGTGCCCAGTCACAAGGGCGTGACGGCGGCTGCGTGCGGATCAGTTGCGTCCGGGTACGCGGCAGCAGGTAGCGCTGGAGGAAATGTCGGCCGAGCTTCCGCCGTAATTGTGGAACGAACACTCCGAGGCCGTGCCTGTTTGATTGTTGTTATACACGTAGGCGAGGGAATAGTCTGAGGTGCACGACCCGCCGGTGTGCGCGTAGCCCACCGGGCAATTCGGCGAGAACAACGAGTAGTAGTTCGAGTTGGCCGCGACGGTTGCGTTCGTCGTCGCGTAAATACACTCCAGCTCCGTCGGCGCGGGCGGCACGAACACGCCGAATACGTCGATGATCACCTGCGCGGGTGCGCTCGCCAGCACGTTGAATTGACCGTTGGTCTCGTTGATCGAGAACACGCCGGCGTTGGCGAGCACGTCGCCAGGGCCGAAATTCATGAAGCTCGTGCCGGCCGTGCCGCCCTGCGGGTAGATGGCGAGGAAACTGCCGACGGCGAAACCCGACATGCCGGTTTCGTCGACGGTGACGTTGGCCGCGATCGCTTTCGGCCGTTGCGTGCCGTTGTACGCGCCGTACGGGGTCGGGTTGCAGTTGTCGGCACCGGTGTTGCCGGAACTGAAGAAGTAGGTGCGCGTCTGCCCGGCGCTGAACGACGTGCCGGATCCCTTGCGCGTGTCGAGGATGCGGCAGGGATTGATCGGGATATAGGTGAGATCCTGAGTGGCGTCACCGAGCGTGTTTGCCGTGCCGGGCGGCTTGGCAACGCCGGCGATGCGTGTCGATGTGCCGAGTGCGTCGTTGACGGCCGTGGCGCTGGCCACCGCGGCGAAGTCGCCCTCGTCGATCCTCATCAGGTTGGCGAGCAGCTCATTGCGCCAATGGTCGTTGCCGAGACCGTCCGCCTTCGCCTGGACATCGAAGCGATGGGTCAGTTTCAGGGCGAGCGCGAATTTCTGTTGCGCGCGATCCAGGGCTTTGGGGTCGACCTCGGTGCGGGTTGGGTTGATTCCGGTGCGCGCCGCTGCCAATGCCCCGTCCTGTGCCGCGCCGGGACCGGCCTGCGCTTCCGCGGCCATCGCCGTGCCGCTCGCAAGGATCAACAAACATGCTGCGAAACGAATGATCTGGCTCGTGTTCATTGCGTGCTCCCCATCAGTGAACGGAAAGCGGCGGAATGGCCGCTGCGCGGCTGCTCATCGGGGTGCGATGGAACCCGAGCGCGCCGCGGACCTGCCGATGACTCCCATCATCGTTTACATACAGGAAGCGGCGCCGAATCCGGCAAGCCCGAGTTCGTCATTCTCGCCAAAGCATGCGGAATGACGAACCGGCAGCACTGGGCGACGCCATGGTAGCAGAGCCTGTGCGGCGCTGCGGATCAGTGGCGCCCGGGTACACGGCAACACGTCGCCACGGCAGTGATGAAGTGCGCTGCGGCGGCGTCGGTATTGCGGTAGAAGCAGAACGTGTAGGCGCGCGTGGAAGAGAAGTCGATCGTCCCCGCGGACAGCGCCTCGTGGTCGGCGTTGCAGGCGCCGCCGGTGTGCATATACCCGGCTGGGCAACTCGGCGAAGTCACGTTGCTATAGGATCCGGCCGCCACGCCCATTGGCGCCGACGTCAGATCTTGACACTCCAGCGCCGTCGGCGCCGGCGCCACGAACACGCCGAACACATCGACGATCACCTGCGCCGGTGCGCTGGCGAGCACGGTGAACTGGCCGCTGGTCGAGTTGATCGAGAACACGCCGGCGTTGGCGATGACCTGGCCCGGGCCGAAGTTCATGAAGCTCGTTCCTGCCGTGCCGCCCTGCGGATAGATGGCAAGGAAACTGCCCACGGCGAATCCGGACAGGCCGGTTTCGTCGACGGTGACATTGGCAGCGATCGCGGTCGGCCTCTGCGCGCCCGGGTACTGGCCGGGGTTGGGGTTGCAACTGGAATTGGCGCCGGTGTTGGTGTTGTTGTAGCTGTAGGTGCGGGTCTGCCCGGCCGAGAACGAGGTGCCGCTGCCCGCGCGCGTGTCGAGGATGCGGCAGGGGTTGATCGGGATGTAGGTCAGGTCGGCGGAGACGTCGCCGAGCAGCGCTGCCGTGTCGGGCGGCGCCTTGACGTTGCCGGCCAGGTGCGTTGCCGTGCTGATCGCGTCGGTGACGGAATTGGAGCTTTCGACGGCGGCGAAAGCTGCCTCGTCGATCTTCATCAGATGGGCCAGCAGTTCATGGCGCCAGTTGTCGCCCAGACTTTCCTGTGCGGCGAACGAATCGAAACGGTGGGTTGCTTTCAGTGCCCGTGAAAACTTCTGTTGCGCCCGAGCCAGTGCCTGCGCATCGATTTCGTTCTGCGCCAGGTTGGTTTTCATGGTGGCTGGCACCGCGCGTTCGGCGACTGGCGCAGGTTCCGCGGCGAAGGCGGCGCCGACTGCCAGGGTCAACAGGGAAACTGCGAACCAGATGGACGTGTCTGCTTTCATTGCGAACTCCTCAATTCAATGTTGGACGGGCAACATCGACGCAGGGCTGCCGGGTGGGTACCCGTTGCTGTAGGCGCCGCCGCGATCCGCAGCCCATCTGCCGGTGTCGATAGATACACACGCCGAAATGAAGCGGTGAAAGACACGATTGGGTTGCCGACCCACGCTGTGGCGGACGCATCGGCTGCGTGTCCGACCGATGCGCCGAGGTGGTGGATCAGTTGCGTCCGGGGACGCGGCAACAGGTCGCCGTAGCAGTGATGTTATGCGAGACCGAGTCGATGTTGACGAACGAGCATCCGGTATTGCCACCCGTGTTGTTGTTCGATACCGCGCGCACGTTGTAGCTGTCCGTGACGCATGAGCCCCCCGTATGCGAGTAGCCCACGGGGCAGGTCGCCGATAACGTGCTGCCGTTCGACCCTGCGGCTATCGCGGCGGAGGCCGTCGGTGCGGTGCACTCGAGCGCGGTGGGCTGCGGCGCGATGAAGACGCCGTAGGCGTCGACGATGATCTGGCTCGCGGCGTTGGAGACCACGGAAAATTGGCTGTTCGCCTGGTTCACGCTGACGACGCCGGCATTGGCGATGATTTGGTTGGGGCCGAAGTTCATGAAGCTCGTGGTCGTGCTGCCGCCCTGCGGATAGATCTGCAGATAGGAACCTGCGCCGAAGCCGGTGAGCCCGGATTCGTCGACCGTGATGTTGGCCGCAACGGCGGCAACGTCGTACGTTCCCGGAATCTGCCCGGAAACCGTGCAGCCGGACGCATGGCCCACGTTGGCGCCGCCGCCGGTGGTGGCGGCATACGTCTTCACGGTGGCGGCAGGAACGGCGGCACCGCCCGCGCGCGTGTCGACAATGCGACACGGAACGACGGGGATGTAGACCAGATCGGTCGTAGCGCTGCCCAGGCCGTCGGCGACGGAGGACGCGCTCGACCCGATTGTCGCCGCGCTGCCAGAAACGTCTGCCGCGGCTTTGCCGGCGCGTGCGACCGCGATCGAAGCGCTCATCGCGTCCGCCAACGAACGCGCGAGCGACACCGCGGCAAAGTCCGCCTCCGCGCCTTGCATGAGATAGCCGACCATCTCGAAGCGCCACGCATCGCCGCTGATGCCTTCGGCGGTGGCCTGCGCCTTGAACTGGTCGACCACCTCCATCGCGTGGGTGAACTTCACCTGTGCGCGTACAAGCGCGGAAGGATCGACCCCCGGATTGGAGGGCCCCTTGCTCGGACCGGCAGCTACGGCAGTGCCGATGGATAAAGCCAATAGGGCAATTGCGAAACGGATTTTCGTGCCTGTATTCATTGCGAACTCCTCAAGGTTTGGAACCCATGGATGACGGAGTGGCTACAAGGCGACGAGCGTCTCCCCTTCGGCGCCGACAAGATCCGCACTCCTTTCGATCTGTGTCGATCGATACTCACGCAGAAAGAGGGAAGCGCAGGACACGGTCCGGCGAATGTGCCGCTTCGAGTTGCGGCGGGCGCGGCATTGCGCAGCACGGTGTTTCGGAGAACAAAAAAGCCGGAATCGCTGAGCGATTCCGGCTTGGACATATTTCAAAGCATCGGTCGATTGCTCGACCGATGCGACGTGGCTTGAATCAGCGCCCGGGGACGCGACAGCAACGAGCGTATGCGGTCAGGGTCGCACCTATGGTCTTGCTGGTCTCTGGATAGAAGCCGCAGGTAAAAGTCGTGGCGCTATCCGGATAGGCGGAGTAGGTATGGTCATAGACGGAACTACTTGTGCAGCCGCCACCGGACACGCCATACCCGGCCGGGCAAGTCGCAACCACGATGCCAAGGAACGAGCTGGTGCTGGTCGCGTTCATGCATTCCAGCGCGGTCGGCTGCGGCGCGATGAAGGCGCCGTAGGTATCGACGATGACCTGAGTCGGCGCGTTGGACACCACCGAGAATTTGCCATTGGCCTGGTTCAGGCTGATGATGCCGGCATTGGCAATGATCTGGTTCGGGTTGAAATTCATGAAGCTCGTGGTCGTGCTGCCACTCTCGGGATAGATTTGCAGGTAGGAGCCGGCACCGAAACCGCTGAGTCCGGATTCGTCGACGGTGACGTTCGCCGCGAAGGCCGCGGCAGAATAGCTGCCCGGAATCTGTGAAGTGACGCTGCAGCTACCGCCGCCGACGTTCGAGTTGACGAAGTAGTAGCTTTTCACGACACCGGCTGCCACGGCGGCACCTCCCACGCGCGTATCGAGCACGCGGCACGGGGTAATCGGCACGTAGACCAGATCGGTCGTGGCGCTGCCCAGTCCCGAGGCGACCGACGCCGCGCTCGAACCCGAGGCGGCCTCACTGTTGGATGCCGGGTTGCCGGCGCGAGCGACGGCGATCGAGGCATCCATGGCATCGGAATACGAGCGCGCAAGCGACACCGAGGCGAAGTTCGCTTCGGAGCCCTGCATGAGGTTACCGACCATTTGGAAGCGCCAAGCATCACCGGTAATGCCTTCGGCGGCAGCCTGCGCCTTGAACTGGTCGACGACAGCCAGCGCGGCGGCGAACTTCGCTTCGGCGCGTGCCAGGGCCGAAGCATCGACACCCGGATTGGCGGGACCCTTGCTCGGACCGGCGGCTACGGCCGTGCCGATGGACAAAGCCAACAGGGAAATTGCGAAACCGATTTTCGTGCCTGTATTCATTGCGAACTCCTCGAGGTTGCGGGAAACCGTGGATGACGGAGTGGCTGCTGGGCGACGATCGACTCCCCTTCGGCGCCGACAAGATCCGCACTCCTTCCGATCTGTGTCGACCATCACAGACGGAAAAAGCCGGCGAAAAGCGTCATCCGTTACGTGGACGGCTGCGCAGGTACGGGTACTGCGGGTCTTTCGGAGTCGCGCTGACGGGATTGGGGCGAAAACCAGCAGGAACCGCGGCGCGCTGCGACGCAGTTCATTGCTGCCTAGGGGCGATCGAAGCGGAAGTGGAGCAAGCACGCAGGGTGCCGGGCGAATTCGCGAATGGGTTCGCCGCAGAAGCCCCGGAAAACCGGGGCCTGGTGTGGGCGACGGTTTACTCGCCGAGGTCGACGGCCTCGCGCATGCCGATGCCGTTCGCGTTCGCCTCGAAAATGAATTCGCCGGAGCGGATCATCTTCTCGTACAGCGCGAACAGCTTGGTCTGTGCGCCGAACTGATCCTTCTGCGCGGCCGGCATCGCCGTCTGCATCACGTCGGCGTACTTGCCGAGCAACCCATACAGCGCGCCGGAGAAATGCACGCGCAGGAACACCGGTGTCGCGCTCGGCGGCGCGGCGAAATAGGCGCCGAGCATGGCCTCGCTGCCCTGGCCGGCAGAGAGTGCGATCGCCTTGTCGGTCATTGCGAGCCAGACCGGTGGCAGCTGTGCCGATGCCGGCAGTAGGCCGGCTGGCAGCGCGACTGGTTTGCCGTCGGTCGTGATCTTGAGGTCCTTGAGTTGCGGCACCGCCATCTGCGCCATGCCGACCGCGGCGAGCGGATTGTTGGTTCCGATCAGCATGCGCGAGGCGGCATCGGGTACCTTGGAGTCCTTGCGCGGCTCGAGCTTGTCGAGGGTCACGCGCACGCCGGTCAAGTCGCTGAACGGCGGCGGGATGGTCACGCCGAGTTGTTGCTTCGACTTGGCGAACATCTCGTTGATGCTGGCGAACTCGGGGCAGGCGAACGGTTTCGCCGCAACCGCATCGGCCTGCTTGAGCCAGAACTCTTTGAGCTTGAGCAGCGGCGTGGCCAGGCTGACGTCGAACAGCCCTTCGGCCGGGGCGCCGGTGCCGGGTGCGGCGGCGAGCGCGGCCATCAGCGCCTGCGCGAGCGCGGGCTCGGTTTCGAATTGCATGGCGACGCGCAATTGCGGCGGCGCATAGGTTTCGGCGCCGGCGACGATGCGCGGGAACTTCTGCACGATCCCCTTGGCCTCGTCGACGCAGACCGGGCTGTCCTTGGCGACGTCGGTCGGCAGCTTCAGCGCCTTGGCGATTTCCAGATCGGCGCCGGTCGGCGCGTTCGACAGGCGCTGCGCGAGCGCGGCGAAATCGAGATAGCCTTCGCCGTAGGGTGAATAATTATACTTTTTCGCAATTGCCTGCAGCGTGCCGGCATCGAGCAGGTTCTTGCCCGGGCGGGTGACGCCGAGCAGCAGTTGCTTGACTGTGTCGTTGGCAGCGGCCGGCCACAGCGTGGCGACGAGATACGAGCCTTGCACCGCGATCACGAACTGCACGTCCTCGTTGCCGAACTGCCAGTACTCCTGCGCGCCGGTCTTACCGGTCGGAATCTTTTCGCCAACTTTGGCTTCGACGCGGGCGATCATCGCCTTGAACGCGGCCGTATCGCCGAGCTCCATGCGCAGCACCGGTACGAGGCCGACGCCGTAGATTGCCGTGCGAGCGTCGGGCTTGTAGCCAAGCTCGCGCAGTTTGTCGAGCGTATCGTGGCCGCGCAATTCGTCGAGCACGGCGGCGAGGATCTTCGTTTCGCGCTCGCCGAGCGCCTTCTGCTGCTTGAGCAAGCCGTCGTACATGTCGATCACGACGGGCATCACCGTGTGCATCTGGCGCGAGGACCAGTCGATCATCGCCTGCGGCTGCGGTTCGAGATTGGCCCAAGCGTACGGCGTGTCCGCGGGGGCGTAGGCGAGCGGCTGGTCCGCGCTCGGCTGCGGCTTGCCGCAGGCGGCGAGGACGGCGGCGGAGAGCGCGAGGATGGCGTGGCGAGCGGCCTTGTTCATTCTGGGTTTCCCTTCGGCTTGCGGAATGCGGAGCGTCTGTCGTGGAAAGACGGAAAAAGTCGCCGCCAAGTGTCGTCAGCGGCGTTCGAGCAGCTCGGCAAGCACCGCCATGCGTGCGAACACGCCGTTGCTGACTTGTTCCAAGATCAGCGACTGCGCGCCGTCCGCGACCTCGTCGGCGATCTCGACGTTGCGGTTGATCGGTCCGGGATGCATGACGACGCAGCCCGGCTTCGCGCGCGCGAGGCGCGCCGCGTCGAGGCCGTAGCGGGCGAAGTAGTCGGCTTCGGACGGGATCGCCGCGGCTTCCATGCGTTCCTTCTGCAGGCGCAGCATGATTGCCGCGTCGCAGCCGATGATGGCTTGGTCGAGGGTGTGCACAAACGAGCATTGCGCAAATTCCGCCGCGTCGGATTGCGGCAGCAGCTCGGGCGGCGCGCACAGGCGCAGGTCGCGCACGCCGAGCGTGCGCAGCACGTCGACGTCGGAGCGGGCGACACGCGAGTGACGGATGTCACCGCAGATGACGATGCTCAATTTGGAAAAATCCTCGACGCGGCGGCGCAGCGTCAGTGCATCGAGCAAGCCCTGAGTCGGATGCGCATGATTGCCGTCGCCCGCGTTGAGCACGGCGGCATTCGAGCGCAGGTTGCGCGCGATCGTCTCGGGCGTGCCCGATTCCTTGTGGCGCACGACGAAGGCATCGCAATGCATCGCCTCGAGCGTGTGGATCGTGTCGAGCAGGCTCTCGCCCTTGACCGTGGACGAGCGCTCGATGTCGAAGTTGATCACGAGCGCGCCGAGCCGCTGCGCGGCAAGGTCGAACGAAGTGCGCGTGCGCGTCGACGGTTCGAAGAACAGGTTGATCAGCGTGCGGCCCTCGAGCAGATCGAGCGGTCGCGCGCCGCCCTGGCTGTCGTGACGCATCGCCTCGGCGCGTTCGAGCAGGCGCTCGATCGTCGCGCGCGGCATGCCGGCGAGCGTAATCAGGTGGCGCAGACGGCCGCCCGCCGCGAGTTGCAAGTCGTGCATGTGCATCCTATCCGTTCGTTGGCGAAGTCGCGTATTCCCGCAGCCACTGTTCCACGATGATTTCCGCAGCGATCGCATCGAGCGCGGCGGCGTGCTTGCGCCGGACCGAGCCGCTGGCGCGACGTTCGGCGAAACGCTCGGCCGCGGCGCGCGAGCTCAGGCGCTCGTCAACAAGTTCCACCGGCAGCGCGTGGCGTTCACGCAGCACTTCGGCGAACGCACGCGCGTTCTGGCTGTTCGTCTGTTCGCCGGAGTCGAGAGTCAGCGGCAGGCCGACGAGCAGCGCGTCGGGGCGCCATTCGCGCAGCAGCGCCGCTATGCGCGCGAAGTCCGGTCCGTTGGCGCCGTTGCCGACGATCTCGAGCGCGCGCGCACTGCCGGTCACGCGATTGCCGACCGCAACGCCAATCCGTCTCGCGCCATAATCGAAACCGAGCACGGTGGTGATGCCGCGCTCAAGCATTCCCGGCCTGACTGGAGAGGTTTGCCACATTGACGCCGATCAGCTTCGCCGCCGATTCCCAGCGCTGCTCGAGCGCGACGTCGAACAGGATGCGCTGGTCGGGCTCAGCGGTGAGCCATGCGTTCTGCCTGATTTCTTCTTCGATCTGGCCTGCGCTCCAGCCGGCGTAGCCGAGTGCGACGATCGACCGTTTCGGGCCGCGGCCTTCGGCGATCGCGACGAGTACGTCGCGCGATGTGGTCACGCTGAGCGATTCGGAAATGCGGTAGGACGACTCCCAGACGCCGTCGGCCGAATGCAATACGAAGCCGCGTTCGGGCTGGACCGGGCCGCCGATCAGCACGGGCGCGTCCTCGACTTCGGCGAGCTGCGACTTCAGACCCATCTGTGCGAGCACGTCGCCGAGGCGGTATTCGGACAGGCGGTTGATCACCACGCCCATCGCGCCGTCGTTCGAATGCTGGCAGATCAGCGCGACGCTGCGCACGAAGCTCGGGTCGCGCATGTTCGGCATCGCGATCAGGAACTGATTGGCTAATGCGGTAAGGGCCTGCATGGCGCCATTGTACAGCGCCAGGTGTGTCGTCAATGCGTCTTCAGCACTTGACCCGGCTGGAATTCCCAGGTGCGCGTGATGTACAGCTCGTCGTAGTCGATGCCTGCCGGCAGCGGCGGGAACGGCGCGGCAAGGCGCACGATGCGGATCGCCGCCTCGTCGAGCAGCTTGAAGCCGCTCGACTGGATGATATCGACGCTGGCCAGGCTGCCGTCGCGCTTGATGCCCGTGGTCAGCATCAGGCTCAGGGTTCGGCCGTTCTGCAGTTGCTGGCGGCGCGCCTCGTCGGGGTAGTTGAGGTTGCCGATGCGCTCGATGCGTGCTACCCAGCCGGCCTGGTAGGCCGCGTCGGCCGCTTCCTTGGTGTTCGCCGAGATGTACTTCTTTTTCGGCCGCTTGGCATAGACCTGGGTTTCGCTGTGCAGCTCGTTGGCGAGGCGCGCCATTTCGAGCTTGCGCTCGCTCAGCGCGTCCGGATTGGGCTTGGCCGTATCCGGCTGTTCGTTCGCCTGTGTTTGCGTGCGCACGGCGAAGTCGGATTTCCTCGTCGTCGTCAGCAACTCGTGTTCGCTGGGAGGCTGCGGCGTGCGCGTGCCGGTTTCGACCGGCATCGGCGCGATGCCGGGCTGCGTTTTCGGCACCGGCGCGGTGACCAGATCGGTCGGACGCACAGCCTTGGCGCTGGTGCCGCCGCCTTCGTTGTTCGCATTGGCGAGGAAGTCGGCCTTGTCCGGTTTCTTGCCGGTCGCGGACTGGACCAGGATCACGTCGAGCGAAGGCAGGCGCGGCGCCGGCTTGACGTAGTCGAACGTGAGGCCGAGCACGACCACCGCGTGCGCGATGATCGAAAACAGCATGGTGACGGAGAGGCGTTCTCCGCTTGCGGAGGCCGGCCTGCTCACGCGTGCCGCGCGTTGCGCTCGAGCGCGTCGAACAGTTGTCCCGCGATGTTCAGCCCGAACTGTGCATCGAGCTCGCGGATGCAGGTCGGCGAGGTGACGTTGACCTCGGTGAGGAAATCGCCGATCACGTCGAGGCCGACGAAGCGCAGGCCGCGCTTGACCAGTTCCGGTCCGACCTGCGCGGCGATCCAGCGGTCGCGTTCCGACAGCGGCACGCCGACGCCCTTGCCGCCGCGCGCGAGGTTGCCGCGGAAGTCGGTGCCCTGCGGCATGCGTGCCAACGCGTACGGCACCGGCTCGCCGTCGATCAGGAGGATGCGCTTGTCGCCCGCGCTGATCTCGGGAATGAATTTCTGCATGACCACGAAGGCGCGGCCATCTTCGCCCAGCAGCGTTTCGATGATTACGTTGAGATTGGGATCGTCCGCGTAGCTCAGAAAGATGCTGCGCCCGCCCATGCCGTCGAGCGGCTTGAGCACGACCTTGCCGTGTTCGCCGGCGAAGCGCTTCAGTTCCGCGACATCGCGCGCGACCAGCGTCGGCGGAATGCACTGCGGAAACTGCAGAGTGAATAGTTTTTCGTTCGCGTCGCGCAACGCGCGCGGATGGTTGATCACCTGGGCGCCGCCGGCCTCGGCGAGGTCGAACACCATCGTGTCGTAAAGGAACTGCGAGTCGACCGGCGGGTCCTTGCGCGCGAGGATGACGTCGACCTTACGCAAATCTTGCCACTCGGCCGCGCCGAGGGTGAACCAGTCGCGCGGATCGTCGCGCACCTCAAGCGGTGTCGCGTGCGCCCACGGCTCGGCGCCGCGCAAGGCGAGGCTGCCCTCGGTGAGATAGAGAAGTCGATAGCCGCGCCGCTGCGCTTCGAGCAGCATGGCGAACGTGGAGTCCTTCTTGATGTAGATGGCCTCGATCGGGTCCATCAACACGGCCAGGGTCGGGGTCATCGGGACTGTCATGGGTACAATGTGGGGTTGCGCACAAACACCGATAAAACTGTGATGCGCATCACGAGTGCATTCGCTGCGGGCTGTCTATACTAGCATTCGCTTCAGGGGGCTGGCAGACGAACAGACGCGCTTGGCATTGATGATGCCGAGTTGCGCAGTCTTGCGTATGTAGGCGCCCTGATTGAGGATTCGCTTGACAGGTCGCGAGCATGAGATTAAACGACATACCTGTTCGATCGTTCGCAACTACGGTGCGCAGCTTGGCCGTGCGTGGCGGTCGGCAAAGGGGGCTGTCGCCCGGCCGTCCGGGGGGAGTGGCGAGACGTTGTCAGTGCAGGTCGGAGGATAGCGCGTGGAACCAGCGGTAAACGGAGAACTGGCGGGTTTGCGGGTCTTGGTCATCGACGATTCGAAGACGATACGCAGCACCGCGGAAATGCTACTGAAGAAAGAAGGCTGCGAGGTGATCACGGCGGTCGACGGTTTCGAGGCGCTGGCGAAGATATCCGACCATCGTCCGCAGATCATTTTCGTCGACATCATGATGCCGCGGCTCGATGGCTATCAGACCTGCGCGTTGATCAAGAACAACGCGACCTATCGCGCGACACCGGTGATCATGCTGTCCTCGAAAGACGGGCTGTTCGACAAGGCGCGAGGCCGGGTCGTCGGCTCGGAGGAATACCTGACCAAGCCGTTCACGCGCGACGAGCTGCTCGGCGCGATACGCCGTCACGTGGTGGCGCGTTGATGAGCGGGCCGGCAAACCCAATCCGCGAAGTGGTGCACGCGCATGCATGACACGGTGAAATCCCCGTTCGAAATTCTCGCCGACTACGAACGAAGCAGTCTGGCCCATGCCGCTGCGAGCACGTCCAACCAAACGGCTGCGGCCAGTCTGTGGCGCGGCGTCGGCTTTCGCGTCGGTTCCCATCATCTGGTCTCGAGCCTGACCGAGGTCAGCGAAATCCTTTCCTTTCCGGTGGTCACGCGCGTGCCCGGTGCATGCGACTGGCTGCTCGGTGTCGCCAGCCTGCGCGGCAATTTGATCCCGCTGGTCGACCTCAACGGCTTTCTCTCGGGCGAAGCGACGAGCTTGGCCGATTCCAGCCGCGTGCTGCTGGTGCGCCAGAGTGGCGGCAACGTCGGCCTGCTTGTCGACGAAGTCGTCGGCCAGCGCAACTTCTCGGCCGACCAGCGCACGCAGGCACCGGCGCCGACCGGCGAGGCGATCGAGCGGTACGTCGTGGAGCATTTCACCCACGGCGACACACATTGGGGGCGTTTCAGCATTGCCGCGCTCGTGCGTGCGAACGAGTTCGCGCAGGCGGCGGCGTAGCGGATAGGCGCGTGGCAGATCGCCATGGCGCAGGGTGTTGGTAACCACAAACCAGAAGACGAGGTAGCGGTAGATGAGTACAGGGGCAGGTAGCGGCGCAGAGCGCGCGAGCGGTTTCAACGGCCTGCTCGTGGCCTTGCTCGTCTTCAGCTTGGTTTTCGCGGTGGTCGACTTCATTTATCTGTCGATCAAGACCAACCAGGACGCACAGGCGAGCGCGCTGGTCACACGAATCCAGGTGTTGTCGCAGCAACTCTCGCGTCAGAGCGCCGATGCCGCCGGCGGCAACCTCGACGCGTTCGCGAGCCTGAAGCACACACGCGACACGATCGCCGACCTGTTGGCGCGATTGAAGACTGGCGATGTGCGCACCGGCATGGGCGGTTACGCCGACCAGGCGACGCTCAAATCCGATTTCGCCGAACTCGACCAGGCCTGGAACCAGCTTTCGGCTGATGCGGCCAAGGTGCTCGACAGCCAGGAGCAGGTGCTCAGCACGGCGGCGAGCACGGACGACTTCAACCGCAAGACCGCGGTGCTCAATTCGCGCATGGACGAGGTCGTGAAGATCCTCACCGAGCGCGGCGGTTCGGGCACGCAGGTGATGACCGCCTCGCGCCAGATGCTTTACGCCGACCGCATGCAGCGTCGTGCGCAGGCGATCGTCGCCGGCGGCGAGGATTCGCCCTCCGCCGCAGCAGGTCTGAAGCGCGATTCGGAATTTTACGGCCTCGTCCTCGCCGGCCTGATCAACGGCAACGCCGATCTCAACATCCGCGCGCTGGACAACGCCAACGCGAAGGAAATTCTCAACGACATCAACAAGCAGTGGATCGATCTGGCGCCACAGGTGACGAAGCTATTCGAAGCCGCGCCGACGCTGCAAGCGGTCAAGCAGGCTGCGGACAAGGCCTCGATCGACTCGCAGACGCTGTTGTTCAAGGCCGATCCGCTGTCCGAGCACATCAACTCGCTGGGCACGACGCGAGGTTTTCCGAACCTGTGGCTCGGTCTTGCCGCCGCGGGCCTGGCGATCCTGCTGGTGCTCTTCCTCGCCCTCAAGCTGTTCCGCGACCAGCGCGCGCGCCTCGGCGCGAGCGCTGAATTGAACCGGCGCAACGAAGCGGCGATTCAGCGTCTGCTCGACGAAATGGGCTCGCTCGCCGACGGTGACCTGACCGTAAAGGCCACCGTGACCGAGGATTTCACCGGCACGATCGCCGACGCGGTCAACTATGCGATCGACGCGCTGCGCACGCTCGTCACCACGATCAACGAGACCTCGGTGCAGGTCTCCGCTGCGGCCGACGAAACCCAGGCCACGGCGCTGCACCTTGCCGACGCCGCCGAACACCAGGCGCGCCAGATCAACTCGGCTTCGGACGCGGTCAACGGCATCGCGGTTTCGGCGCGCGACGTATCGAAGAACTCGGCCGACATCGCCGACGTGGCGCAGAACTCGGTGCGCATCGCCGGCCGCGGCGCCTCGATCGTGCGCCAGACGATCGCCGGCATGGATTCGATCCGCGAGCAGATCCAGGACACGTCCAAGCGCATCAAGCGTCTCGGCGAATCCTCGCAGGAGATCGGCACGATCGTCGAACTCATCAACGACCTCGCCGAACAGACCAACATCCTCGCCCTCAACGCGGCGATCCAGGCGGCTTCGGCCGGCGAGGCCGGTCGCGGTTTCGCGGTCGTCGCCGACGAAGTGCAGCGACTTGCCGAACGCGCGTCCGCCGCGACACGACGCATCGAAACGCTGGTCAGCGCGATTCAGGTCGACACCAACGAAGCGGTCGCCTCGATGGAGCAGACCACGAGCGAAGTGGTCGGCGGCGCCAAGCTTGCCGAACAGGCGGGCACGCAGCTCGGTGAAATCGAAACGGTGTCGGGAAACCTCGCCGGCCTGATCAAGAACATCGCGATCGCGGCGCAGCACCAGTCGGCCGAGGTCGCCAGCGTGTCGTCGACGATGAACGTGATCTCGGACATCACCGCCCAGACCGCCTCGGGCGCGAGCCACACGGCCGAGTCGATCGGCAACCTCGCCCAACTTTCGGCCGACCTGCGTCGCTCGGTCGCCGACTTCAAGCTGCCGGAATGATGGCACGTCGATGAATCTCGCCCAGGAAACCGACTTCACCACGCTCGGCTGGCTCAAGCCCGAGCTAGACGTGACGCTGAAAGAAGCGCGTCAGGCGCTCGAGCGTTACGCCGCCAATCCGGCCGACATGCAGGCCATGCGCAACTGCGCCGCCGGTTTGCACACGACGTTCGGCACGCTGAACATGGTCGAGCTGTACGGCGCCGCGCTCGTGGTCGAGGAGATGGAGCGCGTCGCGCGCGGCCTCGCCGACGGCAGCATCATGCCGCGCGAGGACATCTACTCGGTGCTGATGCGCGGCTTCCTGCAGTTGCCGGACTACATCGAGCGGCTGCAGAGCGGTCACAAAGACATCCCGATCGTATTGCTGCCGCTGCTCAACGACCTGCGCGCCGCGCGCGGCGAGAAGCTGCTCAGCGAAGCGGTGCTGTTCGCCCCCAACATCGATGCCGCGTTGCCGGATCCGCCCGCATCCGGTCTCGATCCGCAGGCATTGCGCACGGCCGCGGCGGGTCTGCGCAACGAATACCAGTTCATGCTGCTGCGCTGGATCCGCGAGCCCGGCGCGAGCGCGCCGCTCGCCCGTATCGGCCAGATCTTCGACACGCTCTACGCGGGCAGCGGCCACGATGCCACGCGCCGGCTGTGGTGGGTCTCCGGTGCCGTCGTCGAGGGCCTGCAAAGCGGCGCGATCGAGGCGAGCGTGGCGATGAAGCTGCTGTTCGGCAAGCTCGACCGCGAGATCAAGCATCTGATCGATTCCGGCGAATCCGCGCTGGACACGACCGCGGCCAAGGAGCTGGTCAAGAATCTTCTCTACTATCTCGCCCACGCCACCGCTCGTGGCGAGCGCGCCAAAGCGGTGGTCGAGTTCTACAACCTCGATCACCTGCTGCCGACCCGGGAAGAACTCGAACATGCGCATGGCTCGATCTCGGGCCACAACCGCGCCCTGCTCGACAGCGTCGCCGGCGGCATCCGCGAGGATCTGATCCGGGTCAAGGAAACGCTCAACGTCTTCCTGCACTCGCCGCAACGCAATCCCGCCGACCTCGTCGCGCAGGCCAACACGCTCGGCAGCCTCGCCGACACCTTCGGCATGCTCGGCATGGGCGTGCCGCGCCTGCGCGTGCTCGAACAGCGCGCCGCGATCGATCAAATCGTGCACGGCGAAGTCGAAGCCGACGAAGGCAACCTGCTCGACATAGCTGGCGGCCTGCTCGTCGTCGAGGCTTCGCTTGAAGATCACATCTCGCGCCTCGGGGCCAACCCGGAGGCCGCCGAGGACGGCGAAGGCCAGGTGCCGCGCGCCGAAGTGGTGCGTTTGATGTACGTGCTGATGAAAGAGGCGCTGGTCAACGTCGCCAAGGTCAAGGACACCATCCTCGCATTCGCCGTGACGCCGCTGGACCATGCACAGCTCGAGCCCACGCCTGGATTGCTCGTCGAAGTGGCCGGCGCGCTCGACATGCTCGCGCTAAGCGACGCGGTCAAGCCGGTCAACGCGATGGTGCACTACATCCGCAACGAGCTGCTCGAACGGCGGCGCGTGCCCGATCCCAGCCATATCGACGCGCTCGCCGATGCGGTCGCTTCGATCGAGTATTACATCGAAGCGGTGCGCGAGCAGCGCGGCGACCGCGAGCGCGTGCTCGGAATCATGTGTGACAGCCTGGCCAAGCTCAACTACTGGCCCGAGATCAGGCCGTCCAGCGAGGACACGACCGCAGATTCCACGGCCGATGCCTCTGCGCCGACAACGCCGGCGCCGCCCCCTGCGGTACCTGCGGAACACGCACCCGCCACGCAGCCGTTGATCGACGAGGAGTTGCGCCAGGTCTTCCTCGACGAAATGGATGAGGAGATCGCGAGCCTGCGCCGGCATTTCCCACTCTGGCGCGCGCAGCCGGAGGAGACCGACGATCTCAAGATCGTGCGTCGCTCGTTCCACACGCTCAAGGGTTCCGGTCGCCTGGTCGGTGCGCTGGAACTGGGCGACTTCGCGTGGATGGTGGAAAGCACGCTCAACCGCGTGCTCGACCACAGCATTCCCGCAAGCGCGGCGCTGATGCAGGTCGTCAGCCATGCGATCGGGGCGTTGCCGCGCTTTCGCGATGAATTTGCCCGCTCCGAACGCTCAAGCTTCGCGATGCACGGCTTTGCTGCGGCGATCGACCGCGTGTGCGCGGGTGACACCTCGCCGATCGATGAAAGTCTGCTTGCCGCAACCGCACCACCCGCGGTTGCGCCGGCCGAACCCGTCGCGGATGTCGTCGCGACCGAGGTCCCTGCTGCCGACGACGAGTCGGTCGTGATCGATGCACCGGAGATCGAAGCGTCGCCCGCATTCGACGTGGAGCCGCTCGTCGACGCAGCGTCGGTCGCTGCGATCGAGCCGCCGGCGGAATGGTCGCTGGTCGAGATCGAGCATCACGTCGCGACGGATGCGCCGGCGGTCGAAACGGAAGCGGAACCCGCTGCTGTCGAAGCGGAGCCGATCGCGTTCGCGGACGTGCCGGCCGCAGAGGCAGAGGCGGTGGAATCCTCTGCTATCGCCGCCGATGCCTCGGCGGCTGCCGGCGAGGCCGAAACCGAACTAGAAACCGAATCTCATTTCGAGCCGCCGCCGTCCGCGCCGCAGGTCGATCAATTGCTGCTCGACGTATTGCGCAGCGAGGCCGACGCGCACCTCGGCGTGATCGACGCTGCCGTCGCCCACGGTCGCGAGCGTACGCTCATGGTGCGCGAGGAACTCGTGCGCGCCGTGCACACGCTCAACGGTGCCTTCGCCATGGTCGAGGCGCCGCAGATCACGCAACTGTTGATGCCGCTCGAAGGCTGGCTCGCGCGCCTGCGCAATGCGAACCGGCCGCTCGATGCCCACGGCGTCGACATGCTGGCCGCTGTCTCGACCGAGGTGAGGGCCGCGCTGGCCGCGTTCGAGTCCGGTGCAGCGATGCCGGATACTGGCGGACTGTCCGCCCGCATCGCTGCGCTGCGCGAGGGCGTGCATGCCGGCGAGACGATCGTCGCTGCGGAGCCGGAAACGCCGGCCGAGCCGGAGACGCTGCATGCACCCGACGCGATGACCGAGGCGGATCTGCCGGTCAACGATCTCGAGCCGGAGGCAGAGGAAGCGCCAGCGGTCGAGTACGAAATCGATCCGGTCGATGCCGAATTCCTCCGCGCACTCGAGGAAACGCCCGAGCCGACCGCAGCCGATGCAGCGAGTCAGCACGACCTGAGCGACGCATCGGGCGTGGAGTCCACCCCAGAATCGATCGAGGCCGCTCAGATTTCAATGGAATCGGAACCGGCGCCGGCCCACGAAGCCGAGCCGCCGGCGCATGCGTCGTTGCCGGCAGAAACAGACACGACACCTGCCGCGGACGAATTCGAATCGGCTGTTGCAGCCTATGAGCGATTGCTCGCGCAAGCGCCCGTACCTTCGTCGCAGCCCCCGCTCGAAACGCCGGCGGATGCGCACGAACACGTTGATGCCGCGGACGAAACCCCGGCAGCGAGCGCAGATGCGGCGCCGTCGGTCGAGGCGGAGACACCCGCGGCCTTCGCCGATGTTCCCGCCGCGCCCCGGCAGCCCGAGCCGGCACACGAGCCGGCTTCGGCGGATACGCTGCATCCGGTACCCGACATAGACGAGGATTTGCTCGACATTTTCGTGCTCGAGAGCCAGGAAATTCTCGACCGCTCCGACGCGCTCGTACTGCGTCTGCGCGGCGCGCCCGACGATACCACCCTGCTCGACGAACTGCGCCGCGACCTGCACACGATCAAGGGCGGCGCGAACATGTCCGCGCTCGCGTCGATCGGCGACCTCGGCCACGCAATGGAATCGCTGCTGGAGGGCGTGGTCGAGCACGGCCGTGCGCTCGACGGCGCCATGCTGCACGCAGTGGAACAGGGCTTCGATACGCTGCACACGCTGGTCCAGGCGGCTGCCGCGCGCCAGCCGACGTCGATGCCGGCTGCGCTGATCGCGCGCATCGAAGCGCTGTCGCGCAGTGAAGCCGACGTCGACTCCGATGCCGAATCGATGCTTGCGCCGCTGGCGGCGGAACCCGAGCCCGATGTCGCGGAGCCCGCGGAGAGCGTGCAGGAACCGCTCGCCGCGATATCTCAACCCGGGCCGGAAACACCGGCCTTCGCCGAAGCACAGACCGAGGCCGCCGAGCCGGTGTTCGCCGGCAGCGAGTACATCCG